>SXGR01098613.1_pt1 | contig 22744 bp, 20 predicted proteins | sample 3174711 | NCBI WGS metagenome assembly SXGR01 (sample SAMN11356860, study PRJNA531348) | freshwater metagenome | isolation source: freshwater sample F1-60 | place: China: Fuxian Lake, Yuxi | collected 2017-12-25 | reverse complement strand
TTGGCCTTGTCGACGAGGGTGCAGAGCTTCCGGCGCTTCTGCGCGAGCTTGAAGGCCGCACGGCAAATCCGCTCCGCGCCACGACGGGTGATCTTCATTGTGTCGGTCTCGAAGTCGCGACCGACCGGGCGCGGGGTGAGTCGCTCGGAGAAAAGACCTTCGCAGTTTTCGCGGATGATCACGAAATCGATGCGCCGGCCGGTGCCGTTGGCGCTGTAGCCGCGGAGGGGTGTGTGCAACTCGTGATACAGGCGGATGGGGCGCACGCCATTGTAGAGGTCGAGTTGCTCGCGGAGGTCGATCTGGGGTGTCATCTCGACGCCGCTGGGCCAGCGGACGGACGGCAGGCCCATCGCGCCGAGGAGAATGGCGTCGGCCTCCTTGATGCGTTCGAGTGTGGCGGGCGGGAGTGGGTCGCCGCTGCGGAGAAATTCGCCGACGCCGACGGAGTGTTCGACAAGGTCGAAGCGAATGTCCTTGAGCAGGGTTTCGACGGCGCGGAGGACTTTGACGCTCTCGGCCACAACTTCGGGTCCGATACCGTCTCCGCCGAGGATCGCAATTTTGAACGGGGTGATCAAACGATGAACGAAAGAACAGGTTGGCGTGGGATTGGGCAGAAGTTAATCCGCATCAAAGGACCCGGCCAAATATAAAATGGCAAATCGGGTGGGCCGTGAAGTGCCATCCCCCGTCACCGATTTTAGTCATCTACCTCAGGTAAACTCCTTCATCGCTTCCTTGGTTGGCCCTCCGATCCCCGCGCAGCTTTGGGGATTTAATTCCATCCGAGTCCCGGAGCGCTGAGAGCTCGCTCCTCAGAGCAGCGGCACGCGCCATCGGGCCTGAAATCGAGATTTACCGCGTGGGTTTGCTGTCTGCACCCAGTTATCACGGCATCGTCATGGCTGAATTGAGCGGTGAATGAACGGGGACCGTCAGGCAACGGCGGAAAATAAAAATTCAGTGATTTCACCGAGCGGCTGAGCGTCACGGAGTTAAGCCTGTTAATCTGGGGAATCCTCTCTAGAACCAAAACCAACGTATGTTTTCCAAGCCCACGAAAAAAATCCGCTGCGGGGTCGTCGGTGTCGGCTCCTTGGGGCAGCACCACGCGCGGATCTACCCGGCTCTGCCGGGTGCGGAGTTGGTCGGTATTTTTGAGACGAGTAACGCGCGCGCGGCGGAGATTTGCGCGAAGTTTAACTGCCGGAGGTTTGCCACGCTGGAGGAGTTGGGCGCGGCGTGCGATGCCGTGTCCGTGGTCGTGCCGACGGATAAGCACGAGCAAGTGGCGTTGCCGCTGTTGGCGCAGGGATGTCATTTACTGATTGAGAAACCAATCTGCGCCTCGCTGGAAGAAGCGGAGCGGGTGGTGGCGGCGGCTCGGGCGAAAAACTGCATCGTGCAAGTCGGGCACATCGAGCACTTCAATCCGGTGATGAGTTTTTTGGAGAAAGAAATCGATGAGCCGCGCTACATCACGGCGGAGCGCTTGGCTCCGTATCAACCGCGGGGGACCGAAGTGGGCGTGGTGCTCGATCTGATGATCCACGATATTGGCATTGTGTTGGCGCTCGTGAAGTCGCCGATCGCCAAGATCGACAGTGTCGGTGTGACGGTACTTTCGAAGAGCGAAGATATCGCGAATGCGCGGATCCAGTTTGAGAACGGTTGCGTCGCGAATCTCAGTGCGAGCCGGATGAGCACGAAGAAAGCGCGGGAGATCCGGATTTTTCAGGGCAACGCCTACCTCTCGCTCGATTTCATGAATCAGGCCGGGCACTTGGTGAAGAAAAACGACATCATCGCCTACGGAGTGAAAATGAAACTCGGGTTGGTCAAGGCGGGCGACTTGAGCGCGATTCCGGTGAAGCAGATTCCGATTGAGAAGGGTGAACCCCTGGCGCTCGAGCTGGCGCACTTCGTCGAGAGTGTGGGGGCGGCGAAGCAGCCGAAGGTGGGCGCGGCGCTCGGGACGAGCGCGCTGGAAGTGGCGATTACGATCACGGAGCAGATTCGCGCGGGAGAAAAATGAGACAAATTTTGAAACGCGGAGGACGCGGAGGACGCGGAGAAAGCCAATGAGCGGACAGACGTTGCCGTTTCGATTACCGTCGCCGGTGGGCGGGCGCGTGGATGTGCTGATCGTCGCGGGTGAACACTCCGGGGATGAGCACGGGGCCCGGATGATTCGGGCGTTGCGCGCGAAGCATCCGGGGCTCGCGGTTGCGGCGCTCGGCGGGCCGGCATTGTCAGGGGCCGGGGCGCAGGTGCTGCACGACCTGACCTCGTCGTCGGTGGTGGGGCTGGTGGAGGTGTTGAAAAATTACTCGTTTTTCCGAGCGTTGTTCGAAGAGACGTTGCGGTGGATCGCCGAGCACCGGCCGCGCGCGGTGTGTTTCGTGGACTATCCTGGGCTGAATCTCCGGTTGGCGGCGGCGCTGCGAGAGCGCGGACTGTCAGTGAAGGGCGGCGGAAAAATCCAAACGCTCTACTACATCTCACCGCAGATCTGGGCGTGGAAGACGGGGCGGCGTTTCGCGATGGCGCGCGACCTCGACGCGATGGCGGTGATTTTTCCGTTCGAGGTGAAGTGTTACGCGGATACAGCGTTGCCCGTGGAGTTTGTCGGTCATCCGTTCGTAGCGCCGGAGCACGCGGCACCGGTGAGCTACGATCCGGCGGGGCCGGTGCTGCTATTGCCGGGGAGTCGGAAGCAGGCGGTCGGACGGATTTTTCCGGCGCTGCTGGCGGGGTTTGCGGAGTTTGCGCGCGAGCGGCTGGGGGCGGAGGCGGTGGTGCTTTATCCCAGCGACGAAATCCTCGCGGTGCTGCGGGCGGCGAATCCGCCGCAGAATGTGCGGTGCCGGAGAATGGGCGGGGCGGTCGCGGCGTCGGCCGTGCTCACGTCGAGCGGGACGATGTCGATGCACTGTGCGCTCGCGGGCATCCCGGGCGCGATCGCCTACCGAGCGAACTGGCTGACTTATCTTTTGGGTAAAATGCTCGTGAAGATCGAGTATCTCGGCATCGCAAATCTCTTGTTGAAGGAGCCGATGTATCCCGAATTTATCCAAGGGGCCGCGCGAGCAGACGCGCTGGCGGCTCAGCTTCGCGCGTGCCTGCATGATCCGGCGCGGACGCAGCGGACGGCGGAGCAGGCAGGGCGATTGCGGGAATTGTTGAACGTGCCGGCGAGCGGCACGGCGGCGGAATGGCTGGCGCGGATGATCCCGTGAAGGCGGGTCAAGGGCGAGGGGACAGGGGGGCATGCTGATTTTCGTTCGTTGCGGCGGTGACGCGCCGCCACGGCGACAGAGCGCGCATGATGTGCAGCTGCTGGCGATGGACGGAGGGGAGGCCGCCCAACAAATCGCCGCGCTTAAGCCTGCCTCGGCGAATCAGTCCGCACGTTGGTGCGTCGGGTGAGGCAAGGCAGAACCGAGATCCGCGGTGGGAGCCGGCGCCAAGGCGAGGACTTGCGCCTCGACCTGTTTCCAGAGGAGATCGGCTTTTTCGGCCACGATGGCGCGGGCCTTGACGAGTTCGGTGACGCGGGCGGCGCGGTTTTCCTCGGCGATCGTCGCGAGGTCGTCGAGATTGTAGAGGAACACGTTGTCGAGCTGCGCGACCGTCGGCTCGACATCGCGCGGGAGAGCCAGATCGATGAAGAACAACGGACGAGCAGGGCGCTTGCGAATGGCGGAGGCTGCAGCGGCGAGCGACACGACGGCCTCAGGCGCGGAGGTGGCGCACACGACGACATCGAATTCACTGAGCCGGGTGTTGGTTTGCTCAAACGGCATGGCGCTCGCGCTGAGAGCTGTCGCCAGTTCCATGGCGCGCTCAAATCTCCGGCTTGCCACGGTGAGGGCGCCAGCGCCGCGGCTTTGAAACGCTTTGGCCGTTTTTTCGCCAATGTCGCCCGCGCCGATGAGGAGAATACGGGTCTCGGCAAGTTCGCCAAAAATGGTGAGCGCGAGGTCAACGGCGACATTGGCGACGCTGACTTGGCCGGTCGTAATGGCGGTCGTGGAGCGGACGTGCTTGGCGGCCTGGAAGCTTTTTTGAAACAGACGATTCAGCACCGGCCCGGTGGAGCGTCGGGCCTGCGCCGTAGCGTAGGCGTCTTTGACCTGACCGAAAATCTCGGTTTCGCCGATCATCTGAGAGTCGAGACCGGCCGCGACCTCGAGCAAGTGTTGGACGGCGTCGCGGCCGCTGTGGCTCAGGCAGATTTTTTCGAAAACGTCGGAATCAAAATTTTGGCGGGCGCAAAACGTCGCCGAGACGCGGGCGGCGGTTTCCGGATGCGACGCTACGCCGTAAAACTCGATGCGGTTACACGTGCTGAGCATCGCGAACTCGTGGAGACCGGCGATGCCGGCGAGTTCCCCGCGGAGGGCTTCCGCCGCTTCGACGGCGAGGGAAAGTTTTTCCCTCACCTCCAGCGGAGCACGATGGTGGGTGGCCCCAATGACAAAAAATCCCGCAGTGTTCATCGCTTAGCCGCACCACTGAGCGGAGCGTGGGGCGCGACGAGTGGGCGGCGTGAGTTAACCACCTCCAGAGAAAGCAGCGCCAGAGGGAAAATCAGGAGGCAGGTCAGGGCGAAACGTCGCGCGAGGAGGCGGCCGCCAAGCCTGAGGCCAAGGGTGATCGCGTAGGCCGCCCACACGGCGACGGTGCAGAAAATTTTCAAGGAGTTCGCGCTCGCAGTATCGCGGAGCCAATAGGCGGAGGCGACGGCGAGGGAGGTGGCCAGGATGGCCACACCCATGCCGAGCAAGCGGACCCCGATGTGATCAAGATCGATGATGGCGGGGAGGAACGACACCCAGCCGCCGAGGTTTTTCGATTTGAGCGAGTGGTTGCGCGCCAAAAACATGATGGAGGTGAGCGCGAGCAGCCCAAAGACTCCGTAGCTGAACACCGCGAGAGCGGCGTGCAGTTCGATCCAAGGATTGCCGCCGAAAATGTGCAGTCGCAGCGCCGGATCCCACGCCGGAATGGCCAGCGACACGAGGGTGAGCGTGGCCGCGAGGCATGACGTGAAGTAGCCGAGGAGGCTGGTGCGAAACGTGACGCCGATCACGAGGTAGAGCGTGATGGCGGACCACGCGGTGAACTGATAAATTTCCAAGTTATTCCCGAGGGGGCAGCCGCCCACCGCCCGACCGCGCAGCCCGAGGCCGACGAGCTGGAGTACGTAGCCAACGGCGATGAGGACATACATCGCTGCCCCCGACGGACGCCCGCCACGCAAAATTGAAAACGTGCCCAAAACGAATCCCGCCAGGTAGAAACCCGCGGCAATCCACAGCCATGCACGATCATTGAGTCCGGCAAACATTGGGTGGAAATTACAGTCGGTGGGGCGCGGAGCAAGGCCGGTGAAGCGGCGGGGCCACATTGTGGGCCATGCCTTGCGGCTTGCGCCCGCCGATGGACGGTCTTTTGTGGCGGCTAGCAATCCCTTCTATCTACCCATGAAAAATCTCGTCAATGGCGCCGGAGCCTCCCTCGTTGCGATCGTCCTTGCGGCGACCGCGTTCGCACAAAACCGCACGTTCTCGAATCAATATTCGTTCGGCGACAGCCTGAGCGACAGCGGTAATCTATTTGCCGCGACGAGTGCTCTGGGTGCGCCGAGTCCGCCGCCGCCTTATTTTCAGGGAAGGTTTTCGAACGGCCGCGCGTTTACCGAACTTTTGGGTAACGCGCTGGCGCTGACCGTGACCGCGCCTGCCAGTGTGAAGAGCAGTCTGAATTTTGCGTTTGGCGGAGCGACCGCCGGCGGGTCGAGCACCCTGCCTCCTGCGATGGCGATCCAGCTGGGACTTTTCCAAGCTCGAGCCGTTGCGCCGGTAAAAACTGATTTGTTTACGGTGCTCTTCGGCGCGAACGACCTGATTCCGGTGCTCACGTCCCCGGCGACCGCGGCGAATCCGACTAACATTGACACGGCGGGATTCAATGCCGCCGTCACCGTGGCGAACGGTGTGCAAACGCTGGTCGGCCTCGGGGCGAAGACTATCGTCATCGGCGGTCTGCCCAATCTGGGAGCGACCCCGCGCTCGGTGGGGGCAGGTAGCACGGGTATGGCCTTCGGTCTGCGGGCGACTACGGCCTTTAACAATGAACTGACGTCTCGGCTGCGAACCATTGCGAGCGGTGCGGCAGCAGCGGACGCGAACCTCGTCTACCTCGATTTACAGGGAGCGCTGGACCGAATCATTCTCGACCACAAGGCGCTTGGTTACACCAACGTCACATCCTTTGTCATCGCGCCTGCGGCGGTCGGCGGTGGCGGCGATCCGAATAATTACGTTTTCTTTGACGACATCCATCCGACGGCGAAGACCCATGCATTGCTGGCGAATGCGATCATTGAAACGCTCAATCCCGAGCCCGTGATCGGTTTTTCCGCGTCGCTGGGGAGTGCCGCGCTGGCGCTCAAGGCTCTGGAGTCAAGCGCGGTGGATACGCGTGTCGGGCAGCTCGCGTCGTCGACGCGCGCGACCGGGCGCGCCGATGCCTATGCATCGTTCCATTACGGGGACGGCGAGCGGGCAGCGGACGGCTGGCAGAAGACATTTTCCTATACGGCGCAGGTGGTGACGGCGGGTGCCGACATCAAGGTGAGCGACGGGTTTCTCGCGGGAGCGGCGCTCAACCGTGGCCGCCTGAACGCGAAGTTTAGCGCCGCCGGTGGCGATTTCTCGATGGAAGATATCACGGGACGGGCCTACGGGGTTTGGCGGGGTGGACCGGTCACGTTCGCCTTCGACGCCGCGTATGGCACACTCGACTTGAAAGGCATCCATCGCACCTCGGGATTGGCCGGCTTCCAGACCCGTGGCAAAACCAGCGGCTCGCATTGGGGTGCCGGGATGAAGGCAATGTGGAGCGTGGAAAACTCCGGATTCCGTTTGCGCCCGTGGGCTGGCTTGCGCACGGAGCGGGTGAAGGTGGCTGGCTACATGGAAAAAGATGTGCCGATGGTCGCGTTGGATTTCGACGGACAAGAAGCGAGGAGTTCCGCCGGCAGCGTGGGCCTCGATGTCGGCACGGACACGAAGCTGGCGGCGCACGCGCTGCATTTTGATTTCCGCGCTGCCTGGCACGGGGAAGTGACGGACAAGAACCGGAGCGTGTCTGGCAAGTTGACCAACAACTTTACCCGGACAACGACGATCAATGTCGTGGACGGCGATGGTAGTGGCTGGGAACTGGGGGGAGCGGCGACCCTCTTCTTTGCGAAAAACTGGAGCGCTTCGTTGGGTTATGCGGGCGATATTCGCAGCGGCGAAAAACTCGCGAGCCGCGTCGCACTTTCGTTGCAGACTGGATTCTGACGGGGAGAGGCGGCTGACGGGACGCCGCTACTTTCGCGCCGCCCAGAAGCGGCATTCGTCGGAGAATTCGTGAACCGCCTTGGCCTCTTTCGCAATCGTGCGCCGGAGGCCGTCGAACTCATGGGTCCAGCCAGTCGCGGCGAGATCGGCGAGAATTTCGGCGCGATCAGGCAAGTGCATGAACGTGCGGCCAACACCGGACTCGTCGAAGTAACGGTCGCCGAACTCGAGCAAGCGCGGGTCCTGTTCGCCACGGGACCAGCGCAGTTTTTCAAGACGCCATTGGGCGCGCTCGAGGGGCGACGAGTCGCGATCATGAGTGGTGAAGAGGATGGGAGCGCCCGGCGTGCAGACGCGGTGCAGATCGCGAAGTGCCGCGAGCCGATTTTCCCGACCGGGAATTTGCATCAGACCATTGAAGAGGAAAAGGGCGCCGGAAAAAGTGTCACGGATTACGTGACATTCGTGCAGGCGGGTGGCGTCGGCATGGAGGAAACGAACGGCATGCGGGCCCGTGTCGGCGCCGCGCTCGGCCGCGAGGCTGCGGGCTTGGTCCACGAGTTCATCGGCAAAATCAAAGGCGGTGAGCGCGCGATAGCCAAGCGTCCAAAGCGCGATGCTGACGCGGCCGGCGCCGCAGCCGGCCTCGAGGAGCGGGGCGGAGCGGTCGGGAAAGAAGCGCTCGATGAGTTTGCGCTCGGAAGCCCAGAGACCGAGTTCGTGCGCGGCGCGGGTGTAGTGGACGACCGCGACGAGGTCGTTGAAATCGGCGCGGACGGTCGCGGCGGTTATTTTTTCCAACGCAGGCGGCGGACGGTCAGGTGGCAAACAGGGCGGCGACCGCGATCGTCAAGCCCGGGAGCAGCACGCTGCCGAACGACTGGCCGGGGCGGTAAGTGGCGGCGGGGGTGGCGGGGTTTTCGGTCAGGCGGTAGAGCGCGAGCGTGCGCTGGGCGGGATCGACGATCCACATCTCCTCTACGCCAGTGCGGGCGTAGACGGAGCGCTTGATGCCCAAGTCGTATTTCTCGGTGGTCTTGGAGAGGATTTCGACGACGAGGTCGGGTGCGCCTTCAATGCCGTGTTCCTCGATGATCGCCGTGTTTTCGCTCCGGATGAAAAAGAGATCGGGTTGGTAGATGTTGATGTCCAAGAGATGGACGTCGAGCGGGGCGATGAACAGGCGGCCGAAGGGATGCGTGTCGAGAAAATTGCCGATGATGAGGCGCAGCTTGCCTGCGATGTCTTGATGAAAGGTGCCGGGGGACGGGGCCATGACGAGGTCTCCCTCGATGAGTTGGTAGTTCGGTGCGCCGAACGGAATCGTGGCATACTCGTGACGCGTAATTGGGCGGGCGTGGGTCGAGAGCATGGCGGAACGTTGCGGCGGCGGGCGGGAAACGTCAACGGCGGTGCCACGCGGCGATGAACATGCCGTTGGCGTTGAGCTCGTGGGGCCAGAGGAGGAGCCGAGAGCTGAGAGCGGAGGGCTGAGTGTTCGATCCGGTGGGAATTTGGAGCGGCAGCGGATCGAGTTCCGGGTGCGCGGCGCTGAAGGCGTCGGTGACAGCGGTGGTCTCGCTACGGGTGAGCGTGCAGACGGAGTAGATGAGGCGACCGCCGGGCTTCAGGGCGACGACGACGTTGTTCAGGAGTGCGAGCTGAGTGGCGGCGAGCTCGCGGACGTCTTCGGGCGTGGTGGTCCAGCGGGCGTGCGGATTGCGCTGCCAAGTGCCGACGCCGCTGCACGGGGCATCAAGGAGGATGCCATCGAATTTTGTTTTTGAGGGGAGCCGCGAACCGCCGTCCCAGTATTCGGTGCGGTAGTTGAACAGTTTCGCACGGGCGGCGCGGCGCTTGAGCGTGTCGATGCGGCGTTCGTTGCGATCCGTGGCCCAGACCACGCCCTTGTTCTTCATGATATCGGCGAGGTGCAGGGTTTTTCCACCTTCACCGGCGCAGGCGTCCCACCATGTCTCGCCGGGCACGGGCGCGGCGGCGACGCCGACGAGTTGGGAGGCGAGGTCTTGGATTTCAAATTCACCGGTTTTGAATTGTTCGGTCTTGAACAGATCCTGGGTGCCCGTGAAGCGCAGGGCGTCGGGCGCGCGGTCACTCGTTTCGCAGGCGAAAAGTGATTTCGCGAGCACGGCGCTTTGGCCGGGGCGGGCCCGGAGCCAGAGCGCGGGGTCGCGTTGCAGTTGCCGGAGGTAGTCGTGGGGCAGGTCCATCTCGGCGGCGAGCCACGCGGGCAGGGCGCGCACTGCGAGGGTCTCGGCTTTGACCGATTTCGCATCGGCGGTGAACCGCTCCTGCATAGCCACGGCGTGTTCGAGGCGGCGTTGGGGCGGATCCTTCGGATCGAGCCAAGAGAACCAGCGGTAGTAGACGAAGACGGTGTGGCTGATCAGGCGCTTGGCGGGCGGCTGGAGATAGCGGTGCCCTTCGAAATAGAAACGGAGAGCGGTATCGGCGCGCTGGTCGGCGGAGACCGCGGCAAGAATCTGCGCGGCGTGGTTGAGGATGGCTTGGTCAGGCATGAAACGAACCTGATTACGCGGATGCCGAGAAGAAGGGCGATGCCAATTACCGGTGGAGGGGATTAAGACTGAATCGACTTGCTCGGTTTTGCTCGCGTGGGCTACTGCTGATGCTCAGGTCGAACGTTCTGTTCAGCCGAATCCCCGAATCGCTCTACTCCAAGAATATCATGATGTCTGCCTGCACCCGCCGTGAATTTACAAAACTCGCCCTGACCGCGCTCCCTGCGGCCGGGATGTTTTCGGCCCTGAATCCCTTGCGGGCGGCCGCCAGCGGCGGCAAGCCGAACTCCCGGGTCGCCGGAGTGCACATCGGCCTGAACGTGCCCTACAGTTTTGGTGGGCGGACGATGGCTGGTGACGAAATTCTTAAAAATTGTCGCGAGCTCAACCTCAGTGCGGTCGAGTTGCGCGCGCAGCCGGTCGAGTTGTTTATGGGGATGCCCGCGATTGTGGTGGCGGCCAAGACCGGCTCCCCGAAGGCGGGAGCGGCGGCCGACGGTAACACGGCGAAGATCCGTGAGTGGCGGAAGTCGGCGACGATGGATCGCGTGAAAGATTTTCGCCGCATGTATGATGAAGGCGGCGTGAGCATTGAGATTCTCAAGGTGGACGGGATCTTCGCGATGACCCCCGAGGAACTCGATTACAGTTTCACGATGGCGAAGCTGCTCGGAGCGCGGGCGATCTCGACAGAGATTTCCAAGGTTGATGCCGACGTGCGGCGGGTGGGCGAGTTTGCCGAGAAACACCGGTTGATGATCGCGTTGCACGGTCACGCGAGTACGGCGGGAGCACAGTATGAACACAGCTACACGCTCGGGAAATTTGTCGGCACGAATCTCGACATCGGCCACTACGTCGCCGGGGACAATGGCTCGCCTGTGGAGTTCATGAAGCGGCACCACGCGCGGATCTCGCATGTCCACATCAAGGATCGGAAACTGGACAAGCAGACGAAAAACGGCCCGAACACGCCGTTTGGCGAAGGCGACACGCCGATCAAAGACGTGCTGCGATTGATCCGGGATAACAAGTGGGCCATCCAGGCAACGATTGAATTTGAATATAAAGTTCCCGAGACATCCACGCGGATGGGCGAGATTGCGCGGGCAGTGAAATATTGCCGTGACGCGTTGGCGTGAGGTGCGGCCATCGACGCTGCCATCGGCGCGGAGCCGGTGGCCCTTTTTTTCGCCTCGCGCGAAGGCCGGCGAAGTCCCGCTTCCCACGCGGGAAGAAACTGTGCACGTTGGGAGCGTGAAAGCCTCCGATTTTTTTGCCCTGCCACGATCGCTCACGCTCTTCGCGGGGCATTTTCCCGCCGACGTGCCCCCATGGGATTGGTTGAAACAGATTGGTGCGGCGTTGGCGGCGCAGGAATTGAGCGCGGCGGGGTCGTCGCTGGAGCGGCCGTCGGGGGTGCAGATCGAGGGTCCCGTCTTTATGCACCCGACGGTGAAACTGCCGGCTTATGCGACGATTATCGGTCCGGCGTGGATTGGGGCGAACACTCAGATTCGGCCGGGGGCTTACATCCGGGGCAACGTAATCGTGGGTGAAGGGTGCGTCTTGGGTAATGCGTGTGAGTTTAAGAACTGCCTCTTGATGGATCACGTGCAGGTGCCACACTTCAGCTACGTGGGTGATTCGATTCTGGGGAATGGCGCGCACTTTGGAGCGGGGGTGATCTGCTCGAATTTGCGACTCGATCAGCAACCGATTGTGGTGCGGCTTCCGGAGGTAACTTATGAGACGGGTCTGGAAAAATTTGGCGCGATCGTGGGTGACCACGCCGAGGTCGGCTGCAACGCGGTGCTGAACCCCGGCACACTCCTCGGGCCGCGCGCGCTAGTCATGCCAGCCATGGCGTTTTCGGGTTACCTGCCACCTGCCATGATTGCTCATGTGCGGCCGACGATAAAACTGATCCCGCGCCGGGATTGACGCGCGGGAGGTCCGTCGCCGAAGTGCACTTTTCTTTTCATGCGCACACTCACCGGTATCACGCCTTCGGGCACGCTCCACATCGGGAACTATTTTGGCGCAATGCGCCCGGCGATCGATGCGCAAGTGCGCGGCGATTGTTTCTATTTCATCGCGGACTACCACTCGATGACGACGGTGACCGATGCGGCGGAGCGGCGGAAGAATACCCACGGCATCGCGCTCGACTGGCTCGCGTGCGAGCTCGATCCGCAGACGAGTGTTTTTTGGCGGCAAAGTGATGTGCCCGAGGTTTGCGAACTGATGTGGATGCTGGGCACGCTCGCGCCGATGGGGCTGATGGAGCGCGCGCACAGCTACAAGGACAAGACGGCGAAGGGGATTTCGCCGAACTTTGGGTTGTTTGCGTATCCGGTGCTGATGGCGGCGGATATTTTACTCTACGACACGCATCGCGTGCCGGTGGGACGCGATCAGAAGCAGCACGTCGAAATGACGCGCGACATGGCGATCAAGTTCAATGAAGCTTACGGCGAGACGCTCGTCGTGCCGGAGTCGGAAATTCGCGACGAGGTGGCGGTGATTCCCGGGCTCGACGGGCAAAAAATGTCCAAGAGCCACGGCAACACGATCGAGATTTTTGGCGATGAGAAGGTACTGAGGAAAAAAATCATGGGGATCGTGATGGATTCACGCACGCCGGCGGAGCCGAAGCCGGACGCGGACAAGAATCTTGCGATCCAATTGTTGAAATTTTTTGCTACGGTCGAGGTTGCGACGGACACCGAAAATCGGCTGCGCGCGGGCGGGCTGGGCTACGGCGATTTGAAGAAAGCGCTGTTCGAGCACTACTGGAATTATTTTGCAGCGGCACGCGCGCGGCGCGCGGAGCTAGCGGCGAATCTCGACCACGTGGACGCGGTGCTGCGCGACGGTGCGCAGCGGGCTCGCGCGGTGGCGGAGCAGGTGATTGGCCGGGCGCGCAAGGCGAGCGGACTGAGGTGAGAACCTGCAACCCCGCGGAGAGACGGCTGATTCGCAGTATGACCTTCCCGAAGACGGCGGCGTCGTTGGCGAGGGCCTGCTCGCGGCCGTTGCAAGTTTCGAGGATGAGAAACCACGAAGTCTGCTCAGCGTAGTTGCGCTCTATGCGACGGACGGCTTGCCGAAAGATGGGGCGAACGCGAGGGCGAGTGGCGGACCGCGAGCAGGGCTTGGCGACCTGCACAGCGCTGACGGGGACGACCATCAGACGACCGTGACGGGCGGGGGCGCGAGCCGGGCGATCTCCGCCATGATGCGTTCGCTGGCGATCTGGTAACGCTCTTTGCCGGACTTGGAATCGTCGTAGGCGGCGGGGAGAATCGGGCGACCGAAGACGACGGTCACGCGGGTGCCGAGGCGGGGAAATTTCACGCCCTTGCCGAGGGCTTCGAAAGAGCCGAAAATACGCGCGGGCACGACGGGGACTTGGGTGCGGCACGCGATGAGGCCGACGCCGGCTTTGGCGGCTTGGAGGGTGCCGTCGAGTGAACGCGTGCCCTCGGGGAAGAGGATGAGGCCGCGGTTTTCCTTGATGGCTTTCAGGACACGCTTGATGGCACTCACGTCTTGGCCACCGTCGCGGTCGACGGGGATGGTGCCGACGGAGTCGAGCCACCACGAGGCGAAGCGGCTGTTCCAAAGTGTCTTGCGGGCAAAGTAGGCGATTTGGCGTGGGACCTGGCAACCGATGAAAGGCGGATCGAGAAAACTGGTATGGTTGGCGGCGACGAGGAAACCGCCGGAAGTTGGCAGGTTTTCCACGCCGATGACCTCACCACGGAAGAACACGGCGTGAAGCACGCCGAAAAGGTAGTGGCAGACACCGTAGATCGGCTGCATCGTCTCCTGAGGGAAAGCGTGGCTCATGCAGCAGCGAGTTTGGTGGCGATGGCCGCAGCCATCAGGGCGACGACCTGGGCGAGGCCGATGTGTGTGGTGTCGATCGAGGTCGCGCCGACGGGGCAGGCCAGCGGGGCGGTTTTGCGGGAGGAGTCGAGGCGGTCGCGTTCGACGATGGAATCTTGCTGGCCCTCGTTGGCGCGGCGGCGAGCGCGTTCGACGGGATCGGCGTGCAGGAAGAAGCGGAAATCGGCGTCGGGAAAAATTACGGAACCGATATCGCGGCCCTCCATGACGAGACCGCAGAGGCCGTGGGCGCGGGCGACGTCGGCCTGGCCGCGTTGATAGGCGAGGAGCGCGGCGCGGAGTTGGGGAATCGCGGCGAAGTGGGAGACGGCGGCATTGACGGCGGAGGTGCGAATCTCGGCGTCGGCGACGGGTTGGCCGGAGATTTCCATTTGGGCGGAGCGGCCGTTCAAAGCAGTGCCCAGCCGGAGAGCCGCCAGAGCCGTCTGCACGGTCGCAAGGTCGGTCGGCGCTGCGCCGGCGCGCAGCAGGCCGGCGGTGAGGGCCCGATAAAAGGACCCGGTGTCGACGTGGAGGAAGTTAAAACGCTCGCTGATCAGGCGTGACGAGGAGGATTTTCCAGAAGCGGCGCCGCCGTCGATGGCAACGATAAGGAAAGGGGCGGCGGCGGTCACGGGAGGCGTCACGGGGCGAGGGAGTTTTCCCGCAGCGTTTCCAGCAACTCGAAAAAGTGCGGAAAAGTTTTGGCGCAGCAGGCGGGATTGCGGATGGTGAGCCACGGGCGCGGGGCGGAATCGCGCGAGCCGTGGAGGTTGTGGCAGCCGAGAATGGCGAAACTCATGGCGAAGCGGTGGTCGCCGTAGGTTTCGATTGCAAGCGGAGTGGTGGCGGAGCGACGACGGAGTTCGGAGAGGTCGGGCGTGATGGTGAGGCCGTCTTGGTCTTCGTGTTCGTGGACGTCTTGGCCAAGTTTGCGAAGTTCGGCGACCATACCGGCGACACGGTCGGTCTCCTGTTTTCGCGAGTGAGCGATGCCGGTGATGGTGGTGGGGCCTGCGAGCAACGGGGCGAGGGCGGCGAGGGTGAGAAAAGTGTCGGAGAATTCGGAAAATTTCTGCGTTATTCCGCGGAGGACGGTGCCGGGCCGAACCGTGATGTCGACGTCACCGTCGAACGGAGCGACTTCGGCACCGAGACGCGTGAGGACGTAGAGAAATTGGGAGTCGCCCTGGAGGCCGTGGGCGGGCGGGAGCAAGTTGGCGATGTGCGTGGTACCGCCGACGGCGAGCGGGAGGGCGGTGAAATAGCTCGAAGCGGTCGCGTCGGGTTCGATGGCGTAGGTTGCGGGCGCGGCATAGCGGCCTGCGGGAATCGCGATGGTATCGCCGGCACGCGTGAGTTTTTGCGCGAAACCGAACTGAGCCATTTGATTGATCGTCATCGCGACGAAGGGCCAGCGGACGCCGCCCACGAGGGTGATTTCGATTGGCGCAGCGGCGTGGGGTGCGACCATCAGGAGCGCGGAGAGCAGTTGGCTGCTCTCGCTGGCGTCGATGGAGACGGGCCCACCGCCGAGGCCGTGGGCGTGAATTTCGAACGGGAAAAATCCTTCGACACCGGTGCAGTGGATCTCGGCACCGAGGGTGCGGAGTGCGTCGATGAGGGGTTTCATCGGGCGCTTGCGCATCTGGGGCACGCCATCGAGGCGATAGATGCCGCAGGGCGCTACAGCGCAGAGGGCGGTGAGGAAACGGGCGGCGGTGCCAGCGAGGCCGACGAAGAGGTCGATCGGCGCGGAGATCGAAGTGCTGGGGAAAGCGGCGGTTTGGTCGGAGACGCGGAGGGTTTGGGCGGAGTCGTCGGCGGTGACGGTGAAGCCGAGTTTCCGGAGGGCTTCGGCCATCAGGTGCGTGTCTTCGCTAAAGAGCGCGCCCGTCAGCGTGACGGGCCGGTCGCAGAGGGCGGCGAGGAGGAGGGCGCGGTTGGTGAGGCTTTTCGAGCCGGGCAGAGTGACGGTGCCACGGGCGGGCCGCGTGAAGGGCTGAATGAGTAGATGGTCGGGCAGGACGGTAGTCACGGCAGCGGGCGGAATTGGTCGCGGTAAGCTTTGCCGCGCTCAATACGGGCGGCGACTTCGACGTAGTCGCGGTTGGCGAGAGCGGTGCGCAGGCTATGGAGCTCGTCTTCGAAGCCGCTTAGGGCGCGGAGAACCTCGTCGCGATTTTGTTCGAGGATCGCGCGCCAGATTTGTGGGTCGCTGCCGGCGATGCGCGTGGTGTCGCGCAGGCCGCCGCCGGCGTGGTGGCGCCATGCGGGATTTTTTGTGGCGAGAAATCCGCAGAGACTGGACGCGATGACTTGAGGCAGGTGGCTGATGTGCGCGACGATTTCGTCGTGCTGGTCAGGCGCGACCGTCACGACCTCGGCGCCGAGTGCGTGCCAAAATTCGACGACGGTGGCGGTGGCCTGGGCGGCGGTAACGGCGAGCGGAGTGACGAAACAGGTACGGTGTTCGAAGAGGGTTGCGGTGCTGTGTTCCCAGCCGGTTTTTTCGGAGCCGGCCATCGGGTGGGCACCGACGAAGTGGGCGTGGGGTGCGAGGGCGGCGTGACCGAGGCGGGAGATTTCGTTTTTTACGCTGCCGACGTCGGTGACGAGCGTGCCGGGTGCAAGGTCGGGGGCGATTTGGCGGGCGAGGGGGACGATCTGGTCGACGGGTGCGGCGATCAAGACGAGGTCGGCGCCGCGGACGGCTGCGTTGGGCGTGTCCGCGACGGCGTCGCACCACGGTTGCGCGCGAAGTTTGAGCCGTGATTCCGGTCGGCGGGTCCACAGCACGATGCGTTGCGCGACGTCGCGCTGGCGCGCGGCGCGGGCAACCGATCCCCCGAGGAGACCGGGGGCGAGAATCGTGAGCTGAGTGATTGCGGGCACGTCGGGCAAAGACGCAAAATCGCCGGACGGTGTCGAGCACTACAACGGGTGAACGCGTCCGGTGAGGGCCGATGGACAACGCGTTGCAATTTACCCGGACGAACCTTTGCTCAAGCGAATGTCCTATCGACCGACGTGGAAAGACCGCCTCGAAGACGCGGAGCCATACACAGGTCCGGCGATCGCGGGCGTGGTCATGTTGGCGCTCGTGGGCTGGTTGGGGTGGCACACGTTCGGCTCCGAAAAGTCGACGAAACCACTCGCGGCGCCACCGAAGGAAGCCGTGGACCGGCTGGCTGCCAGGCGGCGCGTGGCGGGTGAGGCCGACGTGTTGGAAAAAAATTACCGGCGCGCGCTCGAAGCGGGTGTGCCGGAGGAGATGGCGGCGGCGATGCTCAATCGGGCGATCGAAAAGCAGCGCGAGCTCATGCGGTTGGAGCCGACGGTGAGCACCGAACACGCGGCGAAGCTGGCGGCTTTGGAAGGGGCGCGGGGCTCGCAACGTTCGCGCGGGGCGCTCGCGCGGAGCACGGTGTTGGAAAAAGAGGCGCTGGCGGCGCAGCAGGCAGGGCGAGGCGCCGAGGCGCGGGAGAAAATGCAGGAGGCGCTGCGACTGCAACGGGAGGCTAACGCGAACGCGACGAAGGATGAGCCGAAGGATGTGTCGCGCGAGTCGCGACTCGCGCAGGAGGTCTCCGGGACCGAGGCGGAGCCGTTGCGCGCGGCGGTGGCGACGGCCCTGACGCTCGCGCGTTCCGCCATTGCGCAGGAGAAATGGGAGGACGCACAGAACGCCTACACGGAAGCGAGAAAGTCGCAGGCGGAGTTGAACCAGCGGTTCCCCGCGACGCGGTACGCGGACGTGGCGGCGCTCGACAAGATCGACGGAGAATTGGCCTCGCTGCGGGCGGCGGGACTCGCGGCGGTGGTGACGGCGCGGGAGCGAGACGGCGACGCGGCCGCGAAGGCCGGGCGGGTACAGGAAGCGGCGGCGTCATACGCGGCCGCAGCGGCGGGGCAGCAGGAGATCAATGCGAAATTTTCCAAGAGCCGCTTTGCCTCGGAGGCGCGCGCCGAGGATTTGGATGGGCGGCGGCAGACGGTGCTGTCGACGGAGCTGCTGGGACGCGCGGCGATGATCGACCGGGAGCTGAGCGAGGCGCTGCGCCGTCGGCAGAATTCGGCGGCAACGGAGAAACTATCGGTGGCGCTAAAGATCGTGGAGAAGGTGGCGGCCGAGTATCCTCGGAGTCGCTCGTTGGATCCGGCCTTGCAGCGGAAGCTGGCGTATCTCGCGCTGAGAACCAGTGATTTGGATACGTTACAGGAACAGGTTTTAGCGCGGCTCGCTCCGCTGCCGGGGACGCCGCGACTCCAGATGCTCACTACGGAAGTGGCGCAGGAGCTTTACCAACGGGTGATGAACGTGAATCCGAGCCGCCAGGCGGGGCGCGGTTTGCCGGTGGATTCGGTCAGCTGGCTCGACACTCAGGAATTTTGCGAACGCTTGTCGTGGGTGCTCGGACGGCTGGTGCGGTTGCCGTCGGAGGTGGAGTTTACCCGTGCGTGGACTGCGGGCGGGGCCGGCGCGTGGTCGGCGGACAACAGCGGGGGACGCAGTCGGGAGACGGGGAAGTCACCGGCCACACCGGCGGGGTACCACGACGTGGTGGGAAATCTCGCCGAGTGGCTGCAACCGCCGCTGCCGGTGGGTCCGACGGCGCCAGTGGCCGGCGGCAGCTATTTAGACTCGGCCGAAGCCTTGAAAATGCTGAAAGTCGGGCCCGTGGAGAAGCGCGATCGCGCCGGGCACATTGGATTTCGCGTGGTGATTGAGCCCGACGCGAATTGAACCGGAAGTGGTTCGGCGATCGCAGGGCTGATCACCGGCGGTGGGCGGAACGTCGTCCGCTAAGCACCGAGTGCGGCAATGAGGGCAAATTCTTCGCGACTCAGTGGGAGCACGGAGAGGCGGCTCTGCCGGAGGAGGGCGATGTTGACGAGGGCCGGCTCGGCTTTAATTTGGGCGAGCGTGACGGGGCGAGTGAGCGTGCTCATGGCTTTGAGTTCGACGGCAACCCAACCGGGCTCCTCGGCGGTGGTGTCGGCAAACGCGGAGCGCGTAACCTCGGTGAGGCCGACGACGGCTTTGGTGGTGACGCTCTCGTAGAAAAGCACACGGTCACCGGGCTGCATCGTTTTGAGATGGATACGCGCTTGGTAGTTGCGGACGCCGGTCCACGCGGTGCGGCCATCGCGGACGAGGTCGATCCACGCGTAGGCTTCGGGTTCAGACTTTACGAGCCAGTGTTGAAGGAGGGTGTTTTTCTTTGGTTTCATGGTGCAGGAAAACTAGTGCCAGCGAAACGCGCTGAGCAAACTGGAGTAGTCGTCAGTCCAGACAGCCTGCTGGTGCTGGCGGGCGGGGCGCCAGCGGGCGTCGCTCGAAAAAGGTGCGAGATTTTCCGGATTGCGCGCGAGAATGAGCCAGACGGAAGGAGCCTTGCCGAGGGCGGCTTCGGCCGGGGAGATGACGGTGTCGTCGCGCACGAGGCAGACGAGTTTGGCGTCGTGCACTAGGTTGGCGAAAACGGGTTCGAGATCGAGGTGGAGATTGGAAATATGGCACGCAATCACGCCACGCGGCGCGAGTTTGTGTTGATAAAGTGCGAAGGCTTCGCGGGTGACGAGATGGACGGGAATCGCGTCGGAGCTGAAGGCGTCGAGGACAATCACGGTGTAGGCGGCGTCGAGCGCGGTTGCGAGCGTCAGGCGGGCATCACCGAGGATGACGCGCAGGTCGGCGGAGGAATCGCGGAGAAACGTGAAGGAGCGTTCGTCGCGTGCGAGTTGTTCTACGACCGGATCAATTTCGTAGTACGTCCACGGTTGCCGCGGCAACGCATAACTCGCAAGTGAGCCTGCGCTCAGGCCGATGGCGGCGATCTTCGCGGCAGGGTCTTGAGCGAGCGAGGCAAGCACCTGGCCGATGGGGCCGCTGCGGTGATAGTAGGTGAGCGGTTCACGGCGGTGCGCTGGGTCCAGACTCTGCATGCCATGGAGCGTTTTGCCGTGAACGAGTAGATGAAAATTTTTGGTGGGATCAAGCGTCACACGATGGACGCCGAAAAAACTGCGCGCGGTGTGGAGCACGCGGCCTTTTTGCCATCGAACAGATTTCCGGCGAGCAGCATCGCGCCCAGACCGAGCGCGAAACGGAGCGGGCGCCGGGAAAAGAAATAGCAGACGAGTGCAGGCGGGCCAAAGATCAGACCGGCGAGGGCTGGATCGGGATGCAGTCGTGCGGTCGAGGCGGCCCAGAGAAGACCTAAAATGAGTAGGCCGGGAAGCGCAGACCACAGGACGTCGACGCGCAGACTGGCATTGGGGTTCGGCGCCGTGGGAGTGATCGGGGCGGTTTGACCTCGGGCCGAGGGCGCGAGCGCTAGGAAGCACGCGAGCACCAGACCGACAGGATATTCGGCGACGGACCGAAACAGGACAGGGGCAAGGAGGGCGTTGAATAGGCCACCGAGGACACCGCCGACGGACATCCAAAGAAAAAACTCGGTGAGGTGAGCCGTCTCGGGTCGGTCGGCGGCGAGACGACCGTGACAGAGCATCGTCGCAAGAAAGAACGCGACCACGTGCAGAAGCATGAGCCAACCGATTGGTTGGGTCGCCTGTAGGTTTATCACCATGACGAGCGCCACGAGGGCAACGGGCAGGGCGCGAACGAGGAGTGGCTCCGGGAGAATCGGCCTCGACGCGAAGACGAGTACAAACGTCAGCAGGTAGAGCGCGAGCGGGATGATCCACAATGAGGGGGCGACGGCGACCTCGCTGGAGAGATAGGTCGTGACGCCCAGCATCAGACTCGACGGGGCAAACGAAAGCAGCACCCAACGGAAGCGGCGGCGCGAAGAAAGTGTTTCAACCGACCGAGCGACGACGGATGCGACGACGTCGGGTGGGGCGCGGGAGGCCGATTTCCAAAGACCGAGGGCACATGCAGCGAGGAGAGCGGCGAGGGCGACGTATCCCCACTGCCAGAGCCGACTCTGCTGGACCAAGCTGAGGTTGGGTTCGAGCCAGAGCGGGTAGCTAAGCAACGCCAGGAGACTGCCGACGTTACTGGCGGCGTAGAGGAAACAAGGGTCGGCGGCGCGACGGTGTCCGGAGGCGGCGAACCACCATTGTAACAAAGGGCTCGTGGTGGAAACGGCGAAGAACGGCGCCCCGACGGCAACGGCCATGAGGGCGAGGAGCCAAGGCCCCGGATTGCCGTCGGCCGGTGGGGTCCAGCCGGGGGGGGATCGCGATCGGCAGCAGTGCCAGCGGCACCAACACGAGGAGTACGTGCCAGCTCGCATGGCGCACTGCGCCGAGGCGCGCGGTGCACAGGTGAGCGTAGGCGTAACCGGCGAGCAGCATCGCTTGGTAAAAAACCATGGCGGTGTTCCAAACGGAAGGAGAGCCCCCGAGCAGAGGAAGCACGAGGCGCGCAAACATCGGGTGCACTAGAAAGAGCAGCGCTGCACTGACAAAAAGAGTTGCGGAATAAAGCGCTACCATGAGAGGCCATGTCGTATTTGGCGCTGGCGGGGGCACTAATCAAGGCGGAGCGTGCGCCAATAAATTTCCAACGAGCGAAAGGATCCGTGCCGCCGGCAGTATTACGTTGTGATGCGCGGGCACCTTTGGTGGGCTGAAGGAGATGGATGCAACCGAAGCTGAAAAAGTGAACGCCCGACGGGTTCAACGGATCCTTTATGGCCTGATGGCGGTCATGATCGGGGCTCCCATTATCGTCTATCTCTTACGTATTTCCTAAGCGAATTTCAGGAAAAACTGCCTGTGAATAAAACGCTCCTGCCGATTCGATTGGGCTTTGTCTTGCTGTGTGCCGCGGCGGGTTGGCTCGTATCGCTCACCATCATGGCCGGCGACGGTTTCGGTGTCCTCGCGATTGGCGTGGGACTGGGAATCGGCATTCTTGTGGTGTTGGTGGACGTACTGTTGAAGGGGTTTTCGCTCCGTGGGCTATCGGCCGTGACATTCGGAATCGGCGTGGGACTGATCATCGCCCATATGGTGGGCACCTCACCGTTTTTGAGACCGGTGATCCGGCGGTCATTTACTTGGTGCGGCTCGCCTTGTTTGTGATTTGTCCATATCTCGCGACCGTTATCGCGCTGCGCGGCAAGGATGAATTTAATCTGATTATCCCCTATGTGCGCTTCGTGTCGCACGACGTGGATGTGCCGCTCGTCGTGGTGGACACGAGTGTGCTGATCGATGGACGAATCGCACGGGTGTGCGAGGCCGGGTTCTTGAGCAGCGCGCTGGTGATTCCCCGTTTCGTCCTAAACGAATTGCACGCGGTGGCCAACTCCCCTGATCCCCACAAACAGGCCCGCGGCCGGCGCGGGCTCGATGTGCTCAACGATCTTCGCAAAATCAAGAATCTCGATATCCGGATTACTGAAAGTGAAGTCGCCACGCGTGAGGACGTGGACGCTAAGCTGGTGTTTCTCGCGCAATCGATACGCGCGAAGCTGCTGACGACGGACTAAAATCTCGCGAAGATGGCGGAGTTTCATGGAGTGACCTGGCTGAACCTCAACCTGCTCGCGAAGTCGTTGCGCCAGGAAGCGATGATCGGCGAGCGCGTTGAGGTCGATCTGGTGAAACCGGGCAAAGAGGACACGCAGGCCGTGGGATTTTTGGAGGATGGCGCGATGGTGGTCGTTAGCGGGGGACGCCCGCACATTGGTCGGCGCGTCCAGGCGGAAATTATTAGCGTGTTACCGACCGCGGGCGGAAAAATGATCTTCGCGCGGCAGGTGGCGGATTTGGAATAGGCTGATGGGGTGGGTGGCGCCGGGTGAAAGGCGTTGCGGCGAGCCTCGGCGCCGGTTGGCGTGGTCTGCCCGCCGCGGTCATCCGCGGGAACGCGTGTTTTTGACCTGAGTACATAGAAAATTGGTGTTTACTTGCGCCCCGCGTTTTTCCAATACCAATCCTTCTTGGGGGCCGGTAGCTCAGTTG
>SXGR01147116.1_pt1 | contig 22747 bp, 23 predicted proteins | sample 3174711 | NCBI WGS metagenome assembly SXGR01 (sample SAMN11356860, study PRJNA531348) | freshwater metagenome | isolation source: freshwater sample F1-60 | place: China: Fuxian Lake, Yuxi | collected 2017-12-25 | reverse complement strand
CTCCTCGATGACGTTCTCCGACGACAGCGATCTGCTCATCCTTCCCGATCCCGTCATCAAGCTCGATCCGGTCAAAGAAGAGCCGGTCAAAGAAGAGCCTGCCGCCCAGAAGTCGGGCCCCGACCTGCACACCGCGGCCCATGAAGCCGCCCACGTCATTCAACAGCGCTCCAGCCTGGTCCTCGCTCCGGGCGGCACGCTGACGGTCGGCGAACAGGTGTTCGACGAAGCTGGTTTGAAGAAGCTTTATTCCAGCTGCTCCGGCGCGCTTCTGTTCAAAGCCGCGGACAGCAGCGTCACCTGCCAACCGGTGAAATAGTAAATCTGATTGTCTATCGGGCGCCCCCCTTGCGGGTCGCCCCCCTGCGGGGTCGGGCCTTCGCCCTCCGTTCTCGCAAGCTCGAACCTCGCTACGCTCGCCCTCCGGTCGGCTGGCGCGGAGATCTCCGCGCCAGGGTTCGCCGCTTACTGCCGAGCCGCCTCATAGGATGCCGACAGCTCCGGATCGGCGGCTATCTCGTACATCAGTGTATCGAGGCTCGCTGCATCCAAGCCGTGTTTGGCGAGGATCGCCTCGGCCTCGCTCAGAACTGCAACCAACCGTCCTCATAGCCCATGTTCCACAGGGACATTCCCGCGACATCCCCCGAGAACGGAACCATCGATTGGCAGGGGGGTTGGATGTCGTACGCCACGTCCCCACCGTCGGTGTACAGGTTGAACGTCCCATTCATGGGGAGTACGTGCGGAATATTGTTGCAACCGGTCATCTGGCTGTAAGCGGCATCGACTTCCACATGACCGTAGATCTCCGCGTCAAACTCCCCTTGGATGTACCGGTTTTCGAAGCTGCCTTGGGATTCGATCTCGTCGGAAAAGTTGTCGTACACATAGGTGTCGCCGAAAAACGTTCCGGAAACGATGATTTCTCCGTCGAAATGGCGCTCAGTGGTCGTCGAACCGATCGCTTCCTTGAAGGTTCCGTCCATTTCAAAGTCCCCCTTTCCATTGGAAAGCTTGAAATGGGAAAACTTCACGCTCGTGTCCACCGTTCCCGCTCCAAAAGTCTCGGACACCACCGCCGTCCCGGCAAAGCTGTTTCCAAAAGCGTCCGTACAACCTCCCGTCAACTGTGTGCCGCCGGAAACGCTCGTGCGCACCGGACAGGCGCCATCCAGCAGGCGGGTGCCAACATCCATGGCTTGGTACGGGAGATCTTTGGCCGCATAGGTCAGCAACTGCACATCCTGCGCGGTGATCGCGGCCGGGGTTTCCAGATCTGGCCCCTGATCCTGCGGTTGACAGGTCGACAAAACAGCGGTGGTCGCGGCAAACAATACGGTCTTCATAGAACCTCCGAGTGTCAGAAAGCTGACGTCACCGAGATACCCGAAGCCGAGGCCACCGACGGTTTCGAACCGTAACAGAGCCCTTCCGCTACTCCTCCCACACCTCACAGCCAAAGTCCTCGTAGTACGAAGGGAACTTTCCCCACACATAGCAGGTGGCATCCAACTCCGGACGAGAGGACCCCACTTCGAGGAGGTAGGTCAACCAGTCCTGCCCCTCGTAGATCGCGCGTTCCTCGCTAAACAGCGTGGTGGACCCCTCGACGATGTCCTCGGGCTGTCCCACCGTCTCCAGAAAAGCATCGCTCCCATCAAACGTATGGCAGTAGTGGTAGGCACCCGAACCCTCAAAGCAGTCCTCGCCCATCCACCCATCGTAGGTTCCGGCCAAACCGAGGGTGAAACCGTCCACCTCGGGGTGATCCACCACGATCGTGCCGCCGTCGTTCTGCCAGTCCACCCACACTTGGTCCAGGGTGAGCGGCTCAGTGGCCTCCTCGGTGTCCTCCGTATCGTCGGCCTCCTCCAAGGGGTCGTCCACCGGAACGTCCGATTCCGGAGCTTTCTTCTTACCGAAACCCGAGCAGGCGAGCGAGAGCACGAGAAATCCGGTGATGGCGAGTGAGCGGCGCATGAAAGACTCCTTCGGGCGGACGAAGGAACCCCAAATGGCCGCGCCGGCGACCAGGATCCGCTTCTTGAAACGCTCCGTTACAGAGACAGTCAAGTATCTTGACTATCTACGCTTCCCGAGCGCGATCCCCCGCCCAGCAAGATCAGCGCCCCGCCTAGCAAGTGTCCCCTTCGGCAATGGACAAGTGGTTGACCGGTGATCCCGCCGCCAGGGATCGGGTGTTCGCCGCCATGCTCGAGATGATCAAGATCGAGATCGCACCTCTTCAAAGGGCATTTGAAGGCTAAGCTTGGGCGCTCCATCGAAAGCAACCACCGTGTCGTTTATTATTGACAGTAATGACATTTTCTTGTACATCCAGCAAGCCTCGGGAGCTGCTTTGCGAAACGTCATCATTCTGCTTTTTATTTGGGCACTAACAACGACGGTGGCTCATGGGGGCGTTCCCTCGGAACCCGAGGCGGCGTCGGCATACTCCGAATTTCTACAAGACGATGGGGCAAACCCCTGGTTCATCGCAGCTTCGTTCGAGTTTGGTGCTTTCGGCGTGGTGCACGACGAGCCCTTCCGGCCGTCACCCGATGGCGGCGTGACCGTCCTGTTCGGGCGCCACCTTGGAAACCGAGCCTCTGGACCAGGGTTTGGCGGCTACCTTCGCGTGGGTTGGGTGGGCTTGCTGGGCACGGGGATGCAAGTCCGATGGGATCTTCCAATTCATGAGAGCCGAGCCGCGGGGATTTTTTTCGCCCCGACCCTGCGCGTCGGGATTTCATTGATCAACCCTTGGTTCTACGCCATCGATCGGCACCCGTTGCGTGGGCACAATGTCTTCGCCCCCCACGCCCGAGCCGGGGGCGAGTTTGTGTTCGACTTTCGGCCGTTTCGACTGTCGCTCTACACGGATATCGAGGTTTACCATACCAAAACCGACGGAGTCACACCAACGATCAGCGCCCTCGCCGGCGTCAGTCTCGGAGCCAACTTCTAAGCCGCATCGGATGCGGGCTGCGACGAAAGTGCTCGTACCAGGGCTAAGCCGGGCATCGAACGCGCTGCCTTCGCGATCGACGGCGGCCTCGCAGAAGCGGGCGATCCCACTCGAGTAGTCAAACGCCTTGACTATCCGCGCTTCCCGAGCGCGATCCCCAGCACGCCCAGCAAAATCAACGCCCCGCCGCCCCACAACCGCGGTCCCACCTGATTTCCCAGGCACACGATCCCCAAGATCGTCGCCAACAACGGCGTGGCCAGTAGGTACGGCGTGATCCGTGCGACCGGGTGGCGTTGCACCAACGAAAAGAACAACCCATGCCCCACCAACGACCCGAAGATCGCGGCATACACCACGCCAAACCAACCGATCCAACTCACGCGCGCAAACACTTCCAGCGGCGGCGGCTCGACGGCGAGGCTCCACAGTGTCAACGGCACCACGCCGATCACCGCGGTCCATCCCTGCTGACCGAAGGCGTCCAGCCCCTTCAGATCCCGACCGAGCACGGTTCCGGTCGCGAGAAAGGCAGCGCTGGTGAGCATCAACCCGAGACCGATCGGATCTCGCAATACACTCGGATCAAAGCCCAGCACCAACACACCCAAAAAGCTCACTGCGATGCCCAGCCCGGTTCGCACCGTCAATCGCTCGCACAGCCACCACCACGCCAACAGCGACGACATCGGAACATAGCTTTGCAACAAGATCGACGGTGAAGCGAGCGTGGTCGAGCGCTGCAGCGCCCAAAAATTCAATCCAAAATGAAAAACGCCATTGCAGAGCGCCAACGGGATCAATCTTCGCCACTGATCTGCGGGCGGTCGCCGCAACCGCGGCGCCAGCAACACCACCATCAGCGCCAATCGGAGCGCCGTGAACAACAACGGAGGAAACTCGTTCAACGCCAGTTTGGAGGTGAGGAAGTTGACCGCCCAGACGACGCAGATCACCGCGAGGACCCCCGCGTCCCGTCGACCTAGTCCCGCCTCCACGGACCCCTCCCGATCGACGCACCCATGAAACTGCGCAGAATTCCTCCCCCTTGGGATTAACGGATCTCGAACGCCCTGGGCAGAACCCGGGGCTGTGAACGCTCTGTGAACGCCCTGTGAACGCGGTGGATCCTAGCAAAAGCTAGAAATGGACAGGAGGTGTTCATGAGCCCATTCCACTGCGCCGCCGCACCCGTCGTGATCGGCTGGCCGACGTGTTGAGCCAGTTTTTCTTGGTGACACCGGAGGTATAGGGCCTCGTGGCGATCCGTTGTAGTGTGTTGCAAACCCGCTCCGCAAAGCAACACTCCGCTACTTCCACGGTACCTCTTTGGTGGAGGTTCCATGCCCGAAGCATCCCCCCTGACGTCAGATTCGCGTGTCCCTGGCGTTGCCGACCAACTACGGGCCGCCGAATCCCTCAACCAATTTCGACAGGCCTGCAAGACCCCCGGGATCCATCAGGACTGGTCCAGTGCCTTCGATGCAAGCATTGCGCCATTGTTGTCGGATCCGGAAACTGCAGCATTGGTGCGCAGCACGATGCGCGCTCTCCGCTCCAAAAAGCCCAGCAACGGCGGACTCGGCCTAAAGTACTGGTTGGTCCTCGGAGAAGCCGCCGCATCCGTCACGCTTGCAGATCCCCAAGGGGCATTTGACGCACTTCAAACCCTCGAACTCAAAGGCCAAAATCCCGAGAATCCCACTGGGGATTTCCCCCCGCACAGTCGCGTACGCCAGATCACCGGCTGGGGGCAGTTCGTCCCCTGGTTTGTGGCCACCGGCCGGCTGGACTTGGCGACCAAGGCGGCCGAATACGCCCGAATCGACGCCTATCCACGGCTCGCTGTGACCGAGGGCTACACCCAGGCCCACGCCCGCCTGCTGCGAAAGCTCGGCCAGATCGACGCCTCCGACGCGGTGTTAAAGCAGCTCATCGCCGTTGCCGGAACGCTTACCGTCGAAACGCTGTCCGACGACGACGTGGTGATCGAAGTCGAAGATCCACAAAGGTGGTTCTACCTGGCCGAGGCCGCCTGGATCCGTGGCGACGAAGCCGCCGCCCGAGCGTTCACCACCACCGCCTTTGAAACCGGCGAACAAGGTGGGTACTTGAACTTCGACTATTCGATGCGGCAAAATCCCGAACGTGCCCGAGAATACGACATCCAGCACCGTTACAGCGTGGTGTACGAGCGTTTGGACAACGCGATCTTCCGCAACCACGAGCTTGAAAGCCTACGTGCGTACGCGCTGTTACGTTGGCCGGACCAGCGCAAGGAACGCACTTGCGCCCGTATGCCCCCCGAAAATCTCGGCAAACAGAGCCGGTGGGTCGCCAACGATCGCATCAACGAATTGCGTTCGCGATAATGTGCCTCCGAAACACCACGACAACAGCGGTCTTCGCCGTGTTGGCAGGCTGTGGTCCCACCGTCGCATCCATGAGCGAGGAATGCGAACGAGGCAACGGTGAAACCTGCCACGCCCTGGTCACCCTGTACTCCTGGGGTCGAGACCCCACCGGGAAACTCCAGGGCGAACTTCCACCCAAGGACGAAGCCCTCGCATTCCGCTATGCCGAGCTCGGCTGCCGCGCCGAACACGCCGCTTCTTGCCGGAGTTTAGCGTGGTCGTACCACTACGGACACGGCACGGCCGTCGACAAAGTCAAGTCGATCGCCAGCAACGACAAAGCGTGCGAACTCGGAAACGGCGTGGGCTGCGGTTACGCTGGCTTAGAGCGGTTGGAGCAGGGAGATTCGGTGCCGGCCAAGGCGCCCTTGGAGCGCGGTTGCTCCGTTCTTTCCGACAGCCTCTCGTGCTACGTCCTCGCCAGCCAATTTCCCGCCCCGACCGAAACCAAGGTTGCCCTGTACAAAAAGGCGTGCGAGCTCGAACCTACCGATGGATCGGGCTGTTGGGCCGGCGGCGCACTGTTGGCGAGCACGCCCGAAGGTTTGGAGCAGGCGCTTCCGTTGTTGAAAATCGCCTGTCAACGTATGGGATCCAGCTCCCGCGCTTGCCTGGACGCGCAATCCGTCGAAGCCGGCCGCGTGCTCTTCACCCAGGAAATCTGCGGCGCCACCCCCGAAGGCGAAACCGTCTGTTGGCGCCAGGAGCCCGGAAACCCCTGGGGAATGCCGCTTTAGTCGTTCAAGTCGCAGAACAGTTCATCCTCCATTGGATACTGAATCAGTCGGCGATCCTGGCGGGGTTCGACTTGTAACAGGGTGTGACGGAATCCAGCGCGACACCGCCCGCCGGCGCATAGGGCGGTTGGAGGTTCTATGTTACGTTTTGCAGCTGTCGCGCTCTCGCTCGTCGTTCTTGAAACCCAGGCCCAAGCCGCTTGTACGCCAGTTGAACCGGCGTCCTGGACGACCTACTCGTCCGTCGATCAAGTGACCTACAAACTATGGAAAAACGACAATTGCGTCGTGAATGCCGGCGACGACGTCCACTTCGTCATGGAAGCGCGGACCGGCGATCGTTCGCGCGCCCGCGGCCAAGGTTACGCGCGATGGGTGGTGACCGCACCTAACGGCGGTTTGGTGGGTCTAAGCCCCAATCCCGTCAACGCCGGACCCTGGCCCAACATCAACTCCGGATGGCCGCGGTTCACGCGGGAATACCAGAAGAACGGTTGGTTCACGGCGGTCACCCCGGGAATCTACGAAGTTACGGCAGAAGCGGACTTTCCGTACGCCACGTATACGCCATTTGCAAACAAAAACGCCCGATTTTCGAAAAAATACCGAGTCGTGGTCAAAAACCCGCTCGCCCAGGATCTGGTGGGAAAAACCTTCATCAACGAAGGCTTTAGCTGGGTCGAGCCCACCGCTGCGGCGGCCTGGATCCCCGAGGGAGTCTGGTTGCATGTGGTCAGTGCCAGCGAAGACGGCGCCCAACTCACAGTGGCGGTCGGCCTCGCCGATACCTGCGACGTGCCAGGTCCAACCTGCGTGGATGGGCTGTCGGACTACACCTGCGTGGATTCCGCCCAGGTCTTCCCAGTGGCCCTCGGTTTGGACGGTCACCTTTCGGGCGCCATCGATGATCTCACCGTCTTCGCCGAGGGTGCCTGGATCAACTACGAGGACTTCGCGTTCTCAGCCGATCTTGGCCCTGCGGGCACCCTTGCGAACGTCAGCCTGTCCGGCCTGACCGACACGCGCACCGTAGACGGCTTGCTCGGCGTCGACAGCTGCGACCTGTTTGCGTTCGGCGGTGACCCGTGCGTTCCATGCACCGACGGGGCGATCGAGTGTTCCGCCTTCGAAGTGAACATTCCTACCGCCGTCCCCACCCCAATGCTGGTGGACGTGAACAAAGACGCATCGGTGCTGGCGGAGTGCGCCCCATAGCTCGGTCCATCTCGGCGTTAGAAGGTGAACGGAGACAGCTCGCCTTCTAACGCTGCCGACGCCATACACACCGGGCAGGCCGCCCTGCCCAAACACCGCCCTCAAGGCACATACACATCGTATCGGGTGCTCTGCTCCTCCACCACAAAGCTCGGCCCCCGCGAATACGGCAACGTCTCCGCCCGTTTTGGCCGCTTGACCACCACTTTCATCGTCGCGCACCCCAGCGCCCAGTCGAGCAGGTTGTCCGGAGGTTCATCCCCTTCGAGCAACCTTCTCAGCAGCTGAAGCTCCCCCGAGGGCAACGCCGATTTCTTCGACTCCGGATACATCGGATCCAGGTACACCACCTGAAAACGGTCGGTGCAAGCTTGCGCATCCCCCGCACGCAGGTCCACCGACGCCGGCGCCCCCGCGGCCTGCCACGCCCCCTGCAACAGCCACGCCAGCAGCGGGTGGCGTTCGTAGGCGCGCACCTGATGTCCCCACGCCGCCATCATCCACGCATCCGTGCCGAGCCCACAGGTGGCATCCAGGACGGTCCAGTGCTGGCTTTTGGTGGCCCCCAGCGCATTGCGAAGCGGCTCGTGCATGTGCCAGGTCATGCGGACGCGGCGTTCCATGGTGCCGTCCATAAAATCGGGCTTGAGAACGGCACCCCGCTTCACCGATGGATCGTGCAACCCCCATAGGCCATCGGGATACCGCGTCAAAGCGAGCGTCGAAGGCCCACGTCGCGGAAGTTCCGGGACAATCTCCACCCCGACGCCCATCAGCATCGTCAGCTCTTCGGGCAGCAGGAATGCGGCATCAGCGGCAGGCAACAGAATCATGGTTGGCGGACCGTAACCCGAAGTTGCCTTTGGGCGCCCCCCTACGGGTCGGTGCCCTGCGGGGTCGCGCCTTCGCGCTCCGTTTTCGCTCCGCTCAAACCTCGCTCCGCTCGCCCTACGGTCGCCTGGCGCACCTACTTCGGGAGCGTCCAAACGCCGGTGCGGTCGGTGAACGCCACCTCCCCGCCCAGGTCGTAGGGACCGTTCAGAAAGCCGTAGTTCGGTCCACTGTCGAGAATCACCGCAGGACCACCGGCAATCGGAACCTTCGTCCAAGTCACCGGCGAGTCGAGATAGAAGCCCGTCTCCGACACGTAGACATGCGTGGCATCCACCAGGATCGGACCCGCATCGGCGGCCTGCACGGTGGCCAGGACCGTGGGTGGCCCGCCTTGAAGCGGAACTCTCAGCAGTGAGCTGTCGCTGCCGCCAACCATTTGGATGGTATAAACCGCGTTTGCGTCAAGACCCAGCCCGATGTTCGGCCACCCACTGGTGTTCGCATACACCCGGGTCACGGGTCCGCCGGATTTGGGGACCGAATACACACCATCGTATTCCGCCCAATAAAAGTCCGTGGTCGTCTGGTTCAGGCCATTGGGCCCCCACCTCGCCGTGCCCAGGGAATACGGCGTGCCGCCGGACTTCGGCACGCAAAGCAGGGGCATCGGTGCGTGCTGCGTCCACGAGAGCCAGCAGACCCGGGCTTCATCGACCGCAATCTCGGTGATCCCGCGAGGGGCCTGCGCCAACACCGAAGTATTCAAGCCATCTTTGGTGGTTCGAAGCACGTCGGGTCCGTCTACCCAGTAGACGGCATCGTCGTCCACCGCCAGCGCGTCCTCTGGGATCCGTTGTCCGTCCTGGTACACCACGGTCACCTGACCCGTGGCGGGATCCAGACGGTGGATGCCACTTACCCCGCGGGTGACCTGGGTCCCTCCGGTTACAAAGTAAAGCGCTTTACCATCCGAGACTCCAGCGGCGGCGATCGGCGTGGGGTGGGCGAGCGTGGCGTGGGACCATGGCGGATTTGTGGACGCTGTAGACGTGCACCCGACCATTCCAAGCACAGCAAACACGAAAGCGACCGACGCACATGGGACACCTGGTGACATCGCAACTCCATCAAAGGGGTGTTGCTTCTATGGCCACTGGATCTCTACCGTGGGTTTCAAAATGGTTTCGGTCTCGGGGTCGTTTCCCCTTGCCGTGCCGGATACTGACCGTCCGAGGTGACGGTGACTCTTCAAGGCGACTGGTTCAAGCATACTTTTTCCGAGATCAACGAACCCTCGGCCCGGGTTCAAGGAGCCCGTTTCGAAAAGTGCTCCTTTGAAAAGTGTGTTTTCACCGGCGCCCGGTTCACAGAATCCACCTTCACCGACTGCGTGTTCGACGGCTGCGAACTTAGCATGATCCGCGTGGATGGCTCCACATTCCAAGGCGTCCGATTCGTGAACTGCCGCGCGATGGGCATCCATTGGAATGCCGCCGCACCGATGACGTTTTCGGTGCGGTTTGAAAAGAGCCGGCTCGACAATTCCGTGTTCGCGGGGTTGAAGCTCAAATCGCTGGTGGTCGAGGAGAGCACCGCGAATGGGGTCGACTGGAGCAAATGCGATCTCACCGGAGCGAAATTTCCGAGATCCGACCTTCGCGGTGCGATCTTGACCGGCGCCGTCATTCGCAAAGCGGAATTTCTCGACGCCGAGGGCTTCCGGTTTGATTCGAGCTCCAAGGCCGGTCAGACGAAAGTCAACTTAGCAACGGCAGCCCAGGCGCTGGCGGACTTGGGGCTGCTGGTGCCGGAGTTGGATCACTTGTTGGGGCGGTAGGCCCTCGTCAAAAGCGTGGATCTCGGTGGTCAGTCCTTCCCGATGATGACGATCGCCTCCCGCATCCCTTGCGCAACCTGAGGGTGGTGTTCCCATCTGAGCGCTCGCTCAAGCACTTTGATGAAATCCGGATCCGCGCAACTCGCCATCCCGGCCGCCGCCATCGCCCGAACCCGCGGGGAGGGGTGTTCGAGCGAGCGTGCAATCGCATCGAAGGTGTCGGAGTCGAACGGTCGGGGCCCACCGAGGGCCAGTTGGACGGGCACGCGCTCATCCGTCGTCTCCCCGGCGACCCAGCGGTCGAGCAGCGCGTAATGGTCGACCACCGGGAAGAATCTCAACGCTCGCCGGGTGATCTCCTGGAGCCGCCCCTGGTCCGGATGGAACAATTCGACAAATCGCACCTCGGTGACCAGGCTGTCGATCAAGTGGAAGTAACCCCCGTCGGCGAAGGTACATTCACACAACTCCTGGGCGGGAGTCTCGCGGACCACGGGCGCGCTCATCGGGTCGCCGTCGGCCACGCACTGAACGATGAAGCGGGCAAGTGCTTTGAAGTAGGGTGCGTCCGCGTCGGTGATTCCACCGGGAGAGACGATTCGACTGTAGGGCATCGGGGCCTCCGAAATCGAGCTGACGATGTCTGTTGTTGGGTTCGTCGCTGCCCAGCGACGCTTGCAATGTGCGCGCCCTGGCCAATTCGGGTGTTGCAGTTTGTAGTGCGCGTGACGCGCCGAACTCAGCACATGACGACCGGTGTTTACGATCCCACGCCATCAGGTAAGGAGTAGCGGGGGGAACGATGGCGCACTCACCGGTGGTGTTGAGCGACGGAAAGGACCCCGAAATGGACCAAGCGTTCGCCCAGGCGCGGGCGACCTTTCGTTACTTTTGGCGGGAACTCTCCTGGGAGAGCCGCCGCATCGTTCCTGGGCTGGAGATGTCCGCCGTCAAATTTGCGTTTGAAGATCCGAGCGTTCAAGGCGCCAACGTCGAGCACCTGTGGCTCGGGCAGATCGACTGCGATGGCGAGAGGATCGTCGCGACCGTCCTCAACCAGCCCAACTGGATCAAAAACGTCGCCAAGGGCCAGGTCGTCACCGTGCCGATCGCCCATTTGGAGGATTGGATCTACGTTCAAGCGGGCCGCGCCTATGGCGCCTTCACCGTCAACTTGCTCCGATCGCGCATGAGCGCCGCCGATCGCGCCGCCCACGACAAGGCCTGGGGACTGGACTTTGGAGATCCGAAGAAGATCAAACTGGTCCCGGATTGGGATGGCCCCGACACCGATCCCGACCAAGAGCACCCCATGAGCATGAACATGCGGGACAAACTCGAAGAAGCGGTTCGCGCGCACCCGGAGATGCTCACCTCCGCCAACGAACACGGGGTCACCATGCTCCATCAGTTGGCGATGGCTGGAAGTGCTGATGGCGTCGAGGTTTTGGTCGCGCGGGGTGCGGACCCAAATGCCCGGGATTCCAAAGGCCGGACCGCCCGCGATCTCGCGGTCATGATGGGTTGGCCGGTCGTTGTCGCGACGTTGACCTAGCCATGCGCATCGAAGGCGTCGGCCCGGCCCAGGCCCAGGCGGTAGAGACCTTTCTTTCGACACATTGGGCGAGCTCGATGATTCTCCGGAGCAACGCCCGCGCCGCAGGCTTTGTCGATGACGGACGCCGATTTTCCGGAGCCTGGTTCGCAGCTTGGGACCAAGGGGAGATCGTCGGCGTCGTCTCGCACGCCTGGAGCGGAAATCTCATCCTTCAAGCTCCCATCGGAGCCGCACCGCTTGCAGAAGCCGCCGTAACCGCCAGCGGACGCCCGGTCCAAGGGCTGATCGGACCTTGGGGACAGGTCTGCGACGTGCGATCCGCCTTAAACCTAATGAACCGCCATGCCCCTCTGGACAGCCGTGAGGAGCTGTTCTTGCTGGAACTGGCCGATCTCGCGATTCCCGCGGAACTCACCTCCGGTAAAATCCAAGTTCGCCGTGCCATAGAAGCGGATCTTCCGGTAGTCATCGAGATGCGTATCGCGTACGAAATCGAAACCAACCGGCGTTCGCCCAAAGATGCGGTCGAAACCGCACAGACCACCGTTCCACGGATGATCGCCTCCGGAGATGGCTTTGTCGCCTGCGTCGACGGCAAAATCGCCGCCATCTCCACGTTCAACGCGCGCTTGCCTGACGTCGTGCAGATTGGAGGCGTGTTCACCCCTCCCGAGCGCCGCGGCCAACGGTTGGCGCGCGCCTGTGTCGCCGGCTCCCTCCAGATCGCGCGTTCCGAGGGCGTTTCCCGCTCGGTCCTGTTCACCGGCGAGGAGAATATCCCCGCCCAGCGCGCTTATCTATCGATCGGATTTCACATCATCGGCGACTACGGCCTGGTGTTGTTCGCCACCCAGGCCAAGTCGTAAAGTAAATTTACTTTACCAAACGGCATCAGCGACGTGCGCTCTCAACTTCGCGAATCATCGCAATCGCCTCACGGATCCGGTCCGCCACCTGGGGATGGTCCTCCCGGGACAGCACGTCTTCAAGGTAGGGAAGGAAGTCAGCACACCCGGTCACAGCGACCCCACAGGCCGTCATGTGCCGAACCACCGGGTCCTCATCGTCCAATGCGTCGGCGATGGCTTCAAAGGTGTCCGAGTCCAAGGGTCTGGGCCCGCCGATGGCGAGTATGGCGGGGATACGATGGTCGTCGTCTTCCAAGTTCAACCAGTCGTCCAAGAGCTGATAGTGGTCGATCATGGGGAGGACTTCCGCAGCTTCGTTCGCGAAGCGCGCGAGGGCCGCGCGGTCGGGGTGAGAGAGTTGGGCGGTGCGAATTCTCATCACGTGGGAGTCATCCACGCTGAGGGTGAGCTCATCGCCGATCTTCCATACCCTCCGGGTCTGGGCCGGGGTGACCGTTTCGGTGGGTCCGACCACCGGCATCCCACGCGCTTGGAGCTGAGCGAGGAACCGCTTCACCGCGCCGAAGTAGTCGGCGTCGCTGATTCCGTCTGGGGAGACGAGACTGGAGTAGAACACGAGGGCCTCAGGGGAGGGAGTTCACCGCAGCGGGTCCGGTGCGCACCGGCAGCACGTCCCCGCATCGCCAAGCGGCTCAATCAAGCTTGTGAATTATCGCATCGCCAGCTTTCGCCGCGTCTAGATACACCCTCCGGAGGCGGTCGAACGCCTCGAGGAGGTACTCCAGTGAGTCTTCTTCATCCCAACTGCCAGGATATACCTCATTCTTGGACATCAAGTCCGGGTGGAAATTCAAAGAAATCGTCTCGCGGCTCATGGGTTCTAGAACGGCGGCGATCTGTTTCACCTTGTCGGGCGATGTTCGAAACAGCGTGCCCCCCAACAACGAGTCCGTCCCATAGATGGCTTGGGTTTCGGCGGCGTCGGGATCGGGCATCATGTACGGTCGCTCGCGTCGCTCCTCGGAAATCAGCCACGCAATTCCGTCCCAGGCCTTGTCCAGATCGACCACCCCGGGTTGGCCATAGCGGAGCAAGTCCGAGATCTGGCGTGGTTCAAGCGTATTGAATTGCGCAGCGTCAATGCGTCGAACCTTCATGGTCAGTCCCAAAGTGCCTCCAAATTTAAGCGGCGGATGTCCGCGGAATCGTTTGTTGGATCCGTCACCGCCGAGTGGTCCTCGGCGAGACGCTGGTGAGATACCCGCCCGTGCCGCGGCCGGTTGTTGCGGTTTGTGGTGCGAGCCCCATGTCCTTCGATCTGTAAAGTAAATCTACTTTACCAACTTTCGCCGGCTCACCACCGCAAACCCTCGCTCCGTCCCTACCAACAGCAGATCTCCATCCACGGTGAGCTGATGAACCCGCTCGTCCGGCAATCCGCGAACCCGGCCTTTGCCCGCCAGGTACAAGCCGTCCATGGTTCCGACCCACAGCTCCCCCTTGCGGTGTGCCAACGAAAGCACCCAATCGTCGCCGATCCCTTTCACCTCCGACCAACGCCTGCCGTCCCATTCCCACGTTCCATCCTGGTAGGTTCCCGCCCAAGCGCGCTCCCCGTCGCAATCCACGGCCATCACCCAGTCGTCCGGCAGGCCTTTTCGGGCATCCATACTGGTCCATCGGCCGTCGTATCCGGATACGCCTGCGTCCTCCGCACCAAACCACGCTTCCGAACCGCACGCTGCGGCCGCTTGCCAGGCGGTTCCATGCATTTCGTAACGGTAGTGGCCCCACTTCTTGCCATCAAAGGAGTTCGGTCCAGCGGAATCCACCACCCAAAGTTTGTCGCCCGACGCCACCGCACCCACCGCGTGGTGCTGGGTTCCGACGCCGCCGGCGCCCGCACCGGTCGGATAGGTCCGCACCTTCTGGCCATCCCAACGGGACAATCCCTCGGCGGTGGCAAACCAAACCGCACCCTTCCAGACGGTCACATCGTTGAGCATTTCCGAAGGCAGCCCTTCGATCCGATGCCAACGATCCCCGTCGAATCGACAAGCTCCCGCATCGAAGGTGGCGACCACCAGCTCGCCCTTAAATCGGGTAGCACCGGTGACGAAATTGCCGCAAATGGCATTTCCAACGGAGAGTTCCTGAAGCGATCCATCGCGGACGACGTACACGCCCTTCTCGGTGCCCGCGGCCACCCCGCCGGGGATCCGCTCGACCGCGGTCACTCGGCCGGGTACCCGGCCCAGAAGCTCCCCTTCCGAAGAGAGGATCCGGCCGTCCAGCGTTCCCCACACCCCTTCTCCAACGGCGGAAGCGGCGAACGGCCAAACCTCCCATTCCCCATTCCAGATCGCCGCTTGATTTAAGCCGGCAACCTGAATTTCCAGGCCGTCGGTCCACTGGCTGACCCCCGGAAACGGCGCCTCGACCGGAAGCGGCGCGATCTCTTCGTCCGGGACCCCCGGGCGATCGATGGGATTCAACGCCGCATCCCAGGCCAACCATCCGCCCTCGGTCAACACCCAGAGCTGCCCCTTGTCCCAGCGAAGGTCAGCCACCTTTTGCTGGCGAACAAACACCTCTTCTACCTGATAGTCGGCCAGTTCAACGGTTTCCACGTTCACTCCACCGTCTCAGAAATGCGGTTCATGGCCCGATCTTTGGCGACCAGCTCGACCTGGTCCCAGGTGCCGGGGAATTCGACCACGATCTCTTCCCGATCGTCGTTACGTAAGTTCAACCTCACCTCAAGCTCGGGCGCCCCCACCGGTGTCAAGATCAACGAACGCAAGGGCTCTTCCAGCCGAACCGTGACGCGGGTGATCCCGTCCTCCACCTCGAGTTCCGCTTCGATCTCCGGTTTTTGCGAGTCAACGGTCAGGATCTCTGACCACTCCTCGAGCGATCCATCGGGCATCAACACGTGGGCGGTGACTTCCACCGGCCCATCCGGCCAATCGCGAGGTACCAAAAAACGATGGTACCAACGCTGCCTTAGCTCATCCCATTGCATCGAGGCGACCTCGCCCCAAGGATAGATCACCGTCACTTCCACCGCGTTTTCGGGAGCGGGAACGCTGAATACCGGGTCGCCGGGAGGGGTGTACAACCGCGACAATTCGGCCGCGCGGGTGCAGTCTACTCCGGCAGGACACTCGGAAGGCTGTTCCACCGCCACCAATTCACCGGTACGGGTGACCCGGTATTCGACGGCGAGCATCGAGGTGTACCGGCTCAACAGGTGGTAGTCGAGAGCGGTTTTCTCAATTTCGGCGCGGACTTCCGGAACCTCGCCGAAGTTCTGCTCCATCTCCAAGCTCTTGATCCGTTGCCGCGCCCAGGTGGCGCCGATCGCGGTTCCATCATCCACCGCTTCGACAGCCACTTTCCGCGACCACGGCTTGCCACCCAGCTTGCCTCGAACTGTAACCGTCGAGAGATCGCCTTCAAAGCGGCCCACCGCGCGGATCGGATAACCGGCGAACACATCCGGCAACCGTTTCGGGTAAACCCCCGAGACGTCGGCAGCCCCAAAATCGAGTTCCACATCGGTGAGCACCGGAGTGGCGATCCGCGAGTAGAACGCTTCCACCGCCTCTTCCGTCGGGGTCTCGAGCAACACCTCCTGCGAAAACCCGCGCCCCACCTCGGCCATCCCGTCGATCAAGTACCGGTTGACGCTGCCTCCAACGCCAAAGGTAAACATGCGGGAGGAACCCAGGTGATCCTCAAGGGCGCCCAGAATCTCCGTTTCATTGCCGACATAGCCGTCGGTCAGGAACACCACCACCCGCTTGCGTTCCGGGTCGATCGGCGCGTCCAACGCCGCTAACATCCCGTCCAGCAGCATGGTGCCACCGTCCGCATCCAAACCCTCCACATACGCCAAGCCTCGCGCAAGGTTGGCGGGGGTCGCCGGTAACGGGTCCGGGGACAGTTCTGCGACGGTGCTCGAAAAGTTGAGCAGCTTAAAGGTATCGCTCGGTCGGAGATTTTCGAGCGCCTCCTCCATCAGCTCCTTCGAAAGCTCCATCGGCTTTCCCGACTGCGAGCAAGACGTATCGATGACGAACACCAGCTCCCGAGGCGCAATCTGGTCCGCGCGCGGGGTTTCCGGCGGCTCCAGCGTCAACGCAAAGTGGTCGCCTTCCACCAACAGGCTGCTCACCGGTTCACCGTCCACCGGATCAAGATCGAGGACGAAATCCCGATCCGCGGCGATCCCCCGGAGGGTCAACTCGTCGCCCCTGGGCGCAATCTCGTGGGTCGGACTGGTGACCGCCGCGATCTCGGTGCCCATGTCCCACCGCACATGGATGTCCACCTTATTCCCCGTTGCACCGGTAGAAATCAACGGGTCCACCATCGGTTCCACCGACGCGGACGACGGCTGAAACCGCGGCCCCACCGTCAACGGAAGTTGCAGCTGCCAACTGCCATCCAACCAAGTCATCGGCTGGGTGAGATGCAGCTTCACCACCACCTTTTCGCCCGGCGGAATGTTCGTCACCGATTGGGTAAACACATTCGGGCGTTCTTGCTCGGTTAACGCCGCGGCATGCCCCTCCTCGCGGGCGCGTTCAAACTCTTCGCGCGCTTCATCCCGCAGCTTCACCTCGGAGCGCACCACCCGGTCGCCCATCCGCATTTCCATGCCATCAACCGCCGCTTCCGCGTGCAACGGAAAGGTGTACGTCGCCTCCAGATACTCGACGTTCGGGTTGGAAAACGTCTGTTCGATGGTGATGTCCGCATACGGGCCGGAAACGTCCACATCAAAGGTCGTACTCTCCAGAGGGAGCCCTTCCACCGCCAAAGCTTGCAACGAGAAAACCGATAACCACCACATGGTGTGCCTCCGAGAACAGGCAATGCAAGTGGCGTGCCAGGGGTTGGTCTATGGAATGTAGATTGTCGGTTCATCGGCCGCCGATTTACGTCCAAATCATAGGATTGACCATGAACTGATTTCTCCAGATGAAAAAACAGTGTAGATAATATCTATAAATAATAGATTCATATCCCTCACTACGATTCCTATTTTTCATCCAAAGAATGCCGTCCGCTACAGCATGGTGTACGCTACCGAACGGAGGCAGCGTGCGACACTCGGGCCAAAGGAACCTCACTCTTGCAAGCCTCGGCGCCATCGCCTGCCAGCCGAGCCCACCACCCGCCGAGCCTGCGGAGCCCCCCTTCCAGCACGTCGCCGACCTGGTCGCCGGACCCGTCGCCTTTGATCCCCTCGGCCAACGCCTGGTTCACGCCGCGGGCGATCCGATCCGCGTGCTTGGCTTCGATGGAAGCCTGCAAACCCAATGGAACTTGGGGACCGGAGTCCGCGACCTGCAATTTGCTCCAGATGGAAGCCTCTGGGTGCTGAACGGCCAGGGCTTGGTACGCGCGGTGGACGGCACCCCGGTTTGCACTTCCAGCGAATCCTCCGAAGCCGAGCAGATCTTGGGCGTGTCGCCCTCCGGCGAAGCGGTGCTGGGGGTACTTCAAGGCATGGAAACCGGCGTCTGGGGCACCTCGCTCACCGTCGCTGCGGATTGCACCCTTCAAAGAGGAGAACTTCGCCAACTGCCGCCCACCGCCATCGCCTGGACCGAAGCCGGCACCTGGATCGGTACTTCGGTGAACATCGGCGGCGGACCCACCCGATTCGCTCCTCCCTCCATAGGAACTCCCTTCGGCGCTCTCACGTTGTTTGCGGATCAGGAGGCCACGCAGCGGGTGACCGATCTGATCATCGCCGAAAACGTGCTGGCCCTCTCGGACACCGGCGCTTGGGAGCTGTGGACGTTGGACGGGTCGCGCCGGCTGGCGGCGGGGGTGGGAGGGCAACATGCGGTGCGTCTACCTGGGCAATCGGTCGCGGCGGTGGGCACTTCATTGGTAAACTTGGTTGACGGTTCGGTCACCCCGGACGCGTTGCCGGCTCCGGCGGTGGCGATTTCCGCGGACGGCAGCCTGTGGGTGTTAGGGGAGGATACACAGGGGTTATGGCGTTCCCAGGCGCGGTAGTTCCCATGGCCATCGATCGCAGCAGCTGGCGTCTTCCGCCCGGAATTCAGGCGGGCTTTCACCGAAACGACGCGCGTGCCCGGGGCTCAGCCCCCGCCCTGGACAAACACCGCCCCCCGGCCGTCGGCGATCGGGTCGAGCTCCAGGTGCACGTCACGCCGGAAGCGGGTGGAGGATGGGGCATTTTAGGTGGCGTGGTCGAAGAGGTATGGCCCGACGGACGCCTCGAAGTGAGCGCCCGCTGCCTCTCCTTGGATGCACCAGAGATTTTGGACGGCGACTGGGAGATCGTGCTGAGGTTCTACCCGGAGGCGTTTGAGTCGGGTCCGTGGATCATCGAGAGCATGTCCGCTTTTAACGACGAAAATGACCTATTTGAATAACGGTAGGGTGGTCACTCCGAGCGGCTACAATCGTTCCGGGAAATTCAAGCCTCATTCCGCCCATTTAAGCAGCTGCTCGCGGTGCACACACTCGCGTTCAGAACCATCCTCCTTGAACCAAGCGAGCTCAGCCCCACCGCTCACCGGCCGGCAACGCTCGCGTTCGGTGACATCCTGCCAACAGTCATCCAATTCGCGAAACATCCACCATCCAATCCGCAGTTGGCGTCCCGTATGAAGGCGAACAACCACGCACGGATCGTCAATGTGAACGGCCAAAATCAGCGGGGTTGCAGGTTGCCACCGCTCGATTTGCTCGACCGCTGCCCTCTTCGGGCCCATGCATTTCCGGTGATCCGGATGTTCGGGGCCGACGTTGAACATCGGACCTTCCCCGATATACGCCCATCCCCCGGGCCGAACGAAGAAAGATCCAGTGGCATACCAGGCGTCGTAGGTTTCACCCTCCTGCCGAACCTCGTCGACGCCCGGCACATCCTTCACCGCCGCAACCAGATCGAAAAATGCCCGATGATGGTACAATTTGCGCTTGGAGTCGAACACCATCGCCGCGCCATCGTACCGCATGCTCTCATCCAAGTACGACATGATGGTCTCGTGTTCAAACGCCCATTCTAAGCCGGTGATCGACTCCAGAATCGCGTATGCCTCCGGCGACATTCGAATGCTTCCCCAAAGCCGAGTAAGGTAGCCCATGGTTCGCCTGCGGTGACCGGTACATCAAATTCCACGATTTCGAGGAAATTCGATGTATCAGTATTCACTATCAGAGGTTTTCCAATTGAACGTCATCTTTGATGTTCTTGAGCTGGTTCATCGCCATCAACTGGGCCATGGTCTCCTGCATCGAATCGGCCGACCCATTCAGGAAAATCACATTCCCCCGCCCATTTTCGGCGAAGTGCTTCAGCGATTCCGTCCACATCGAAAACAGCAGGAAACTGACATCCAGGTTAGCACGGGTCATTTCGTTCGCCGCCTCGGTCATACCCTTCGCCACTTCCGCCCGGAACAACGCAATGCCCTGCCCTCGAAGTTGAGCCGCAAGACGCTCGGCTTCGGCGGCGATCTTGATCGCATTGCCCTCGGCTTCAGCGCCCTTGGTTTTGGTGATCAACAGCGCCTGACCTTCATTTTCGGCAGCTGCCTTAAGATTGCTAGAAGCGACCACCTTGGCCATCGACCGGGAGATCTCTTCGTCAAACCCGATGTCGTTCATCTGCAGATCGATCAGGTGGTAGCCCCACGTAGCCAAGGCCTGATCGAGCTGGTCTTTGACCGATTCGATGATTTCACGGCGCAGGCTCAACACTTCCGACTGCTTTTTGGTGGCCACGAAGGCGCGAACCGAACCCTCGACCGACCGGGTCAACGCGATCATGAACGACTGAAAATCGGCGAACTTGTAAGCCACATTCAGGATGGTCTCTTCATCGTTGTTGAGCACCGAATACAACAACATCGCTTTGAAGTGCACATTGGCCTGGTCAATGGTGATCGCCTGAAACGAGAGCTCCACCGACCGATTCTGCAACGAGATCCGATGCGACGCCGCCTCGATGAACGGGATCTTCACGTTCAGGCCTGGCCGCATCACGCGAGCGAACTTCCCAAATCGGGTCACGCACACGACCGTTCCCTGATCCACCGTCTTGACCGCCCCAAACACGCCGACCGCGCCCACCACCAGCGCTCCGATCAGCAAAAAAGGACCGGCCAACATGATCAACGACACAATGACTTCCATGGGAAGACCCTCCGAACCCAAGGCTGGGCGACCGGGTTCTACCATCAAATGGCCGTTCCGATTCGCCGGCGACATCCACGGAATCGGTTAGTTCGTCGCCCGGAAGGCGAACATGCATAAATGGTTCTGGGTCCTGCTGGCTGTCGGTTGCAAGCGTGAGTGGTTGGACACTTGCGCAGATGGTAAAGTACTTGACGATCAAGGCGACTGCGTGGACGCCGACACCGACGGCTCGGACACTGCGGTGGATACCGTGGATACCGGCGATACCCAGGACGACACCCAGGATACCGGCGACACACAAGACACCACCGACACCCAGGATACCGGCGATACGCAAGATACCGCCGACACCCAGGATACCGGTGATACGCAAGATACCGCCGACACCGGTTCTGCGACGCCGGACGCTTGCGGCAACTCCGGGGACGGTGTGTGGATTGAAGTTGATTTTTCGGATGCCTATTCGGAAACCAGTCCCGACTGGGCGTTTTCAGCGACGCCAGGATTCGGTGCGGCAGATTGGGCGTACGGCGGGGAGAGTTACCCCGAAGTGTGGGACCCGTACAACGGCATCAACATGAACGACGATCCGATCGGCACCCTCGCGGAAGTCCCCGAAGGAGCGCCCATTCAGCTGATGATCGGCCTGTCGGGGATAAGCTCGTACAGCAGCGCCACCGTCTGCGTCGAAGGACGCAGCGTCAGCACCAACGCAGGGGTTACCTTCGCCGCCTACAACCCCGGCAACGGCGATTGCGGGGTCGAGACGAGCATGTCCCACGACTGGACCGTTCACGCGGTCAGCCTAGATCTCGGAAACTCCTGCTTTGTGCCCGGGTATGCCTACCAAGCGCTGCGGATCGAACCCACCGGCGGAAGCGGGTTGATCGGAATCACCCGGTTCAGGCTGACGTTGCACGATGCGGTCTATTAGCCTCCGTGGCCGAACCTTCGGGGCTCAGCCCACCAATTCGCGATCGAACACCTCGTCCGTCCGCACGCGGGTGAACTTCCGCGACTCCCCGGTTTCCAGCAACGTCCGCCGAAGTTCGCCGGTAACCTCTTCCAGGACCGTGTGCGGCATGCCCGTGGCCCAGGAGCGTTTTTCCAGGGAGAACTGATAGTTCTCGTCGCGGCGGATCCCATTCAGCAGCGGGGCCACGGTGGCGTACGGGATCACCCGCGGAGCGTCCCCCGATTTGGGGACCGAAAGGACCAGATCCACCTCGGGAAGCGTGTATTCCATGGCTTCGCCCCAGATCACCGCGGTCTGCACTTTCTGGGGGGTTGCCGAATCCGCCAACAGGTAAATTGTAGGAACAAAGCAGGTCATCATCTCGACGCTGCCGATGAGGTCTTGGTAGGCTTCGCGTGCGCGGTTCCATTGCCAGACCCGACGGTTGGTAAGCTCCGGCAAAGACAGGCTTGCGGCACCGGGATTGTACGAAAGGACCGACCTGCATCCAAAGGCGTTTCCGCTGTTCCAGCCGCGCAGGAAACCCTCCCGAGTGAACGGCCCTTCGCCCATGCCGTCGGATTGGGGATCGTCGATCGACCATCCAAACTCCTGAACGAACGCCTCTACTTCGTCCACCGCTTCCAGCCCAAACACATGCGGCCGACAAAAGTTGATGTTGAAGTACGCCTCCTCAGGGGATTTCACCTCGAACGTAAAATACACCCCGCTAACAGGGTTTTCGTAGTGGGCGCTGTCATCGCTCCACTGGTAGTGTTTTCGGCGACCAAACCACGCTTTAATGGCATCAACAGAAAGAGGCTTAGAAGAGGAGAAATAGAGATCGTAGCTCATGAAACCTTCGATGACAGAGGGTACCTTCCTTTGCCACGCTGGCGCGACTACGTCCATGCGCCGTACATTTTGGTACAGGGGTCGGTAACTGGCACATCAAATTTCTCGAAATCGATAACTTTTGATGTACCGGTGACTAAAGCCCCACGACCTCCGTCGGGGTGATCGAACAATACAGCGGGCCGCCCAACTTGGACGCATAAAGCTTGCCCTTGACGCGAACGACATCCCCAGCTCCGAGCACGCGGCCGGAAGCGTCGGTCAGCTTGAAGTCGTAGGGGCTCAGCCGCTCGACCAGGCCAGGAATCG
>SXGR01413784.1_pt1 | contig 22753 bp, 17 predicted proteins | sample 3174711 | NCBI WGS metagenome assembly SXGR01 (sample SAMN11356860, study PRJNA531348) | freshwater metagenome | isolation source: freshwater sample F1-60 | place: China: Fuxian Lake, Yuxi | collected 2017-12-25 | reverse complement strand
TTATTTTGGTGAGCCACGCGGTATTCGTGTGTTAGACAATGGCGAGCGCGAAGGCTACAACACCTACAAATATTCAGAGAGCGAAATTATTCGTATCGGTCGTACCGCTTTTGAAATGGCACGCAAACGCGGCAAAAAAGTGTGCTCAGTCGATAAAGCTAACGTGCTTGAGGCGACCATGTTATGGCGCGAAGTCATGGATACGCTGCACGCAGAATATCCTGATGTTGAGCTGTCACACATGTATGTCGATAACGCGGCTATGCAGCTTGTCCGTGCGCCAAAACAATTCGATGTGTTAGTGACTGGCAACATGTTTGGTGATATTTTGTCCGATGCTGCTGCCATGTTAACGGGTTCAATCGGTATGCTGCCTTCGGCGTCGCTGGATAAAAATGGACGCGGCATGTATGAGCCTTGCCACGGTTCTGCACCGGACATCGCAGGCCTTGGAATCGCCAACCCGCTAGCCACAATTTTGTCTGTTTCAATGATGTTACGTTACTCGCTGGGTTATCCAGAAGTGGCTGATGTAATCGAAGTGGCGGTCGGTAAGGTGTTGGATCAAGGCTATCGCACGGCAGATATTTATACTGAAGGCACTAAAAAAGTATCTACATCAGAAATGGGCGACGCTGTCGTTAAAGCATTGGCTTAATTGAACGCTAACTTAATTGAACGTTAAAAAGTTGCGTAATTGAATTTAAAGAGAGAGATGAAATGAAAGTAGGTTTTGTGGGCTGGCGCGGTATGGTGGGTTCCGTTCTTATGGAGCGTATGCAAGCTGAGAATGACTTTGCGAACATTGAACCCGTATTTTTCACCACGTCCAACATTGGTGGCGCAGCGCCAGCTGTGGCCAGTGGCTTGCCAGCATTGAAAGATGCTTATTCAATTGACGATTTGAAGCAATTGGATGCCATTGTGACCTGCCAAGGTGGTGACTACACCAACGAGATTTTCCCAAAACTGCGTTCATCTGGCTGGAATGGCTACTGGATTGATGCGGCATCAAGCCTGCGTATGGATAAAGACGCGATCATCGTGCTCGATCCCGTAAACCTTGATGTGATTAAAGACGGTATCGCCAAAGGTGTAAAAAACTACATCGGCGGTAACTGCACTGTGAGCCTGATGCTTATGGGCTTGGGTGGCTTGTTTCGCGCTGGTTTGGTGGAGTGGGTTTCTTCTATGACTTACCAAGCCGCTTCAGGTGCTGGTGCGCAAAATATGCGTGAGTTGATTTCGCAAATGGGTACTTTGCATGCATCGGTTGCCGATAAGTTGGCCGATCCAAAATCTGCAATCTTGGAAATCGACCGTATTATCGCTCAAACTATGCGTGGTGATGATTTGCCCAAAGCCAACTTCGGCCATCCTTTAGCTGGAAGCTTGCTGCCTTACATTGATAAACAATGGGAAACAGGTCAATCCAAAGAAGAATGGAAAGGGCAGGCCGAGACGAACAAAATCCTCGGGCGCGATGGCAACCCAATCCCTGTGGATGGCTTATGTGTGCGAATTGGTGCTATGCGCTGTCATTCACAAGCATTAACAATCAAGCTAAATAAAGATGTTCCTATCGCCGATATTGAAGCTTTAATTGCGAATGCCAATCCATGGGCTAAAGTTGTACCAAACGATCGCGAAAGCAGTATGCGCGATCTGACCCCAACGGCGGTCACTGGCACTTTGAGTATTCCTGTAGGTCGTCTGCGTAAGATGAATATGGGGCCACAGTACTTGTCAGCCTTTACCGTGGGTGACCAATTATTGTGGGGAGCGGCTGAGCCTTTGCGTCGTATGTTGCGCGTACTCAAAGAGGCTTAATCCTCAAACTTAAAGAATCGCTTTAAGTACCCTCAATAATCACCAGATTATTGAGGGTTTTTTGCTTTTTAGGGGGCGATTTGTGGTTTGGCGTCAGAATTCATCGCCTTAATTTTCACTTTTTTGCGCAAAAGCGTTGAAAAATGTGCAAAAAGTCCGTTCTGGTAGGTTTCCAGATGGGCCTAAGTGTTGATAAAAAGCTATTTATAATGAATACTTACGACAGATAGTGAATATTTATTCGAGGTTTTGCAGTACCCGCATACAACATCCGGTTTGGGCCTTAATCCTACTTTTCTGGCAACTAAGTGCCAGAATCAATTAAGTCTTACATCTGGGAGATAATAAAGGATCACCCTATGCATCTTCGTAAATTGGTTTTAGCCTGTGGATTCGCTTCTTTTGCCCTGTCAAATTATGCCAGTGCATTAGGGTTGGGTGAGGTTAAGTTAAAATCGACGCTTAATCAGCCTCTCAGCGCTGAAGTTCAGTTATTGGACACCAAGGGGCTATCGGCTGAGCAGATTATCGTCTCGCTTGCCTCGGTGGGGGACTTTGAGCGTAATGGCTTGGATTTCACCCATTTTTATTCCGAGTTTAAATTCGAAGTTGTCTTGGATAATCCCAGTGGCCCTGTTGTACGCATTACTTCGCGCAATCCTGTTCGTGAGCCCTATTTGAACTTCCTGGTTGAAGCAAAGTGGACTTCAGGTCGCCTGCTGCGCGAATATACGCTTTTAATGGATTTGCCGACTTTTGATGAGGCTGCTCCAAAAGCCGTAGAATCTGCTCAAACATCACAAGCAAAACCTGCTGCGACTAAATCTACCAATAATGCAGATGCTGCCGTAGCAGCTGAAGTACAGGCAGCGGTTGATGCTGCCAATAGCGAAGAAAAGCCTGAGATTATTGCCGAGCAGGATCAGCCTGCAAAAAAGTCTAATGCTGCGGCCGACACCTACGGCCCCGTAGGTGATAAAGATACCTTATGGGATATAGCACTTTCAGTGCGCCCAGATTCCAGTGCCAGTGTGCATCAGACCATGTTGGCCTTGCAGCGTTTAAACCCAGATGCGTTTATTCGCGGCAACATTAATTTGCTCAAAAAAGGCCAAGTGTTACGTGTGCCTGATACTGCTGAAATCAGCAGTGTTTCTAAATCTGAAGCTGTAAGCCAATTTAATGCCCAAACTGCCGATTGGTCTGGCACAAGCACCAGCTCTACGGGCTTAGGTGCTCAGTTAGATGCGTCTACTCGCAGCTCCACTGAGCGTGTTAAATCAGAAGCGGTAGCCGGGCGCGTTAAGCTTGAGGCACCAACTGCAAAAGACAAATCAGCCAGTGGCCAAGGTAGTGGCTCCAATAAAGGTTCTGGCAAAGCGCTTGAATCTGAGTTGGCGTCAACGCTTGAAGAGTTAGATAAGGCGAAGTCCGACAAAACCGAATTGTCCTCACGTGTGCGCGACCTTGAAGCGCAAGTAAAAACCATGCAGCGCTTGGTTGATGTGAGCAATGAGAAGCTACGTGCTTTGCAGTTAAACTCTGCCAAGCAGCCTGAAAAAGCAGAAAAGTTACCGATCGCTGATACAAAAACTTCACCTGAAGTATCTGCACCTGTTGCGAGCCAAGCCTCTGCTTCAGTAGCAGCAACTGTGGAGGCTGCCTCAAGTGCACCTTCAGTGGTACCGAAAAAGCCAGTCGTAAAATCAGCTCCTGTAGTGGTTGAGCCTGAAAAAACGTTGGTAGATCAGCTGTTCGATAATATTCTTTGGGTTGGTATTGGTGCTGCCGGTATCTTGGGGGCTGCTGGGTTCGCGGTTATGCGTCGTCGCAAAGCGCAAGCTGAAGAAGCAAAATCCTACGATAAAGGTTCTGATGATTTATTTACCTCAGAGCCAAATTTTGATGCCTTTAACCAAGCAGAAGAATCTGTTGCAGAGCCTTCGGCCGATGAAGTGGCGTTGTTTGATGAAGAAGATACTTCCGCCGTTGCTGAAACGGGCGATGTTGTGGGCGAGGCGGACATCTATATCGCCTACGGTAAGTATGATCAAGCTGAGGAAATGCTGCTTAACGGGCTTTCTAAAGATCCAGCTTCAACCGATATTCGATTGAAATTATTGGAAGTTTATTCTCAAACCCAAAATCCAACCGAGTTTGATAAACATTACGCCGCAATCTTGCCGTTTGCGGCAGGTTTTGCCTTAAGTCGTGCTAAAGAATTGCGCGCTAATATCCCTGGAGTAGGTCAATTTTCTCCTGAAGTTGCAGCGCCAGCAGAAGAAAACTTGGATTTCAATACCGATTTTGATCTAGACGATCTTGATGCTGCACCGACGGAAACCTCTGCGCCAATTGCTGATAGTGATGATCACTTTGATTTTGATTTGGACTTAGATGATGACAGTGATCTAGCCGATGTTCCTAACTCACCAGAAGATGCAGACCTTGATGTGTCTGCCAAAACCAATTATGGCATGGACTTCAGTGAGAATGCGGATACGTCTAAAGTGCCAGAGGCTAGTGTAGATGATGAATTCTTGCTGGATTTTGAGTTGGACGATACAGTCAAAAACAATGAGGCTGTGGCTGAAGATTTGTCAGATATTGCTCTTGCGCTTGATAGTTTGGATGATGATGGTCTGCCGGATGATGTTGAAGTTTCTAATCGTAGTCACGAGGATGAATTCAGTTTTGATTTCAATGATCTGGATACTGACGCCAGCAGTTTGGCAGAAGAAGTTGATAGCATTAAATCATCTGGGTTTAACGAAGATGAAACCTTGGGTGATGACTTCAATCTAGAGATGGATGTTAACAATCTGGATTTAGCGGCGCTCGACAAAGAAATGGCCAGTTTCGATGCTGAACTGGATGCGCTTGATGATACTCGCAAGCCTGCCGCTCCTGCTGGCGAGGCTCTTATCTCCAGCAAAGCAACGGACGATTTTAATCTTGCTGATCTTGATGGTGACTTGGCCGAATTAGATGAAAGTCTGCAAGGCGAGAGTTTGGCAGAACTCGATGATGAATTGGATGATGCTGATTTCTCTTGGGAGGAAGCTGAAGATACAGCAGCAGAGTTAGAGTCTACAGCTGTTGCTGTGGATGAATTTAGCTTAAGCGATGAAGAGTTTGCGTTAGATGATGAGGATGATTTTGACCTGGACTCTGCGGCTGCTTTAGATACCAATGCGAGTTTGCAAGATGTGAACGCCGAGTTGGCTGATGAGAGTTTGGGTGATAAGTTAAGTCTCGAAGATGAGTCAGATGCTGATTTGGATGATTTAGATCTGGAGCTGGATGAGTCTCTAGTGGAGTCCACCCTGAGCGTGGAAGACGAAAGTCATTTAGATGAGGCTATTGAAGAGGCTTTCTCTGAAACATTGCCTGATGATCCTATTGAGGTTGAAGAATTAGATGTTCTAGATGCGGTAGCTGATGCTGAGGTAGAGGCTTTTGATGAATCTGCACCGCTGTTGAATACTGCAGAAGAAGAGCTTGCCGATGATGATATCTTCGAGCAGGCACTGTCTGATTTTTCAGCTGAAAGCTTGGCCTTAGATGAAGAAGCAAGCATGTCTGACGATGATATGGATGCTGAGTTGGATTTCATGGCAGATGCCGATGAGGCTGCCACCAAGTTAGATTTGGCGCGTGCTTATATGGATATGGGTGACAACGAAGGTGCTCGCGATATTCTTGCTGAAGTTGCACACGAAGGTAATGATGAGCAGCGTCAAGAAGCGGTAGATTTGTTGAGTCGCATAGACGCTTAATATACCCTTAGTTGCACAAAGCCTTGCATAGCCCTTGAAGTTATAAGGAGTTATGCAAGGCTTTGTTGTTTCTGGCTTACAGGTTTTTTTATGAGTGAAAATTTTATCCCAAGAAGTAAGGTCTATGAGCGAAATGGTGAAGTGGTAGGTGATACGGTTTGGCCTGAGGGTATGCAGCGTGTCGCCTTGGCGGTTGAGTATAAAGGCACTGATTTTCACGGCTTTCAAACCCAGCCCAATGGAGTAAAAACAGTGCAGCAGGCTCTTGAAAGGGCGCTGTCTAAAGTAGCTAACGAACCTATTACCTTGGTGTGTGCTGGCCGCACCGATGCTGGTGTACATGCGACCAATCAAGTGATTCATTTCGATACGCTTGCGAAACGTTCGCCTAAAGCTTGGGTGATGGGTACTCGACCACACTTGCCAGATGCCGTTGGTGTTAAATGGGCGCAAGATGTAACCCCTCATTTTCATGCGCGCTTTAGCGCCTTGAATCGCACCTACCGCTATTTAATTTCTGATGCGAAAACCTCATCTGCGCTGTTGCATGATCAAATCACCTGGTCATCGCGCCCGCTGGATATTGAGAAAATGCGCGAAGGTGCAGCCTATTTAGTGGGGCGTCATGACTTCACCTCATTTCGCGCAACCCAATGTCAGGCTAAAAGCCCAGTGCGTGAAATTCAGTATTTACATATCATCCGCCGAGGTGACTTGATCGTATTAGAAGTGCAAGCAAATGCTTTCCTGCATCATATGGTGCGCAATATAGTAGGGGTTTTGTTGTCGGTGGGTGCTGGGGATAAGCCTGCTACTTGGGTGGGTGAAGTTCTGGCAGCACGGAATCGCAGTACAGGTGGTGTAACATCCAAACCCTACGGGCTTTATTTGGTGTCAGTGGATTTCCCCGCTGAGTTCAATGTGCCCAAGGGAGTGCCGGGGCCCTTATTTTTACCCGAACCTGTCGGCGGTTTTGCGGCAGAGCTTGGCAGCTAAATACTCGTTGTTGACGTCAGAATTTTGCACGACAAGTCTGCCATTTGCGGTTTTTCGTGGTGAATTCTGCTACTATCGCCGCCTTTGTTTAACGCCAATAAGGGGTCGTCTTGCGCCAATAAAGGCCTACCCGCGCTAGAGTTGATTAGCCTGTGAATGCAATTCGGGTCAAAATCTGTGGAATAACCTCGGTCGCTGATGCTCAAATAGCTGTTAAAGCAGGGGCAGATGCGATTGGTTTGGTGTTTTATGCGCCGAGCCCACGAGCGGTATCTATCGAGCAAGCGCGTGAGATCGCAGCATCGGTTGGCCCATTTGTGACAGTTGTAGGCTTGTTCGTCAATGCCGAAGAATCCTATGTCCGTGAGGTCTTGGCGAATGTTGCGCTTCATGTATTGCAGTTTCATGGCGACGAATCCCGCGAGTTTTGCGAGCAGTTTCAGCGCCCTTATATGAAAGCAATTCGCATGCGCCCTGAGCTAGATGTTGCGCAAGCGATAGCAGAGTACCGCAGCGCTGCTGCGATTTTGCTGGATGCCTATCGCCCCGGCGTTCCGGGCGGTACAGGCGAAACCTTTGATTGGCAGCGGGTTCCATTACAAGCGGCGAGGCCGATTGTTTTGGCGGGCGGTCTAACCCCAGAAAATGTCGCCTTAGCGGTGCAATCCACGCAGGTCTATGGGGTGGATGTAAGTGGTGGTGTAGAATCCGCCCCCAGCAAAAAAGATGTACATAAAATTGAAGAATTTATTCACAACGCCAAGCATGCTTGAGCAACTGACGAACGACTTGCTCGTTTGAACAAGAAATTACTACTTGAATAAGGTGATAAAGCAGTGAGCGATATTGATTACAGTAGCTTTCCTAATGCTGCCGGCCATTTTGGTCCTTATGGCGGTCGTTTTGTTTCTGAAACACTGGTTCATGCGCTTGATGAACTTGAATCTATTTATTTCAGCTTGAAAGATGACCCTTCCTTTCAGGCTGAGTTTGATAAAGATATGGCGCACTATGTGGGTCGCCCATCTCCGTTATACCTCGCTGAGCGCTGGACCCGCGAATTGGGCGGCGCACAGATTTATCTTAAGCGCGAAGACTTAAATCACACTGGCGCGCACAAAGTAAATAACACTATCGGCCAAGCCTTGTTGGCAAAATTTACCGGTAAAACCCGCGTAATCGCCGAAACGGGCGCAGGCCAACACGGCGTTGCAACCGCCACTGTTGCTGCACGTTTGGGCTTAAAGTGCCGCGTTTACATGGGGTTGGACGATATCAAACGTCAGACGCTGAACGTTTATCGCATGAAGTTATTGGGCGCAGAAGTGTTCCCTGTAACCTCCGGTTCACGTACGTTAAAAGATGCTATGAACGAAGCTATGCGTGATTGGGCGACCAATGTGGATGATACCTTCTACATTATCGGTACTGCAGCAGGCCCGCATCCTTACCCACAATTAGTGCGTGATTTCCAATCGATCATCGGCCGCGAAGCGCGTCGCCAGTGTTTAGCGCAAGCGGGTAAATTGCCAGACGCTTTAATTGCCTGTGTCGGCGGCGGTTCTAACGCAATTGGTTTGTTCCACCCATTCTTAACCGACGAATCGGTAAAAATGTACGGTGTTGAAGCGGGCGGTTTAGGTATTGAAACGGGTAAACATGCTGCACCTTTAAGCAAAGGTATCCCTGGCGTTTTGCACGGTAATCGCACCTATTTAATGGAAGATGAAAACGGTCAGATTATTGAAACTCATTCGGTATCGGCCGGTTTGGATTACCCAGGCGTAGGCCCAGAGCACTCATGGTTGAAAGACATCGGCCGTGTTAATTACGTAGCGATTAATGATGATGAGGCTTTAGCGGCATTCCGTAAGTTAACGCTAACCGAAGGTATTATGCCTGCCTTGGAATCGAGCCATGCGGTTGCCTATGCTGAAAAGCTCGCGCCAACCATGAGCAAAGACCAAGTTATCATCGTCAACCTTTCTGGTCGTGGCGATAAAGATATTCACACAGTTGCTGCCCTCGACGGAATTACCGTTTAAACGAGCCTACGCAAACTAAAAGAACAGGAAAATGTAGCGATGAGTCGTATTCAACAACGTGTAGCTGAAGCAAAAGCAGCCGGTAAAAAACTGTTAGTCGCCTATATTGTCAATGGTGATCCACAACCAGAAGTTACCTTACCGACCATGCATGAAATGGTTGCTAAGGGTGTGGATGTGATTGAGTTGGGCGTCCCTTTTTCTGATCCTATGGCAGAAGGCCCCGTGATTCAAAAGGGTCATGAACGCGCCTTGGTTCACCACACCAGCCTTAAAGGCACGTTGGAATTGGTTAAGCAATTTCGCCAAACCAATGATAAAACGCCGATTGTGTTGATGGGTTATGCAAATCCTGTTGAGCGTTTTGGCTATCAAGCTTTTGCAACCGCAGCAGCTGACGTGGGTGTTGATGGTTTGCTCACTGTTGATTTGCCGCCAGAAGAAGTTGTGATTTTAAAGGATGCGTTGGATGCAGTTGGTCTCGACAATATTTTCTTGTTGGCACCAACCACAACAGTCGCACGTGCGCAAAAAATTGCAGAGCATGCGAGTGGTTTCTTGTATTACGTATCATTAAAAGGCGTAACCGGTGCAGGTCATTTGGACGTAGAAGATGTGAAATCCAAACTCGCTGCTTTTGGCCAGTTAACTGATCTGCCAGTTTGTGTTGGTTTTGGTATTAAGGATCCAACCACTGCAAAAGCCGTTGCCCAATTGGCCGATGGCGTTGTGGTTGGTAGCGTGCTGGTAGAAAAAATGGGCTCATTGGAAGGCCAACCTGCAGCTGCGATTGCAACGGCTGTGGGTGAAATTATCGGCGGCATGCGTGCCGCAATTGATAGTCTCTAATTTGCTAACAATTATTTTTTAACAGCTGCTAGTGTTTTCAAATTTTTAGCAGTTAAACCGAACAAACTAACAAGCCAAAAGAGATTTCACGATGAGTTGGTTAGAAAAAATTATTCCGGGCATTGCAGCTCGCTCTGAAGCCAAACGTTCCAATAAAGTGCCAGAAGGTTTGTGGGAAAAATGCATTAAATGCGACGCCGTTTTATACAAGCCTGAATTGGAAAAAACGTTAGATGTTTGCCCCAAGTGCGATCACCACATGCGCATTCGTGCGCGCAACCGTTTGGATATTTTTCTCGATCCACAGAATCGTAAAGAGTTGGCTACGGAAGTTGAGCCAATTGATCGTTTAAAGTTTAAAGACGTTAAAAAATACAAAGACCGTTTAATTGCGGCGCAAAAAGAAACCGGCGAAAAAGATGCCTTGGTTGCTATGCGTGGTGAATTAAAAGGTATGCCCGTTGTAGCGGTTGCATTTGAATTTGCGTTTCACGGCGGTTCCATGGGGTATGTGGTAGGTGAAAAATTCACGCGCGCGGCCACCATAGCCCTGAAAGAAAATATTCCTTTTGTTTGCTTCTCCGCCACTGGCGGCGCACGTATGCAAGAAGCCTTAATTTCCCTGATGCAAATGGCAAAAACCTCAGCGGTAATTGAGCGTTTGAAAATGCAAGGCACCCCCTATATTTCGGTAATGACCGATCCCGTGTACGGCGGCGTTTCTGCAAGCTTGGCGCTCTTGGGTGATCTTAATATTGCTGAGCCAGGTTCGCGTGCAGGTTTTGCAGGCCCAGGTATTATTGAACAAACCATTCGCCAAAAATTGCCAAAAGGCTTCCAGCGCGCCGAGTTTTTGTTGGATCACGGCGCTATAGATTTAATTATTCATCGCCGCGACATGCGCGATAAGCTTGCGTCTCTCCTCGCTAAATTTACTCATCATCCTGTGTTGAATTAATTCCCCTCATGCGATTTGTATCATTAGATGATTGGTTAGGGTGGCTTGAACAAAGCCATCCTAAAGAAATTGATTTAGGGTTAGATCGCATTCGCCAAGTCGCTGAGCGTTTAGATTTGCTCCGCCCGCGCGCAAAGGTTATTACGGTTGCAGGTACTAATGGTAAAGGCTCTTGCGTTACTGCTACCGCAGGCCTGCTACAAACGGCAGGTTTCTCAGTTGGCGTTTACACCTCCCCGCATCTCTTGCATTACGCTGAACGCATTCAAATTAATGGCAAGCCAGTTGCCGACCAATTGATTTGCGCTGCCTTTGATATTATTTCTACAGCGGCCGCTGAAATTAGCCTCACCTATTTTGAGTACGGCACGCTCGCGGCTTTAGTTATTTTTAAGCAGCAGGATGTTGATTATATCGTTTTGGAAGTTGGCCTTGGTGGGCGACTGGATGCAGTCAATATTATTGATGCGGATGTTGCCGTGATTACCTCTATCGCTATCGATCACCAAGATTGGCTGGGCGATAACCGCGAAGATATTGGCCGCGAAAAAGCGGGTATCTTGCGCGAGCAACAACATTTCGTCTGCGCTGACCCAAATCCACCGAAAACGATTTTAGCCTTGGCGAAACAACTTAATACCAGTGCGCATTTTATTGAGCGTGACTTTTCATTCGCTGTGCAAGGGCAATCTTGGTTGTGGCACGGCAAAGCCGTGACGGGTGAAGATGTGCATTTGCCATCTATGCGCATACCCCATTTACCCTTGCCGAGCATGGCGGCTGCATTGCAGGCGGTACTTGTATTAAATATTGAATTAACGACTGAACAAATTGAACAGTGCTTATTGAATTTGGTCTTGGCTGGGCGGTTTCAAAAGTTGGTTTTTCAAGAGCGCGAATTTATTTTGGATGTCGCCCACAATCCTGCGGCGACTGAGTATTTTGCTGAACGCTTGCACGCCGATCTGCCTGCCGGAAAAACGTTTGCCATAGTCGCTATGATGAGCGATAAAGATCGCAGTGCTAGCTTGGCGAATCTGGTCGGCTTAGTGGATGAATGGTATTTGCTGGATCTTGCGTATGTTCCGCGCGCAGCTACGCCTATTGCTCTTGCAGAGAATTTGGCGGTATTTAATGTGCAGGTTAACGCTACCGGCAATATACAGAATTTAATGCGTGAAATATTAACTCACGCGCAACCTCAAGACCGTATTCTGGTCTTTGGTTCATTTTTTACCGTCGCTGCTGTCTTGGCTTATATGCAAGCAGATTCACAGGTTTCCAGAGGTTTTCAGTGAGATATACATTAAAGCATCGCTTGATTGGCGCAGCCGTTTTAGCCGCAGTTGCCGTGCTATTGCTGCCTAGTTTTTTTAAAGAAAAAAGCGAGTATCAGGTCAGCACTAAATCGCAAATTCCAGCGAGCCCTAATGTGGTTGCAGAAGAATTTAAAGCACCTCAGCCCGTGCCCAATATAGAGCCAGCGCCAGCGCCCGAAACCATGTTTGTACCTAGCGAATCTGCATCAGACTTGCCGGTATCTGAAGTGCCTCCTTCTACTGCAGCGGTTGCATCATCATTGACGAGTGTGAGTTCTACCGCATCAACTAACGTTGTGCCCTCTGCTGTAACTGCGCAAGCCGCTTCCTCGGTGCCTGCTATGCCGTTGAATCAAAAAGGTTTGCCTGATGCATGGGTAGTGCAGGTTGGTAGTTTCACTACGAAAGAAGCTGCGAATAAGCTGCGCGATGACTTACAAGCCGATGGCCAGAAAGCCTATGTGCGCACCACAAGCAGCGGCAATACTGCGATCAGCCGTGTTTATATTGGCCCCAAGTTGGATAAAAGTCAGGCCTTGGCACTTAAAGAGCAAATGGATCGGCGCTTAAAAGTGAAATCCATGGTTATGCGTTTTCAGCCATAATGTATTCATGCTTGAGCAATTATCTAGGTATCGCTTAAAGAGCTGTTTGATAGGCGGCGGCTCTGCTAAAATGCGCGTCCTCAGTAAGGCGGTAAAAAGTGAAGCGGGGAATGTGGGTGCATGAATTGGGCAGATTGGGCCATAGTGATTGTTTTAAGCTTATCCAGTGTTATCAGCCTCGCACGTGGGTTTATTAAAGAAGCCTTATCGCTTGTCATCTGGATTGTGGCCTTGGTTGTTGCCAATGTGTTTAGCAATCGTCTTGAAGTATTTCTCACAAACTTAATCGCTACACCTTCACTGCGTTCTATGGCCGCCTTTGCACTGGTTTTTGTCGGTGTGTTGCTGATCGGCGCTTTACTCAATTTTTTAATCGGTTTAATCGTCAAAGCGACTGGTTTATCAGGTACAGATCGTTTGTTCGGTATGTTATTTGGCTTTGCGCGTGGTGTGTTGATTGTGTTGGTGTTTTTGATTTATGTGCCGAGTTTCGTGCCTATCAAAAATGATCCTTGGCTTCAGCAGTCCAGCCTAATTCCCTATTTTTCGCCCTATCAATCGGCAGTACAAAACGGTTTGGGGAGTCTTACACAATGGGTATTGGGTTTGTTAAGCAAGCCGGAAAAAACGGCGGTTTAAGAAAATATTTTTTTGATGCAATTGGTTTTTAACTTTAGTTTTTAAACCTTAGCTTTTTAATCAGCTTTTAAAATAGGTGAGCAAGTATGTGCGGCATTGTAGGTATTGTGGGTAAGCGCGATGTCAATGTTCAGTTGTATGATGCACTAACCATACTCCAACACCGCGGTCAGGATGCTGCCGGTATAGTTACATGTCAGGATGGCCGCATGGCGCAACAAAAAGCCAACGGTCTTGTGCAAGATGTTTTTAGAACTCGCCATATGCAACGCTTGCTAGGCAACATGGGAATTGGCCATGTTCGCTACCCAACCGCAGGCAGTTCTGGCCCAGCCATGGCTCAGCCATTTTATGTGAACTCGCCTTACGGTATCGCCTTGGCACACAATGGCAACCTCACCAACACTGAAAAACTCAGTGAAGATTTATTTAAAACCGATTTGCGCCACGTCAATACTGACTCGGATTCAGAAGTGTTGCTCAACGTGTTTGCACACGAGCTGCAATTACAGGGCAAACTAAAACCAACGCCAGACGATATTTTCAAAGCAATTTCCGGCGTGCACAATCGCATTAGCGGTGGCTATGCCGTGGTTAGTTTAATTGCTGGCTATGGCTTGATTGCATTTCGCGATCCTAATGGCATTCGCCCATTGGTTTATGGAACGCGCGAAACTGAAGATGGCACTGAGTATATGGTTGCCTCCGAAAGCGTTGCGCTCGACGTATTAGGCTTTCACTTAATTGATGACGTAGAGCCAGGCGAAGCAATTTATGTGACTGAAGAAGGTCAGTTGCATCGCCGCCAATGCGCAAAACATTCGCGCTTGGCTCCATGTATTTTTGAGCACGTTTATTTTGCGCGCCCAGATTCCATTATGGATGGTATTTCTGTTTACAAAGCGCGTTTGCGTCAAGGCGAAAAATTAGCGGATAAAATTCTGCGCGAAAGGCCAGAGCACGATATTGATGTAGTGATTCCAATTCCAGATTCAAGCCGTGTAGCAGGGCAGGCGCTTGCGCAGCGGCTCGGCGTAAAATTCCGCGAAGGTTTGGTAAAAAACCGTTACATCGGCCGGACTTTTATTATGCCCGGTCAGCAACAACGCAAAAAATCTGTGCGCCAAAAATTGAATCCTATTGAATTGGAATTTAAAGGCAAAAATGTTTTGTTGGTAGATGATTCAATCGTGCGCGGCACTACATGCCAACAAATTATCCAAATGGCACGTGATGCCGGTGCACGTAAAGTGTATTTCGCGTCCGCTGCACCTGCGGTGAAATACCCTAATGTGTACGGCATAGATATGCCTACGACAACAGAGCTAATTGCACATGGCCGTACCGATGAAGAAGTTTGTAAAGAGATCGGCGCGGACTGGTTGGTCTATCAAGACCTTGTTGATTTAATTGCTGCTTCAACTGAAGGCAACCACAAAGTCACCGAATTTGATTGTGCGGTATTTACCGGCGAATATATCGGCGGTGATGTTACCAAAGAATATTTGGAAAAATTAGCCGCTGCACGTAACGACTCTGCAAAAGAAGGTAAAAAATCCGGCAAAGCAAGCGAAGCGCCGATGGGTTTACACAATGGCGCTATGGGTTGATTTAAAACTCTGTAAGTGTTCTTAGATAGCTTTCACGAAAGAAAATTTTTCCAAGCAGGCATCGATTTATGATCCGAAACCCTAGAGGCATGGATGCCGACAGGGAGCTACAAGGATGTATTTATGCGTTTTCGGATCATAAAGCGGTGCTTGCAATGCGGTAAGCAATTCGTGCAAAGGTTTCACTTGCAAATAAAGGTTAAGTAAATGGAAAATTTTGATCAAGAATTGTGGGAATTAGAAACGCTCGCCGTACGCGCTGGCCAAGTGCGCACTCACGAAGGTGAGCACAGTGAAGCTTTGTTTTTAACGTCCAGCTATGTATTCGGCAGTGCGCAAGAAGCGGCAGATCGTTTTTCGGGTGCGCAAGCGGGCAATGTTTATTCTCGCTACACCAATCCCACCGTGCGCGCTTTTGAAGAGCGTATTGCTGCGCTTGAAGGTGCAGAAGCTGCGGTGGGTACGTCATCTGGCATGGCTGCCATTCTCAGCACGTGTATCGCTTTATTAAAAACAGGCGATCATATTGTTTGCTCTCGCAGTGTATTTGGTACAACTACCGTTTTGTTCACTAAATTTATGCAAAAGTTTGGCGTAACAACTACTTTTGTTGCGCCAACAGATTACGCAGCTTGGGAGGCGGCCTTTACGCCTGCGACTAAAATCGTTTTTGTTGAGACGCCTTCAAACCCATTATGTGATGTTATTGATATTCAGCGCCTTGCGGATATCACCCATGCGCACAATGCGTTGTTAGTGGTTGATAACTGTTTCTGTACGCCCGCATTGCAGCGCCCGCTGGAATTAGGCGCTGATTTAATTGTGCACTCGGCCACTAAATATATTGATGGTCAAGGTCGTTGTCTTGGTGGTGTAGTTGCGGGGCCAAAAGTATTGGTGGATGAAGTACTCGGCTTTGTTCGTAGTGCAGGCCCAAGTTTGAGTCCGTTTAATGCCTGGATATTTTTAAAAGGTTTAGAAACCTTGCGCTTGCGTATGGAGGCTCACTCGCGCAATGCGCTTGAGCTTGCACAATGGCTGCATGCACATCCAAAAGTGGAAAAAGTATTTTATGCTGGCTTGCCATCGCATTTTGGTCACGAGCTTGCGGCGAAACAACAATCAGCCTTTGGTGGTGTTTTATCTTTCCGTGTAAAAGGCGAGCGCGAAGCTGCTTGGCGCGTGATTGATGCTACAAAAATTATGTCCTTGACTGCGAACCTTGGTGATACCAAAACCACCATTGTTCACCCAGCTACTACAACCCATGGCCGTTTAACGCCCGAGCAAAAAGCGGAAGCGGGTATTACGGAAAACTTGGTTCGCATTTCAGTGGGGCTAGAGTCGGTAAAAGATTTGATTGCGGATTTAGAGCGTGGTTTGAGTTTAATTTCATAGCGAAACGTCCTCCTCGCGTAGCGGGACTAAAGCACAAAGTGCTTTGAACAACCGAAGGTTGGCCCGAAGGGCGAGCAAAGCGAGTAATCCAGTTTTTAAGATATGGATCCTCGCCTTCGCGAGGATGACGACTCCCAAATAAACAGTAATAAAAATAAGGAAGCATCTGTGAGAAAATTTGTTGAAGTGCTTGTCAATGAAATTGGTCGCGTGCTCCTTGGTAAAGACGAAAAAATAAAACTCGCTCTCGCGTGCCTCTTGGCGGACGGTCATCTCCTCATTGAAGATTTACCCGGCATGGGTAAAACTACACTTTCTCACGCGCTCGCTAAAGTTCTAGGTCTTAGCTACAACCGCGTGCAATTCACGAGCGATATGCTGCCAGCCGATATTCTCGGGCTTTCTATTTTTGATCAGCAACAACAAAAATTTACCTTTCATAAAGGTGCAATTTTTACCCAAGTGTTATTGGCCGATGAAATCAATCGCACTACACCTAAAACGCAAAGCGCATTGTTAGAGGCCATGGAGGAACGGCAAGTTACCAATGAAGGGACAACCTACGAATTACCTCAACCTTTCTTTGTAATCGCCACGCAAAACCCTATGTCGCAAATGGGCACCTATCCCTTGCCGGAATCCCAGTTGGATCGCTTTTTAATGCGCATCAGTTTGGGATACCCTGATGCAGACACTGAAAAATTATTATTCAAAGGCGGCGACCCGCGCGATCAACTTGCGCAACTGCGTGTGTGTTTAACGGCCGATAAAATTCCTGAAATTAAGCGCGCGATTAATGCGGTAAAGGTTTCTGACAGTTTGGTGGATTACGTGCAGCGTTTGGTGCATTTTACTCGCACGTCAGATGATATTTTGGTGGGGCTCTCCCCGCGCGGTGCAATGGCACTCATAAAAGCTACCAAGACATGGGCGTTTATGCATGAGCGCGCCTATGTGGTGCCAGAAGATGTGCAGTATTTATTTGCCTCTGTGGTGGCGCATCGCATTATTGTGAAAGGTGCAGCGCAACAGCTGTCACAAGAAGCTTTAGTGAAGAAAATTTTGGCAGCTGTGTCGGTAGTCGCTAGCTAAATTTTGGCTGTTTTCTAATAGAGGATTCACCTCTTGTCCCTACTACAAACACGACAAAACTATTTTCAGCGCTGGGCTGCCAAGCGTTCGCCGCGTGCGGATCAGGTGGTTTTGCAGCATCGTACTATTTATGTATTTCCCAGTAAGCAGGGCTTGGCTTTTTTGTTCACCGTTTTATTGATTTGGATTTTAGGCACTAACTACCAAAACAATTTAATTCTCGGCCTTTCGTTTTTTTTAACCAGCCTAATGTTGGTTTCTGTAATTCATGCTTTTAAAAATCTTCTCGGTCTTAGATTTACACCTGAGGCTAGGCAACACGCGGCGGTGGGTGAGCTTGCCCCTTTCGATATTCAAATTAGCGCCGTTTATGGATTTGCTCATCATGGCTTGCTGCTTAGTCTTGACGATGAAAAACCCGTTCGCGCTGATCTTATTGCCGGTAAACCAGCGCAAGTTCGCCTCAATACAAGTGCACGTCATCGCGGTTGGTTAAAGTTACCGCGTATCCTATTAAAAAGTTATTTTCCTTTCGGGTTAATTCGAGCTTGGGCTTATATAGAGTTAAATCATCGCGCGTTAATTTTTCCTAGACCCATTGCGTGCGATCAACCGCCGTTGGGTACGGGGCAGGGAGAGAACGGGATTTATGTATCCGCACAGCGCGGCGATGAATTTCAGGGCTTTCAAATCTATCAGCCGGGCTCACCCTTATCGCAAATTGCATGGAAGCAATATGCGCGTGGTGCCGGTATGCATTTAAAAGATTATCGCGCACTACAAAGCGAGCACTACTGGTTGGATTGGCAGGCATTAAATGTACATGACACAGAGCTGGCGCTTTCCAATTTAAGCTATTGGGTTAATCATTTTTCCGATAACAATGTTGAGTTTGGTTTGCGTTTGCCCAATCTCACTATTGAGATTGGCGCAGGCGATGTCCATCGTTTAAATGCGCTCACGGCTTTGGCGTTATTTGGCTGGGCAAGCGAATGATTTTGACTAAGCGCCCAAATCAAGATCAGCCCATTGCACGTAAAAGCCTAGCGTGGTTATTGGCGATTCAAATTTTAATTTTAGCTCCACATTTTGTGACTGCACCTATATGGATTGCGGTTGTCTGGGTTGTGGTGGCTGTTTGGCGATGGAAAATTTTTCAAGGCGCATGGGATTACCCCAGTAAAACAAAAAAGACCTTATTGGTTGCCGTGTGTTGCGGTGGATTGTTCTTGAGTTTGGGAGCCGGTTTTAGTTTCGAGTCTATGATAAGTTTGTTATTGATTGGCTTTATTCTTAAATTGTTGGAGTTAAAAAATAGAAAGGATTTTGTGCTGCTGATTTTTATTGCGCTCTTTATTCTTGCTGCGCAATTCATTCAGTTTAACCATTTTCTGGCTGCATTTTACGGTTTTGGTTGTTTAACGCTCTTGTGCGCCACCTTGATGCAACTTTATAAAGAATCGGCAGGGCAGAGTGTTTGGAAGGAGCTTCGCCCAAGCGTTTATATATTGCTGCAAGCCATACCCTTTATGATTATGTTGTTTGTGGTGGTGCCGCGTATTGGCTCTTTTTGGGCTGTGCCATCACCACAGCAATCCAAAACCGGTATGAGTGATTCAATGTCGCCCGGTGATTTTACCGAATTAATGGAATCTGATGAGTTGGCGTTTCGTGTTAGCTTTGTAGGCGCAACACCGCCACGCGAAAAATTATATTGGCGTAGTTTGGTGTTTTCTTTTTTTGACGGGCGACGTTGGTCACAAAACCGCGAGCAAAAATCTGGGAATTATTTCAATCAAGCTAGCACAAAATTGCAATCGCATATTGAGCATAAAGGCGAGCCAATTGAATATGATCTTATCGCCGAGGCCAGCAGTCAGCCTTGGTTATATTCTTTGGCCGCACCCAAACATTGGTCGGAGAGTCTTGGCTTTGCGCGCGATATGCGTTTGTTTGCATTTGAGCCTGTGAATGAACGTATCAATTATCACGTTACAGCTTCGCTTAATTATCAACTGAATGAAATTAATCCAGATGAGTTGGTTCAAAATAAACTCATTCCTAAAAATGGTAATCTTAAAACCCGTGAGCGAGCTGCGGAGTGGTTGGCTGAAACCGGTAGCCCTGAAAAGTTAATTGAAAAATTATTTGCCTACTACAACCAAAGTTTTTTTTACACCTTAAAACCGCCTGCATTAGGTATTGATGTAGTCGATGATTTTTTGTGGAATTCACGGCAAGGATTTTGCGAGCATTTCGCCAGTAGTTTTGTGTTTTTTATGCGTGCTGCCGATATACCCGCTCGCGTTGTGGTTGGGTATCAGGGTGGTGATATTAGTTCTGTAGATGGCTCGCTCACGGTGCGCCAACGTGATGCCCATGCGTGGGCTGAGGTCTGGCTGGAAGGGCGTGGATGGGTCATGTTTGACCCAACAGCGGCGGTTGCGCCAGAGCGAGTGCAAAAGGGAATAGAGCAATCACTTTCGGCGACTGATCGTCAACTTCTTGCTAAGCCATTTGGCTCTTCTATTAAACTTCTACTGCGCATGCGTGAACAGTGGGATGCAGCCAATTTAACCTGGGTTCGTTGGGTCATGAACTATGACTCGGGCTTGCAGGCGTCATTGCTGGAGCGAATCTTGGGTGAGGTGTCACCTCTGCGGATTGCGGTTTTAGTGGTTGTTACTGGGAGTGGCTTCGGTATTGTGCTGTTTGCAGTTTTGTTCTTGCGCAATCGCAAACGGGATTTACCGGAAACATCGCTTATTTATTTGCAGCTTTGCAAGCAGCTTAACGCCTGTGGTTTTAGCCCTTTGGCCAGCGAAACACCTCGGCATTTTTGTGAGCGAGTTATATTAAGCAGGCCAGAGCTATCAGCATCCTTGTTGGAGTTAATGGATTTATATGAATGCTTAGCCTATGGCGATAACCTTGAGGTTGCTGAGCGATTGCGAAAGGCGGTCAATAATTTTCGCCCCAAGGGGTAAGGGTTTAATTGAACGACTGCAGAATACTGCAATTTGTTTCAGTTTTGTGCTTGGCTGTTTCTGTGTGTTCAAATGTGGTGCAAAATGACCTACTGGTTTTTATTTGGACTGGATTAACCCATTGAAATATAATAACAAATTAAGTCGGCATGATTAGTGCTAGCGTTTCCTGCTTGCTAAAAAATAGCGATTAATGCCCAGTTTTTGACATTAAATCGGTTTAAAACTAGGCATATCAAATCCCTTTTTGTAAAAAACCTGCTTTTTAAAAGAGCTTGTGAATCAATTTGGGGCAGTTTTATCGCTCTATAACACTCGCCCGCTAAGTGGCGCACAAAAAAACATAAGGTGTGATTATGAAGAAGACCCTCTGTTTATCCTTGGCAGCTGTAGCGGCTACAACGCTCAGTCAATTGGCGTCGGCAGATGCAGCGCCTGTCGTACTCAATAATGCCAATACCGCATGGATGCTAACCGCCAGTGCCTTGGTTCTGTTTATGACCCTCCCGGGTTTAGCCTTGTTTTACGCAGGCTTAGTGCGCGTAAAAAACGTACTCTCGGTATTAATGCAATGCTTTGCCATAGCCGCCATTGCCTCGCTTTTATGGGTGATTGTGGGCTATAGCTTGGCGTTTGGCCCCGGCAATGAATATATCGGCGATTTTAGCAAAGTGTTTTTAGCGTCCATCAAAAAGGACGATCTTTGGGGTGATATCCCTGAAACCTTATTCGCCATGTATCAAATGACCTTCGCGGTAATCACGCCAGCGTTGATTGTGGGCGCTTATGCAGAGCGCTTGAAGTTCTCTGCCATGCTGATTTTCTCAGCGCTTTGGCTGCTGCTTTGCTATGTGCCTGTGTGCCATTGGGTGTGGAGCAGTTCTGGTTGGTTGTTCAAAATGGGTTTGCTCGATTTCGCAGGCGGTACTGTAGTGCATATCACTGCCGGTGTAGGTGCCTTGGTTGCCGCCTTGGTTATTGGTAAGCGCAACGGCTTCCCCAATTCAGCAATGCCACCGCATAACATGACCATGGTGGTTACGGGTGCAGGCATTCTCTGGGTAGGTTGGTTTGGCTTTAACGCAGGTAGTGCCTTGGCCGCCAATGGCAATGCCGCTATGGCGATGCTAGTGACTCACTTGTCTGCCGCAGCCGGTGCCCTAGCGTGGATGACCATTGAGTGGATGCGTTTTAGAAAGCCAAGTGTGCTAGGTATAGTTACCGGTATGGTTGCCGGCCTTGGTACTATCACGCCAGCTTCGGGTTATGTTGGCCCAGGTGGTGCCATCGTAATTGGTTTGGTGGCGGGTGTTGTCTGTTTCTTCGCAACGCAGCTTGTTAAGCGCGTATGGAAAATCGATGACTCGCTCGATGTTTTCCCTGTGCATGGTGTAGGCGGCATAATCGGTACTTTTATGGCTGGTATTTTTGCCTCTACACAGCTCGGCGCATTTAGCGGCTTGGGCTTTGCTGCAGGTATCGAGAGTATGGGGCAGCAGTTGCAGGTGCAATTGATTGGTATAGTTGCTACGTTGGTGTTTACCGTAGCGGTTACCTACCTATTGTTGAAGTTAACGGGCCTCTTAACTGGCGGTTTACGTGTTTCTAAAGATGAAGAATCCCTAGGTTTGGATTTGAGTCTGCATGAAGAAGATGGCTATAAGTTGTAAGGCTTGAATCTTCTGTAAAAAATGCCCCGATAGCCTCGGGGCATTTTTTTTGCTGTTCGCAATTGGAAAGGCGATGAGGCTTAATTTTCTGCGACATCGTGGTCACCGTGTTACCATGCGCGCACGCCAGTAAGGCTTATTTTATTCTGTATCTAGATGTGTTCAAAAAGGTAACCCATGAAAAAAACGTTTAAGCTCCATATTGAAGGTAAAAACAGCGACCGCCTGTTAGATTTCATCAAACACGACGTGCGTAAATATGTTAAACGCGAAAAGCGTAAAACCTTGCCTTATGGCGCTAATTACTGGGCGTTCGATTGCAAATTTGGCGTAACAGCCGATGTTGCTGAACCCTTGCATCTAGGTGAAATCACCAAGCAAATGGATGTAATCGCCAAAGCCGGTGGCGATAGTTTTTATGTGGAGATTCTTGCGCGCGCCGCCGTGCGTACCCCGCGTGAGCAAGCTGAAATGAATGAAGAAGATGACGACAATATGTTCGATGAATAAGTGTTGGGCGAGATATATAAAAAAGGCTGCAAATTGAAAAATTTGCAGCCTTTTTTATTGTGCTAAAAATGATTTATTTAGCGGGTTTGCTTTTTACTTTTTTGGGCTTACTTTTTTGGATAGTCGCGTTTCACGCTGCCAGTGTACAGCTGACGTGGGCGGCCAATTTTGTACGAAGTGCTAACCATTTCATCCCAGTGTGAGTACCAACCAACGGCACGACCTAGGGCGAAGATTACAGTGAACATTTCGGTGGGGATCTCAATCGCTTTCAAAATGATGCCTGAATAGAAATCCACGTTCGGGTAAAGTTTTTTGCTGATGAAGTAAGGATCTTCCAGAGCAATTTGCTCAAGACGTTTGGCAATTGCCAGCAGGGGTGAGTTTTCCAAACCTAATTCACCCAATACTTCATCACAGGTTTGCTTCATCACTTTGGCGCGCGGGTCAAAGTTTTTGTACACGC
>SXGR01453014.1_pt1 | contig 22768 bp, 27 predicted proteins | sample 3174711 | NCBI WGS metagenome assembly SXGR01 (sample SAMN11356860, study PRJNA531348) | freshwater metagenome | isolation source: freshwater sample F1-60 | place: China: Fuxian Lake, Yuxi | collected 2017-12-25 | reverse complement strand
TATTTCGTTTCTTGCATAATGACGAACTTATCCTTAGAGCCACCGGACTCAAAGAACGCCTTTTCTTGCTCAAGGATTTGAATAGCGTTTTGGATCTGAGAGATTTTTTTTGTTTGGGTGTTTAACTCAGAACGGATTTCAGAGTTAAGGTGAAAAATTCTACGATACTCTTCTCCTTGGACTTTAAGCTCTCCTTTTAAGAAATTAAGCTCTTCAATACATTCATCAAAGCGACTCATGTTGCTTGATTTGATAATCTTTGCTTAAATATTCGAGTGACTTCTATAGAGTTATAGCTGTTAGAAATTGTCTAGATCGTAATCCCACTATCTTTCGGGTTCTTATCATGTTGGTCCATACGACCTGCAATGAGGCAATCAAAACAGGGACTGATTTCTCCGTTGGCTTTCATGATTCTGCGTTTGTCTTGACACTTTGTGCAGATTATTCTTTGGTCCATGATTTTGGTTATCTTTTGAGCTTATAAGATTTCTTATACTGGACTAACCAGCAGACTATTTGAGTAAGTAGCTTTAAAGAGGGATTTAATTTGTCTTTTTTATGACTGAATTGAACAAAGGTAGTGTTGTGTTTAAACACAGACCTGAAGATTTTATTGTTGAAGAAATGTGGGACTCTGAAGTTTGTATGATTTCTGATAATTCTGCTGATTTAGACAATGCAGTTGTTAGTTTTGGAAGATTAGATGTTGAAGATAGAAGAGACTTTTTAACTTGTGAAGTTGAAAAAATAAATATTGACCATTTTGCTTTAATGTCCATACTTGCAAAGGAATTACGCAATTTTCCACATGAATTAGGATGGGCGGGGACTAAGGATAAATGTGCATGGACTTGTCAGAAGATTTCTATTTTCAATGCTAAGATTGAGAGAATTAGAAATTTTTCATTCAAAGGAATAAAACTTAAAAATTTCAAATGGGCTAAACATAAAATCAAAGTTGGAGACTTAACAGCTAATAAATTTAGAATAGTTCTTAGGGATGCAGATATTGATGCAATTAAAATATTGAATAAAGTAAGGAATTCTGAATATATTCCTAATTTATTTGGAGCGCAGAGATTTGGTTCATTAAGACAGGAAAATGTTCGTATTGGCACCTTAATATTGAAAGAAAAGTTCAGAGAAGCGATATTTGAGTATCTTGTCGCCTATGGAGAGAGTGAAGATGAAAGCACAATAAAAGCAAAAAGGAAATTAAAAACTGAAAAAAATATGATTTTGGCTTTGGATTATTTTCCTAAAGATTTACGTGTTGAATGTAGTATTTTGGAGTATTTGAAAGAAAATCCTGGTGATTGGATAAATGCTTTGAGAATTATTGGAGATAAGACTTTACTGATAATGTGTCAAGCAGTTCAAAGCAAAATATTCAATGATATACTTGAAAGAGCTATTGATGAAAAGGGTTTGAACCATAATTCTACTGTTTCGCTACTAGGATATAATTCAATATTCTCTCCTGGAAGAATTGGAGGAATAGAAAAGGAAGTCTTAGAATCCTACAATTTAGAACTTAAAGATTTTAGAGTCTCTGCTTTACCTTTTTTGAGTTTGAACTGTTCCGTTAGAAATGCTTTTTTTAAAGTTGAAAATATTGAAGTAACGACTGAAAATGATGAAGTCTTTGAAGGAAGTAAGAAAATAAATTTAAATTTTCAAATTACCTCTGGGAGTTACGCTACTACTTTTTTAGAGACTTTCTTTGATTTTAGGTAATTAGTTAATTTATCTATGACTTGGGTTTGTGATTTATAGAAGTTTATGTCGTTTAGAGATTAAAAGAAATTACTTGTAGTATAATAATATTTAAAATAATTAATTTTTCATAGTCTTTATGATTTATGAGTTTAAATTTGAAGATAATGATGTTGTGCTTCTTGTTTTCAACAAAGTTCGTGACCAATATAGATCAAAAAAAGAACCATATTCGAGTTATGTGCGATTGAGAACAAAAGACCTTGCTCTTTTGGCTTTTGATTCTGGAAGAGAACCAGTTATTAGATTCGCTGAAGAATGTCGTGCGAAATATTCGGTCAGAGAATTTGAAAATTTGGATTTGTAATTTTTTGAGGTCTTTAAAGATTCTAATGTTTGTGCGCGTATTTTCCTGCTTCGTGGTTTACATCTAAGATTTTTATTTTGAAAACTAGGGTTTTACCAGCTAAAGGGTGATTTAAGTCTAATGTGATTGTATCTTTGTCAACTGCTGTGATTTGAACAGGGAATTGATTTCCGTCTGGAGTTCCTACAACCATAGTCATACCTACTTCTGGATTTTGGTCTTGAGGTAACTTGTCTCTTGGAACTTTCTGTTGTAATTGAGGGTTGTGTTCTCCATATGCTTCTGAAGGTTTGATTGTGAATTCTTTTTCTTCTCCTTTTGACATTCCAAGAACTGCTTTGTCAAAACCCGGAACGACATGGCCTTCGCCTGCTTTGAATTCTAATGGATGTTCGTGCTCTCCGTGAGATGAAGAGTCGAAAACTTCTCCGTTTTCAAAACAACCTTCGTAATGCAACGCAACTAAATCTCCTTTCTTTATTTTTTCCATCGACCTAGCGATTTTGTGGTTTTATAAATTTGTTGTTTTTTGATTTTCCAAGGGATTACATAATGTGTTTCTATTGGAAAACCACACTTCTTTGCGTGACTTCCACAGAAAAAATTGTCTATTGAGATTAAAGTGAAAATTATACTTAAGATAACTAAAATAAAATTTCAATTTATTAAAAAGAAAATTGTTGCTGAAATTCCAATTATTGTGCATATTCCGTAGGCGGTTGTTTCTAAGAAATATTTTGTTTTTTCTTCCATGTATTAATCTTAAGATTTAACTTATTAATGTCTAAGTCTTTGATAAATTTATATATAGTAGCTAAGCTACGTTTTATGAGTAATAATGGTTAGAAAAGGAATAATTTATGGGGCAGGTTTGGTTGCTTTAGCGGGTGCTCTTGTTTTGAGTTTAAGCCCACGTACTAGAGATCCGATTTACATTGAAGATAGAACTCCAGTTTTTTTATCTGATGAGGAACCAAGGAGAGATAGGATAATTTCTCCAATATTAACTACACCCTATTCTGAACCAGCAATTGAACGTCCACAAGAAGGGAGAGAAGTAAAAGTGCCTTTGCTTGAAAAATTTACAAGTGAATATGTTCCTTCTTCATGGACGGATGATAGATTTTCTTTTAACAACACCGCAATTGAACAGCTTGTTGGTTGTGTTGGTGTGTATGGAGCAATCAAATTCTTTGAAGAATTACCTCGTGACGGTTTTAAAAAAGAAGAAGATTGGAAAGTATGGAGTTCAAAAGATGGAGGAACTTACAAATATAAATTTGCTGATGGAAGACATCAGTTAGAGGTTTCTGGCAAGGATGGTTTTAGGTTGGGCTACCAAGTTATGAGTGATGGAAATAATAAAGTAGGATTATTTATTGGAGAGAAATGGGGAATGAAAGATGGAAAAGTTTATGCATGGCAACATATGGTTAGACCTGATTTTATAAATAATGTTGGAAGCATCAGTTTACAAGCTTCTACATATGATAGAACTCAATTTTTTGGACATCCTTTATGGAAAAGTTATGATTCTCAAACAGAGAGAATTCCGACGACTTCATCTGAGGTTATAGGAGTTTTACGCAACAGAAAGTTAGATGATTTGTTCAAAGATTTAAAGTAGCTTTTGAAAAGCTAAATATATTTAAGCTTTGAAAAAATATAATTTTATGGTTTGGGGAAAGATACTTCCAGTTTTACTTATTTCAATTGCTATCTTATTTATTGTTCCATCTGTTCTTGCTCAAAATGCTCCTAGAGGTCCATTACAAGGAACTTTTCCTCAAAGTGGTGGACATACTTGTGTACCTACAGGCATCGCAGTTCTTGCTGATACTGCTGATATAGTTACTTTAGGTGCTAGAAGAATTGCATCTTTAATTATACCTCATTGTTCTACTTTAGACGCTACTTCTGGGACTTCAATTATGGAAGGAGTTTGGGGACTAATAAGAGGTGTGCTCAATTCTTCTACTGGTGGAACTACTCCTGGAAGAAATGTTACTATAACTATTGGTGGTTTTCGGTCTATGGGTGGACATACAATAATAGTTAACTTAACTAATGGGAGTCATGTTAATTTAGTGTTTGTTGGCGTTAATCTGAACGCTTCTAGTTTGAATGCTACATTAACTGGATCTGCTTCTGGTGGTTCTTCTTCTGGAAGTTCTTCAAATCCTATTGGGGGAAGTGGGTGTGGTGGAAGTCCAATTGGAATTGGTTTCAAATCTGCATTTATGAATGAAGGTCATTTTGTTATTCTAGTTAGTATTGATACGAGTGAACCAATTACAAAAACATTTGGTCCTGGTCAAGGTCCTTTTGTAGGTTATCCTGTAGTTTATTGGGATCCTTTAACTAATAGCTATGCTTCTGGATGGATTAGTCAGGATGGTAGTTATTTTGATGATGGAATGCTTCATGGAAAACTGAAAGATTCTATTTCAATTAAATAGTTGACTTTACCGTCTATTTAATTGTAAATACCACAATCTTTATTAACTTAACATTTTAAAAAAAGTTTATGGGTGTTGAAATTCTTGATTCAAAAAAGTTTGATGCTTTTATATCAAAGGGAACTTCTGTTGTTGATTTTTATGCCGATTGGTGTGGTCCTTGTAAAATAATGGCTCCTGCATTTGATCGAGCTTCTGGTAAAATTAAAGATGTCAAGTTTGCAAAGTTGAACGTTGAAGGCAGCCAAGAAATTGCTATGAAGTATGGTGTTATGAGTATTCCTACGACTATAATTTTCAAGAATGGAAATGTTAAGGATATGCACACTGGTGCTTTGAATGAAGCAGAAATTGTTAAGTTAGCTGAGAAGTATAAGTGATTAGTATAAGTTTAAGTCGTTCCTTAGATTGTTCCACAAAGCAAAGAAATCTGGTTGTTCTGGGCGGGATTCTCTGAAATCTTGTCCTAATAGGTCTCGATACTCCGTCGTGAAACCTCTCCAATCTTCTAAATTAAAATCTCTTGCTAATAGTAACTCATATAACCTATCTTGGTAAGCTTGTACTCTGTTATTGTTTTTTTGAAATGGAATCATGTTTTCGAGGTGTTAAATTGGTTTAAAATTATTTATATTTGTAAATTTAATTAAGTAAGAACGTTTAAAAATGATTTCCCATATCTTTTTTCACAGGAAGTACGCATTTCAAACTCCTTCTGGAGAATGGAATAGTTTCGTTCCTCTCTTGCTCGAATCTCCTCGCAAAGCTTCGGAGACTCGCGGCGGAGTAACGAAAGGCCTCGTAGCTCAGCCTGGCCAGAGCACCGCGCTCTTAACGCGGGTGTCGAGGGTTCAAATCCCTTCGGGGCCATTTTATATTAGAGTTATAATTAAATAATAGTTCTATCTATCCTGATTATGCCTTCATTTATTACAATTGGAAAAATTGTTTTGTTTGAGCCATTGCTATTCGGTTTAATTTTTATTTCTGCAATTTCTTGTATAATCTTTGGATTGTATAATTCTCGTGATAAAATTAAAGATCAAGAGTTTAAAAATTTGAAAACTTTGCTATTTTTGTTTTTGGGTTTGTCTTTACTTTTTGGTGCTGTGACTCATGGCTTTTTTCCTAACTTTGTTTCTGGAAGATTGATTTTGTGGAAGGCATCTCTTGTTATTTTGGGACTAAGTGCATTAGTTAATTTTTTTATTGCTGGATATTTATGGAATTATTCTAAAAGAAAGTTAATTTATTTTATTGCTATTGCTGAATTTATATTTTATCAATTTTATGTGACTTCTATAAATTCAGATTTTGACATTGCATTGACGAATTATTTTATTTCGGTAGCTTTTTTTTATTTAGTTTCTTTTAAAATTAAGAATTTAAAAAATAAAAATCTTGGAATTTTTGCATTTCTTCTTCTTTTTTCAAGTTTTTTATTTTATATTTTTAGAATAACTTTACAAAAAGATTATTTTAATTACGTTATTTTGTATCATTTGTTGTTTTTTGGCTCAAATATCTTAATGTTCAAATATTGTAAGTGGATGATAGTAAAACACAACATTTAAAAACCAATTTTTGCAACATCTCTGTATCTTCAAAGTCATAACTGCGGTATGACTTTCGCGACCAACATGTACACACTCCAACCAAAACATATTAAGTTAAAATCCGACGAGATAAAGCAATTACTTGAGAGGTACAATATTTCTGTTTCACAATTACCAAAAATTAAATCTGAAGATCCTGGACTTCCAGAGGGATGTCAGACAGGCGATGTAGTTAAAGTTGAAAGAACATTCAGAGATAAGTTAAGAACTTATTTCAGGGTTGTCGTATGAGTTCAGACAGACACATTCTGATTAAAAAATATTTACAACAACACTCTCTAGTAGAATCAAATATTCGTAGCTTTAATGATTTTGTCGAGAGAAGAATGCAACAGATAGTTTATGAGTTAAACGAGACTATTCCTCAAGAAGAAGTTCAAATAAAATTCGGAAAAATTAGAGTAGGTAATCCTAATATTACAGAATCTGATGGTAGTATTAGCGAATTGAACCCTACTGAAGCAAGATTGAGAAAATTAACTTACTCTGCTCCAATATATGTTGAAATTACAGTTAACTTTGGAGATAATTCTGATAGTGCTGAAGTTGAAATAGGAAGAATCCCTATAATTGTAAGAAGTAATGCTTGTAATACTAAAGGATTGACCAAGGAAGAATTGCGTTCGCATTTCATGGATCCCCTTGACCCTGGAGGATATTTCATAGTTAATGGAAATGAAAGAGTTATTGTTATGGCTGAGGATTTGGCTCCTAATCAACCATTTATAGAAGAAGGAAGAAGAGGATTGACACTTAGAATGTTTTCTCAAAGAGGACCATATAGAATTCCAACAACTGTAGCTGAAACTGCTGATGGTATTCTCGATGTAACATTCAGCCGTTTGAAAAACATCCCTGCGATTATATTGATTAAAGCATTAGGAATGCTAACTGAAGCAGAGATTGCAAAGAATATTGGCAGACAAGATGACACCGTTATTGTTAATTTGTATGAATATGCAAAAGTACAACAACCAAAAGATGCTTATCTAATGATTGCCGAACTTGCTGGAATACAAGGAACTGAAAAAGAAATATTGGACAGAGTTAAACAGAGAGTAGATTCTTATTTGTTGCCTCATATTGGTTTGACTAAGGAATCAAGAACAGAAAAAGCAGTGACTTTGTGTAAGTTGCTTAAGGAATTTTTACAAGCTAAAGCAGACCCCTCTTTGAGAACAGACAAGGACCATTATGCAAATAAAAGAATCAAACTATCTGGTGATTTAATTGCTGACTTGTTTAGAGTTAATATGAATATTCTTGTTAAAGATATTCAATATACTTTACAAAAAGTTGCAAAAAGAAAGAAATTCTATTCTGTTAAGACCGTTGCTAAATCTACATTATTTACTCACAGAATTGAAAGTGCTATAGCTACTGGAGCTTGGATTGGAGAGCGTAGTGGAGTTACTCAGAACATGTCTAAGAACAATTATCTTGATATGCTTTCATCTCTACAGAGAGTTTCAAGTATGTTGCCTGATGAACAAGAAAACTTCATGGCTAGAACATTACATCCAACTCATTATGGAAGATTCTGTCCTACTGAAACACCTGAAGGAACTGAAATTGGATTGCGTAAAAATCTTACTATGCTTTCTAAAATATCTACATCTTTAGATTTAGATGAAAAAGGAATAACTGTAAAGCTACAGAATTTGGGACTTTATGATGGAGAGGGAAGAGATGTATTCTATAACGGTAAATTTATTGGTGTTGCTAAAGACGTGAATTCTTTTGTTCAATCGGTAAGAGAGGAAAGAAGAAAGAATCAGTTCCCTGAAGAATTAAGCGTTACAAGTGATAGCCCTGCAAGAAATTGCGTAATCTCCACAGAAGTTGGAAGAGTTCTAAGACCTTTGGTGGTTGTTGATCATGGAGTTAGTAAGCTTAGAGATGAACATTTAGTTTTGCTTGAACAAGGCGCTCTTCAATGGAGAGACTTAATTAAAGAAGGAGTTATAGAATATATTGACGCTGCTGAAGAAGAAGATGCGCTTGTTGCACAATCAATTGAACAAGTTACAGACAAACATACACATGTTGAAATTGACCCGATTGCTATTTTTGGTTTGGTAACTTCTTTAGTTCCTTTTGCTAACCACGACCAGGCTGCTCGTTTGCTTAGAGGAAGTAAAACATTGAGACAGGCTCTTGGATTATATGCTGCAAACTATCTTGTAAGATTAGATACTAACTCTTCAGTTTTGCATTACCCACAAAATCCAATTGTAAAGAGTTTTGTTTTCGATACTTTGAAGATTTATCCGGCTGGACAAAATATTGTTGTTGCAGTTATGCCTTATGAAGGATACAACTTAGAAGACGCTACAATATTGAATAGGGCGAGTGTTGAGAGAGGAATGGGAAGAAGTACTTACTTCAAACCTTATGAAGCTACTGAATTGAATTATGCTGGTGGACTTAAAGACGAAATAGTTATACCAGACAAAGATGTTGGAGGGTATAGAACCGAAGCACATTATAGATTCTTAGAAGATGATGGTATTGTTTATCCTGAAGCACAGCTTGGAGCTTCTGAAGTAATTATTGGTAGAACTACTCCTCCTAAATTCTTATCTGAAGCAAGAGACTTGAGCATACAATCTAAGAAAGAAGGAAGCGTTGCAATCAAACAAGGTGAGATGGGAATTGTTGATGGAGTATTTATCACATCTGATAGTGAAGGAAATAAGATTGCGCAAGTTAGAGTAAGAGACCATAGAATCCCTGAACCAGGAGATAAATTCTCTACACCTCACGGGCAGAAAGGAGTAGTAGGTTTACTTGCTGATCCAAAAGATATTCCATTCACATCTCGTGGAGTCAAACCAGATTTACTTTTCAACCCTCACGGAATACCTAGCCGTATGACTGTTGGATACATGATTGAAGTTCTTGCTGGAAAAGTTGGAGCAGTAACTGGTTCATTTGTTGACGGAACACCATTCACTGGAGCTAAAGTTCATGATTTAGAAAAACAATTGACTCATATGGGTTTCAGTTTTGATGGAAAAGAAACAATGTATGACGGAGTTACTGGAAGAAAAATGGACGCGAAGATTTATATCGGTAACATGTATTATTTGAAACTTGTTCACATGGTAAAGAATAAATTACAGGCTCGTGCTTCTGGTAAAGTTACTCTTTTGACAAGACAACCAGTTGAAGGCCGTGCTCGTGGAGGAGCTCTTAGACTTGGAGAAATGGAACAGCAAGCACTTGTTGGTCATGGAGCATCTTTGCTTTTGAAGGAACGTTATGATTCTGATAAAACAGTTATCCATATTTGTTCAGCTTGTGGAAGTATTGGAATTAAAGATAGTATTAGAAACAAGACTTACTGTCCTGTTTGTGGCGGAGCTGAAGTTGAACCTATCGAAGTATCATACGCATTTAAATTACTCATTGAAGAGTTGTTAGGATTACACATCCTTACATCTTTTGAATTGAAGAACAAATACGAATAATGGCATTACCTGAAATAATCAAGAAGCAAGTAAAATCACTTAAGTTTAGTTTGGTCTCTCCTGATCAAGTTAAGAAATTAAGCACTGCTAAAATCGTAACTCCAGAATTATATGATATTGATGGATTCCCTGTTGATGGTGGATTGATGGATTTGAGACTTGGAGCTGTTGACCCAGTTGTAAGATGTAGAACTTGTGGTGGAAGATTGAAAGAATGTCTTGGACACCCTGGTAGTGTTGAATTAGCAAGACCTGTTGTTCATATAAAATATATTCCTTTGATTGAATTATTCTTGAGAAGCTTCTGTCATATGTGTGGAAAATTAACTTTGGAAGAAGATAAACAGAACAAATATACTCCTACTGAAAGAGCTAAGAAAGCAAGAGACAAGAAAAAATGTCCTTTCTGTAATGTTGATAGAGACAGAATCAAACTTGAGAAACCTACTTCATTCTACAACGGAAAGAAGAGATTGTTCCCTAATGAAATTCGTGAATTACTTGTTAAAATTACAGATGATGAAATGAAAAAAATTGGAGTAAATCCAAAAACATTCAGACCTGAATGGGCTATTCTTTCACAATTACTTGTTCCTAGCGTTACTGTTAGACCTTCAATTACTCTTGAAACTGGAGAGAGAAGTGAAGATGATTTGACTCATAAGATTTCAGATATTATCAGAGCTAACCAACGATTGTGGGAGAACTTGAACGCTGGAGCTCCTGAAGTTATTATTGAAGACCTTTGGGATTTGTTACAATATCACGTAACTACTTTCTTTGATAATAATATCTCTAAAATCCCTCCTGCAAGACATAGATCTGGACAGCCATTGAAAACAATTACTGAAAGAATTAAGGGTAAGGAAGGAAGAATTAGAAAGAACCTTGCTGGTAAGAGGGTTAATTATTCTGGAAGGACTGTAGTCTCGCCTGATCCGTATTTGAGACTTGATGAGGTGGGCGTTCCTCTTGAGGTTGCTAAAATAATTACTGTTGCTGAAGGAGTTACTACTTTGAATTTAGAGTATATGAAGGAATTAGTTAGAAAGGGAGATAATCATCCTGGAGCAAATTATGTTATAAGACCAGATGGTAAAAAGAAAAGAATTACTGAAGATTTGAAAGAAGAAATTTGTACTGAACTTACTCCTGGATACAAAGTAGAGAGACATTTGGCCGACGGAGATATTGTGTTGTTTAACAGACATCCGTCACTTCACAAACAAAGTTTGATGGCTCACCATGTTAGAGTTTTGTCAAATAAGACATTTAGATTGCACCCTGCTGTTGTATTCCCATATAACGCTGACTTCGACGGGGATGAAGTTAACATCCACTCTCCACAGACAGAAGAAGCACGCTCTGAAGCAATTACTCTTTTGAATATCAAGCACAATATTATGTCTACAAAGAATAATTCAAATCTTGTTGGATTGATTACTGACGCTTTGACTGGAAATTATATTCTTGGAAAAGATAGTTTCACAAAGGCAGAGGCGGACCAAGTTCTTTATGCTGCTAATGTAGTTAACACTTCAAAGAGTAAGATGACTGAAGGAAGCGATATTTTTGCACAAATCTTACCTTCAGGCAACACGATAAAAATGCCTAAAGATATTACTGATGAATCTACTCTTGGTTTGGAAAAGGGAGAGATGGTTAAGACAGTAGACAAAGAGTATGGAAGAGATGCAACTATGAGCGCAATCCAAAATGGAGCTATGCTTGGAACACAATATATTACTCGTCGTGGATTCTCTCTTGGATTGAGAGACTTGGACGTATCTCAAAAGGTTAAGGAAATTACAGTGAAAGTTATTGAATCAGCTCGTGAAAAAACTAAAAAAATTACAGAAGATGCGCGAACAGGAAAACTTGAATTGTTACCTGGTAAGAATGTTGAAGAGACCCGTGAAATTAAAATATCTCAAGTTCTTAATGAAGTTAGAACTGAAATGGGTAAGACTGTAAAAGAAAATATTTCTCGTGAAAGTAATATTAGTAAGATGATTGTTTCTGGTGCAGCTGGAAGCGCTACAAATATTACACAGATTGGATGTTGTGTAGGTCAGCAGATTCTTTGGAACAACCGTATTAGTTTCGGATATAAAGATAGAACTACTTCTCACTTTGCTAAAGGAGATATTGGACCAGAAGCTCGTGGATTTGTTCAGTCTTCATTCTTTGAAGGATTGAAACCTACTGAGTTCTTCTTTGGAGCAATTACTGGAAGAGACGCACTTATGGATACTGCTTTGAGAACTCCTAAATCTGGTTATCTTTACAGAAGACTTGTAAGTGCATTGCAAGATTTGAAAGTGGAATACGACGGAACTGTAAGAGACGCTTCTGAAAATGTAGTTCAGTTTATGTATGGTGGAGATGGAAAAGATGTATCTGAATTGCACACTGGTAAAAAAATACAACCTGGTGAAGCTGTAGGAGTCACTTCTTCTCAATCATTTGGAGAAGCTTCAACACAGATGGTTCTGCGAACATTCCACCATGCTGGAGTTGCAGAAGTGCAAGTTACATTAGGTCTTCCAAGATTGATTGAAATCTTTGATGCTAGAAAAGAGCCTTCTACTCCGAGTATGGAAATTTATCTTGATAAAGAATTTAATAATGAAAAAGAAGCTCGTGCAGTTGCTGAGAAGTTGAAGGAAGTTAAGCTTGAAGAAATTTCATCTGAAGTTAAAATTGACTTTGCAAATAAGAAAATTGAAATCGTACTTGATCAGAACGCATTAAAGACAGTTCATGTTGGTGCTGCTAAAATTGTTGAAAGATTGCAAGAAAAGGGATTTGAAGCGAAACATAAAGATAATTCAGTTATATTGAATACTCCTGATTTGACATTTAGAGATATGTACAAGCTTAAAGAGAAAGTTAAGAAAACAATAATCTCTGGTGTTAAAGACATTTCTCAAGTTGTTGTTGCACATAGAGGAAAAGATTTCGTTATCTTGACTTCTGGAAGTAATCTTAAAGAAGTAATGGCTGTTAAGGGAGTTGATGCGTCTAAATTATTCACAAACAATGTTCATGAAATTGCAGAGGTGCTTGGAATTGAAGCTGCTCGTGAAGCAATATTACTTGAGATAAAGAAAGTTCTTGATAGTCAAGGTCTTGATATTGATGAGCGCCACATGGATTTAATCTCTGATGCAATGACTAACACTGGTGTTGTTAAAGGAGTTACAAGAATGGGAATCATATCTAACAAATCAAGTATTTTCGCTCGTGCTGCTTTCGAAACACCTGATAAACAATTCGTTAATGCAACAATACAAGGTAAGAAAGATGAATTAGCTTCAGTAATTGAAAATATTATTTTGAACCAACCAGTTCCAGTTGGAACAGGTCTTCCAGGTTTGCTTGTTAAAATTACAGGTCCTCTCGTCGAGAAACGCGAGAAGAAGAAATAATTTTATTGAATTGAGGAGCAAGTTTTATAAACTATATTCGTGCTAACAAAATGTCTATGAAAACAATTGATATGCAGACGATGAGATACATGAATCTTCTTGATACTGTTGCGCACGTTCATGCGAATAAATGTTTTGTTTATAATAATACAATTTATTTTGCAGTTGCTCCTAAATTATTTTCACGTGCTCTTGGAATGGAAAATAGAAATGTTTCTATGATTTCACAAAGACTTGGAAAGCGTGTTAGAATAATTAAAGATGTAGAAGATTCATCTGCAATTAGTAAATTTATTGAAGCAGTTATTTCTCCTGTCAGTTTTGTTTCAATTGAATTACAAGATAATACTTTTGTTTTAACTGCTGGTTCTCGAGAACGTGCAGCTACTTTGATTGGAAGAAATAAAGTTAGACTTTTAGAGTTGAGTGCTGTTTTGGAATCCTATTTCGGAAAACAATTGAAAATTGTTTGATTTTTTCCAAAATATGATTTAAATTTTACATTGCCAAGTTAATATTTATTATTAATAATTTAATTATTGTATTTAATAAATATTTTAAATAAAGTTAATCTTCCTTTTGCACAAGGTTTAAACAAATTTGCCTTCGAGCAACATGCTTAAAGCTTATACAACAAGATTTAAAAACCAATTTTACACAGAAGATATACATGGGTTTAATGAGCGCGAAGAAATTGATAAAAAACCGTCGAAAGTTTAGATGGAATGATAGAGCATATACTGTTCGTGAACTTGGTTTGAGAGAAAAAGCAGACCCTCTCGAGGGAGCTTCACAAGCTAAGGGAATTGTAGTTAGTAAGTTCCAGAAAGAAGCTGCACAGCCTTCTTCAGGTATGAGAAAATGTTGCAAAGTTCAGCTTGTAAAAAACGGAATTGCTGTTGGTGCATTTATTCCTGGAAATTTAGCACAAAAATTTGTTGATGAACACGACGAAGTTATGATTGAAAGAATTGGTGGAAAGCAGGGACGTTCTAAAGGAAATATTAGAGGTATCAGATTCAGAGTTATAAAAGTAAATGATCAGCCATTGCACTTATTGTGGAAGGGCAAGATAGAGAAGGGAAGAAGATAATGAAAAATTTATATTTTTCAAATGCTCGCTTAAAGAGGTTAAGCATCGCATAATGAGTTTCAAAGTATTTGATTTATATGATATGGACGAAGTCAAAGTTAATGATAAATCTCTTGCTCCTTACATAAATATTACATCAAAACTTTTAATAAAATCTCACGGTAGAAATGTTGGAAAATTCACACAGACTAAAATGCATATTCTTGAGAGATTCGCAAACAGACTTGCAGTTCCAGGACATGTTGGTAAAAAGCACAAAATAATTACATCTCATTCTTCTGGAAAATATACTAGAAATATGACTACTATGATGGATGTTCTTTCAATTATTGCTGAAAAGAAAAAGATAAACCCTGTTCAAGTTTTAATTAAGGCGATTGAAAACGCTTCTCCACGTGATGAAATAACTACTATTGAATATGGTGGAGCACGTTATCCTCAAGCAGTTGATGTATCTCCTTTGAGAAGAGTTAATCTTGTTGTTAGATGGATGGTTCAGGGTTCATTCCAGAAATCATTCGGAAAGAAAAAATCTATGGCTGAGTGTTTAGCTCAAGAAATAATCAACGCTTCTGAAATGAATATGGAAAGTTATGCGATGAATAAAAAGAACGAAGCTGAGAAACAAGCGGATTCTGCACGATAATTGCTAAATGTTTAAAAATAGAATTTTTTAATTTCTAATAGGGGTTTACGTTGGTATCATTCTGTCGGTGAATGTGTGTCTGTATCTGGAGATGGAAGAATAGTTGATGTAATTGTTAGAGAAGTGTTAAAAGACACTACAAGAGGAAGAGCAAGAATAGAAATTTTAACTGATGGAGAATTTGAAGACACTTTTATTTTAACTGAGAGAGCAGGATTAAGAAAAATAACTGATGACTTCTCTATTGCTGTTAGTAGCACATTTAAGGATAATTTACGCGAAGGGAGCATACAATTAAATTATGTGGCTCCTCAATCTTATAGATTTACCCCTAAAAGATATTGATTCAATAATAATTAGTAAAGGTCTAAACAAAATTGCTTTCGAGCAACATGCTTAAAATTTGTTAGATAAACTTAGAAATGTTTAAACTTTTCTAATACATTCCATTAAATAATGAAAGACTTACAAATTGATAATTTGTAATACATTCAATTGTAGGAGCAATCGAAGTCTTTAAAAAGCATCTTTAATAAAACATTTTACTATGGTAGAGAAAGAAACAAATTTGAATAAGATTGAGCGTTTAACGAGCAATCAGGCGAATATTAGAAATGTAGCGACGAGCGCGCACATCCACCATGGAAAAACTGCTTTTACTGATAACTTACTTGCTGCTGCTGGAATGATGGCTTCAAAGAACGCTGGAGACCTTGAAGAAGGAATGACTACATGGCAACACAAGGACGAACAGGAAAGATTGATGACTGTTGACGCTGCAAACGTTTCTATGGGACACGAATATGCAGGACAAGAATATTTGATTAATTTGATTGATACACCTGGACACATTGACTTTGGTGGAAACGTTACAAGAGCTATGAGAGCTATTGATGGAACATTCGTTCTTGTTTGCGCAGTTGAAGGAATAATGCCTCAGACTGAAACTGTTTTGAAACAAGCTTTGAGAGAAAGAGTAAAACCGGTTTTGTTCATCAATAAAGTAGATAGATTGATTAAAGAATTAAAAGTTACTCCTCAACAAATGCAAGAGCGTTTTGCTAAAATTATTGCAGAATTTAATACTTTGATTTTACAAATTGCTGAACCTGAATTAGGAGAGAAATGGAGAGTTAATGTTGCTGATGGAAGTGTTTCTTTTGGTTCAGCTCGTGAGAACTGGGCTTTGTCTGTTCCATTTATGAAGAAACGCGGAATTTCATTTAATGATATTTACAAGATTTATGAAATGGAAGAAGAACCAAGAAAAGAATGGGTTTGGAAGAATGCTCCTTTGAATGAAGTTATTTTAGATATGGCTGTAAAACATTTACCTAATCCTTTGGAAGCACAAAAATATAGAATAACTAAAATATGGAGAGGAGATGTTGACAGTAAAATGGGACAGGATTTAATTAATTGTAACCCTAAGGGGGATGTAGCCTTTGTAGTAACTAGAATTGTTATAGACCCTAGAAGTGGAAAGGAACTTTGTGCTGGTCGTTTGTATTCTGGAACTATGCAAAATGGAATGGAAGTATTTTGTAACAATGCAAAGAAAAAATATAGAGTTCAACAAGTTTTAGTTTATAATGGAATTAAGCCTGAACAACTTGAAAGTGTTCCTGCTGGAAACGTTCTTGCAATCTCTGGGCTGAACGTCGATGTTGGAGAAACAGTTACAGCATTTGAATCAACTCCTTTTGAAGAATTAAAACACATATTCCAACCAGTTATCACTAAATCTATTGAAGTTACAAAACCACAAGATTTGCCTAAACTTATTGAAGTATTGAGAAAAGTTGGTAAAGAAGATCCTTCTGTTAAAATTGAAATTAATGAAGAGACTGGAGAAAACTTACTTTCTGGAATGGGTGAGTTGCACTTGGAAATTATTGAAGGTCGTATAAAAACTGAAAAAGGCTTAGAGGTAAAAATGGGAACTCCTATTGTAGTATATAGAGAATCTATCAATAAAGAAAGTGGCGAAGTTATAAGTAGAACAGCAAATGGGCACAACACTTTCTTTTTGGAAATGGCTCCTCTTGAAGATAATGTTTATGATGCTATTGAAAGAAGCGAGATTCCAGAGGGACGTTTGAAGAAAAAAGCAGAAGATATATGGAAGAAATTATCTGAACTTGGTTTGTCTAATGATGAGGCTCGTGCATATAGAGATATTTACAAAGGTAATGTATTTGAGGATCAAACTAGAGGTCTAGTTTTGCTTTCAGAAGTTATTGAATCTATAATTGATGGGTGGAGATTAGTTGTTGATAATGGACCTTTGGCTAAAGAACCTTTGATGAAGACTAAATTTATTTTACATGATGCTAAACTTCACACAGACCACATGCACAGAGGACCTGCACAAATTTATCCTGCAATTAGACTGGGAATGTTTGACTCTATGAAGAAAGGTGGAGCTGCAATTCTTGAACCTATTCAGACTCATTTAGTTGAAGCTCCTCTTGATTTCATGGGTGCTGTAACTGGATTGATTTCAAGTAAACGTGGAGTTTTAATTGATGTAGATCAGAAAGGAATTGATGTATTCATTAAAGCTCGTATTCCAGTAGCTGAAATGATTGGATGGAGTTCTGATTTGAGAAGTATGACTGAAGGTCGCGGAGTTTCTAGTTTGATTACACAAGAATTCAAACAGCTTCCTAGAGAATTACAGGAGAACGTTGTTAGAAAGATTAGAGATAGAAAAGGTCTTGCTGAAAATCAGTAAGGAAAAAAATTAAAAAAAATAATTATTTTCTTTGCATAAATTCCGGACAACTTTGTTGATATTCTAATTTTTCTCTGCCTTCTAAAATAGTTCTTACTGGTGTTTTTATTAAAGGATTATTGTAGAATTTTTTAGTTACTTGGTGATATGTAATGTCTTCTGCAGTTAGTTCTTTAGGTAATCTTACTTTATTTTCTAAATATCTTGCTATGATATACTCGTCTAGGACGCCATCACCATCTCGGTCTATAAAGAAATGTGCTGTTCTTGTTTCTTCGTAATCTACTCTAACACAGTTTAGATTTTTCCATTTAAATTCGTCTTTATCTAATTGATTTTTATTCCCAACTACTGAAGGAAATAATAATAGAGCAAATCCGGCGATTAATGTTCTTCTCCAGTTGGATTTTACCATCTGATTTAGTTATAGATTTAGATATTTAAACGATATGTTTAAAAGACATGTTTTTACTGGACAACTGAGGAAAAATAAATGGCTGAAAATAGAAGAAGAGTTAGTGATGAAAATATTGAAAGAATGATCGCTTTGCATGCCGAAGGTAGGTCTTATAGAGAAATTGGGCAGACTCTTAAGGTGAGTCATACAACAGTTAGAGCATATGTTGTTTTTGGCTCTACAAATGAATTCAATAGAAGTGTTGCTGAAAGTAATGGATATGATTCTGTAAATGGTTACCAGTCCGCTCGTATTAAAGCGAGAGGTTTCAATACACAACATGAATATCGTAAAGCTCTTGAAGAAAAGAGAAATTCTAGAGAAAGCTCTCTTTAAAATTAGAATTTACATAATCTTATATAATGTTATATAATATATACTCTCTGATTTATATATAAATGATAAGTTTATTAATGTTAATTAACATTAATTAATATGAAAATAAATTATTGGGGAAAAAATTAAACATGGGTATAAAGACATTTAATATTGATGAAGAAACATACAAACAGTTTTCTACATACTGCAAGAAGAATGGTATTTCTATGAGTAAGAGAGTTGAGCATTTTATCAAAGAGGAAGTTTCAAAGATTAAAGATAAAGTTCATTCTGTGAAAAAACAAATTATTGAACGTAAAGATGTTCCAGTTGAGAAACATACTTTTAGCAGGTATTGTTGAATAGAGTGTTTAGATAAGATTTGTTAACTAACTTTTTGAATATTTTTTTATGAATGACAGACAATGGTATGGTCGAGCCAGAAGAGATGGAAAAGAGACTAGTCTTAGAAGAAGATTTGATAACAATAAAAGAATTGAAAGAGAACTTAATGCTCAAACTAGAGATCATTTTAATGTTCATTATGGTGCAGAAGTTGTAGCTCCTAGTTACATAAAGTCAGATTATCGTATTGCAAGAGACAATAGAGCTACTAATTAAGCAAACTTCTCTATCTTGAAAGAAACATCTTTTTCAGTTAATTCCTCGACACGCCAGACTCTTTTTGAACCATTGTTTGCTTTAAGAACTAAATGAGTAATTTGAAAGTTCTTATCGGTGTTTGCAATCAAATTATATGTTCCCTCTTCGACAATCATCTCTTGATCTTTTTCCATTGTGTTGAGAATAAATGTTTTAATTTAAATATATGTCGATTGCGCTTCATATATATCGACGTATTATCTTGAATTGTATTTACTTTAACGTATATATTAGAAGGAAAACAAAACATTTAAATAGGCTCCAAAATAAGACACATTACTAAACACATTGAGAACATCAGTTCTCAAAAGTTCAAATTATTTTGGACTTGTGTTGAATAATTTAAACATGGCAAAAACAAAACCAACAATAAATGTCGCTTTCGTAGGTCACGTAGACCACGGAAAGAGCACTACAATCGGTAGATTAATGTTTGATAGCGGAGCAATTCCTCCACAGGAACTTGACAAGCTTAAAGCTATTGCTAAAGAACATGGTAAAGCTGGATTCGAATTCGCTTACGTTATGGACAAATTCAAAGAAGAGAGAGAAAGAGGAGTTACAATTGATCTTTCTTATCAGAAATTAATTACTAACAAATATGAAGTTACAATCATTGACGCTCCTGGACACAAAGACTTTATCAAGAACATGATTACAGGTGCTTCACAATCTGACGCTGCATTTTTGACAGTTGCTGCTGCTGAAGGAGTTCAACCACAGACAAAGGAACACGCTTGGCTTTTGAGAACTATGGGTGTTAAACAAGTAGCTGTAGTTATTAACAAGATGGACACTGTTGAATACAAGGAAGAAGCTTACAAGAAAGTTGTTGCTGATGTTTCTGCTGTTTTGAAGATGGCTGGATACAAAGTAGAAACTATGGCTTTCATACCTGCTTCTGGATACCTTGGAGAAAACGTTTTCAAGAAATCTGATAAAATGCCTTGGTACAAAGGACCTACAATCAGAGAACAATTAGACTTGTTTGAGTTGCCTAATAAACCAACTGACTTACCATTGAGAATGCCTTTACAAGATGTTTATGAAATTACAGGTATTGGAACAGTTCCAGTTGGAAAGATTGAGACTGGAGTAATGAAGCTTGGTCAGAAAGTAATTATCATACCTGGTCGTTCAGGTTCTGGAGTTCCTGGAGAAGTTAAGACTATTGAAATGCACCATGAACAGATGCCTCAAGCTGAAGCTGGAGACAACGTTGGTATTAACATCAGAGGTGTTGGTAAAAAAGACGTAGCTAGAGGAGACGTAGTTTGTGACGCTGCTAGACCTGCATCTATTGCTCAAGAATTTATTGCTCAAATTGCAGTTATCTCTCACCCAACAGTTATTGCTAAAGGTTACACACCTGTTTTCCACGTACACACTGCTCAAGTTCCTTGCCAATTTGTTGAATTGATTGAAAAACAATCTCCTGATGGTACTAAAGCTATGAACCCTGACTTCTTGAAGAACGGAGACGTTGCTAAAGTTAAAATCAGACCTATCGGAAACTTAGTTTTGGAAACAAACGCAACTAATCCTCATATGGCTAGATTCGCTATCCGTGACGCTGGAAGCACAGTTGCTGCTGGTGTATGTTTAGAGATCACAGCTAAGAAGTAATTTTTAAATAAATTCTATAAATTCCAAAATGAGAAAAACGTTTATATTTGCTAGTAGTTTTTTGCATGCTCAAAGGGTCGATATTTTGAATACGGAGACACTTTGACATGAAAAACATTTCTTTATTTGATGATGTTAAGCACTTTGTATTGAATTTTATTGATGTTCTTCCTCAACAACTCTCTAAAGTTTGGGTTCATGTTCTGTTGACTGTTGGAGTTATTGGTGGTTGGAAGTTATTTAGAAAACACGCTAAGAAATTCAAATAATTTTTAATACATACATTTATATATAACTTAAGACTCTGTTATTTATATCACATTCAATCTAGAGGTGGGGTTTTAGATTTTTAATATATACGAACAAGCCAATTTGGGCATTTCGAACAATACGTGAAACGAGCACCTCTGATTCTTTTATTTTTATAGCATTATGTTTTTGAGATGAAGAAAGATATTATTAAACAAGAGGAATTGGCATGGCTTAGTCTTGCTGAGCAATCTATGAAAAAAATCTGGGATAACGCTGAAGATAATGAATTATGGAAACGATACTTATGACTGACGGAAAACTCATTCTAAATATATTAATGAACCTTCAGAAGTTCGAGCAAGTATATTTTGTCCATTTTCCCTGACAACATATTGTTCGTTACCTAAGAAAGAATTAACCATCTCTAAAAATGAGAATAATTTACTTTTTTGTAATCCAGTGAAATAAAAATACCAAGTTCTATCTTTCTTTACAGATTGTCTCTGTGACTCAAATAGTGTACCTGGGTAATCCTCTAGCATAAGTCTGTCAAGAGTAAGACTCGGAGTCATTAATTCTACCGTTTCTATAAGGTTTACCATTTTTGATTTGAGGATATATAGATTAAATATGTTATTATATTTTAGTAATTATTGCAAACCATTAGCACAAACATTATAAAGAGAACACTGTTTATCGCCGATATGTATATAGTAGATAAACCGGTGATGGAGAAAACGAAGTCTGAAATTGAGGCTAAGTTGAAGACTATGGGTGAATATGTTCGTATGTCTTACTTACAGAGAGCTGCAAAATCACAACTTGATTTTGATACCCGTAAATTTGTTTTGCTTGAGCTTTCAAAAATATATGAAATGAAAAGAATGTTTCTCGACGCTGGAAAGACTATAAAAAATGCTGCGGAAATTACAACTACATTTAGAGAGAAGATGATGCAATTCATGAAGGCTGTTGAATTTCACGTTAAAGGAAACGATTTTTCTGAAGCTGAAAGAATATTTGGACAAGCACTTGCATTAGGAAATGACCGAGAGAAATATGAAATGAAACAGCAGTTTAAACAATATCATTTCGTGCAGGCTCAAGATTATATCAAACAAGATAGAAGAAGTAATGCTAAAATGCTTTATCAGAAAATGCTCACTATGGAATTGAATCCACAAGAAAAAATGGAAGTTCAAAATCAACTTTTGACTTTGTATTTGAAATTAGGAAACACTCGTGAATATCACCAATTAAAAGATAAGATGAATGGTGGAATGGGTTTGTTACCTAAATAATTTTTTCGAAAAGATATAATTTTGTTTTACATATTTGATGATTAATACTTTTTATTAAAATGAATAAATAAAATCAACAACATCCCAATTTGTTGTCAATATAAAAAATAAAAATTTAAATTAGAACGAAAGACCTTCAAGGTCTTCACAAAGCTCGTCGATATTCGTATCTGCGAAATCTTCTTCTTCGTTTGCCGAAGCCTTTCGTATTTCAGGCTCTTTTATTGTCATCACCATCTTTACCTATTCTCCCTTTTACGTCGGGATATATAAATCTTTTTGTACTTCTGCGACGAGAATAAAGTATTTAAAGACAAAACCTTTTTTATTTTCTGTCTATTCTTGTATATAATTATATTTAAAAATGCAAAAAATAGTTTTTATTTATGGTTATTCCGTCAGTAAGAAGATATGTTTGTATTTCTGAAGAAGAACGTGGACTCATTGAATTATTTGATGAACATCAAAAAATTGTAGATTATTTAGTTATTGCTGGAGAAAGTTCCGCATCTAATTTACTTGCCGGTGAAACTTGTAATGCTAGAAGATTGACCGAATCTGTTGAACGTGTAAAAAAAGATTCTCGTGCAATTAGAATTGGTTTTCCTTC
>SXGR01073961.1_pt1 | contig 22777 bp, 20 predicted proteins | sample 3174711 | NCBI WGS metagenome assembly SXGR01 (sample SAMN11356860, study PRJNA531348) | freshwater metagenome | isolation source: freshwater sample F1-60 | place: China: Fuxian Lake, Yuxi | collected 2017-12-25 | reverse complement strand
TGGCGCCGCCGTGCAGCGGGCCGTAGAGCGCGGCGGCCGCGCCAGCCAGGGCCGAAAACGGGTCGACGTTCGAACTGCCGATCGCGCGCATGGCGCTGGTGGAGCAGTTCTGTTCGTGGTCGGTGTGCAGGATGAACAATACGTCGAGCGCGCGCTCAAGCGCGGGGTTGGGCTGATACTTGACCTCGGTCATCTTGAACAGCATGTTCAGGAAGTTGCCGGTGAAGCTGAGGTCGTTGTCGGGATAGATGTACGGCCGGCCGGTGCTGTGGCGATAGGCGTAGGCGGCCACGGTCGGCGTCTTGGCGATCAGCCGAAGAATCTGCTTCTGCCTCGACTCGGCGTTGAAGATCTGCTTGCCGTCCGGGTAGAACGTCGACATCGCGCCGACGGTGCTGATGAAGACGCCCATGGGGTGGGCGTCGTAGGTAAAGCCCTCCATGAATTTCTTGATGTTCTCGTGCACCATGGTGTGCATGGTGATCTTGTTGGTCCACTCGGCGAGCTGGTGCTGGTTCGGCAGTTCGCCGTAGAGAATCAGGTAGGCCGTTTCGAGATAGGTGCTGCTCTCAGCCAACTGCTCGATTGGGTATCCCCGGTACCTCAGGATGCCCTGGTCGCCGTCAATGAACGTGATCTTGCTTTTGCACGCCGCGGTGTTCATGAACGCCGGGTCGTAGGTGCACAACCCCGAGTCGTCGCCGCCGGTCGTAATCTTCTTCAGGTCGGTGGCGCGGATGGCGCCTTCCGAGATCGGGACCTCGTAGGTCTTCCCGGTTCGGTTATCGGTAATGGAGAGCGTTTCAAGCATAGGATAATCCACATGATTCTACGATCATCAGCCCATCGGCGTCACGTTATTCAGCCTTCGGCGCCTCCGGGCTGGTGTGGCGCACGTCCTTGGCCGACAGGATGAAGATGACGTCCTCGGCCACGTTGGTGGCGTGGTCGCCAATGCGCTCGAGGTGGCGGGAAATTAGAATCAGGTCCAGAGCCGGCTCGATGGTGGCAGGGTTCTCCAACATGTAGGTGAGCAGTTCACGGAAAATCTGGGTCTTGAGGGCGTCGAGGGTGTCATCGGCCGCCAGCACCGCTTCGGCCAGGGCGGTGTCGCGGCGCACGAAGGCATCCAGAGCGTCGCGCAGCATCGATTGCGCCAGTTCGCCCATCCGCGGGATGTCAATCAGCGGCTTGACTGGCGCGTGTCGCAGGTAGCGCTTGCCGGCCTCGGCGATGTTGATGGCCAGGTCGCCGACGCGCTCAAGGTCGGTGTTGATTTTCACGGCAGCGACAATCACCCGCAGGTCGGCCGCCATCGGCTGGTGCAGGGCCAGCAGCTTGAAGCAACGGTCGTCGAGCTCGATGTGCAGGTCGTTGATGGGCTGGTCGCCGGCCAGCACGGCGTCGAGCGCCGAGCCGTCGCGATCTATCAGGCCGCGGACCGATTCGCGCACCCGCTCTTCGGACAGGCCGCCCATGGTCAGCAGGCGCTGCTTCAGCGAATCGAGTTCGTCCTGGAAATGTCGAAACACGCGCTCCATTAACCGCACCTGCCTGTAACGTAGTCTTCGGTCAGTTTTTCGGCCGGCGCCGTAAAGATGCGATCGGTCCGGTCGAACTCGACGAGGCGGCCGAGCCAGAAGAAGGCCGTGAAGTCGGAGACCCGCGCCGCCTGTTGCATGTTATGCGTCACGATGACGATCGTGTACTGCTTTTTGAGCTCGTAGATCAGCTCCTCGATTCGCTGCGTGGCGATCGGGTCGAGCGCCGAGGCGGGCTCGTCCATCAGCAGGATCTCGGGACGGATGGCCAGCGCGCGCGATATGCACAGGCGCAGCAGCTCGCCGCCCGACAGGGCCAGCGCCGAGTCGTGCAGCCGGTCCTTGACCTCGTCCCAAATCGCCGCCTGCCGCAGGCTCTCTTCGACGCGATCCGCCATCTCGGCCTTCGATTTCACCAGGCCGTTGATGCGAAGGCCGTACGAGACGTTCTCGAAAATCGACTTGGGGAACGGGTTGGACTTCTGGAACACCATCCCAACCTTGCGGCGCAGGTGCACGACGTCGACGCCCGCGTCATAGATCGACTCGCCGTCGATGAGCACCGTGCCCTCAACCCGCGTCATCGGGATGATGTCGTTCATCCGGTTGAGCGTGCGCAGGAACGTGCTCTTGCCACAGCCTGACGGCCCGATGAAGGCGGTCACCAATTTGGCGCGAATCTGGATCGAGATGCCGTCGAGCGCGCGCTTGGGACCGTAGAAGAAATTCAATCCATCGACGCCAATCTTGACGGGCGAGTCGAGCGCGTTCACGTGTTGCCCGGGCCGGGCGGCAACACCGGCCAGGCTGGCCGGCACCAGCGGGGTGGCGTTCATGCCCGCCCCCGGCGCTGTTGGCGATCGCGAACCACGATGGCGATAGCGTTCATCGATAGTAGCAGCACCATAAGCACAAGAATACCAGCAGCGGCGTTCGCCTTGAACTCGGGTTGAGGCCGCGACACCCAGTTGAACACCTGGATCGGCAGCACCGTGAACTTCGACCAGATTCCGTCGGGCGCGAACGGAATATACGTGAGCGCGCCAATCGTGATGAGCGGCGCGGTTTCGCCAATGGCGCGTGACAGCGCCAGAATCAGCCCGGTCAGCACACCCGGCAGCGCCATCGGCAACACCTGATTCCAGATGGTCTGCCACTTGGTGGCGCCGAGCGCATACGAGCCTTCGCGAATGGTGTTGGGCACCGTCCGCAGCGCTTCGCGGGTCGACATGATCACGACCGGCAAGGCCAGCAGCGCCAGGGTCGCCGCGCCGGCCATCACGCTCTGGCCCATGGCCATCAGCCGCACGAACAGTCCCAGGCCCAGCAGGCCGTAGATAATCGACGGCACCGCCGCCAGGTTTGCGATGTTGAGCTCAATGAAGCGCGCCGTCCGGCTGCGCGAGCCGTACTCCTCAAGATAAATCGCCGCCGCGACCCCCGCTGGCAGCGCCACGGCACCGGTCAGGGCAATCACCCAGATGCTGCCCATCAGCGCGTGATAGACGCCGGCGTTCTCGGCGTTGCGCGAGGCGATGTTGGTGAGAAACTGCCAGCTGAGGCGCGAGCCGCCGTCCGACACGAGGTCGAAGACCAGCGCCGCCAGTGCGGCGAGTGCCACCAGCAGGGCCCCGAGCGACACGAACTCGAAGATGACATCCGCGTGCTTCCTCATGCGTACTCCTCGCGGAAGCGCTCGCGCAGCCAGGTGCTGATCAGGTTGAGGCCGAACGTCATCACGAACAGCAGCATGCCGACCGCGAAGATGGTGCGGTATTCGATCGTGCCCTGCGGCGTGTCACCGAGCGACACCTGGACGATGTAGGCGGTCATGGTCTCAATGGGCACGAACGGATTGCCGGTCAGGCGCGGCTGCTGGCCGGCGGCAATCGCGACGATCATCGTCTCGCCAATCGCGCGTGACACGGCCAGGATGAAGGCGGCGGTAATGCCCGAGAAGGCGGCCGGCACCACCACCTTGAGCGCCGTCTGCATGCGCGTCGCGCCGAGCGCATACGAACCCTCGCGAAGGCCCTGGGGCACCGCGCGCATCGCGTCCTCCGAGAGCGACGACACCAGCGGCAGAATCATCAATCCCATGACCAGGCCAGGGCTGAGGGCGTTGAAGCCAGACAGAGTGGGGAAGATCTGCTGCAGGAGCGGCGTCACGAACGTCAGGGCGAAGTAGCCGTAGACCACGGTAGGCACGCCGGCCAGAATCTCGAGCACCGGCTTGACGATGCGGCGGAAGCCGCTCGGTGAGTATTCGCTCAGGTAGATGGCCGAGAGCAGGCCCATGGGCAAGGCCACGACCATGGCGATACTCGACACCAGCATGGTGCCGACCACCAGCGGCAGCACGCCAAACTTCTGGTTCGAGAAGAGCGGCGTCCACTCAGTACCGGTCAGGAAGTCCAACAGCGGTACTTCGCGCAGAAACTCGTAGGTTTCAAACGCCAGCACGGCGATGATGCCGCCGGTCGTCAGCACCGAGAGCGCTGCACACAGAAACAGCGCTCGCTCGATGATCCATTCGAGCGTCCGAGTGGTCATGCCGCCGCGCTACTGCGCGCGTTCCTTGGTGAGCAACTGGGCGATGGTAACGCCAACCGTGTTCTGTCCTGAAAACACCGAGCCGGTCTGGCGCTTGGCGAAGCGGTCGGAGACCATCCCGTAAATTTCTGGGCCGAGGCCCACGTAGTTCACCTCGCGGACGAGCGTCTCGGCGTTCTTCATGTAGAACTCAACGAACTGCTGCACTTCCGGACGGTCGGCCGCCTTCTTCGAGACGTAGATGAACACTGGCCGCGACAACGGCTGGTAGCTGCCGGTGTTGATGGTCTCCGGCGACGGCAGCACGGCCCCCGCGCCGTTGTCGGCCTTGTCATCGTCGACCGGCACCAGCTTGAGGCGCGCGGCGTTTGCTTCGTAGTAGGCGAAGGGCAGGAAGCCGATCGCCAACTCGTCGTTGCTGATGCCCTGCACCAGCACGTTATCGTCTTCGCTCGAGGTGAAGTCGCCGCGGCTGGCCTTGGCCTTGCCGTTGACCGCTTCGGTGAAATAGTCGTAGGTGCCGGAATCAACGCCGGCACCAAACAGATGAATCTCGCGATCTGGCCAGGAGGCGCGAATCTGGTTCCACTTGGTGACCTTGCCTTGTGCCTCCGGCGCCCACAGCGTCTTCAGCTCGGCCACCGTGATCTTGTCGGCCCAGGCCGCCTTCGGATTCACGGTGATGGCAATGCCGTCGTAGGCCACCGGCATCTCGATGAACTCGATGCCGGTCTTGCCGCAGGCGGCCACTTCGCTGGCGCTAATCGGCCGCGAGGCATCGGCGATGTCGATCTCGCCGCGGCAGAACTTCTGGAAGCCTCCGCCCGTACCGGAAATGCCGACGGTCACGTTCACGCCCGCGGTGGCTTTCTGGAATTCTTCCGCGACGGCCTCGCTGATCGGAAATACCGTGCTCGACCCGTCAAGCGTCACGAGGGTCGTGCCTCCCGATGAGGACGCGCCACTGGAAGTGGCCCCGCCGCCACAGGCAGCGAGCGTAGACACCAGCGCCACGACTGACGCCAGACTGACGACAGGCCTGCCCGGAGCGAGCGAAACAAGTCGAATGGGTAATAACAACACGACCGCTAGCGTATGCGCCGGGGGTTTCGAGGCAGTTTCTGGCGTGTTAATTCCGTGTTAACGGCCTTCAGTCCCTTGCGATAGGGCGCTTTCTCAATTCGGATCCTGCGTCCCAGCGCTTCTTCGAGCGCCTTGGCCTGCTTGTGCGCGGCCCAGACTTCCAGTTCGGCATCACCAACCGCTTGCACCTTGATGCGGATCTCGCCCAGGCGCTCGCGCATTTCAATGCCGCGGATGACGCCGTGACGACTGCGGTCGAGCGTCTCGGCGAGACGGAGCAACGCCGACAGGGTCTCAACCGTGCGGCGGAGGGGCTTGCTCAAGTCCTCCTGACCCGGATGGTCGTCCTTCGGCGTGGCGCGCCGGTGATACCGCGTCACGAGTGCCATGATCTCGATCTCGTCCGGCTCGAAGCCGCGCAGGTCGCCGTTCTTGATCAGGTAATGCGAATGCCGATGATGCTTCTCATAGCTGATGTGGTTGCCGATGTCGTGCAGGAACCCGGCATACTCCAGCCACTCACGCTCGCGGTCGCCCAGGCCATGAATCCGCTTCGTGAAGTCGAACATCGTCAGCGCCAGCGCCGCGACCTGGCGTGAGTGCTCGGCTTCCCAACTGCAACGCTCGGCCAGCTCAATCACCGAGCGGCGGCGGACATCGGGGTAGCGATCAACCCGCGCGATGTGCTTGCGATGGCTGTGGATGTAGTCGAGGAGCACGCCCTCGCGCAGCGCGAAATCGCACAACGTAATCTCGTCGGCACCGAGCCGCCGCAGGATGGTGTCGAGTAGAATCGCGCCCGCCACCATCAGGTCCGCGCGCCGCGGGTCCTGGCCGGGCAGGTGCATCCGCTGTTCGAGCGTCATGTCGACGACGGCCTTGCGCAGCTTCCGCAGGCTCTTTGCCGGCACCCGCAGGTTGCGGACCTCGGTCGGCGCGATGCCTCGGTCGACGGCCGTGGCGACGGTGCCGAGCGAGAGAATGGTGCCCGACGTGCCGATGACGCGGTCGTAACCGGCCGCGACGATCGTCTCGAGATAGCGGTCGGCCTGCTCGCTGATGAACTCCACCATCTTGCGTTCGTCGCGGCTGGCGATCGGGTCGGAATCTGCGTAGCGCTCCGTCAATCGGATCACGCCCATCTTGAAACTGCGCGCGAACTCGACCTCACGGCCGCTGCCGCGCGTGATTTCCACGCTGCCGCCGCCAATGTCGATGACGACGGCCGGCTTGGGGGTGTCGACTCCGTAGACCGCCGCCAGGTGGATCAGCCGCGCTTCCTCCGTGCCCGTGATCAGCCGCGCGCGGATATCCGTCTGGCGTTCAATCGCCTTGAGAAACGCGCCGCCGTTCTCGGCTTCGCGCGTGGCGCTGGTGGCCACCGCCAGGATCTCGTCGACCTGATGGGAGGTGGCCAGCCGCTGGAACTTCGACAACGCCTGCAGCGCGGCGGTCATCGATTCCGGTGTCAGTTTCTTGCCGTCGAGGCCGCCGGCGCCGAGCCGGACCATTTCTTTCTCGCGATCAACGACTTCAAATGAAAAATCAGGGCGTACGCGAACCACGATCATATGGACCGAGTTGGTACCGATATCGATGGCAGCTAAGCGCATGAAAAATCAGGGCCGACGTATACTTGGTGGTCAATCCTAGCATGGAGCGTTCAGCCCTCTTTGTCGCCATCCTTCGACAACGTCTCGTCTCGCTGCTGGCCGCCATGCCCTCGGCGCAGTTGGGCGATGAAACCTCGGTGCACCAGGCGCGTGTGGCGTCGCGGCGGCTGCGCGGCGCCCTGCCGATGTTGAGCGCCCGTGCTGATGCCGATGCGCTGGACCGGGTCGACCGCCGCGTGCGGCGCATCACCCGCGCCCTCGGGCCGGTACGCGAACTGGATGTCGCGCTGCTGTTGCTGAGCGAGCTCGAAAGCCGGGGCGCAGCGACGGTGACGGCGATTAGCCGCGTGCGCGCCGCCGTCACGGCGGAGCAGTTGAAGCGCCGCCGCGACATGCTCGACGAGATCACGCCGGCTCGACTCAACAAGTTACGGAAACGCCTGGTCGACGTCGCCGCCCCACGCCGGAGCGCCATTGAGCCGGGGGACACCCTGTTAGCGGCGGCGGGCCGGTCGGGTAGCCACGCGCGCAAGTTGCGCGCGGCCATTGAACGCGCCGGCGGCATTTATCTGCCCGAGCGGCTGCACCGTGTGCGCATCGAAGCCAAGAAGTTGCGCTATGCGCTCGAGGTTCAGCGCGAGCTGGCCCACTCGCGATCGCGGGCGCACCTGGGTCGCCTGAAGATTCAACAGGACTTGCTCGGTCGCATGCACGACCTGGAAACGCTGATCGACCGGGCCCGCGCGGTGCAGTCGGTGCTGGCCGGCCACAATCGACGCGGCGTCTCCGAGCTGGACGCATTGATTCGCCGGCTCGAGGAGGAGTGCCGCGAAGGACACGCTTTCTACCTGCAGACGCGACCGGCGCTGCTGAAACTGTGCGACGCCGTGACCGCCGCCGGACAATCTTGCTCGAACGCCGCATAGCCTCGGACAGTCATGGCCGCCACCATTGAGATCTATCTCGTGCGTCACGGTGTTGCTGCCGAGCGCGGACCGAAATTCCCTGACGACCGCCTGCGCCCGCTGACCCCGGCCGGTGTCAAGAAGTTCGCCGAGTCGGTGCCTGGCCTGGGCGAACTGGGCGTGGTGATCGACTTCGTACTGACGAGCCCTGTAGAGCGTGCTCGCGATACCGCCACGCTGCTGGCGGCGGGCTTGAAACCCAAGCCGGCGATTGCTGAAGTGGAGGCGCTCGCACCAGGCGGACGCTACCAGGCGGTCATCGAGGCCATCACGACACACGCGAAGCAGCATCGGCGGTTGGCGCTCGTCGGTCACGAGCCCGATCTCGGCGAGTTGGCGGCACGCCTGCTTGGGGCGCGCGGCACGGTGCAGTTCAAGAAGGGCGCGGTCTGCGCCATTGATGTGGATGGCGCGACGCCGGGCGGCCCAGGCACACTACGCTGGCTGCTGACCCCGAAAGCCCTGCGGGCCCTGGCGCCCTAGATGCACGCCACCGTCATCATCAACCCAATCGCCGGCCCCGGCCGCTCGCGCACACTCGACGCGTGTGCCGCGCTCGCGCGAACCACACTCGGCCGGGCCGGGTTCGACGTCAGTGTCTGCATCACCACCGGCCCGGAGGATGCCCAACGGTTTGCCACCACGGCAGTCACTGCCGGCCATCAGCTGGTCGTGGCGTGGGGCGGTGACGGCACGGTGAACGGGGTTGGTGCCGCGCTGGCAGGGACGAAGGTCCCGCTGGCGATTATCCCTGGTGGTTCGGGCAACGGGCTGGCCCGGGATCTCGGGGTGCCGCTCGATGCGGCTTCAGCCTTCGAGTTGGCTGGGAGGGGCACGACCCGCTTGATCGATGCCGGTGAGTTGGACGGCGCGTTGTTCTTCAACGTCGCCGGCATTGGCCTGGACGCCAGCATCGCCGATCGCATGGCCGTGCCCGGCGCGCGGCGCGGGCTGCTGGGCTACGTGTTCGCCACGCTCAGCGAGCTGCCGGCGTATCGGCCACGCGATTACGCGATCGTGTTTCCGGGTGGTGAGGCCGCGCCAATCAGCTCGCCAGCGCTGTTCGTGGCGCTGGCCAATTCACGCCAATACGGCAACGGTGCGCAGATCGCGCCACAAGCGCTCCTCGACGATGGCAAACTCGAGATTGTCGTCGTGCGGCCGCTCTCGTTGTTCGGGGTCGCCTCGCGTATTCCCGCGTTCTTCAACGGCACGTTGAAGGCTGATGACAAGGTATTGATGCGGACGGCTGCCGAGGCTGAGATCTCGTCGGCTCAGGACATTTGGTTCCATGTCGACGGCGAGCCCCGTCGAGGCGCCTCTAACGTCGTGCTGCGGATGCGTCCACGGATACTCACGGTTCGAGTTAAGTCCTGATTGCTCTCGCAGTTCCCTCATTTGAGCGAGAACTTGTTGCCAGGAATTTACACCCGCGAAACTGGCATTCGAGCCAACATCAAGCCGCGATGTGTGCTTACAATTGGACGCTTCAGCACTTCGACCGCACCATGCATTATTCGATTGTGACCACCGACGAGGGGTGGGAGCTGCGCGAGGAGCGTGACAGGCGGCTCGTGCGCCAGGCCCACTTTCAGGATTGGCACCGCGTCGAGCGCGCGACGCGGGTGATTGCCATCCAGGTCGACGACCTCCGCACCAAGGGCTGGGCGGACGTCGCCTAGCTACTTCTCGTTCTCAATAAACCGATACCCCAACCCGACCACCGTTTCGATCTGCTTGCCGGCAGCGCCCAGCTTGCCACGCAGACGGCTGACGTGCGCGTCCACCGATCGCGTTTCGATCATCCGGTCGTAACCCCAGACCCGTTCGAGCAGGCGATCGCGTGACAGCACGCGGTTGCGGTTCTCGACCAGGTGGCGCAGCAGTTCGAACTCACGGCGGGTCAGGCGAATCGACACCCCCTCAACGGCGATCGAGACGGCATCGAAGTCGGCGACGAGATGCTCGCCGCGATAGATCGGCGGTGGCCCCACTTCGTCCGGGCGGCCGCGGCGCAGCACCGCGCGTATACGGGCCGACAGTTCACGCGGGCTGAACGGCTTGGTGACGGAGTCGTCCGCACCGGCATCGAGGCCGGTCACCCGGTCGCTCTCGCTGCTGCGGGCGGTCAGCATGATGATCGGTGTCTTGGCCGTTGCCGGTCGTGTCCGCAGCAGGCGGCACACTTCGAGGCCGCCAAGCACCGGCAGGTTGAGGTCCAGGATGATCAGGTCGAGCTGCTCCTCACTGGCCAGCTTCAGGGCCTGGTCGCCGCTGGCGGCAATGTCGACAACGGCATCGCCGGAACGTTCCAGCGTGCGCTTGATCAGCCCCGAGATGTCGGTCTCGTCTTCCACCACCAGCACGCGGGTCTTGCCGTGGGTGCGTGTCCCCCCCGAGACCCTCGGGCGCGACGACGGTGACGGGTGATCGGGGCGAACTAAACTGTTCTGTTGCATCCTGCGTTCCTTTACCTGCATTGGGAGCATCCCCACGGTAGCGACTGCAGGTTTCCGGCCGATGACGGCGGCGTTAATTCCGGGTTACCAACCGGCGATTTGGACGATTGTGGCGAGCCCGGTATAAACCGGAGTGTCATGCCCGCGTGATCGGGCTGTCATGGCGGTGCCGTGCCTGCAGTCCTTGCGCTCGCAGAGCCGGCCGCCTGACGAAATCATCGTGATCGACAATACGAATGCCGACCGGACGGGCGACGTCGCCCGCGAGGTGCCCGGTGCGCCCGACAATTGATGCCGTTCCTCGGCCAGCAGGGCATCTACACCTTGCTCAACCACGTGGCGTCCGGCATCAACGGACCGCTGACCACCGCGCACCTGGCGGCCATTCTGCCGTGGGTGGATGGACTTGAGGTCATCGACGGCACGCGCCTGCCGTCGCAGAATCGCACCGCGCTGTGCCTGGCGCAGGCGACCGGCAAGCATCTGTTGGGCGGCGGCGATTCACACACCGGTCGTGGCATCAGGCTGACCTGGACCGAAGTGCCGGGCGCCGAAAATCGCGAGGAGTTCATGGCGGGTCTGCGTGCCGGCCGCGCGATCGCCGCGGGCGACCACGGTGGCCATCGCACCATGCTCTCCGACATGGGGCGCTTTGCCGGCAACTTCATTGCCGAAGGCGTCACCGACACCGCGACACGCCCCATAGACTGGCGCGGCTACGCCTGCGCCTTTGGCGGCGTGCTCGGCTTGCCAATCATGCCGCTCGTGATGACCGGCGCGTTCGTGCACTTTCAGCACGAGCAGCGGTTCAATCGGGACTTGCTCTATGACCTGCTCGCGAAGCCCGGTGCGGCAGCGCGCATGGCGCCCGGGCTCGCCGCCTGAGGCGCGGTCGCTTTGCGACCTACCAGAATCCCAGCCACTTCCACCACGCCGCGCCCGCGATCAGCCAAATCACGATATTGGCGACCGACGTGAAGAAGCCCACCTTCCACCACTCGCGGCGCGTCACGTAGCCGGTTCCAAACAGGATCGGTCCGGTCGTCGTGCCGTAGTGGGTGAGGCCAGCCGTCAGATTCGCGGTGCACAGCAGGCTGTAGACCGCCATCTGGGGCGGTACGCCGATGCCAATCAGCACCGCGACAAAGGGCGGGAACATCGCGAGCATATGCGCGGTGATGCTGGCAAAGAAGTAGTGCGCGTAAAAGTAGATGATCAGGATGGCAACGAGCACGACCGCCCACGGGATGCCGACGAACAGGCCGGCCACGTTCTCGGCGAGCACCCGGGTAGATCCCGTCCGGTTCAGCAGGTCGCCCATCTGCAACATGCCGCCGTACCAGACGAAGACGTCCCACGCCGCGCGCTCGCCGGCCGCCGTCTGCCACGCCAACGTGCCGGACGCCAGCAAAACGCCAATGCCCACCATGGCCACGAACGTCACGTCGAGACCGTGCCAGGCCGAAGTGATCCACGTCACACCGACGCCGCAGAACACCACCAGCGTGAGCCATTCATCGCGCCTGAGCGGGCCCATCTTCGTCAACTCGCGGGCGGCGAAGATCGGCGCTTCCGGCGTGCGGGTGACTTCGGGCGTGAGAATGCGGTAGGCAATCCACGGCACCACCGCACACGACAGCAGGCCGGGGACGATCGCGGCGGCGAACCAGCTGGCCCAGGTTACCTTGACGTTGGCGAGCTTCAGTGCCAGGTCGGCGCCAAGCAGGTTACTGGCCTGGCCGGTCAGAAACATGGCGCACGCCACGGCCGACCCCTGGTACATCGCGGCCATCAGGAACGTCCCGAGACGCTTGCCGGTGGGGCCGGGATGCGACTCGAACAGTTCGGCAATGCTGCGGGCGATCGGCAGCACCATGCCGGCACTGCGCGCGGTGATCGACGGCACGCCCGACGCCAGCGTCACGTCGGTCATCTGCAGCGCGTAGGCGACGCCGAGGGAGGTGCGGCCCACCGCGCGGACGAACAGCAGGGCAATGCGCCGCGCCAGGCCGCAGTCGAGCATCACCTTGGCGATCAACATGGCGATGATCACGAGCCACACCGACGGCGCGGCAAACCCGCCGAGCACCTCGCGCATGGGAATGCCGTTGGCGACCATCGCCGTGAGGCCCATCAGCACCAGCGCCGAGGCCGGCAGCGGTTCGGTCACCATGCCGGCAATCACGGTGATGAAGATGGCGGTCTGCCGCCAGCCTTGCGGCGTGATGGTGGCCGGCTCAGGAATCAGGTGAGCGAGGACGAGGTAGAGGACAACCAGCGCGGCCAGGCCGCGAGTACGACGCGACATTTGGCCTGAATGTTACTCGGTCTCGCGGCGTCGCCGCTCGATCGCTAGAGAATGCCCCGCTCCCAGGGACCGGTGATCGCGACCGTGAACCCAGGTGTCTGGATGTTGAGGAACAGCCACTGGCCATCGGGGCTATAGGTGGCACCAGCGAACTCGCCGCTCCGGAAGTCACCGGCGATGCCGTTCCGCTCACCGCGCAGGACGATGTTGTTCCGCACAAAGCGGACGATCTTGCCGTCGCTCGTGAGGCCGTGCACGCACGGATTGGCCGTGCTGTCCTCGCACAGCACCAGCCCGCCGCGCGGACTGACCACGAGGTTGTCGGGCATGTTCAGCACCTCGGCACCGGGCGACTCGTAGACCATGCGGATCGCCTGGTTTCGGATGTCGAGTTCCCAGACCTGGCCCATCTTGGCGTTGCCGCCGTCGGTGCTCGTAACGAACATGCGGCCGCTGGCGTACCACGCCCCCTCGAGGCGGCCGAAGATGGCACCGCCGCCCTCCAGTCCCTGTTCGAACACGCCCCCAGTGTCGAAGGCGGCAGGGTCGACATGTGCCTTGTCTGGCTGCTCGATCGGCACCCAGTGGATGCCGAGCGTCTGGCCGGATCGCTGACCTTGTCGGAGGTCCGCGCGGGGCCGGCCATCGACGGCCAACATCTCCAGCCGCCCACCGTCAGCGAGGCGACGCGGTGACCGCGGGGTAAAGCGATACAGGCCCGCCCGCCGCCGGTCTTCCGTCTGGTAGACGATGCTGGTTTCGGGATCGACCGCGACGGCTTCGTGGAAGAAACGCCCCATCGCCACGAGCGGCTCCAGTGTCGGTTTGCCATCGACGGGCACGTCGAAGACGTAGCCGTGCGGACGCCGCAGGGTGGGATCCTCCTCTGGCCCGAGCGTCGTCTCTTCGCAGGTCAGCCAGCTGTTCCACGGCGTCATGCCGCCGGCGCAGGTGCGGAGGGTGCCGGCGAGGCTGGTGCGCGAGCTGGTCAAGAGGCCCGTGGCGGGATTGAAGGTGAGGGTAGTCGTGCCGCCGCCCGCCCGCTCGTCGTAGGCGATCGACGAATCGAATGCCGGGCCGGGGTTCAGTTCGTGATTGCGAATCAAGACGACCGCGCCGTTGGCCCCGGCAAACGCGGCCATGCCGTCGTGCCGGCCGGGCGTGCGTGTGCCGGAGTCGAGCGGATCGCCGATCCAGCCGAACGAGCGGTAGCGAAACCCTGCCGGCAATTGCAGCAGCGGCACTCCCGTGGTCTCGTCCTTGACTGGCTGGAGCGGACCGTACCCCTGAGCGTCCGGCGCCATCCGGCCGGCCCCGGGCGCACGCCAGAGCGCTTCGAGGGGAACGGTGATGGCCGCGCCACCGAGCAGGGCGGCGTGCTTGAGAAAATCGCGGCGGGGCGTGCTCATGTCACCTCCGAGCTTACCGCCGTTACGTATCAAGACTGTGACGGATCAGTGGCCGGCGCTGAGGTCGGTGCCGCCGTGCGCGAGTGGGGCCACGTCACCCTGTTCTCGCCGTGGCGGTACACCGCGGACCGGGTCGCCCGCGGGCTGTTGGCGGCCGAGGGATGGCGGGCGCCGTCCGATGACGCGCTGCCAACCGGCAACGACTTGGTCGACCAGTATGTGGCGCCGCTTGGCCGTCATCCTGCCATCACGCCGCACGTGCGTTTGAACGCGCGCGTGACGGCGATTGGCCGCAAGGACTTCGACAAGGTGCGGACCAAGGGCCGCGAGCAGCAGCCGTTCGAGCTGCACCTGGCATCGGGCGAGGTCGTCGAGGCCCGCGCGGTGATTGATGCCAGCGGCACGTGGCGGCGACCCAATCCGGCGGGCTCCAGTGGCCTGGCCGTTCCCGGCGAAGCCGCGAATGCGGATCGCATGGCCTACGGGATCCCCGACGTGCTCGGCGCCGCGCGCTCTCGCTATGCGGGCAAGAGGGTGGTGGTGGTGGGCAGTGGCCACTCGGCGTTCAACCTGATTCTCGATCTCCTGAAGCTCGCAGACGAGGCGCCCGGGACCGGCATCGTTTGGGTCATGCGCCGCGAGAACCTCGACTCAGTATGGGGTGGCGGATCTGCTGATGCACTTGAAGTACGAGGCAAGCTCGGTGCTCACGCGAAGGCAGCGGTGGAGTCAGGCCGCTTGACGGTGCTCAGTCCCTATCGCATCCGGTCGATCGCGAGGGCTGGCGACAAGCTCGCCATCACCGGCGCGATCCGTGGCAACCAACAGGACCTCACCGCCGACGAACTGATCGTCTGCGCGGGGTTCCGGCCTGATCTTGAGATGCTGGGCGAAGTGCGGATCACTATCGACCCCTGGCTTGAGTGCACCTCGGCCCTCGGTCCGCTGATTGCTCCGAACGAGCACAGCTGCGGCACCGTGCGCCCGCATGGTGCGAAAGAGCTGTCGCATCCCGAGAAGGACTTTTATGTCATCGGGATGAAGAGTTACGGCCGCGCGCCGACGTTCCTGCTGGTGACCGGATTTGAGCAGGTGCGCTCGGTCGTGGCGCAACTATCCGGCGACTTCGCGGCGGCGGCGCGGGTGGAGCTGGAGCTGCCTGCAACCGGCGTCTGCAGCACGACCAGTGTGGACAGTGCGACCGGTTGCTGCGGTGGACCCGCCCCGGCGGCGGTGGATGCGTGCTGCGTGCAGGACGCCGACGCCAAGGCAGACGGGAAGACTGGTTGCGGCTGCGGCCCCGAACCGCCGCAGGTGCTGCAAATCGGATCGCTCGCGCGGTGATGGAATACCGGACCACCTCAGCAATCGCAACGTCATGGAAGCCGTGATGAAGGGCTCGAAGCAGTAGCATTGGACGCATGAATCACACACGTTTCGCCGGGGCCATTCTCCTGATGTGCCTCGGCGCCGCGTGCGGGTCGCCGGCCGCGTCACCGTCCTCGCCGGCGCCTCCGGCGCCGACCTTTGTCGGCGCGCAAGCCTGCGCGTCGTGTCATGCCGCGGCCAACGCCGAGTGGGCCACCTCCGATCACCACGAGGCCATGCAGGTGGCCAACGCCAGCACGGTCAAGGGCAACTTCGCCAACGCCCGCACCAACAGCCACGGCCTCGAGTCGTCTTTTTCCACCGATGGCACCCGCTTTCGTGTCCGCACCGACGGCGCCGACGGGAAGCTGGCTGATTTCGACGTCAAGTACGTCTTCGGCCATCGTCCCCTGCAGCAATACCTGCTCGAAGCTCCTGGCGGCCGCCTCCAGGCGCTGAGCGCGGCGTGGGACACGCGGCCGAAGCAGGCCGGTGGCCAACGTTGGTTCTATATCTATCCCGACGACAAGGTGGACCACACCGACGTGCTGCACTGGACCGCGCCGTCGCAAAACTGGAACTACATGTGCGCGGAGTGCCACTCCACGAACCTGCAGAAGAACTACCGCACCGAGACCCGGACCTTCGACACGACGTGGTCGGAGATCAACGTGTCATGCGAGTCCTGCCATGGACCGGCCTCGGCTCATCTGGACTGGTCGAAGGGTTCCGCCACGGCGAAAGCCGCGAATGCCTCGATGGGCCTGGTCTTCTCGATGAAGGACACGTCGAAGGGGACCTGGGCCTTCCCGCCAGGCGAAACCATCGCCAGGCGCACGGCGCCGATCTCGTCACGCCACGAAGTGGAGACCTGCGCGCGTTGCCATGCGCGGCGTGGTCAGAGCTGGTTGGATTTCCAGTACGGGAAACCGCTGGCTGACACGCATCGGGTGGCGTTGTTGGAAGCAGGCCTCTACGAAGCCAACGGACTGCAGCAGGACGAAGTCTACGAGCACGGCTCGTTCCTGCAGAGCAAGATGTACGCGGCGGGTGTGACCTGCGCGAACTGCCATTCGCCACACACCGGCACGCTGCAGTTTGCGGGCAACGCGCTCTGCACACAGTGCCATGCGCCCGCCACCTTCGATGCGCCGTCGCACACCCGCCACAAGGCCAACACGCCGGCGTCCGACTGCCGGGCGTGCCACATGCCCTCGCGCAACTACATGGTGGTGGACGCACGGCGCGACCACGGCTTCAAGGTGCCGCGCCCGGACGAGACCGTGAAGTACGGCACCTCCAACGCCTGCGCGACCTGCCACGCCGGCCAGGGCGCCCCGTGGGCCGCGGCCGCGGTCGTTCGCTGGTATGGCGCGAAGGCCGCGGCACGTCCCTCCTTCACGCCGGCCATTCACGCCGGTCGCATCAACGCGCCCGGCGCGTACGGAATGCTCGCGCAAGTGATCGATGACGTGACGGCGCCGGCCATCGTACGCGCGACCGCCCTGTCGCTGCTGCCGCCGTCGGCCGATGCGGCTCATGGCCCGCGCGTCACCCGCGCCGCTGCCGATGCCGACCCGTTAGTGCGGCGGGCCGCCGCGTCGGCCGCGGGCCGGCTGGCACCGCAAGCTGGCGCCACAGTCCTGGCGATGCTGATGCGCGATTCCATTCGCACCGTTCGCCTCGAGGCGGTGGGTGAGTTGGTGGCGGCGTTTGGCCCGCCGGCCGATCCTGCGGTGCGCGACTTCTTCGAGCGCGCCGCCAGCGAGTACCGCCAGTCGCAGGCCGCCAACGCGGATCGCGCCGAGGCGCAGGTCACCCTGGGTAGCTTCGAAGCCGGGCTGGGACGCGCTGAGGCCGCGGAAGCCGCCTACCGCACCGCGATCGCGCTGCAGCCGCAGTTTGCGCCGGCCTACGTCAACCTGTCGGACCTGCTACGTGCCACTGGCCGCGATGCGGAAGGCGAGCAACTGTTGCGCAACGCTCTTGGCGTGCTACCGGTCATGGGCCGGCCGGCCGTGCAGCACGCGTTGGGCCTGCAGCTGGTGCGGTCGAAACGTTATGACGATGCGATGGTCTGGTTAAGGCTGGCGGCCGAGGGATCGCCGGGTGATGCGAGGTTCACCTACGTCTACGCCGTGGCGCTGCACGACACGGGCCGACCCGCGGACGCGCGCCGGACCCTCGAGCAAGCCGCCGCCAGGCACCGCGGCGACCAGCGGATTCTTGAGGCGTTGGTCGCCTTCAGCCGCGAAGCGGGTGACGAAGCGGCCGCGCGCCGCTGGCAGGTACAACTGCAGGCTCAGCAACGGTAGCGAGGCGGGAGGTGAGCCAAGGACCACCTCCCGGCGAGTTACTTGACGATCGGGCCGCACGCAATGCGGTCGCCAGCGGCGCCGCCCGGGTCGGTCTTGCCGTCGTCAGCGGTGGCGTGAATCATCAACGCGGTGCCGCCGTTGCCGTAGATTGAGTTCGCTCCGTCGGCCATCGTCACGGCCTTATTCGCGATCGTCACCTTGGCGGTGCCGTCGGCGGCGACGGTGAAGTTCATCATGTCACCGGCGTGCGGGCCGTCGGGGCTCTGCAGGCCGTGCCTCTTGGCAGCGGGATTGAAGTGCGGACCGGCGGTGGTGAAGCCGGGACCTTCGCACTTGGCGACCGAGTGGATGTGAACGGCGTGCTCGCCTGGGGTCAGGCCCTTCACGTCGAGGTCGATCGCGATGCCGCCATCCTTGGCTGAGATCATCGCCATGCCGATCGACGCGCCCTTCGCGTCCTTGATGTCGATGTGTTTCATGCCCTGTGCCGACAGGCCGAGCGTCGCCATACCGGCGGCGAGTGCAAGTGCTGAAAGTGTCCTGATCATGTCGCTCCTTTTACGCATTCCAAACTCCGCCACCACGGCGAAGGCATCCACTGTCATCATGGCACTGCCGCTCCAAAAAAAGAAGGACTCGCCCCAGGTGGAGCGAGCCCTTCGATGGAGGTAGCCGACGAGTTAGAAGCTGTAGCGAAGCGAAATCTGCGTCTGGCGCGCGGTGCCCAGCCCGACGGTGCGGTTGAGCGGGCCCAGCATGTAGCCGAAGGTGCCGGCCTGCGCGTCGGTCAGCGGCACGCCGGGAACGCCGTTGGGCAGCGAGGCAGCCGGATTCTCGTAGTTCAGGCGGTTCATGATGTTGAAGAACTCCGCCCGCAACTGCAGGCTCTGCGCGCCGCCGAAGCGGAAGTCCTTGCTGAACATGAGGTCGACCTGCGAGAAGTCCGGTCCGCGCAGGAAGTTGCGCGGCAGGTTGCCGAAGGTGCCGGGCTGCGGGGTGGCAAACGCCGCCGGGTTCAGCCAGCGCACGCCGTTCTGCAGGTAGGGATCAACGCCGGGAACCAGGTCTGGACGCTGCGTGCCGCGGCTGTTGCCGCCGATGAGGTTAGCCACCGTCACCCCGTTCACAGTGACGTTGTCGGGCCGCGCCTGCACCACGTTAATGGGCACGCCGCTGCGGGCGTTGAAGATGCCGCCGACGCGCCAGCCGCCGCGCCACGGGCCGTCGCCCGGGATCAGGTAGACCAGCGAGCCGTTGAAGGTGTGCGGAATGTCCTGCGGGTTGGTGCCGTACTCGGTCTCGTAGAGGAAGGTGTTCTGCGTGGTCGCCGCTTCGTTCGACCCCTGCGTCGTGCCCTTGTTCTGCGAGTACTGATACTGCAGGCCGCCGGTAAAGCCGGCGCGGAATCGCCGCGTCGCGCTCAATTGCAGCGCGTTGTACGAGGCGTAGCCGCAGCCAGAGACGGCCTGGCCGGCGATCACCATGCCGTTGAGGCAGCCTGACGTCTTGTAGTCGATCTGGCCGTAGGTCGGGACCGGGCGAACGCGGGTGACCGGGTCCAGCGTGTTGCCGACGCCGCGCAGGAACATGTCCTTGCCCTGGCTGCCGGTGTAGCCGATGGTCATGTTGATGTCGCCGGGCAGTTCGCGCGACAGGCTGACGCCGTACTGCATGTTGTATTCGTCAGGACGCTCGTGCGTGTAACCGCGAATCGACAGCAGGTTGCTGAGGCCGATGCCGGTGAACGGATACTGCAAGCCGTTGTTGGGCACGTCGGCGGTCTGCGCACGGCGGCGCTCGATGTAGTTCTCGATCGGTTGAATGCGGTCTTCGAACTGGCCGGGGCCGTAGAAAAGGCCGAAGCCGCCGCGGATGACCGTCTTGCCGTCGAGCTGGTAGGCGGCCGACAGCCGGGGCGAGAGGTTGTTCTTGTCGGGGTTGTAGAAGTTGTCCACGTCGGTGCTGAACGCGTTGTCTTCGACGAAGAACGGCTTGGCCAGCCCGTCCCTCTCCTTGACCACCGAGTAGTAATCGTAGCGCAGGCCGAGTTCCAGCGTCAGCTGGTCGTTGACCCGCCACGAGTCCTGCATGAAGCCGATGGCGTAGAACTGCTGCGGTGTGAAGACCGGCGAGTCGACCGCGACCTGCACCGCGGCTGGGCGGTTGTCGATGAACTCCGTGATGCTGTTAAAGGTGATCTCGGTGCTGCCCAGGAACTGGAATTCCGATTCAATCTGGCGATACTCGCCGCCGAACTTGACGGTGTGGTTGCCGCGGTTCCAGGTCAGGTTGTTGGTGAACGACAGCGAGTTCGGGTTGAACACCGAACCGGTGGTGGTCGAGGCGCTGGTGGCGCGAATCAACAGCCCACTGCGGGCCACGCCGGTGGTGCCGCGAGCGTCGATGCTGGAGGAGGTGACGGTGCCGGACAGCGACACGCCGACCGGGTCATACCCAGCCGTCTGGCCGAACGCGACCGCGCTCGTCGCGGGCTTGTTGATGCCGACCTTGAACTCGTTCACGAGGCTGGTGCCCATGATCGACTGCAGGTTGACCATCATGTTTTGCGGCGTCTGCTTGGCGAGGACGCGCCGCGGCGTGACGGTGCGGTCCGGCGTATCGACTTCGCCCTGGCTGCCCAGGTAGCGCACGTAAAACGACTGGTTGTTGGAGAAGCGGTGGTCGAGACGGAACGACATGGTGTTCTCAGTCTGCCGCGCTTCGGTGGTGTTGATGGCGAGGTCGAGTAACGGATTGGCGGTGGCGACGGTGCCGACCGGGAAGCCATTTAGCAGGGGAGCCACCGCCTGGGTGCGCGCCGAGCTCTGGCCGTTGGCGTTGCCGATCGGCTCACCCGAAAGAATCCGGCGCCGCGCCTCGGCGCTCGGGACCGCTTCCGTAAAGGCCAGGCCGGTCTTCTGCTTCAGGCCCTCATAGCTGGCGAAGAAAAAAGTCTTGTCGCTCGCGACCGGACCGCCGATCGAGCCACCGAACTGGTCGAGCGACAGCGGCTGCTTGACGTTGTCGTATTTGGTCGCGGCGTCCAACGCATCGTCGCGCTTGTATTCGAAGAGCGAACCGCGGAACATGTTGCTGCCCGACTTGGTGACCACGGTGATGTTGCCGCCCGAGCCGAGGCCGCTCTCAGCCGGTGCGAGACCCGAGTTGACGCGGAACTCGGCGACCGATTCCATCGAGGTCTGCAGGCGGAACTGCGAGCCGGTCGAGTTCAGGTACCCCGGACTGGCGTCCCACACATAGGTGCCGTCGACGCCGTCGTAGTTCAGGTAGTTCTGCTGGTTCGACTTGCCGTTGAAGCGAACCGATGCCCAGCCGCCGTTACCATCGCTGGTCGCACCGGTCGCGAGCGTCATCAGGTTCGCAAAGTTGCGGCCGTTCACCGGGAGGTTCTGCACCTCTTCGGGAGAGACGTTGACGCCAATCTTCGCCGACGACAGATCGAGCACCGGAGCATCGGCAGTGACGGTGACGTTCTCCGCCAGCGAGGCCACGCCAAGCTCGAGTTCCACACGCTCAATCTGACCGACGCTGAGCACCACCTCGCGGATGCGCGGCGAGAAGCCCGACAGCTCGGCGCTCACCGTGTACGCGCCGGGACCGAGGTTGGTCACGGTGTAGGACCCTTCGCCGTCAGTGATGTCGGTGCGTACGGCACCGGTGGCCTTCGATGTCACCGTCACGGTGACACCCGGCAAGGCGCCCTTACTCTGGTCAAGAATTTTGCCGCTGATGCGGGACTCGGTTTGCTGGGCCGCCGCCGGGCTGGCCGCGATGGTCCCGAGGAGTGCGAACAGAAGGATTGATCGAAGAAATTTCATATCAGCAAGGTATCGGTGCCACTTTTCGCTGCTGTGACATGACTGTTAATTCGGGGGAAACAGGAGTACTGCAGATGTAACATCGATGTAACGTTCGTGGGACATACTCCCCGGCGTGCGCTTCCGCCTAATCCCCAAAGAAGAGAAGTTTTTCGGCGATTTCATCGCTCTGGCCGACAAGATCGTGACCGGTGCCACGCTGCTGGAGCGGATGCTGTCATCCGATCCGCCCGCCTGGAACATGGCCCTGCAGATCAAGCAGGTGGAAAGCGAGTGCGACGCGCTGACCCACGGCATCATCCAGCGCCTCAACTCTACCTTCGTCGTCCCGATCGACCGCGAGGACATCCACGCCCTCGCCAAGTCGCTGGACGACGTGATGGATGCCATCGATGCCGCGGCCGCCGTCACGCGGCGCTATCGGATGGCCTCCCTGCGCTATGGCGCCCGCGAGCTGGCGTCGCTGACCTGGCAGTCGGCTATGCAGGTCAAGGTTGCGGTCGAAGCGCTGGAACGGAAGATCGGCGTCCACGATCTCGCCGTGGAAGTGAACCGGCTCGAGAACGCGGCCGACGACGTGCACGACGAGGCGCTACGGAGGCTGTTCGAAGAAGAGAAGGACGCCATCACGATCATCAAGTGGAAGGAAGTCCTCGACCTGCTCGAAGAGGCCACCGACCGCTGCGAAGACTGTGCCAACGTGCTCGAGAGCGTCGTCGTTAAGCACGGGTAGCGCTGCCGTGGACGCCCAACTCGCGCTCGTTATCCTCGTCGTCGCTGTTGCGCTGATTTTCGACTACATCAACGGCTTCCACGACGCGGCCAACTCGATCGCCACGGTGGTCTCGACCCGCGTACTTAAGCCGGGGCAGGCCGTGGTCTGGGCGGCATTCTTCAACTTCATCGCCGCCTTCGTCTTTGGCACGGCGGTCGCCAAGACGGTCGGTTCAGGCATGGTCGACATCACCATCGTCACCACCTCGGTGATTCTGGCCGGACTCATTGGTGCCATCGTCTGGGACCTGGTCACCTGGTACTACGGCCTGCCAACCAGTTCGTCGCACGCCTTGATCGGCGGCTATGCCGGTGCCGCTGTCGCCAAGGTTGGCATGGTTGCGTTGATTCCGGGTGGGTGGACCAAGACACTGACCTTCATCGTGCTGGCCCCGGGGTTCGGCTTCCTGCTTGGATTTATCTTCATGGTGGCGGTCTACTGGATCTGCCGGAACACCGCGCTATCGAGAGTCGACCGGCACTTCCGCAAACTGCAATTGCTGTCAGCAGCGGCCTACAGCCTCGGCCATGGCGGCAATGACGCGCA
>SXGR01530183.1_pt1 | contig 22784 bp, 14 predicted proteins | sample 3174711 | NCBI WGS metagenome assembly SXGR01 (sample SAMN11356860, study PRJNA531348) | freshwater metagenome | isolation source: freshwater sample F1-60 | place: China: Fuxian Lake, Yuxi | collected 2017-12-25 | reverse complement strand
TTTGGGTGCACCGCTCAGCGTACCTGCAGGTAAGGCTGCGCGCAAAACATCCATTGCATCCAAACCAGCTTTTAATTTTCCAGTGACGTTAGAAGTAATATGCATTACATGCGAATAGCGCTCTACCACCATTTTATCAGTGAGTTTTACGCTGCCGATTTCTGCCACACGGCCAACATCATTGCGGCCTAAATCAATGAGCATTAAATGTTCGGCAATTTCTTTGGGGTCATTCACCAATTCAATTTCCATCGCCTTATCTTCTTCAAGCGTACGGCCGCGACGGCGAGTACCGGCAATGGGGCGCACAGTCACTTCGCCATCCTCCAAACGCGCCAGAATTTCTGGGCTGGAACCCACCACATGGTGATCGCCCAAATTCATAAAATACATATAGGGCGATGGATTTAAATTGCGCAGTGCGCGGTATAAATTAATCGGCTCTTGGGTGAAATCAATCGATAAACGCTGCGAGATAACCACTTGCATGGTATCGCCCGCCAACACATAGTCTTTGATATCGACAACATTTTGTTGGAATTTTTGCTCGCCACAATGCGACACAAATTGCGGTTCGCTGCTCGCGTTCATACCCAACGACAAATTTGGCGTTGCGGGGATTTCACCGCGCAGCTTTGCTTCAAGCTCATCCAAACGCGCCGTAGCTTTTGCGTAGGCATTTTCCACTTCGGGATTCGCATGAATCACAAAAATTAATTTGCCCGCGAGATTATCAAACACCAAAACTTCATCGGATACACTCAACAAAATATCCGGCGTACCAATAATGTCTTTAGGTGTTGTGGCTTTTAAATGCGGCTCTACATAGCGCACGCAATCGTAAGCAAAGTAGCCCACTAAACCACCGGTAAAACGCGGCAAATTGGGCAACTCAGGCGCGCGGTAGCGCTGTTTAAATTCATCCACAAAACTTAAGGCATCAGCACGGGTATGGCGCTCAATAATCTCACCATCGCGCTCAACCTGAATCTCATCGCCAAAGGCTTTGAGAATAGTGCGTGCAGGCAAGCCAATCATGGAGTAACGGCCCCATTTCTCGCCGCCCTGCACAGATTCAAATAGATAGGAATAGGCGCCGCTGGCCAATTTTAAATAACAAGAAAGCGGAGTATCCAAATCGGCTAATACTTCGCGCATAACGGGGATACGGTTATAGCCCTGTTGGGCTAAGTCTGCAAAATGTTCGGGAGTCATGTCGTTACCTTTTTATTTGCTTTGCATATATGTTTCATGCGTTGGCAGCAAACTTTTTTCTTTAGGGTGATTCGCGTTTACGGCAAGTTTCCTCACAAAAGAAAACCGAAATTGCAAGTAAAACAAAAGCTGAAAACACAGAGAAGGAGCCTTAGATGCAAACACAGCAAATAGCGTGCGCATAGGCGAAACGAACTAGCGACGCCATCGGGAGACGAGGTAGGCTGCGCAGCGTGTAGGCTTGGCGCACTCTGTAGGGGTAAAGCTTGCGTGTGTCACGAGGGTGATCCTAAGGATAACTAAGAGCATTTATAGTGGTAAGGAGTTTACTGAATTAATCAAGAAATGCCTACCCTCAATCTAGGCTTAATTTGCAGCGCATAACGCGGTTTAGTCAAAAACGGCCAAGTCCATTTACGATGCTTATTAATAACCAGATCACACCTAACCTAGGGGTAATTGTGCAACTGTTTCTGCCCCTATACTGCCTAAATAGATCATTAAATCGCACATTTCGTCCGATCTCATCGAGATTCGCCGTTATACCTTGGCGAACTGGGGGATCCAACAGTCGCAAAAATAGCTTTCAAACATGCAACAGGCTATGCAATTACTCGCCGAATCGCCAACGCTCGGCAAGCCAAGGCCTGATGTTGTATCAGGCGTATTTAGCTTTCCTTCCACGACTGAAGAGCCACGCAGGATACAGCTGCCAAGGAGGTTTTATGTAAAAAATCAATCCCCCCGCAAAACCTCACTCGCCGGCTTACGGATAATGTGCCACGCCGACAACAGCGACGTTGCCGCAGTAAGTGACAAAATTAACATCGGCGGCAATAACCAGCCCAATAGATTTGTCTCCATATTGTAATTAGTTTGTTGCATCCACAACCATAAACCTACAAGCGCTGCTGCCACAAGCAAACCCAAAAATACAGGCGCTAGATTATCTTTTAGAACCGTCACAAAAATTAAAATGGGGCGAGCGCCAACCGCCATACGAATCCCAAATTCAAAGCGGCGCAATTGCACGCTGTAACTGAGTACGCCGTAGATACCTATGGCAGCGAGACCAAGGGCTAGCAAGGTCAAGACTGCGGTTAAACTTGCAGAGAGAATATCTTGCGTAAGAAGCACTTGATGGGAATACGTCATGGGCGTTATTTCTGCCACTTTATATTGGCCATTCACATGACCCAACAATTCATTCAATTCTTGCTTGGTGATATTTTGATGGGGTTTTAGCTGTAAAAGAAATTGCACATTATGATCAGGAACCTGTGACATAAACATGCGAGGCTCTTCTTTTACATTCGGCAAGCTAAGATCACGCAATATACCAACCACTTGATAAATATCTTTGCCCGCACCACCATTTTGCCAATAGAAGCGTTTATTTAATACTTGGCCATCATTTTGTAGCTTACGTGCAAACGCATCGTTGATAAGAATAGATTGTGAACCCAGTTTAAATTCATCCGCAGTAAAATTTCGGCCTGCAAGCAACTTCATATTTAAAACATTCACATACTGGTGATCGATAAGACTAAGAAGTGTCTTTTCACGCTGCTGATAGTCTGGTGTCGCAGATAAATAATCGTACAACCCAACCGAGTTGATAGGGTCATCACTCATTACACTTAGGTTGGCAATTTTTGGGTGTGTGCGAAATTCATTACTAATCGTTAACAAATTATTCTTGCGCGCTTCGTAAGGGCTGGATGTTTGAGCACCCATATTAAGCGAAACACGATAAATATCGTCCGTCGAAAAGCCTAAAGGTTGACGAATATGCTGCAAAGATTGCTGTAAAATGTGTAAGCTCGCCGCCAATAACACCGCCGTAAAAGTCACCTGACCTAATATCAATAAATTACGAATTTTGGTAGAAATGTGCAGGCCAGCACCTTTACTGCCACTCTGTAAAAGATTGTTTAATGAACGGTAATTTATTTGATGACTGACCAAAAATGAAAAAGCAAATGCTAGCGACAAGCCCATAATCAATGTAAATAAAAGGCTTTGCCAACTGAGGTGCAGCTCAGCAACACGTGGCAATTGTTTATAGGTAAAATGTTTTAATAATTCAACCCCTACCAAGGACACCACCCATGCAAGCCCTGCAGCCAAGAGAATCACTATTAAAATCTCTGCCAGCAACCCATTGAACAAATGCGTTTTTTGCGCCCCCAAGGCCGCCTGTATTGCCATATTTCGTTGCTGATTGCTCACTCGTGCAAGAATCAAATTAGTAACATTCACTGCAGCAATTAATAGCAACGCCAAGGCACCCGCCAACAACAATAGAACTCGCCCAGCAATGTCACCTAGAATAGCCTCTTGATAACCAATAAAAGTAACGCCAATTGTTAAGTCACGAAAAAAGGAATCATTAGATCGCTCTGCCTCAAAGCGTGCATTCAATTTTTTTGTCAATATTGTCTCAAGGGTATTAGGCTGCGCACCCGCTTTTAATTTAACCACTAAGTGCTGACCACTTTTAAGACGCGTCCATGAATGTTGAGTGTGTTCACCTGCAACACTGTAATCCCATGGCAACCAAACATCCGTCATTCTTCCAACACCATCAAACTGCGGCTCTATAAAATACTGTGCAGTCACTCCAATAATTTTAAAACTCACCTCACCAAACTGCAGTGTTTTATTTAAAATATCGGGGTCTTGCTTATAAACCTTCAACCATGTGTTGTAACTAATTACGATGACAGCACTCCGCGCACCTAAGCCCTCACCGTCATTAAAGTTGCGCCCCAATTGCATTGGAGCCTGCAACAACTTCAAATATTCAGGCGTAATAAAGCTGGTGTTGACTTGCGGCGTATCGGGCAGACTGCGAATAATATCTTGATCGACAGTGATCAAGGCTTTCTGAACAAAAAAATTTTCTTTATCTTTATAAGATTCAACCAATGCAGGATACGAATTCACATCAGCAAACGCTAATTGGCCATTCTTATAAGCATTCCCCTTTACAATATACAACCTATCTTGATCAGGATATGGCAATGGCGCTGCCAACAACTGATAATTTAAATTAAACATTGCCACTAAAGCGCCGAGCGTAACCCCAAGCGTGATCACAATGGTAAATACATAACCTTTTGCTCTGAGCAGCGAATTAAATGCTGTTTTAAAATCTTTAATGGTTAGCATATTAATCCCCACGCAAAACATGGCTGGCAGGCTTACGAATAATTTGCCATACCGATAGCAGCGATGTGGCAGCAGTCAGCGCGATAATTAAAACTGGCGGCAATAGCCAACCTACACTTGTAGTTTGCAAGCTGTAGCTGGTTTGCTGAATCCAAATCCACAAACCAATCAACGCAGCCAACGCGATAACCAAACCACTAACGACTGGGATTAAATTATCTTTGAGTATTTGAAAAAATATTGTATTGGGCCGAGCGCCTATTGCCATACGAATACCCAATTCAAATCGACGCAACTGCACGCTGTAACTGAGTATGCCGTAAATACCTATGGCACTAAGCCCCAGTGCCAATAAAGCTAACGCAGCCGTTAAGCCTGCAATTGTTTTTTGATTGGCGGTTAGCTGCTGGTGTGCTTGCTCTGTCGTTAAAAAGCGAAATACTTTGAACTCTGGGTTAACCTTAGCCATGAGCTTATTCAACTCTATGGGCGTGAATTGCTGAGAGGGCTTAACGTGAATTAACAACAAAGGAAATTCGGCGGGTATATGAGGTTCAAAAAATCTGGCGGTTTCAAGCTGACCTGGCAACTGAAGATCTTTAACAATACCAATAACTTCGGATGGTTCTTGATCTACATTACCTCTAAAAAATACACGTTGCCCAAGCGCTTGACCATCTGCTTTCAACAAGCGTGCAAGTGTTTGATTAATAACAATCACTCTCGAACTTTCGAGCGCTTCGCGATCGGTGTAGTTTCGCCCCGCCACAAGCGGAATATTAAATATTTTTAAATAGCTACTATCACTCCAGGTGGCAGTTGCCAGTATCTTAGCGTCAACACCCAGTTCGGTTGCCAAAAAACGCTGCGGTAAAATTCCCGTCCAATAAGACACTGGGCCTAGAGAACCAATTCCGGCATCAAGCACTTTGGGATTACTGCGCAACTCGGAAAGAATGCTCAATAAATAATTGCGTCGCTCAACCTCTGAAGCATTTTCTAACAAGGTTCCTAAATTTAAAGACACCTGATAAGTATCCTGAGTATTAAAGCCCAGCGGTTGGTGAAGTTGACGCAAACTCTCTTGCAAAATTTGTAAACTCACTGCCAGCAAAACGCCAGTCAGCATTATTTGACTTAAAATAAGCGAGCTGCGAACTCGCTGGGAAATTTGAATGCCCGTACCTTTGCCACTTGATTGCAAGATGCTATTGAGCGCACGGTAATTAACTTGAAGACTCACAATCACAGCTAAGAACAACGCCAAGGTCAGAGCAACTACGCCTGCAAATAATAATGTTGATGCGTTCAAATAGAGTTCATCCAAACGTGGCAACTGACTTTTAGCAACCCTTTTCAGCACTTCCACCATCGCACAGGCCAAGACTAGGGATAAAATTCCAGCACCTGTCATCAATACAATTATTTCGGCAAGCACTGCTTTAAAAATATGTTTTTTTTGTGCACCCAACGCCACTTGAATAGCCATGGTTCGCTGCTGATTGGCCGCTCGCGACAAAATCAAGTTGGTCACATTTGCAGCAGCAATCACGAGTAAAATCAGAGCGCCTGCCAACATCAATAAACTCTGATTGCTAGTATCTCCAACAATAATAGTCTTAAAGGAAAATAATTTAAATTGCGTAGTCGCGTGTGCAAATCCGGCTATAGCTGTCGTTTCCTCTTTGAAACGCGATGCAGCGTAATTATTATAAAAATGATCTGCCGTAAGAATGGATACATCATGCCTTAACTGTCCGACTAAATGCCCTTGTCCAGTCGAGAATCGCCAAAGCGTACGAGCGCCAATATCGTTGTAGTCAAATGGCAGCCAAATATCGGTTTTCCAACCTTGTTGAAATAACGAAGGCTCAACAAAGCTTTTGGCTAAAACACCAATAATTTTAAATTCAACGCCTTTAAAGTTCGCTGTTTTACCGATAATGTCAGCATCCTGTTGGTACATTTGCGTCCATGTGTTAAAACTTAAAATGGCAACAGGTGCCATCGAATGTAAACCTTCATCAGCACTAAAATAGCGCCCCAATGCTAAGGGAGCCTGCAACATTGTCAAAAACTCTGGCGTAACTGCGCCGATATTCATGCTCGGTGCACTTAACAAATTCCGCTCAACATCTATGCCATAAGCGATCAACGCTTTTTGCGAAAAATAAGCATCCTCCTTCTCGTAACTTTCAATTAATAGTGGATAAGGAGTTCTTTTAGCAAAGCTCAATTCACCCTTCTCAAAACGCTGCCCCTGAAAAACATACAACTGATCGGCATCAGGGTATGGTAGCGGCGCAGCCAGTATTTGATAATTCAAATTGAACATTGCCACCAATGCACCGAGCGTAATGCCAAGTGTAAGCACCACAGTGACAACATAACCATTGGCTTTAAGCAGCGAATTAAATGCTGTTTTAAAATCTTTAATGGTTAGCATATTAATCCCCACGCAAAACATGGCTGGCAGGCTTACGAATAATTTGCCATACCGATAGCAGCGATGTTGCAGCCGTAAGCCCTATAATTAATACCGGTGGCAATAACCACCCTATGCTTGTTGTTTGCAAGTTGTAACGAGTTTGCTGAATCCAAATCCACAAACCTATGAGCGCAACCAAAGCTATAAGCAAACCAATAATTACAGGTGTTAAATTATCTTTAAGTATTTGAAAAAAAATTGTATTAGGCCGCGCACCTATCGCCATACGAATCCCCAATTCAAATCTCCGCAACTGCACGCTGTAACTGAGTACACCGTAAATGCCTATGGCGGCGAGACCGAGAGCGATTAGCGATAATGCAGCGGTTAAGCCCGCAGCTGTTTTTTGTGGCATGGTAAGTTGCGCGATAGCTTGTTTCGTGGTTTTCATGTAAAAAATTTTAAGCTGTGGGTGTGTCTTAGCGGCCAGCGAATTAATCTCCGTAGGTGTAAGTTGCTGCCCTGCTTTTACGCGCACCACTAATTCTGGGTTTTGACTAACAAATGCTTGAAAAAAACGCGATGGCTCAAGCATGCCTGGCAACTGTAAATCTTTTAGCACACCCACAATTTCTATCGCCTGTGCGCCTTCATCATTTTGTCGATAGACTTTTTTACCCAACACTTGCCCGTCCGCTTGAATAGCTCGCGCAAGCGTTTCATTCACCACCATAACCTGTGCATGTTCGCGCACTTCCGCATCGGTAAAGTAGCGCCCCGCAACCAATGGTATTGCCGCTACCTGCAAATAGCTTCCATTGCAATAAGACTGAACGGCGCTTAATTTTTTATCATCAAGTCCATCAACACGTAGTAAATCAGACGAAGGATTTCGAAAGGAAATGGGAGACAAACTTGTCGCACCTACTGCTACCACTTTAGGATTTGCACGCAGATCATCAATCACGCGCGCGACATAGGCGCGGCGCTCTTCTTCCGTAGTATTTCCCCACAAGGTCGCAATGCTGAATAAAATTTGATATTGATCGCTAGTCTGGTAACCCACTGATTGCGTAAGTTGCCGCGAACTCTGCAATAAAATATGAAAGCTTGCCGCCAACAATATTGCTGTTAATGCCACTTGGCTCAAAACAAGCAGCTTGCGAATGCGTGCAGATATTTGCAACCCAACACCTTTACCGCTGGTTTGTAACACCGTATTTAATTGTCGATAATTAATGTGCCGGCTTACGATAGCTGCAAAAATTGTCGCCAAGGCAGCTGCCACCAAAAAGGTAAAGGCTAAGGTTGCGGGATTGATGTGCAACTCTTGTAAACGCGGCAACTGCCCCTCTGCCGCTATTTTTAATAACGTCAAAAGCACTGAAGCGACTAGTACAGCTAATAAACTTGCGCCTAACATTAAGGTGGATATTTCAGCCAAGACAGCACTAAAAATATGTTTTTGCTGCGCGCCCAAGGCGACCTGTATCGCCATGCTACGCTGTTGATTTGCGGTACGTGCAAGAATTAAATTCAGCACATTGGTAGTGGCAATTAATAACAGAACCAAAACGCCAGCCAACATCAATAAACTTTGTTGGCTGGCAGAACCCAGAATCACAGTAGAAAATGTTTCCAAGGTGAAGCGTAAACTGGCATCCGTAAACCCAGGATGAGTAATTGTTTCATCTTTAAAGCGCGCAGCAACTCGGCTGCTGACGGCTTGTTCAGCAGAAATTTTATCAACACCTTTTTGCAACAAACCCACCCAAAAAATGGTGCCAATGCTGCCATTCCAATCCTTGCGAAATTGCACCGGTATATCGTCATAATCCATGGGCAACCACACATCGGTTTGCCAACCTCGTTGATACAATTCTGGCTCAACAAAATTTTCATCCAACACACCGATAATTTTAAATTCTATCTCCATAATGTTCAGCGTTTTACCGAGTACATTGGGGTTTTGCTGAAAATACTTTACCCACGCACGGTGGCTTATTACCGCCACTGGGTTCATCGTATCTAACCCCTCGTTGGCGGCAAACCGGCGCCCCAATTCCATAGGCGCCTGCACCATGTTAAAAAATTCAGGCGTAGTAGAAATAGTATTCAGCACTGGGCTATCGGGCATTCTGCGTTCAATTGATACCGTATAAGCAAGCAGTGCTTTTTGCTCAAAGCTCGCATCTTCTTGACGATATGATTCAATCCACGCCGGATAAGGCGCGTGCCTATCGCTAACCAAAATGTTTTTATCAAAGCGTTCGCTCTTAGCAACAACCAACCGATCCACATTGGGATAAGGCAATGGCGCTGCCAACAATTGGTAATTCAAATTAAACATAGCCACTAGCGCACCCAAGGTAATACCGAGTGTCAGCACTATGGTAATTACATAACCTTTAGATTTGCTGAGCGAATGAACTGCATTTTTAAAATCGTTAAAGCTCATTACACAACTACCTGTAAGGTTTCGCCTGTCTGCAGCGTTTGCGTATCAATGATTTTGCCATCCAACAAATGTAATTTTCGGCTCGCCATATCGGCATAGCGAGGGTCGTGAGTTACCATGCAAAGCGTGGTGCCATTGGCGTTAAGTTGTTGCAGCATTTCCATCACCGCATCGCCGTTGCGTGAATCCAAGTTACCGGTAGGTTCGTCCACCAATAATAAAGCGGGGCTACCCACCAAGGCGCGAGCAATAGCAATACGCTGTTGTTGCCCACCAGATAATTGATTGGGTTTGTGTTGCGCGCGGTGCGTCATATCAACAACTTGCAAACACTCCAGCACTTTTCTTTCAATATCTTTTTCACTGACTTTATGGCGACGATAACGCAGCGGCAGCGCCACATTGTCAAACACTGAAAGCTCATCAATTAAGTTGAAAGACTGAAATATAAAACCGATTTTTTCATTGCGGATAAATGCCGCCTCACTCAAGTTAAGCTGGCTTACATCCTTCCCTTCAATAAAATATTGCCCAGTGGTGGGCATATCCAACAAACCAAGTAAGGATAACAAGGTGGATTTTCCGCAACCAGAAGGGCCGCAGATGGAAACAAAATCGCCTTTGTAGATTTCTAAATCAATACCGCGCAGAGCGTGGGTATCCATATCCTCTGTGCTATAGACTTTGGTAATGCCCGTCATATTAAGGGTAAGTTCGCGCATGGTTTTTCCTTTTTAATTTACTAATTTAGTTATATTTACCCCCTCCTAGCCTCCCCCTCCACGAAGGGGAGGAACCAAGTCCCTTCCCGCTTTTCAAGGGGGAGGTTAGGACGACTGCATGGATGCGGGAGGTAGTACCACGCAGGATGCAGTTGCCGAGGGGGTTTTAATCCACGATCTGAATCGTTTTCGCATCTTGAATGCTGGTCATATCCGACAAAATAAAACGATCTTTTTCTTTGGCACCCTGTTTAATTTGAATAAATTTTCCAGAGTCTTCACCAAAGCTTAACTCTTGCACTTCTGCTGATTTATTATTTTCCATCACACGAAATAAACTACTGTTGGCGTGGCTTTGTGCATTCATGGGGCGCTCGATAAACAAGGTATCTTTAATTCTCGCGGTAAAAATTTGTGCATCTACATTCAGTTCTGGTCGCGCCGATGCGGGCACACCTTCGGTAAACGCAATTTCAACTTCAATAGTGCCATCGCGCACTTCCGGGGTAATGCGCGTAAGCACGCCCGCAACTTGTTCACGGCGAGTATTAATTTTTGCAGTTTGGCCAACTTTAAGTTGCTCGGCTTTTGATTGCGAAATACGAATCAAGGCTTTTAAATCTTTATCACTACCGACCAAAGCCAACTCTTGACCAGCTGCAACACTTTGACCAAGTTCAACGGGTAACCTCTGCAGAACGCCTTTTATTCCTGCGCGCACAATTAAACGCTCCGCACGTAACTGCATATTTTGGTAACGCGCCGTGACTTGATTAATTTGTTCTTGTTGAATAATTAAGGCTTCGCGCATTACTTCTTTAAGCTGTGCAATGCGTTGGGTTTGTAAATTAACGCGCTCTTGCATTTGCTCTTGCTGTAGCAAAGTTGTTTTATAAGCGAGCATAGAAACCGCTCCGCCCGCTAAACCTCTTTCTGCCTCGCAGCGCAATTGCACAGATTTAAAGGTTGCCGTTAATTCAGCCAAGGTCGATTGCTCTGCAAGTAATTCACGTTGATTGCTCAGCTTTAACCGGCGCAAATTCGCTTGCTCTTGTACTAGAGCCATATTGGCGGCTTCAACTTCTTGCAGCAGTTCAGGATTGTTTAATTTTAAAATAATGCTATTCGCTTCAACCTCTGCACCAGAGCGCAATAATACTTCTGCCACTGTCGCAGGCGTTAAAGCGGTAATCAGCGTCTGCTTATCAGAACGTAAAACGCCATAACCATCCACCGCAACTTGCAGCTCACCACGTTGCACAGTGCCAAGCAACAATTTACTGCGCTCCACTTTTTGTTGGCCAGCAGGTTGCACAACTACACCCGTTAACAACGCCAAGGCGATAAACATTGCACCGCCAATTATTAACGGGCGTTTGAAGCGAGATGATGACTTAGCTTTAGCGATATCCATGCGAATTAACTTTGTAATGACGATTTAAATTCACTCACTACAAAGTCTGTGCCAAAAAACTAAGATATTGATTTGTATGGATTTATTTTTAGCGAGGAGAATAGACACCAGCGATTAGTCCGATATCGGACGCTGAATTCCGAAATCGGACTTCATTCTCAAATAACAGAAAATACCTCAACAGTGCACCTATTACGAATTTCTCAGCACAGGAAAGATGATCGCTTGACATAGGCATTCATTCTGTCAAAATAAAATAATATAACGCATATTTTGGATTTTGAGTTATGACTAAATCATCTGTTGAAAAACCACCTTATTTTTCATTTGAAAATATCAATATTGGTGACATAAGCAAGTATCTCAAAGAGCATGATATCACTGACTCAAGAGGACAATACTTACATTGGGATAAGCTCAAATGGAGAATCAAACCAAGAGAACAAGCTCAAAATATATGGTTTGCGATTAAGTTTAAAAGGCGATTTCAAATGAAGCCAATTGCTATCACTGATGAAAAGCAGAATATCTTCACCTATTGTATCCCCCACTCGATGGAAGCCAAACTACACGAAATTGCAAAAATAGCGGGTGGTAGTACAGCAGTAGTTGCTGGTACAGAGGCATCCAGACAAACCCAAGGGCAATTTTTAGTCTCTTCACTTCTCATGGAGGAGGCTATTAGCAGTGCACAACTTGAAGGCGCTGCAACCACACGGGTAGTTGCAAAAAAAATGCTGGAAGATGGTAGAGAGCCTAAAAATGAAGACGAACGTATGATCGTCAATAACTTTTTATTGCTCAAAAAGGCTGAACGCATCTGCGACGAGCCATTATCAATTGATATGATCTTAGACTTTCATAAGGTTGCCACTCAAGGAACCACCGAGAACGATGTAATCCCCGGTAAATTCAGAGAGGCCAATGATATCTACGTAGATGACAAGTCAGGCGACATAGCTTATACCCCGCCTAGCTTTGAATTAATGCCTGAGCGTTTAGCCAAGCTTTGTACTTTTGCAAACACAGATCACTCTGGCAAAAACGGTAATGATTTTATTGCACCAGTAGTCAAGGCTATTATTTTGCATTTCATGATTGGCTACGAACATCCCTTTAGAGATGGCAATGGTAGAACTGCAAGAGCCCTGTTTTACTGGTACATGCTTAAAAATCATTACAATTTATTCAAATATGTATCTATCAGTAAACTTTTAAAAGATAGTCCAAAAGACTATGGTTTATCGTATATGTACACAGAAACGGATGACAATGATTTAACGTATTTTATTGATTATCAACTTGATATCATTCTCAAAGCACTTGACGAGTTAAAAGCTTATCTTGCGAACAAAACAGCAGAGTTTAACCAAGCAATAACACTCCTATCTAATTCGAAATTCTCAAACCTTTTAAATTTCCAGCAAAAAGACATCATTAAAAAATCAATTAAGTTTCCGGGAAGAATATTTACCGCATCGGAAATATCGAGTGACTATAGCATTGCGGAAAACACAGCTAGAAACTATCTAAACAAGCTAGTCGATTACAAACTACTCCTTGCTACAAAAGATGGTCGCACAATTTTGTATATGGCACCCAATGATTTAAGGCAAAGGCTTGACACCAAATAGATTCTAACCTTCAACTAATTAATCATTTTGCACAAAAAAATCAACGCACAAGCCCCAACACCATTGGCATTATTACTCAAGGTAAGCATTCCACCCATTTGCTCGATGATATGGCGACTCAGACTTAGGCCTATGCCCTGCCCTTGGGTTTTGGTGCTGTAGAAAGGCACGAAGAGATTGTCAGGGTTAGCGATACCTTGGCCACCATCGACAATACGGATTTCATTGCCCTGCTCACGCTGGGTAAAAATCATTTCGATGGTTCCGGTTGGACTGCCCGCTTCAATCGCATTTTTAATTAAATTAATCAGCGCTTGCTGCAAAAATACGGAGTCTGCCCAGAGCTCTATTTGCAACCCTTTGGCCTGTAGTTGCGCATCCGGAAATAATGCGGTTAGTCGCTGAAAAAGTACGTCTGCACTCAACCATTGCGGTTGTAAATGCAATGGCTTGTGCAACTCGGCATAGCGGCTCACAAAATCCTGTAAGTGCTGGCAGCGTTCGCCAATTAGTTCCAAGGCTTGTTGTTCGCGCTCGCTGCTCACTTTTCCTTGCAAACTTTGCGTAAGTGCAGCAACCGGCGTAAGTGAATTGCGAATTTCATGGCTCAATACACGAATCAATTTTTGCCACGCCTGCAATTGGCCTTCGCGCAGTGCCGCTTGAATATTAATAAACACTAACAACTGATGACTTTGGCCTTGATCGAGAAAGCGGCTGTGACGAATTTGCCACTGTTGCGCTTTTGCTGAATCGATAAAGTGCCATTCCGGCTCTGCCGTTAAGCCTAACAATGAAGGTGATGCATGACGTAAGGCTTGCCAAGGGCGACCGAATAATTCGGCGAAAGCGGCATTGGCGTAACTCAGTTGTGAGCGGTGATCGAATACTAAAATCGGTGTATTTAATTGATCAATAAGGCGATAGAGCAAAAATAATTGTTGATCGTAATGGCTCTTATGTTGCTGCAACGAATCGCCGAGGCTATTTAATTGCTGATGAAATTCCGCAACTTTGCCGCTGGCAAATATGGGTTTGGCAAACAGACTGTAATCCTGATTCTGCAGCGCTTCTAGTTGCACGCTTGCGCGACGGAATGAGACTAGCACTTTCTGGTAAATGCGCCGAAATATCAACCCATTTACCGCCAGCAAAAACAGCCCTAGCAATGCTACTTTTAACCATGGAAATACCAATAGCAAAAATCCGCAACAAATACATTGCAGCAGTAAACACACTGCAAACGCAATTTTTAATTGAGCTTCTAGCGAATCAGTTCGCCAAGTCATATTTTTCTAACCGGCGATACAAAGACGATTTGGTAATGCCTAAAAGATCGGCGGCTTTTTGTTTGTTGCCATCGCAATCTGCAAGCGCTTGATTGATTAACTGCAGCTCAGCGGCTTCTAAGGTCATCATCGGCATTTTATCGAAAGAAAGCTGATCAGCGGATGCTGCAGTTTTGCTTTGCGTATTAACCGGCAGGTTTAATTGCGCCGCAGTCAAGTCACCATGTTGCGTGAGTAACACCGCGCGCTCCATCATATGGCTCAACTCACGAATATTGCCAGGCCACTGATATGCCTGCATAGTTTTAAGTGCGCTGGGTGATAATTTAAGCTCCGGCTTGCGATAGCGCTGGCCGTGTTTGGCTACAAAAAAAGTGGCAAGCGCAGCTATATCTTCTGGCCGCTCGCGCAACGCAGGCACTCGGAATTCCAAAGTGTTTAAGCGGTAATATAAATCCTGCCGAAATAAACCTTCACTGATCATCTGTGCAAAATCGCCATTAGTGGCGCTAATAATACGAACATCAGTGCGTTGGGTTTGGCTGGAGCCGAGCATTTCGAATTCGCCCGATTCTAAAACGCGTAATAATTTTGCTTGCTGCGCTATGGGCACTGTAGCGATTTCGTCCAAAAATAAACTGCCGCCTTTGGCTAACTCGAAACGACCAATGCGCTGTTCTTTGGCATCCGTAAATGCGCCTTTTTTGTGGCCGAAAATTTCGCTTTCAAACAGTGTTTCAGGAATTGCGCCCATATTGACGGAAATAAACGCCTGTTGCGCGCGCGGGGAATTGAGGTGGAGCCAATGTGCCAACTGACTTTTGCCGGTGCCATTTTCGCCGGTCAGCAAAATATTTGCATCGGTAGTGGCGACTGCGGCGAGCTGTTGCATCAGCTGATTCATAGCGTCGCTCTGCCACACCAGCTCAGGCTTTGGGTCTTCCAAACGTTGACTAAGTGCGCGGTTTTTACGATTAAGCGCTTGCAAATGCAATTGTTGTTGTAGCACTTGGTGCAACCGCTGATTGTTCCAAGGCTTCTCAATAAAATCGCCCGCGCCTAATTGCATGGCTTTCACCACTAGCTCGGTATTAGACCACGCTGTCATAGCCACCACGGGAATATCCCACGCCTGTTGTTGTAGCCACGCCAAGAAACTTAGGCCTTCTTCGCCGGAAGTGGTATCCAACCCGAAATTCATATCTAATAAAATGAGGTCAGCCTTTTGCTGCGCCAGCCAACTTTTTGCTTGTGCGGGAGCCTCTGATTCGGCTATCGCAAAACCAAAATCCTCCAACACAAAACGTGCTGATAGCCTAATTTCGCGGTTGTCTTCTATGATTAAAATAATGGGCTTATGCATGGCAGCCTATTGCACTCTTATGATTTTTAGCAGCGTAAATACAGCAAACCGCATTCTAAGCGGAATTGGGATTGGGGGATGATGAATTTATTCGCTAAATCCTAATTAATCTTATCTGGCTTCTACTTTAGTAACACCGCAACGCTCACACTCAAACACCGTTACCAGTTTTCCCTCTTTCACATCAAACTTTTTATCCGTTTTAATTTTCCATTTGTGAAAACCACTTTTGCACAGAGTTTTACCTTTGTGCTTCTCAAATGGCGATGGCCGCTTAAAGGGAAGAATATTTGTCATTAACCTACAGCCTTATTAAAGAGCACCTTCATTAACACGAAACCAACCCGCAATACTTTTTCGCTCGCGCTTCGCTGGCAACACTTCGTGAGGAAACTTTTCACTTAAAAAAATCACTAATCGCCCACATTCAGGCAAGATGGTTTCAATCACTTTATTGGCATCGTCTTCCGCATACAGCAATAACTCGCCACCATCACCCAACCGCCATGCATCATTCAAATACAACACTGTTGAAAGCACACGATTGGACTGGCCTTGCTTGCGATTCCCGCGAAAGGCGTCCACATGCTTTTTATAAAAAGCACCTACCGGGTAATGCGCAAAGTGACTCTCATAATCAAATAAACCCATAAATAAACGGCGATTAAGTCCAACACGCAATGAATCCATCCACTGTAGAAAATCGGCTGTTATTTCAGTATTGGGCTGAATCCAATGAATTTTATCCGAGCGAATCGTTTCTTGAACTTGAAAATCAGTTTGGCGACCAATACCCGCAGCTTTAAATTCATCGCTCTGCAACTCATTAAAATGTATTTGCAATGAGTTTAATAAGAACTTGGGGAGAGCATCATCTACTACCCAATAACCCTGCTCAACAAGTGCATCAGCGATTAGATCAAGTTGGTGTTCATCAAAAGAATTCATAGGCTTTGCTTTTTTAAAAAAATGAGGGTAATTATAACGTCATTCACCTCAAAGAATCATATTCCCACTCTTTTGATGCAAGTCAATGCCAGTATTTTACAATACCCTATGCTGTCATAAGCCCAATATTATCAATTCTTTTACCACCGTGACTGCTATGAATAGCTACAAACCTCTTGAATGGAACCCACAGATTATCCAACGCTATGATATGGCAGGGCCGCGTTATACCTCATACCCAACAGCGCCACAATTTCGCAGCGATTTTTCTGAAGTGGCATTATTCAATGCTATATCGCGCAGCAACAAGCAATTAAAGCCGCTCTCGCTTTACTTTCACATCCCCTTTTGTGAGTCGCTTTGCTACTACTGTGGCTGCAACAAAATAGTTACGCCTAACAAAGATCGCGCAGCACCTTACCTAATCCGTTTAATTCACGAAATCGAAATCCAGGCGGATATTTTTAATTCAGCAAGAGTCGTCAAACAATTGCATTGGGGCGGTGGCACACCTACGTTTATTAGCGACGATGAAATGTCGCTACTGATGAAAACCACACGCAAGTTTTTTAATTTACTTGACAATGACGAGGGGGAATACTCCATAGAGGTTCACCCCGGCACAGTATCAACCAGCACCATGAGTCACTTACGCAAACTCGGTTTTAACCGTGTGAGCATGGGCATACAAGATTTTGACGAAACCGTACAAAAAGCCGTGAACCGCTTTAATACTTACGAAGAAGTGGAAACACTAGTAAATAGCATTCGTGCCGATGGTTATAAATCCATTAGCATGGATTTAATTTACGGTTTACCTCATCAAACTGAGTACTCATTTGCGCAAACACTGGATAAGGTTATAGCGCTCTCGCCCGACCGGCTCTCACTGTTTAATTACGCGCATATGCCGCATTTATTTAAAAGCCAACAATTAATTCACGAAGAGGATTTGCCTTCCGCTGAACTGAAATTAGGGTTATTGCATTACGCCATTGATCGGCTGCAAGCCGCTGGTTACATTTATATCGGCATGGATCACTTTGCAAAACCTAGCGATGAATTAGTTATCGCCCAACAAGAAGGAAAATTACAGCGCAACTTCCAAGGTTATTCCACCCACGGAGATTGTGACCTCTTAGCCTTTGGTGTTTCGGCCATAAGCGCTATTGACAATGTCTACATGCAGAACGCTAAAAATATTAATGACTACCAAGCTAAACTCGATGAAGGCCTATTACCTTATATAAAAGGTTTCACCCTAAACCAAGAAGACGAATTGCGGAAATTTATTATCAATCAACTGATCTGTCACTTTGAGTTGAGCTTTAATAGCATTAAAGAAAAATTTTCAGTGGATATGCAAAGCTACTTTACTCGGGAACTGCAAGAGTTAACACCGATGGTAGATGACGGCCTCATCAGTATGGATGCTCAAGGTATTCGCGTACACAACGCTGGGCGCATGCTAATCCGCCGCATATGCATGGTCTTTGATGAATATTTAAATAACACCACGCAAGTTCGATATTCCAAGATCATTTGACCCCAACCCCTCCTCGTAGTACCAAGTAGCTGGCACAAGTGTTGCTCTATTGAGACAGTATTAGGCAAAGATTCTCATGCCCTGCCATTATTGGCAGATGCGACCTCATTTAGGACACAAAATGCAGAGCACTAGCACCACTATGAGACACTCCATCACCCAAATTGCACCAGCGACTACCGACAAATCGGTCATAAACCGCTTTACAGAGCTGTTTAATCAACGGCTTGATGCACTCAATTTGATCAAGCAGCTTAACCACATGATTAAAGCGGTACAGCGGCACCGCGGTATGAGCATGGGTTTGCTCGGTGGCAACGCGCTCTTTCGCGAGGAATTTACCAAACTACAGCGCCAAATCGCCGAGCGCTTACAACTATTCAGCGCTTTTGCTTCACGCACTCAGCAATTTTTACCACAGCGAGATCAAGAAAACTTACACAGCGCTTGGCTTACCATTAGCCATGATTGGCAGGAAGATTCCGTCATTGATAATTACGAGCTGCACTGTCACTTGATTGAACAGTTACTCGCACTACTCGCTTTTATTGCTAAACAATTAGAGCAACCTATAGCGGCCATTTTAGCAACCAATAATGAGCCAACTCAAATCTACGCCACCAACACCGTTTACCCCAACCGCTTTAAACAATTAGAGGTTTTGCATTTTTCGACACGTTTAATGCCTGCTGTGGCAGAGCAAATTGGGCGTATCCGTGCACTCGCAACCTACACCGCTGCACTGGGTTTTTGCGACCCAGATTACGCCAGCAAATTACGCTATGTTATTCAATGCACACGTGTAAACAATGAAAAATTACGCCATCAAGCAAAACGTATGGAAGGCATTTTAGAGAAGGATACCCCACTCTTAAGTCAGTTAAAAAGCTATGAAATCAAACTCACTTTTTTACTGAATATGGTTGAGCAAGATATTCTGAAAGATGGAAAAATAACCGCAGACAGTAACCGTTTATTTGAATTGACTACGGATATTATCGATATGTATTTGAATTGCGTTGATGAAGGCACAGCGCTCATTGAACGCTGGCACAACGATGAAATTGAAAACTGGATTGTATCGGCCAACTAAGAAGTCAATGACAGGTAAGAAGTCAATGGCAGGTAAGAAGTGAATTATAGGTTTCGACAGCCATAAAAAAACCTTGTGATTCATATGCATCACAAGGTTTTTTATGTCTCTACTTAAAACTGCCCCCACGACTGAATCAGCTTATGAATCTCCTCTGCCGCGTGGGGAGTAGAATCAATAATGCTAAATCCTGTCCAGTGCTTTCCATTTTGATCTGCGGCACGCGTCCATAAACAATCTACACCAATGCGTACAACCTGTTTCTTATCGCCTTCACTAGGGAGGTGCAAATCTAATTCGTAGAGCCGATCTTCCTCTAAAGGAACATCGCCTACCAACATCAAACCTTGAGTATGAATATTGACTAATCTACCGAGGTAAACATCACGCAGAGCATCATAAACATCTATATCTCCGCTAATGGTATGGCGATGCATCGCACGATCATAGTTCTGTGAAGATAAATCGCTCATAGACTCACTCGCCTTTAGGTGATGCTTCCGCCGTTAAATTACCTGCTCGCTCATTAAGCGTTTGATAAATATTTTCCAGCGCACGCTCAAAGAATGGCTTAGTGCTGCCAGCAATAACTCGCGCCTTACCAGAGATCATTTCGCGCGCCAACTGTAAGCCAGCAATTAAAGATACCTTTCTACCTTGCTGGTCAACCAACATATAGTGATTGGTTTTTTGATTAAACCAAGCCACTTTTAAACGCTTACCGCCTTCAAACTCAAACCAAGTACCAAACTCAATCATTTTTAAGCTATCGACGATTTTGGTTTCATCGGCTGTTTGCGGCGCTAACAATTCTTCTGTTTGACCTGCCTTTTCTGCTGCCATGCTTTCTAATTTAGAGCGCATAGGTGCGGGAGCGGATTCTGCTTTTTTACTTTGCAAGGCTAAACGTTGCAGTGCGATAACCGCATCTATTAACTTACGCCCCTTTGCTTGTTCATAGCCGATAGTTTCAAAACCGTGCTCCAAAGCAGCAATCAAACTATCTTGACGCTCCATTTGTTTTACTTTATCGGTCTGTAATGTTTTTGGTTCAAGGCTCCATAAAAGATCATCGATAACCGTTACAGCACGCTGCCAAGAATCTGAATTGTCGCCATAACGCAACAATACAAATGATAAATAATCTGACCAAGGCTGTAAGAGTAAAAGCAATATCGCAGAAGGCATGTCGCGGCCATCTGTGCGGCTTCGCACAGCGTTATTGACCTGTACTTTTGCCTCGCGCAATTTTTCTTCGCCCTGCGCTTTTTCAAGCGCACGACGCTCCATCAACTCCTGACGGCGCGCAACATTGTGCGTGTAGGCATTAAACTCAATGAGTAGTTCTGCAAACAGGCGAACATCATTTTTAAAATCTTCCAAGAGGCGAAATACAGTGACTTTAACTTTGTTAAAGATTTCAAACTGATCGCTGCCGTCATTGCCAACCCAACGCACACCGGCTTCTGCCAAGCTGTTTAACAAGACGCGCGCAGGGTGTTCGGGCTGTTCAAAAAAATCTTTATCGATAAATGCAATTTTAAGAAAAGGCGTATGTAAATAGCTTAATAACGCTTTAACTGAATCCGGTAAATGCTCATCCGACAACATGTACTCAAACAACATGCCCACCAAATCGATGGTTTGCATATCACTCGCTTCAACCGCGCCATTTTCATTTTCTTGGGCGATTTGCTGCATCATTTGTTGACTTACTTCTTGCACACGCTGGGGAGCCAAATTCACCACGCCAGTCGCACTACCCGCAGTTTCAAATGCACGCTGAGTAGCGGTGAGGGTATTGGTTTGCAGATTGTCGAGCACACCTACTAATTGATCACTGTTATACACGCGTAAATGTTGCGCACTCGTCTGTTGCGGCTGCTGTTGATTTGCGGGAACCAAACTGGCCGCCGGATAAGTAGCACCTGCTGGGCGCGGAACAAAGCCCGCTGCAGCTACAGGTGCTTGCGGTGCAAGTTGCTGAACACCAGCAACATCTTGGCCGATAGAACCTTGATGGGTAATGTGTGCCTGCAACAATTTAATCGCATTCAATAAGCTGCTTTGATATTGCACATCAGAAGGGTTTAAGGCACCGCTCAACAGACGATCACTGGCGCGGCGATGCTCAACGCCAGATTGCGGCGGCAACTCACCTAAGGGATTTATATCTAAAGGATCATCGGCAACTTGATCCTCTATCACAGATCTTGAGCCTGATCCGTTATCAGATGAAGGAATAAAGCGCAGATTAGGTAATAAGTTTTGGAGGACAAGATATTGATTAATCTCATCGTATAGACTTTCCAATTGCCCAACGACTTCTTGATCAAATATTTTATAGCCAATAATTTTGGTCTTGGCATCCATATCCAAACTGGATAGCACTTTGCGCAAGGCTTCACAAAATTGCACTGGGCTAGCAGGATTGCTGCGCTCATCTAACTTTTCGCCATCATTTAACAGCGCCAAACGCTGTTGCAACGCCCACAACTGCTCAGCGTAAAAGCCTTCTGCACGATGGGTTATAGACGTAATTGCAATGGTTTCTTCAAGGTCTGAATGCTCTACCAAAGACAGCATATCGCCAGTAAAGCGCTCTTCACCGGTCAAGGTATTGAGGGTTTTGTTTTTAAATTTTACAAAGCCATTACCTAAATGCTGACAAAACTCCTGCTCTGCGGGTTGTTGCACCGCAGCAATCAGATTTTGCACTTCAAATAGGGCGAGTTGATCTTTGTTAGATTTGGCCTGCTCGGCGTGTTCGAGAATCTCTTTACACCATTGACGCCAAAAATTAGGAAATACACGATAGGCAAAGCCACGCGTTAAATCGCGACAATGTTTGAGATGTTGAATCACAATCTGCTCAGACATGGGAGCAAGACCAAGACCTACACGCTTATTGGCATCGGCACCAAAAGACCCTAAATTCTGCATATTTTTTCCTGCATTTTTATCCGTAACCTTCATAGTCCTAAATCATCCCGTTAAGAGTTGAAGTCCTTCTTTAAGGCCGTCAGCTTATAATTTGATCAACTGATCTCTGCCATTTTTGATACATCGAGTTGCACTGGCTAATTCTAGCAGTTTCTGCCAGCTTGGCTACAAGTTGAGTGCCTTGTCACCTAATTCAACATCAAAAATTCCGCTTTTAGTGCTAAGCCAGTAAATTCGATTTATTTACCGAGCCCCATTAGAGCACCAACAACGAACACGCGCACCGCAACCTGCACCATCAAAACGCACCAAACAAGTACATCGACCCTTTCAGACAAGTCTGCACATAGTGATTACAAGCTTGAATGCAAGTTGGTATCCATCTTGCTAAATTCATACCGTTAGTAGACATAACTGATCCGCACTCTGAGTGGTTTAGAATATTCGACGTTTTAGAATAGAAAGCTAGGGTTCCGGCTACCTCGCTAGTGAGAGGCAGCGACTGGTCCGAGAGCTTTCGACCCCAAGGGCGCAAGCCATTGAGGTTACACGGCGGG
>SXGR01228169.1_pt1 | contig 22797 bp, 18 predicted proteins | sample 3174711 | NCBI WGS metagenome assembly SXGR01 (sample SAMN11356860, study PRJNA531348) | freshwater metagenome | isolation source: freshwater sample F1-60 | place: China: Fuxian Lake, Yuxi | collected 2017-12-25 | reverse complement strand
GAGGACCTGCAGCGAGGCGGCGGAATAGCGGGCTTCGGACACTGTTTTTTTTCAACTCCCAATGCGTGGTGATTCTGGAAGGTCAGGCGCGCGGCGCACGACTGTGGAGATAGTGCCGTCGTCATGCAAGCGAATCCGTCGATAGCCGGGTGCTGATGAGTCCAATGAAAACCGTGCACTTTTCGGCAGGAACTGAAAACACGTGGAGGGCGTGCCGAGAAGCGGTGTATCGCCGATGTGGGCACTGACCTCTTGATGCACATGCCCGAAGATCAGCGCGCGTACCGGAGAAGGCGCTGCGAGCCGGCGATGTAACTCGGCCATGGTAATGCGATCGCCATCCAGCCAGGGACACTCCATGGGCAACAGATGATGATGCGTGCAAAGCAGGACATGGCGCGCTGTCATGCTCGAGAAACAATCCGCGACATCATCATCGGTGACCCGCGAAGCCAATCGACCATCTTCGTGGCTGTCGAGTGCGATCACTTACCATTCGCCCAGCCGAAGCGGCGCCATGGGCAATCCGGCGGTGATCATCGGACCGATGAGGTCGTGATTACCCGGCGTACAGAGGAGAGGACCGTCGAACACCTGCCGGACTGCGGCGATGAAGGCTTCATAGGCTTCAGGCTCGCCGTCCTGCGTGAGATCGCCACTGGTGACGATGGCATCAGGTACACCTTCGCCGATGGCTTGTTGCAGCACACTGGCGAGTGATTCGCGTGTATTCACATTGAGAAGACGGCGCGCTGGATCACCTAAGAGGTGCACATCGGTGATGTGCAGAATTTCCAACATGTAATTTGGTCGTCCCGACCACGGTAGGAAGTTAGCCGTTGATTGTCATCAGCGCGCTGCCAGAGGCAACACCAAATCGCAGGCAATGGGCGAGTACCTCGCCGAGAAAGAGATTCACCTGGGCTTTTTCGTCACGCTGCCGCATGCGCGGATTGGGGTAGTCGTAGACTGCGGCAAACCGCGTTTGCCGCTGGTATTCCGTAACTTCGGCACTGCGCGCGTCGTGATAGACACGAATCTTGAAGGCTGGCTCTGCGGTAGTCTCGTACGGCAGGAGATGCGCAAGGCCAATGAGGGTTGTAAACGGACCGCGTTCGAGCACTTCGAGTCGCACCCGCAACACCGCATCACCTGGACTGACTTCAAATTCAATCTGCGGCGTATCACGCATGTCAGGGAAGAGTTTCTGCAAGCGCAAGAAGTTCGCGTCGCACACCGCCATGTGTCTCGGCAGATCGATGCTGTAGCGTCTCTTGTCCACCACTCGGACCCTTCGTAATGAAACTCGCCCCGATACCTCTGGCGCAGCACACGAGGTTCAGTCTCGAGTATCAACCCCAATTTCCGATCCCGATTTTCAAGGGAAGGTGTCGAAGACGAAGACGCCTCTGCGGCTTGCCAGCTCAGGGCTACTATACCCGCCATCCCGTAACCGCGAGAAGAAATCACCAGACCGGGTTTAAACCTGATGGCAGGGGAAACGCTCAAATGAGTAGTGGCGCACATCGCACGATGTGTGCCGGAAATCGTCTGGAACCCGCCTATGCAAGGCTCTGATAGACTGCTAACTGTTCGAACAGAGACCCTTCGCAACGTGACATCAAGCTTTCGCCATTTCTGCGCCCTGACACTCTTCGCATCACTTCCCCTGCTTGCGCCGGTTTCGGCCCATGCCGATGACCTGCTGGAAGTTTACAACGCGGCCCTGGACCACGATCCGGTGCTCGGCGCCAGCCGAGCGGGTCATCAGGCCCGTAAGGAAGTGATCCCGCAGGCACGATCTCAGCTGTTGCCGTCGGTGACTGCGGGCGCTTCGACGACCTGGACTGAGCGGAGCTTTCCCGTCGCCCCGATTCAGGACACAAACCCTGCGAGCCCGACCTTCGGCCAATTCGTCGAAATTCCCGACCAGGAATTCAACGACCACGCCTGGCAGACCCGACTGTCCCAGCCCATCGTGGACGTGGAAGCGGTTTACGCCATCCGCGGTGCGTACGCGACCGTCGATCAATCCAAACACCTGCTCTCTGCCACGGAACAAAACCTCATCGTTCGGGTGGTGCAGGCCTACCTCAACGTCTTACGCGCTCAAGATCTGCTTGATTCGACCCTGGCGGAAGAGACTGCTGTGAAGCGCCAGCTCGAACAGGTTCAGCAACGATTTGACGTGGGCCTCGTCGCCATTACCGACGTGCTCGAAGCACAGGCTGCGTTTGATAACTCTGTGGTGCGGCGCATTCAGGCCGATGGTGATCACGAGATCTTCTTTGAAACGCTGCGCACCCTGACTGGGATCAATCACGAAGCACTGAATCGCATCGCGACCAAACTGCCCATCGTCAATCCAGCGCCTCAGGATGAAGAAGAGTGGGTTTCTGCCGCATTGGCAGGCAATCTCGCCATTGCCGCTGCCGAAGCACAACTTCGTGCTGCAGAGCGCAACGTCGCAGCACGTCGTGCCGCCCATCTTCCGACGATCAATGGCGTTGTGAACCACAGTCATTACGTCACCGGTGGGGTGTCGTTCCTCGGCAACAAGATCGATACCACCACTTACGCGCTTGAACTACAGTTGCCGATCTATCTTGGTGGGTTTAACAGTTCGCGACGCCGTGAAGCCGGCGCCCTCGCCGAACAGGCGCGTGAACAGCTGCAAGATCAACGCCTGACCGTAAGCCGCGATACCCGCAACCTGTTCCGCGCGGTCGCCACCGACGTGGTGCGTGTCAAGGCACGGCAGAAGGCGATCAAGTCCAGCCAATCTGCATTGGAAGCGACGCAGACCGGTTACGAAGTGGGGACGCGCAACATCGTCGACGTGCTGCAGGCCCAACAACGACTTTATGCGGTGCAGTTCGATTTTGCCGACTCTCGCTACAGCTACGTCAACGACCTCATGCGCCTGAAGCAGGCTTCAGGTTCGTTGATCGTCGACGACCTCAAGGAACTCAACACCTTCACTGACCCCAACAATCAGGTGAAGCGGTTGGCCTTACTGACGAAGCAGTGAGAGCATCGGCTCGAGCGCACCCAGTGTGCGTTCGAGCGCTCCCCGTTTTTCATGCACCAGAGTCTGCCCTCGTGCACCGATAACCTTGGCGGCCTTTGGTGCACGGAACCACTCGATGACCGTATTGGCCAGTGCTTCTGGGCCCGAGACTTCCGCGAGAGCGTTCGCCCCACGAAAGTCCGCGTAGACGTCCTCGAAGTTGGTGATGTCGGGGCCTGTCACCACCGGCACGCCCCACAGCGCAGGCTCGATAGGATTGTGACCCCCATGCGCAACGAGACTGCCGCCCACAAAGGCGACATCGGCCGTGCCGTATAACGTCAACAACGACCCCATCGTGTCGCCGATCACGACCTCAGGCGCTGCGCTGTCGAGGGCACTCAGTCGCTGACCCATCAGACCCGCCTTCGTCACGAGATCGAGGACAGCAACTGCACGCACCGGATGACGAGGTACCAACAAGAGCCGGGGATTGGCGAACTGTTGCCGCACTCGTGACCAGCACTCAAGGACTTGCTCTTCTTCGCCCGGATGCGTGCTCGCGGCGATGACTACCGGATGATCGAGCCAGCCGAAGGACTGCCGCTGCTTCTGCGCGGCATCTCGTTGTGCGTCCATAAGCCGTACGTCGTACTTCACACTGCCAAGCGCACGGACACGTTCTGCTGGAGCGCCCAGGGCGATAAATCGCTCACGATGTGCATCACTCTGGCAGCCAATGACATCCATCGATTCGAGCATGCCTCGAGTCAATGGACCGATCCGCCCATAGCCCTTGGCAGAGCGCTTCGACAAACGGCCGTTAACGAGTGCGATGGGAATGCCGGCTTCACTCGCCGCGCGCAGGAGATTGGGCCAGAGTTCGGTCTCCACCAGAATCAATCCGCGGGGTCCGACGCGTTCAAAAAAACGCCGCACAGCATCGGCAAAATCGTAAGGCAGGTAACAGTGCAAGACCCGATCACCCAAACGCCGTTTCACCTCCCCTGAGCCAGCGGGGGTCATGGACGTAACAAGCAAGGGCACGTCCGGATAGCGGGTAAGCAACTGTTCGATCAACGGCACTGCCGCAATCGTTTCGCCCGCAGAGACGGCGTGAATCCACAGCGGCCTCGCACCCTTCAGGTGATCAACATACCCGAGTCGCTCGGCGACACGCTCTCGATAGCCGGGCTCCTTTCGACCACGAAGCCGAAGCCGCAACATCACGAACGGCCGAGCAAGGACGAGCAGCAGCGAGTACAGCGCTCGCCACATCCACTCGGAGCCGTTGATTGCACTTGGTCTTTGCATCACAACATACTAGCGACAACCCCCGTTGCTCACATCCATGCCAACTGCGCAGCCACGACAACATATCGAACTGGCCATCATCGGCGGTGGCATCGCGGGACTATGGACCCTGCGACGCGCCCTGCTTGCCGGCTACAACGCGGTGCTGTTTGAAGCCGAATCACTCGGCGGCGTCCAAACACTGGCAAGCCAGGGCATGATTCATGGTGGTTTGAAATACGCGCTCGCGGGGCTGCTCAATCCCGCATCAGAGGCCATTGCGACCATGCCGGCGCGTTGGCGGGCTTGTCTTAAAGGGACCGGCGAACTTAATCTCAGCGGGATGCCGATCGCGAGTGATCGTTACCACTTGTTTGCGGAGTCCGGTTCACTCGGTGGACTCACCACATTCTTTGCGAGTCGCAGCTTGCGTGGCCGAATCCGCAAATTGAGTGATCAAGAGCGCCCTGCAAGCTTTCAAGGTTTCAACGGTGTCGTCTACGAACTCGATGACTTTGCCATCGATACCGAGGCACTGATCGCGCGCCTGGCGCACGGCGTCGAGGATCGTTTGTTCCAACTCAAACTCGACGCTGCCGATGTGACACGAACCGAGTCCGGATTCCTTATACAGGTTAACGGTCTGCAATTGCCCGTGGACGCACTTGTTAACGCGGCTGGCTGTGGTACGAGTGCTCTCGCTGAGTCGCTCGCACCAGGCTTCTTCCCGATGCAGCTACGCCCCCTCCACCAGGTTATGGTGCACACACACTTGCCTGCCCCTCTCTTCGCACATTGTTTGACGCGCATCTCCCGCCCCGAGCCCCGGCTCACGCTGACCACACACAAGGCGAGCGATCACGACGTGCTCTACATTGGCGGCCAACTGGCGACCGATGGCGTGAACCGAAGCGTGGACGAGCAGGTCACCTTCGCGCGTCGCGAACTCTCGGATTGTTTGCCTTGGTTGAATTTTGCTGATGCGAGATTCTCCACCCTGCGCATTGATCGCGCTGAACCCAAACAAGCCAGTGGTCTTAAACCCGACCAAGCGTTCGTCGCTGAACATCAATCCTTCGTGCAGGCTTGGCCAACCAAACTGACCCTCGCGCCCGATCTGGCAGATCGTGTGCTCGCGTTGCTGCCACCACCGCAGGGCGGCGATGTGCCAAGACTCTCTCTACCGCGACCATCGCTGGGTCGCGCACCTTGGTCACTACAGCCATGATTCGCCGCATGCTCGGCCGCACCGGGCTTGAGGCTTCGCTCTTGGCCCTCGGCACCGTAAAGTTCGGTCGCAATTCGGGGGTCAAGTATCCCGAACCGTTTGAGTTGCCCGACGATCAAACGGTGATTGCGCTCCTCGACTGCGCTGCGGACCTCGGCATCAACCTCATCGATACAGCTCCTGCATACGGCACCAGTGAATCGAGACTAGGCCAGCTGCTGCTGCAATCGAGGGGCAAGTTCATGATCGCCACCAAGGTAGGTGAAACCTTTGATGGCGAGTCTTCCCGTTTCAATTATTCAGCCGATCACACGAAAGCGAGCATTCACCGATCACTTGAGGCACTCGGGCGTGCAGAGCTCGAGGTCGTGTGCATCCACTCGGATGGTAACGACCGCCACATACTGCAGTCCGAAGCCGTGCTCGAAACGCTGCGCAACTTGAAGGCCCAGGGTGTCGTGAAAGCGATCGGCCTTTCTGCGAAATCACCCGACGGCGTGCTCGCGGCGATGGAATACGGTCTCGACCTCGTCATGGCGACGATCAATCCAAACTACCACGATGAAATCCCGGCGATTGCCGAAGCCGGAAACGCAGGACTTGGTGTGCTCGTGAAGAAGGCCATGCAAAGTGGTCATGGCCGTAGTGGTGCTCTCAACTGGGTGGCGCAGCAACGTGGTGTCAGCAGCATCGTCACCGGCACGATCACCGCGCAACATCTGCGCGACAACAGCCAAGCGATCACGGGCCTCGCACCGTAAAAAACCCGTCAAACAACGCCGTACGCGCCCCAAAACATACGGAAAGTCCCTTACAGCGTGCATGGCGCACACAAACGGGCGAAAAAACGCTTTGCACGAACCCCCCTGCGCCCTACTATGCGCGCCGATTTCCCCGGGGGTTCGAATGACGCTGACTATCTCCGATTATTACGACATCGAATCCTTCCAGCGCATGAAGGCATTTGCCGACAAGCAGGAAACGCCTTTCCTGGTCGTCGATACCTCGATCGTGGGTCGTCAGTACGACGAACTGCTGCATGCCTTTCCATTCGCAAAGGTCTTCTACGCGGTTAAGGCCAACCCTGCGCCCGAGCTGATTGATCTGCTGCGCGATAAAGGTTCGAGCTTCGACATCGCATCGATTTACGAACTCGATCGTGTGCTCGCATCGGGTGTCTCGCCGGATCGCTGCAGCTTCGGCAATACCATCAAAAAAGCCAAAGACATCCGCTACTTCTACGACAAGGGTGTGCGCATGTACGCCACCGATTCGGAAGCAGACCTGCGCAACATCGCGAAAGCTGCACCCGGTTCAAAGGTCTACGTGCGGTTGCTCACCGAAGGTACACAGACCGCAGACTGGCCGCTCTCCCGCAAGTTCGGTTGTCAGACCGACATGGCACTCGATCTTTTGGTGTTGTCACGAGAACTCGGTCTTGAGCCCTACGGCCTCTCCTTCCACGTCGGTTCGCAACAACGCGACATCGGTGTGTGGGACGCGGCCATCGCCAAAGTGAAGGTGATCTTCGAGCGTCTTGCCGAAGAGGACAACATTCATCTCAAGATGATCAACATGGGTGGTGGTTTCCCGGCCAACTACATCAACCGCACCCATGACCTTGCAACTTACGCCGAAGAAATCACCCGTTTCCTGCTCGAAGATTTCGGTGACGATCTGCCCGAGATCATTCTCGAGCCGGGTCGTTCGCTGGTCGGTAACGCAGGGCTACTGGTGAGCGAGATCGTGCTGATCTCGCGAAAGTCGCGCACGAGCCTGCATCGCTGGGTGTATCTCGATGTCGGCAAGTTCTCTGGCCTCATCGAGACCATGGACGAGTCGATCAAATATCCCGTGTGGTGTGACAAACATGGGGAGCTCGAAGACTCGGTGCTTGCCGGGCCGACGTGCGACAGCGCCGACATCATGTATGAGAACTATCGTTACCCGCTGCCACTGACGCTGGCCATCGGTGATCGGCTGTATTGGTTCTCAACCGGTGCTTATACGACGAGTTACAGCGCCATTGAGTTCAACGGCTTTCCGCCGTTGAAGTCGTATTACATCTAGCGCCTGACCGAGCCGCGCTTCAGACCCCGGTCTGGATTTTCCGAATGATGTCGGTGGTCGACGTGTCTTCGACCAGACTGAGGACTCGCACGTCGCCGCCATAACCGCTGACCAACTGGTGACCCACCACCTGGTCAGCGCAGTAATCTCCGCCCTTGACCAGCACATCGGGACGCAACAGTGCCAGTAACGGCTCGGGTGTGTCTTCGTGGAAGCTGACCACCCAATCCACGGAGGCAAGACCGGCGAGCACACGCATGCGTCGATCCAGTGGATTCACTGGGCGATTCGGACCTTTTTCAAGCCGCACCACCGAGGCGTCGTCGTTTACCGCGACTACCAAGCGATCACCGAGCGCCCGCGCCTCTTCGAGGTAGGTGACGTGTCCTGCATGAAGAATGTCGAAACAGCCGTTGGTGAAGACCACCCGCTCACCGCTCGCCTTGGCCTGTGCGACGACTGCCGCCAGCTGTTGCCGCGATAACACCCCACGATCACGCCCACCTCGACGCGCCACAGCATTGGCGAGCTCCGGACCACTCACCGTCGCAGTGCCAACCTTGGCGACCACCAGGCTTGCACCAAGATTGGCAAGGGCCGCACTGCGCACCACATCCCAACCCACCGCCGTGCTGATGCCGAGCAACGCCGCGACCGTATCGCCTGCGCCGGTCACATCGAAGACTTCCACTTCGTGAGCCGGGATATGTTCCATGCCGCCATTGCTGCTCACAACGGTCATGCCTTTGCTGCCGCGCGTGATAACAAGCGAGCCCACGTTGCTTATAGAGCAAGTCGCGCGCGCCAGTTCACACAGCTCCTCTTCTGACGTCCAGTTGCCGGCAGACGCCCGAAACTCGTGGTCATTGGGTTTAATGATGGTTGCGCCAGCGTAGCGACTAAAAGGTTTCGCCTTGGGGTCGACGATGACTGGCACCTTTGCGGCCTTCGCCATACTGACCAGCTTCTCAGGCTCGGCTAACGTGTTCTTGTCGTAGTCTTCGAGAATGAGTGCATCGGCATCGGGCAGGATCTTCGCCAGTAGCGCCTGCAATTGAACTTGCACATCCGGCACCAGGCGATCGAAGTCAGCACGCAGCAACTGTTGCCGTTGGCTGACGATGCGTAGTTTGACGATGGTATTGAATTCCGGCGCAGTGACGAATTCGCAGCGCACACCGGCCGCTTCAAGACTGCCACGAAGCAGCACCGCCGCCGCGTCGTCACCCACCACGCCGATCAGCGTGCACTTTGCACCGACGCTCGCGACATTTAACGCAGCGTTCGCAGCACCACCCGGACGGTGCTCTTCGCGCTGGACATCTACCACAGGTACAGGCGCCTCTTGAGAGACGCGTCGCGCCTCGCCGTACCAGTAGCGGTCGAGCATGACATCGCCCATCACAACCAAATGGGTATCGCGAAGTGAGGGAAGCTTGAGGTCCTGCATAGTCGCCGGTTGCTTTTCGATGAGCCGCGGCGATGGTACCCGCTCAACCCCCCTACGCGCAGCGGGAAACTAAAAAAGCGCAGCGGGAAAGTAGAGAGTTGAGAGGTTTGGTGATACCCGCCTGATCGCATACAGTGCCCGTTGTACTTTGTGTCGGATCAACCATGCCGGAGACGCCCACATTCTTGCGCACGCCAGAGTCGGCGTTCGCAGCCATCGACGACTTCCCGTGGACACCTCACTACCTCCAGTGGTCCGGCATGCGGATGGCGCACATCGATGAGGGACCCAGTGACGCGCCTGTTGCGCTCCTCCTCCACGGAGAACCTACGTGGAGTTTTCTCTATCGCAAGATGATTCCACCTCTGCTCGCAGCAGGTTATCGCTGCATAGCGCCGGACCATGTGGGTTTTGGCAGATCAGACAAACCTGTCGATGACAACTGGTATGTAATCGAACGACATATCGAACGCATCCGTTATCTCATCGACCGGCTCGACCTGAAGAACATCACCCTCTTCTGCCAGGACTGGGGTGGACCCATCGGACTTCGCCAGGCGGTTGATCAACCGGAACGGTTTTCACGTCTCGTGATCATGAACACATGGCTGCATCACGAGGGTTTCGAATATTCGCCCGGCATTCGTGCCTGGCGGGATGCAGCGACCCATTTCATGTGGGTGGCCTGGACCGGGGGAGATTTACCCTGTGGTGCCATTACGGCCTACGGGTTGCGTCTTCCCGGTCATGATCGCGAAAAACTGAAACGCGCCTACGATGCACCTTTCGCACAAGGCCCTAAGGCTAAGGCGGGCGCACGTCGATTTCCGTACTGCATTCCCTTTGCACAGCCCATCGAAGGCAATGCCGCCAATCAGGCGCGATGTTACGCAGCCTTAAAATCACTGGGCCTGCCGACCCATTTCATTTTCGGTGATGCGGATCCGGTGTTCACGGCCGATTGGGCGCGCAAATGGTCGACAGAAATGCCGGGGTCGACGCTCGACTTCATTCCAGGCGCCACCCACTTCGTTCAGGAAGAAGCGGGTGAACAGATCGTAAAGATTTTCCTCGAACGGCGAGGCTGACAAAACAGCTATGTCGCGTCATGCGCCGCTCAAACCGTTGTGGCATCCCATTGCCTGGCCTGCATGGTGCGTGATCGCGCTCGGTTGGTGTATCGCGCGTCTGCCCATCTCATGGATATTCGGATTTGGGCACATCCTCGGTCGCGGCCTGTATCTCCTCGCGGTTTCTCGCCGTCGTATCGCCCGCACCAATCTGCGGCTCTGTTTTCCAGCGATGCAACCGGAAGAGAGAGAGGCGTTGCTCAAAGAGAATTTCGTACACACTGCGCTCGGCGCGCTCGAGGCGATGCTGCCCTGGCTTAACCCGGGACGTGATCTTTCACCCCTCATCGACGTTGTTGGCGCCGAGCACTACCACGCGGCACAAGCGCAGAACCGCGGCATCTTGGTGCTCGCCGCACATTTCACCGTCATGGATGTGATCTCTGCATCGCTTAAACGCCTCGGCACTTTCGATGTGATGTATCGCTACAACAAGAACCCTGCGTGGGAGTGGTTGCAAGTAACGGGGCGTAGGCGGTACTTCGAGGGTGTGGTGGAGCGCGAAGAAACGCGTCAAGTGCTGAAGCGCCTCAAAGCCGGCCGTGCGATCTGGTACGCGGCCGATCAGGATTACGGTCGCAGGCACTCCGTCTTTGCGCCGTTCTTCGGCGTCCCTGCTGCCACCATCGTCGCCGCCAGTCGTTTCGCGAGAATGAATGATTCTCCGGTGCTTTTCATGACCACAGCACGAGATCTTGAACGGCGACGTTGGTCCATCACATTTCATCAACCCGTCGAGGACTTTCCCGGCGTCGATGAAGTTGCAGACGCTAGCCGTGTCAACGCAGAGATTGAGTCCTTTGTCCGAGAGCGACCGGCGCAGTACCTGTGGATACACCGCCGCTTCAAGACGCGGCCAGAGGGTGAACGGGGCTTTTATACGAAGCGGTGATTCACACCATCGGCGCCTGCAGGTTCATCTCGTCGGCAATTCGACGAGCAACCGCCTCCACAGAGTATTCCGTGCGAACCCGAGTGAGCGCGCGCGAACCGTAATCATCTGGGTCGATCTTCGCTTCATGTACCGCTCGCAGTGCGGCGGCGATTTCATTCGCATCAGCTTTGGCGTAGTAGAAGCCTAAATCTCCAAGGATCTCGGCAGGGCCCGCCACGTTTTGGCACACCACAGGAATACCTGCGAGCAGCCCCTCCAACGCAACCATGCCAAAGGCTTCGACATCTCCGGACGTCAACAACAACGCGTCAAGCGCCCGATAACACCGTCGTGCATCACCCACAAAGCCGGTGCAGTGAACGTTGGCATCACCTTGTTCGAGCCGCCCACGGAGCGGTCCATCACCCACAAACACCAATCGCGCACCCTCAAGCGCGGCCGCACGAAATCCTTCGAGTGCGAGCTCCGGTTGTTTCTTCGGATGCAGACGCCCCACTACACCGATGGTGAAGGGCCCTGGTTCCAGTTTTAGTTTCGCGAGTGCTTCAGATTTGCTCAGAAGCGAAGCCTGTTCCCGTTCGACATCCACCGCATTCGGCCAACAGATGCACCGCGACACCTGCTTCTGCAGATCGTCGACGACGGCCGGCGATATCCCCGCGAAAACCGTGCGCCGATCGAAACGCACCAGGAGCTTACGCACCGCACGATCAAAGAAATGAAACTCATGCGCGACCGCGACGGTTCGGGTCGCTTCAAGCGCACTCGCTTTAAAGACTCGCCAGCTGCGATAACGATGACAGATCGCCAGTCGATACGTGCTTGGACGAGGCAGATGTTCATCCAGATCACGCGCCAGCGCCTTGCTGTCTCGCAGTGACTTGGCGTTCAGGTAGATCGCGCCTTTAACAGGGGTGCCGAGAGGCGGCGAGAAAAACACGGTCGTGCACTTCAGACCCAGCAAGCGCAGCGCTTTCGCATAAACCACACACAGGTCAGCAAACGGCGGGTGATCATGCGGACAGAGCTGCAGCACATCACCACGCTCCTCCCCATCATCACTCATCGACATCACACATTGACATCACTCACTACCCTTGGTCACCAGCCAGTCGCCGAGTACGAGATATTCGAGATCGCAACCCATGAACATGTTGAGCGCGTCCGTAGGTGAACAGACCATCGGCTCACCACGCCGGTTCAGCGATGTGTTCAGCACCACCGCGTTGCCGGTTCGTACTTCAAGGGCTTCGAGCAGGGCGTAATACCGTGGGTTCGTATCCTTCTCGACAATCTGCACTCTTGCCGTGCCATCTTCGTGAACAACTTCTGGAATTCGCGGTTTCCACTCCGGCACCACATCAAAGGTGATCGTCATGAATGGTGCTGGATGATCCGTGCCGATGATGGAAGGCGCTACGCGATCGAGGACACTCGGACAGAACGGTCGCCAGCGTTCACGAAATTTGATCTGCTCGTTGATGCGGTCCGCGATGTTGGACGCTGATGGACAACCGAGAATCGAACGATTGCCGAGTGCGCGTGGTCCAAACTCCATGCGCCCCTGGAACCACGCAACCGGATGACCTGCCGCGAGCAAGTCTGCAGTGATTGTAACGATGTCATCATCGCGCTTTGCGGTCACCCGACGACCCAAGGACTTCACAGCCTCGAGGATTTGTTCATCGCCATAGGCAGGTCCGAGATAGGCATGGCGCATACGCGGCGGACACTGCCCTGCTTCCGCCGCAACAAAACTGGCAGCCCCGAGGGCCGTGCCGGAATCCCCTGATGCCGGTTGCACAAACAGCTCTTTCACGTGAGGCAGTGCGACGATGCATTGATTGAGTTTGACGTTGAGCGCACCACCACCGGCAAACGCGAGCAATCCGGTTTGACGAAGCGTTTCGCCGAGATACTTCTCGAGCAACATGAGACATCGTTCTTCAAAGAGCTTCTGTATCGCTGCGGCGTAATGAATCCAAGGCTCTTCAGCTGAATCGCCAACACGACGTGGACCCAACCATTCGATGAGTTTCGGACTGAAGTAAAAACCCGTACCGTTTTCTTTGTAACGCCGAAGTCCGACGGTATTGACGAGCCGTGTGTCCGCTTTAAACCCGTCCGCAGTTTCAGGGAGGATGCGCGAGAGATCGTAACGATTCGGATCGCCATAAGGCGCCATGCCCATGACCTTGTATTCACCATCGAGCATCTCAAAACCGAGATACTCGGTGATGGCGCCGTACACGCCGGCGAGTGAATCGGGATCGTAGAACTCTTTGATCCGATGGATTTGCCCGTTCTCGCCATAGCCAAAGAACGTCGTCGTGTATTCACCTTTGCCATCCACACCAAGAATGGCGGTGCGCTCTTTGAACCCGGAAAGGTGATAGGCACTCGATGCATGCGCGATGTGGTGTTCAACAGCGCGAAACTTCGTACGCTCCCAATCGATGCCGAGTTCCTTGCCCATGGTCAGCACACGATCACGGTTACGTCGATAACGGCGATTGCCATTAAAGATCGCATCAAGCGCACGATCCGGCGCGTACCAATACCGTTTGGCGTAATGCCAACGCGCGGGGCTTGAGAGTGGAATCGACGCGTAAGGAAAGGCGACCACGTCTACGTCCGCCGGATTAATCCCAGCTGCCGTGAGGCAATACTGCGCTGCCTCGATAGGCATCTTGCCCTTGGCATGTTTGTCGCGGATAAAACGTTCTTCTTCTGCCGCAGCGATGATTTCGCCGTCGGCAATGAGAGCGGCTGAAGCGTCGTGGCCGAGGGCGCCGGACAGACCGAGAACGATCACAGGGGGAATACCGGGGATAAGCGTGTGCGCATTATGGCGACGGCACCCAGATGGGCAAGCCCCGAGATTTCGACCGGTTAGATCGCGGGCTCAGGCGCCTTTGAGTCCTGCGGCTTGAAGCGCTTCACGAATGGTCGATCGTGCCGGTGCCTCAGGCGTCCAATTGGCAAGCAGTCGTAGCACGTCTCGCTTCTGCCCGAAGCGCGAGACACGTATCGAATCCACATCGATAAGGTACAGCTTGCCTCGGCTCAGGATGAAGTTCGTGGATTTGAGATCTCCGTGCGTGAGTCCGGAACGCTGTAAGGCATCGATGATCGCCACCAGGTCCTTTAAGGTGAAACTGTCGATGTAACCCGAGCGCGTCAACGTCGCGAGGTCTTTGCCTTCAAGGCGCTCCATGAGCACATAGGCGGGACCTGGCCACCACCGGGAGCCCGTTTCAATAAGGCCCAGTGGCACTGCGGTGGGAATGCCGAGAAAGGCGAGACGCAATCCGTTTTGCCAGGCTTCACGGGCGCGGCGCCTAAAGATTCGGCGAAAGCGGTGACCGACGCTCGTGATGTTGTATCGTTTTGCGACCAGCTTCTGTCCGGGAAGGTCGACACTGACCACCGTCGCGCTGTTGCCACGTTTTAAAACGTTCGCGCCTTCGCCAAAGAAACGCTCAGGGTCTTCCATGAACTTGGCGAAGACAGCGCTTACTTCGCGCCGACAGAACCAGCGTCGACCCGCTTCCTCCCGGACCATGAAGTTGGTGCACTCCCGTAGCGCTTTTTGCAGGTAATGGGCGGATCGAGAGCGGATCGCCTTGGCCAACAATCGGCGCAATGTAGATTGCGCGACCAGCCCGGAGGACTCTTCCCGCGCTGCAAGGTAGGCATCCAGACAGTCACCGAGATCCGGCTGCGTCGGAATCTCGAACTGCGCGAGTAACACTGCGAGTTCTGCAAGCCCTTCGCGTACGGACAATACCTCGGGCTCAATCGCATCACTGTCGATGCTGATCAACGCACCTGCTGGCGTTTTCAGGAAATTGCCGAGATGCAGATCGGTGTGCGAGAAACCATGAAAGTGCAGGCGTCCGAGGATGTCCGCAAGTTCTATCGCATCACGTTCATCCGCATGGCTAGCGCCCTGGAAGCGGGCGAACAACATCCACGCCAGCTGCGTTTTTGCCTGGTTGGTGCGGCTTTGGGCGATGATCGGAGTGGTCTCGACCGATGCCTTGGTGAAACCTTCCTGCCCACGTAGCGCACGGCCACAGTCTCGCTCATGGTGTGGTCCAAAGAAGAGCTTCAATACACCCGCACCACGCACAGAATCATGCGTACCCACCGTCAACCGCCGACCGGGAAGATGACGCAGCACTTCTGTCACTACAAACGAGCCGTCCTCGAGCACGAGCTCAAAAGGCAGTTCCGGTTCCCGAGCGAGGGTTGGCAAATCCTTTGGTCCGACTATCCGCATCCTGGGGAACCCTGCCGAACGCGTTTCTTCTGTTCGGCATACTTCTCAATCAGCGATACCGCCACATCCTTCAACGCATAGAGGTCTTGATGTTGTGAGAGTGCAATCCCCGCAGCGCGCCAAGCGCCCCTCTCTTCGCTGCTTAAAATCCGTATCAGGTCGGCTTCAAACCTCGTCTGATCAAACGGGACTGGCGTAACGAGGCCTGCGCCTGAACTCTGAACGTAGTGGGCATAGCCACAGTTGGCGGTGGTCAGCATCGGCAATCCGGCAACCATCGCTTCGAGAATCACCATGCCGGCGTTCTCATCGTAGGCCGGCAGAACCGCAGCATCACCTGCAGCGAGCAGATCTGGAATGTCATCCCGACCCTCGGGAAAGAAATGCACCAGGTCGGTGATGCCGAGCCGAATCGCCATCCGGCGAAAAGGTTCCGCGTTGTCCTTGCCAACAACATAAAGGCGAATGCGGCTGGAGACGGATTCTGGGAGCGCTTGGAGCGCCAGCAACACTCGATCCAGCCCTTTCTTGATAAAGCCACTACCGATGAAGAGCAGCAACAGCTGATCCTCTCTGAGGCCCAATCGTTGACGAACGTTGTTCCGTTGTTCTGCACGCACTTCTGCATCAGGTGACGCAGCGCGGTCTCGTTCGATGCCGGGGGGCAGGCGATGAAACCGTTCAGGCTCCGTACCGTAGAAATGCCGGAAGTGAGGGGTGTACGTATCGGAGATCGTCAGAATCTGCGTTGCTGCGCCAGCAGCAAACACAGCGCGTTCCGCGTCTCTGAAACTTCGATAGCGCGGCGTTAGTCGATACAACGCACCACGTTGATTACGTGCTTTCTCCTCAAAACACGAATCGCCGGCGTAATACATGTCAAGACCGGGCATCTTGTTCATACCGAAGACGAAGTCGACGGGGTCAGCGGCGACGTCGGACTGCACCCAGTCTGCAAATCGCTCATAGAGCCGATGATTGGTAAGGGCTTTCACGGGTGCGATCCGAACCTCGAGTCCATCGATCGTCGGTCCATTCCAGCGGATCGTGTACACACGCACATGATGCCCACGCACCACACACGCCGAGGCGAGTTTACGCAGGTCGCGTTGGATGCCACCGAAGGGAAAGTACTTGAAGATGCAGAACGCGAGCTGCATGACTTAAATCAGCCCCGCCACGGCACGCGCACGCTGCCAAACCTGAGTTGCAGTTAACTCAGCGAAACAAGGTGGATCCACCAAAGCAGTTCTGCGATCCGGATGTGAACACACGTCCTTGCGGCAAGGTGCGCACGACAACGTAGAGACCAGATTTTGCACGTGGCGGCCTCGGATACCGGTGAGTGTTGGGTCCGTCGGTCCATAGAGGCCAATCACAGGCCGATCCAGCGCTGCAGCGATATGGGCAAGTCCAGAATCCACTCCGATGATCACAGCCATCGCCGCCATCTTCTCAATCAACTCACCGAGTGCCATACGGGGCAGGACGTTGGCGCCAACCGACTGCAATTGCCCCGCTCGTCTTTCTTCTTCACTCGTGCCATGCGCAACATAAACCGCAAAACCGTCCTGTCTGGCCGCGGTGACGATCTCCCGCCATGACGATTCGGGAAAATGTTTGCTTTGCCACGTAGTGCCATGGAGCACCAGCACCGTTCGGGTATCGATCTGACTCTGACGACCAATGCCGTAGCTCATGCCTTGGGGTTGTTCGTAGCCAAATACTGATGCAAAGAGGCGTCGTTGCCGGTCAATTGCATGCAGGTCTCGAGGTACGTACACAGATTTGTTGTGAATCCACGCCGACGCCCCTTCGCGTGCGCAGTCACGCGAGAAGCCCGCGCGCACAACACCCGACGCCATTCGACTCACCGCGGCACTTTTGATGAGCCCTTGCGAATCGAGCACCACGTCGTAACGTTCTTCTCTGAGGCGTTGCCAGAAACGCTGCATCGCTTCGCGACTCGCGGCGAGATTCTTGCGCCAACGTCGCCAGGCCACGGGTAGTACCGCTCGCACACCGGGATGAAGAGCGGCGACTGGCGCAAATCCTTCTTCCACCACCCAATCGAAGGTGATGCCTTGCTCCGCAGCGTCGGTTACAGCAGGCAACGCATGCACCACATCACCCAGTGATGACATCTTGACGAGCAACGCACGGGTCACGCGGCCGCCTCCGATACCGCAATCACGCGATCTGGTGTTAGCGTTCGCAAGCAGTTGAGGTGCCCGAGGGGGCACTCCCGCTTGAAGCAAGGACTGCAGGAAAGTCCGAGGCGCACGACCTTGGCCTGGGGCGAAAGGGGTGGCGTGAAGTCAGGGGACGTTGAGCCGTAGATCGCGGTAACAGGCACACCGAGTGCCGCTGCCACATGCATCAGACCAGAGTCATTGCAAATCACGCGTGTCGCCAATGACATGAGGTCGATGGCCTCACCCAATCGTGTTTTTCCTGCCAGGACTTGTACGCCTGCTTTTCCAACTTGCGCGACTATCTCGTTGCACACGTCGACATCCTTGTGACCTCCCATCAGCCACGCCTCACCACCACCCTCAATCACGTGTCTCGCGACCACCGCATAGTGTTCGGAAGGCCAACGTTTTGCCGGCCCATACTCCGCACCAGGACACAACACGGTGATCGGTGCATCCAGGTTGAGCTTAAGCGCCGTTGCAACTTGCAATGCAGCATTCTTGTCTGCGCGAAGTCTTGGTTCCGGATAAGGACGAGTGAGTGACTCTGTTGCTTCGATCCCGAGTGCCATGAAACGTTCGATCTGTAGCGGCAGTACTGCTTCGTCGAGCCGCCGCCAGTCGTTCAGCAATCCGCGCCGTTGTTCACCCAACCAGCCGGTGCGGCGGGGAATACCCGCGAACCACGGGATCAACGCAGATTTAAGGCTGTTCGGCAAAACAATCGCCCAATCAAACCGTAGCGCACAGAGCATGTTTGCGAATCGCCAGCGTTCACCGAGCGCAAGTTCGCCATGTCCTGCCTTGAGCTCATGAACTGCTTGAACGCCTTCAAGCCGCTCAGCGACGGACCGCGTGGCCGAAGGCGCGAGCAGATGGATCTCGGCATCGTGATGCCGCCGACGCAGGTTTTGCACCAGCGTGTCGGTCATCACCATGTCGCCGATCCAGGCGGGGGCGACGATCAAAATGCGCATGCCGCTTCAATTGTCCGTTTTTTCGCGGCGTTAGTATCGCCTGTCAGCGGACCGGTGTATGCCACTCCGGATGCGCCGTGGTCCGACCCCTGACCTGGTCAAAGTAAGCCGTCTGCAGTTTTTCCGTGATCGGTCCACGTCGTCCGGAACCAATCTGCCGCCCATCGAGTTCACGAATGGGCAACACCTCTGCAGCCGTGCCGGTAAAGAACGCTTCGTCGGCGATATAGACCTCATCGCGCGTGATCCGGCGTTCGCGCACCTCCAGACCGTGTTCCTCAGCCAACTGGAAGACCGTATTGCGCGTGATTCCGTCTAGGCACGACGTCAACTCCGGCGTATGCAACACACCCTTTCGAATGATGAAGATGTTCTCGCCGCTACCTTCGGCCACGTAACCTTCCGGGTCGAGCAAAAGCGCTTCATCACAACCGGCGTCGAGCGCTTCGTGCAGCGCCAGAATCGAGTTGGTGTAGTTGCCTACGGCCTTGGCTTTGCACATCGTGATGTTGACGTGATGGCGGGTGTAGGACGAGGTACGAACACGAATGCCCTTCTCCGTTGAATCGGGGTCCATGTAATTGGGCCACTCCCAGGCAGCAACCACCGTGCGAACCGAGAGCCCTTTGGCTCGAAGCCCCATGGCTTCACTGCCGAGGAAAACGAGCGGCCGCAGATACCCCTCTTTCAGATCGTTGGCGCGCAATACGTCGACATGCGCTTGAATGACCTCTTCCTGGGTGTAAGGAATCTTGAGACCAAGGATGTGCGCGGATTTGAAGAGGCGATCCGTATGTTCGTCGAGACGAAACACCATCGGACCCTTCGCGGTGTTGTAACACCGCACACCTTCAAACACACCCACGCCATAGTGTAGTGAGTGAGTAAGTACGTGAACTTTCGCATCGCGCCACGGAATCAGCTTTCCGTCTTGCTAGATGAAACCGTCGCGATCAGCGAAATTGCCTTGGGTCATGTTGATGAATCTCGTTTGAAGGTCGTTGAAACACCGAACAACTCAAGCCTTCGATGATGGAGCGCTGCGTTGATCCGTCCTCAACCGAACAATGTTGTCCAGGTGCCGCGCACCAGCTCTTCGTGAGTCTTCAGCAGCCGCACGGCACGCGCCCGGTCGGGAAGATCGAGCGCACGGCGATGGGACTCAGCACGCAGTGCAAGGTACGCATCTTTCAGTGCCTCGGCCGTAGCCTTTGGCAACACGCCACTTGACGCGGCCGCTTCGAGAATCCGCACGTTATCGGGCCAAATCGCCAGTTCTGGATGATCGTGGGCATGCGCAAGTACGAAGTATTGCACCATAAATTCGATATCGACGATACCGCCGGAGCTGCGCTTGAGGTCCGCCTCGGCGAGCTCGTGATTGAGCATGCGTTGCCGCATCGCGACCACGTCGGCTTTCAGTTTGTGTACGTCCCGCGGTCGACAAAGCAGTTCACTGCGGTGTTTCTCAAATCGCTCGCGAAGCTCTGGATCACCTGCGACGCTGCGAGTTCGCACCAGTGCCTGTTGCTCCCAGGTCCAGGCCCGCTCTTCCTGATAACTCAAGAACCCTGCGAGACTTGAAACTATCATGCCGGCATTGCCAGAAGGCCGAAGCCGCATATCGATGGTGTAGAGCGGCCCGTTGTAGGTATTGGTTGTCAGAATATGCAGCAGCCTGCGTGCGAAACGCGCGAGCCACTGGCTCTGTTCGTCATGGAAATCGTGCAAGAAGACAATATCGAGATCCGAGCTGGGACCGAGCTCAAGCCCGCCCAACTTGCCGTAACCCACGATGATGAAGCGGCGCTCAGCGGGTCCTTGGCAATCCACCCACGCCATGTCGAGACTCTCCTGCAGCAGCGCTTCGGCAAGAAAGGTGTAGTAGTCGCTGATCTTCATCAGCGGCAACTTTTCCCTGAGCTCCGCAAGAGCGATCCGAAAGGAGTACTGCTCACGAAATTCGCGCAGTACGTCCATGCGTCGTTCCGCATCATCCTTCGCAACTGTGGAGAGACGCTCTTGGATTTCGGCGCGCAACATCTCACTCGATGGCAGTTGGTGCATGCCGCGATCATCCAGCAACGCATCCATGTGCATCGGGTGTGCGCACAGCCGTTCAGCGATCCAGCTGCTCTTGCGGACGAGATCCACCAACAATCGCCGCGCTGAAGGATTCTCATGCAAAAGCGCGAGATAGGCCGAGCGTCTTAGGATGCCACGCAGGATGGGGGTCAATCGCGCCAGCACCATGCCCGCATCCGCAGCGCCATGCAGTTCTGACAACAATTCCGGCATCAGAATGTCGAGCCGCTCTCGTCCTTCGCGCCCCACGCTGGCGCGATCCCTGGCCAGGAGCAACTGACGAAGTTCTTGCGCCGCGGCCTCGGATTCACCCAACTGCCAGGCGTTTACCGCTGCAGGGACATCGTCCCAGTGAACTTCGGACGTATCAGCGGGCTCAACCGGCGCGATGACGCCATCAAAAAAAGATCGGACACATTGGCGATGCACGTCGAGCACTTGCAGCAGCTCGTCGTAGCTTCCGAAACCCATCATCAACGCGATCTGCAAACGATGCTCAGGATCGTAGGGAAGCGTCTGCGTCTGCTCGTCAGCCCGTGCTTGCAACGAGTGTTCAAGATCGCGCAGAAAAACGTAGGCTGAACGGAGTGTCTCTGCTGTCTCTGGAAAGATATGCCCCGTACGCACCAGCGCATCCAACGCGGGCTGCAGCCCATTCTGCCGAAGCTGCGGCTCCCGACCACCAAAGATCAGCTGCATCACCTGCACACCAAACTCGATCTCGCGAATACCACCCTCGCCGAGTTTGATGTTGCCTTCCGCATGCCTTTCGGCGCGAATTCGCGCCTTCATATCTCGCAGCGCACTCAGTGCACCAAAGTCGAGATAACGCCGATACACAAAAGGTTGCAGGCGTTTCAACATCTCATGGCCTGCCGAGACATCACCCGCACAGGGTCTCGCCTTGATGAACGCGTAGCGTTCCCAGTCTCGGCCCTGCGTCTCGAAGTAGGTCTCCATGGCATCGAAATGCATGACCAGGGGTCCACTGTCGCCATAGGGGCGAAGCCTTAAATCAATTCGAAAGGCGAAACCATCCACCGTCACTGGATCCAGTGCGTCAACCAACATCTGGGCTACACGCACGAAGAACTGCTGACAGGTTTTTCCTGCGGTGGTTTCACCCGCTTCAGGATACGCAAGCACCAGGTCAACGTCTGACGACAGATTGAGTTCTCGGGCACCAAGTTTTCCGAGCGCCAGCACAACGAGGCATTGTGGGGAACCTGACGCATCCTGCGGATTACCGAATCCGCGCGTTGCGGCAAGAGTCCGGTGGCACCAGTCAAGCGCAGCATCCACCGTAGCGGCGGCCATCGCCGAGACATTGCCAACCGTTTCCGCGAGGGGCGCCCTGCAGGAGATATGACGATGGACGAGATGTAGTTGTAGTCGATTACGTTCCCGACGCAGCAGCGATTTCACTTGTGTCATGTCGGACAACGACTCGAGAGACGTTCTGAGATTCTCTGCCCACACCGCCACGTCGGGCACTGCAGCGAATTCTCCTTTAGCCAGAACGCCCCGCAACCACGCCCCTTCGCGCATCACGACGTGTGCTGCAAAGGGAGACAGGCTGATGGTTCGGAGAAAGGCCGGATCCAACGGTAGTTCAGCGTCCGCCAGAACTACCGACGCGCGTGAAGTTAGAAATTTCGGAAGCTCGTGCAGAGCGCGCTCAGCCATGAGCGATGGGTACGATGCGCAGCACCTCACTGATGGTCGTCAGACCCGCGGCCACTTTTTGCGCACCAGCCAGGCGCAAAGTCCGCATACCTTCTTTCATACCCGCTCGACGAACTGCATCGAGATCTGTCGACGTCGTAACCAGTTGCTGAACGGATTCGCTCAGCGGCAAGACCTCGTACAGACCGATCCGGCCATAAAAGCCCGTATCCCTGCATTCGAGGCACCCCACTGGCGCGCAGATCTTTGCAGGTGGTTTGACCCGGAAAGACCTCGTCAGCGCCGCCCACGTTTCTTCATCAACGTCTTCTTCGGCTTTGCAATGTGGACAGAGTGTCCGCACGAGGCGCTGCGCCATCACACCGAGTATCGTGGCCTTGATCATGTAACTCGGCACTCCCAGGTCGATCAGTCGTGTGATCGCCGTCGGCGCATCGTTGGTGTGCAGTGTTGAAATCACGAGGTGCCCCGTGAGCGCCGCCTGAATCGCCAT
>SXGR01117783.1_pt1 | contig 22815 bp, 23 predicted proteins | sample 3174711 | NCBI WGS metagenome assembly SXGR01 (sample SAMN11356860, study PRJNA531348) | freshwater metagenome | isolation source: freshwater sample F1-60 | place: China: Fuxian Lake, Yuxi | collected 2017-12-25 | reverse complement strand
GAAGCACACCTTGCGAGTTCTCGTGAGAGGATGCCGCGATACCAACGACCCTGCATCAGCGACCTATGCCTCATGATATATCGTCATCACTCCGACTGAACTACTCGTCGTGTAACCGAGGCGGTGGACTTTGGACGCGACGCCTACTTCCAAGGCGAGCCTCAGCCCTAGACCCTCACCGTCTTCTTCACTGGCTTACCCAGAGACCCATTCTTCTCCGGAGTAATCAGGACGCTCCAGGTGCCCTTGGTCTTGAGTCTGACGCTGCACCTTGCTTTGCCGCTCTTGATCTTGCAGGAGCCGGTGATGATTTGTTTGCCATTGCTTGCACTGATGCTGTAGGTGGTGCTGGTATCGGCTGTGAAGGTTGCTGTGATGGAGTTGCCCCGGTTTGGTGGACATCTTGGTATGCCCTGGCTTTCGTGGAGTGTGGAACTGCTCCCAGTCTCGCTCCGCTATGAATTCTCGAACCTCTTGACGAACAGCGTCACTCATTAGTGGCAACTCTAGTTTCTCGCAGGACTATGGGGAAGACTTTCTAGCTGGTGAGCCTAGAGGTCTTCGTTTGAGGGCGCACCGTACCCGTCGAGGAACTTCTTGGGTCTTTCTCGCTGTGTGACGAGCCCCGCGTCTTTTAGAACAACCTCTTGGTCGCTCGCGGAGAGGATGATCATTCCTCCGTGTCGCTCGTGGAGATGGACTGAGTCTTTCGTGAGCAATGGCTTGACGTAATCCCAAGTGGGGTTGTAGATCCACCTGTTCTCGCTGAAGTGATTCGCGGCTATGGGTTCGGAATCTCCGACTTTGGGTGGGTAGATGAGTTGGTACGCGTTCCAGTGGTACTTCTGGTCTGTTGAGCGTTTCGTGCGGATGCGTTGGAGGTATCCGAGCTCCTCGAGCTCTTTCGTGGCCTTCTTGATGGTCGTCAGGCCACAACTGACCACAGCAGCAAGGTTCGCCTGATCAACGTATGCCTGGTCGTCTGCGTTGATGAATGAGTGAATTCCGTCGAGCACTGCCACAAGACGCTTCTTCTTGGCCTCATCAGCCCCATGGCCGGCCTCCTTCGTCGCTGTCGACCCACGGATAGCCGCAGGGCGGGCGACCGGCGCTCGGGGAACTACGCCTCGGTCTTGGGTTCGGCGGGTGCCGCCGCGTCAGCAGAGGCGTCGGCCAGCTCGAGCGCGCCGCGCCCGGCCTCCTTCGCCGCGCCCGTCAGACCTTGGCCCTCGGCACGCGCCTGCTTGAACGACTGCTCGCCCTTGTCGAAGGCGTCGGAGGCGGCGTCGGCCGCGGTCTGCGCGACCTCGCCGGCGCTGACCGCCGCGGCCTTCGTGTTGGTCGCGGCCTCGCGGGCCTTGTCCTTGAGGTCCGCGGGGACCGCCTTCTTGAAATCGTCGAGAAGTCCCATCATCGCCTCCCGGGGTCGTCTGACATCCCCATCCTAGTCTGGACTCAGGCCTCGATCCGCTCCGGGAAGCCCGGGGCGCGCAGCTCGGTGCCGCAGGCGTCCTCGAGCAGGCGCACGATCTCCGGCGACTGGGCCTCGCCGCCGTAGCGCTCCTTGGCCCGCAGGTACTGGTCGCGGACGGCGGTGGCCAGCTCGAGCGGCACGCCGTACTCCTCGCCCATGGCGAGGTTGAACCCGAGGTCCTTGAGCGCGAGGTCGAAGGTGAAGTCGATCATGTACGAGCCGCTGAGGATCACCTGGCCCTCGGTCTCGTGCACGAACGAGTTGCCCGAGGAGGCCTGGATCACCTGCCAGGCGGTGCCGAGGTCGATGCCGGCCTGCTTGGCCAGCATCATCGCCTCGCCGTCGGCGACGAGGTGGATGAAGGCGAGCATGTTCGTGATCGCCTTGATCTTCGAGGCCTGGCCGACCGCGCCGACGTGGAACTGGCGGTTGCCGATCGGCCGGAAGAGCGGCATGTGTTCCTCGACGAGCGCGGCATCGCCGCCGAGGATCACGGTCACGCCGCCGGTTTTGGCGAGGTGCACGCCGCCCGTCACGGGCGCCTCGATCGTACGGACGCCGCCCTCGGCGAGCCGCGCGGCGAGGTCGACGATCAGGTCGTGGTCGTTCGTCGAGTTGTCGATCCAGACCGCGCCCTCGCCGAGGCCCTCGATCAGGCCGCGCTCGCCGAGGACGACCGCCTCGATCGCCCGGGTCGAGGGCAGGCAGGTGAAGGCGACTTCCGCGCCCGTCGCGGCGTCGGCCGGGTCGTCGGCCCAGCGCGCACCGGCGGCAACGAGCTCGTCGCCGCTGGCCCGGGTGAGGTCGGTGACGGCCAGCTCGTGGTCGGCACGCAGCAGGTTCATGGCGATCGGGGCGCCGAGCGCGCCGAGGCCGACGTAGGCGACCCTCATGGGTAGTGCTCCTCCCGGAGCTCGCCGTACACCGGGTTGAGGTGCAGTGCGGTGCCCGTGTACGGATGGGCGCGCGCGACCTCTTCGTCAAGCTCGACGCCCAGGCCAGGCGCCGTCGGGATGATCACATGTCCATCTTCGAAGCCCATCTTGGTCTTGAGGATCTCGGCGTGGAAGCCACCCCAGTCGCGGATGCTCTCCGTGATTAGGAAGTTCGGCGAACACGCACCGATCTGCACGTTCGCAGCCCCGACGATCGGGCCGCAGTAGAGATGCGGAGCGATCTGGGCGTAGTGCGTTTCGGCCATGCCAGCGATCTTCTTCGCCTCGAGGATGCCGCCGACGCGACCGAGGTTCATCTGCAGAATCGATGCAGCACCCGTGCGCAGCACACGCGCAAACTCGTACTTCGTCGTCAGGCGCTCACCCGTCGCGATCGGAATCGATGTGGATTGCGCAACGCGCGCCATCTCCTCCGGCATGTCCGGCGGTGTCGGCTCCTCGAACCAGAGCGGCTCGTACTTCTCGAGACGCCGGGCCATGCGGATCGCGCCGCTGGTGGTGAACTGCCCGTGCGTGCCGAACAGCATGTCGACGTTCGGGCCGACGGCCTCGCGGATCTGCTTGACGAACCGCTCGCAGCGCTCCAGCGCCTCGACCGACGGGTTGCGCGGATCGAGCGACGAGTAGCGGCCGGCGGGGTCGAACTTGACGGCCGTGAAGCCGCGCTCGACGTTCTCGACCGCGCGCTGCGTGGAGAGATCCGGGTCGTGGTAGACGTCGACCGGGTCGCCGGCCTCCTCGTAGAGGTAGGTGTAGGCGCGCAGGCGCTCGCGCACACGGCCGCCGAGCAGGTCGTAGATCGGCTTGCCGGCCGACTTGCCGATGATGTCCCAGAGCGCCATCTCGATGCCGCTGAAGACACCCATCACGGTGGTGTCGGGGCGGAACTGGAAGCCCGCGCCGTAGACCTCGCGGAACATCGTCTCGATGCGGTGCGGGTCCATCCCGACGATGCGGCGCTCCATCATGTCGTCGATGCACTTGGCGATCACGTCGGGCCCGAAGGTCGCGACGTAACACTCGCCGTAGCCGACGATGCCGTCGTCCGTGACGAGCTTGACGAAGATGAAGTAGTTGCCGCCCTCACTCGGGGGCGGGTTGCCGACGACGAACGTCTCCCAGGAGGCGATCTTCATCAGAACACCACCACGTTGCGCAGCGCCTCGCCGCGCTTGACCGCGGCGATCGCCTCGTTGATCTCCTCGAGCGGGTACTCCTTGGTGACCAGCTCGTCGAGCTTGAGTCGCCCGCCGCGGTAGAGGCCGACCAGCTGCGGGATATCAGCGGGCGTCTGGGCCGAGCCCATCTTGCTGCCGATGATGCGCTGCGAGTCCGCCGCGATCCACGAGGGGTCGAACGTCGTCGTGACGCCACTCGGCGGCATGCCGACGATGATCGTCTCGGCGCCCTTGCCCATCAGGCCGATGCCCTGCTCGATCGCGGGCCCGACGCCGACCGAGACGAGCACGGGGTCGGCCATGCGGCCATTCGTCAGCTCGCGCACTTCGGCGGCCACGTCCGCGCTGGTCTTCGAATTGATCACGTGCGTCGCGCCGAACGCGCGCGAGGCCTCGAGCTTCAGATCGTTGACGTCGATGGCGATCAGCGGGTTGGCGCCCGACAGCGCGGCGCCCTGGATGCAGTTGAGGCCGACACCGCCGGTGCCGATCACGACAACGGACGCGCCCGGCTTGATCGTCGTCGTGTTGATCGCCGCGCCGACGCCGGTGATCACGCCGCAGCCGAGCAGCGAGGCGACGGAGAAGCCGACGTCCTTGGGCATGACCGCGATCTGCGAGTGGTGCACGAGCACCTGCTCGGCGAAGGAGCCGACGTTCATCATCTGCGCGACGGTGGCACCCGTGGCGTCCTTGAGCGGCTGGCGCGTGGACAGCGGCAGCGTGGCCTCGCACATCACACGATCGCCGCGCGAGCAGTAGAAGCACTGGCCACAGGCGCGGATCAGCGTGACGACAACGTGGTCACCGACCTGGACGCCGGGCGTCTCCGGGCCAACGGCGCTGACGATGCCAGCCGTCTCATGGCCGTACAGCGCCGGCAGGTCGCCGCCCCAGCCGCCATCCATGTACGTGATGTCGGAATGGCAGATCGCGCAGGCCTTGACGTCCACGACGAGTTCGCCCGCCTGGGGCGCCTCGAGCGTCAGCTCCTCGATCACCAGCGGTTCATTGAATGCGCGGCAGACAGCAGCCTTCATGTGATCACCTTCAACTCGTTCGTGTACGACGTCGTCGGCGGGCGAACCCGCACGCCGTAGGGAGCCTACCTGTAGTTCCTGAGGAGGCTGTTCAGTCTCAGGATTGGTAGCCGGATTGGACTCTAACGGCCGTTGCATCAGGTCGATTAGGAGATGGATCCAATGCGAGTACTCTCGCCACCAAGACATAAATGGATCCATTTCGACTCGGTCAGACGTTTGGTATGTTTGCCTCATGGCAGGTCCAGCCATCCTTCGCAGTTCGTTCCTAGCCGGAGTCCTGTTCACTGCGCTCGCCGCTGCCGGACTACGGGTGCCGCAGATCGCCGGCGCAGCCGAGCGCGCGCTGCGCGGCACACGTCACTGGCCGACGAGAGCAGAGTGGCGCGCCCTCGATCAGACGGTCGGCGGCCGACTGATCCGCCCCGTGTCGCCCTGGGCTCGACTGGCGCCCAAGGCCCCCGTCCCAAAACGCCTGCGTAACCCGTTCTACCTCGAAGAGCATGCAGGGGCGACGCAGTCGACAGGAATGCACCGCGCCTGGAAATCCGTCCCGAGCGACTACGCCGTTGCCTGCGAGTCCGTCGACGACATCAAGGCCGCCGTCGACTTCGCCCGCACTCACGGCGTCCGAATCGCGGTTAAGGGCACCGGGCACGACTACTTCGGACGCTCGTGCGCGCCAGACTCGCTGCTGATCTGGACGCACCCGATGCGCGAGATCACCGTCCATCAAGCCATCGTGCCTGCCGGCGCGCCGCGCGGCACAACGCCCGTGCACGCAGTCACGACCAGTGCCGGCAACCGCTGGCTGGAGGCCTACCGCGCCGCAACGGCTGCTGGTCGCTACATCCAAGGCGGCGGGTGCACCAGTGTCGGCGCCTGCGGCGGCTTTGCCCTCGGCGGCGGCTTCGGGTCGTACTCGAAGCGCTTTGGCTCGGGTGCCGCGGGCGTCCTCGAGATCGAGGTCGTCACCGCCGACGGCCGCATACGCACCGTGAACCGGTTCCAGGAGCCCGATCTGTTCTGGGCCCTCAAGGGTGGCGGCGGCGGCACGTTCGGCGTCGTCAGCCGCATGACGCTGCTCAGCCATCCGATCCCGCGCACCGACGGCTGTCTGTCTGGCCAGGTCACAGCGCATTCCGACCTGGCCTACCAAGAACTGATCCAGCGGTATCTGGAGTTCGTCCCTGGTGCCATCAACAACCCCGATTGGGGCGAAGGCGTGATGTGGCGCAAAGGCGTCAACGAGATGGAACTGATGACGGCCTTCCTCGACCTTACGACCGCCGAGGCCGAAGCCGTGTGGGCGCCGCTCCTCGATCCGTTGCGCGCGCGCCCCGCGGACTTCACCGTCGAGACATCCTTCACCACACAGCCGTTCCGCGACAAGTGGAACCCCGTCGGCAAGTCTGGTGCAGTCATGGACGATCGTCCCAACGCACCTGACGGCTACTTCTGGTGGCGCGGCAACGGCGGGGAGGTCGCTGCGTACTGGGGAGGTTATGCGGGACGCGGAATCCCGCTCGCCTGCCTTTCCGGAACCAAAGCCGAACGGCTCGCCAAGGCGATCTTCGCCGCCACGCGCACCAGCCTCGTGCTCTGGCAGACCAATAAGGCGCTCGCCGGCGAGCATCCTGAGGCGCTCCGCCGCGACCGTCAGACGAGCCTCAACCCGGCCGTGTTTCACAATGCCGCCTTCGTCACGGTTGGTGATTGGGTCCAGTTCAAGTACCCGGGCGTGCAAGGACACGAGCCGGACGCCGCGCTCGCTCAGACCCAAATGGACGGCGTCAACCGGGCGCTGCGCCTGATCACGGCGGCTACGCCCGGCGGCGGCTCCTACACCAACGAAGGCGACTTCTTCGAACGCGCCTGGAAATCAGAGTTCTGGGGCACAAACTATGCGCGCTTGGCGCGCATCAAGAGCGAGTACGACCCGGACAACCTCTTCCGGGTTCATCACGGCGTCGGCAGCGACATGCCAGTCCGCTCGATCTGAGCATCCCGAGCAGCGCGTCTGAATCCTCCGCCACGGCGACGAACGTCGCCTCCACCTCATGCATCGAGCACCGGCGGCTCAGATGCTGTCGCTCGTACGGGTCTTGATCGAGTGGCCTCCCGCGGTTTCGCGAGGTCAGCTGATTGGAACTTCACTGCGTCTCCACGTACTACGGCGTCGTCATCGCGCCATCGACCGTCAGCACCGCGCCCGTCATGAACGCGGGTGCCGCCGATAGCGCCCAGGCCGCAACGTCGGCGATCTCGCCCGGCTCACCGAAGCGTCCGACCGGCATGCGGTCGACAAAGCTCGCCGGATCGCCGCCCGCGGCGCGCACCGCATCGGAGATGTCATCCATCATCCGCGTGTTCGTCGGCCCCGGGCAGAGGCAGTTGACGCGGATACCGGCGGCCGCAACCTCGAGGGCGATGCCCTGCGAGAGGCCGACGACGGCGTGCTTCGACGCGACGTAGGCCGACAGGCCGGGCACGCCGCGCACACCGGCCTGCGAGGCCGTGTTAAGAATCGCGCCCTCGCCCTGCGTGCGCATGATCGGCACCACGTGCTTGAGCCCGAGGAACGCGCCACGCAGGTTGACGGCCAGCACCTGATCGAACGTGTCGGTCGGGTAATCCTCCACGCTCGCAATCGCACCCTCGATGCCCGCGTTGTTGAAGAACGCGTCGATGCGGCCGTAGCGCTCGATCGCCGCGGCCACGTAGCCCTTCACGTCGTCCTCACTCGATACGTCGGCGGCACAGGCCGACGCCGGGTGGCCGAGCCGCTGCGCGACGGCCTCGGCCGCCGCGAGGTCGCGATCGACAACGAGCACGGCAAACCCCTTCGCGGCCAGCCGCTCCACTGTCGCCGCGCCGATTCCGCCGGCCCCGCCGGTGACCACCGCTGTCCGCATCGTCCCCTCCTCAGGTAGATGGGAAAACGGTACTCGCAGTGTGCGACAGCTCCAAGCCGAGCGGCGGTGCCGCAATCCGCTTTGCTTTGGTGCCAGGCACCAAAGCAAAGCGGATCATCCACCTAACCGACCGCAGCGACGGCGTCGATCTCGCAGAGCATCCCGTCAAACAGGAGTGCAGCGGACACCGCTGTCGTCGCCGGGAACGGTGGCGACAGCGTCTCCGCCCGCACGGCACGCCAGACGTCGAGATCGGACGGGTTGGCGAGGTACAGCGTGATCTTGATCAGCGACCCGAGCGACGCGCCCGCCGACTGCAACGAGGCATCGAGGTTCGCGAGCGCCACCCGCAACTGCGCCTCGATGCCCTCGACAAGATTGCCCTCGGCATCGAACCCGCCCTGCCCGGAGGTGAAGACGAGGTTGCCGATGCGGACTGCCTGACTGTACGGCGCTCCCTCCGCCCAGGCGAACGGGGGGTCGGGAATGATGCGGGAGTCCGCCATCACCTACGCCTCCGCCCGCGAGCGCAGGTAGTTGTCAAGGACGTCGCGCGCCTCCTCGGGATCGTGCTGCGTGTGCTGCTGGTAGTAGCCCTTGCGGCTGATCCGATACTGCCCGACCTTCGCAAGGTCGGCAAGCATCTCCGCCTGCTTCACAGCCATCACATTCGGATTGACGATCGGCAGCGGTGGAATATCGGCGAGATCTTCAAGCTGTGCTTTCTCGTAACAGGCGGCGATGATCGTGCAGCCGAGGACGATCGCCTCGGCATCGTCCTCCTCCATCACCGCCGCGCACCTCTCGGCGGCATCGCGGGCCACGGCTGCCGGGTCCTTGACCATGTCATCGACGTACCAATCGATCGCGCGCACCGACCGGCAGTTCGGCCACGCACCGTACTTGCGCACGAGGTCCTCGAGCTCGGGCACCGCCTTGCGGTGGTCCGTCACGACGCTGAAGCGCTGGCCAAACGGCCGCACGTTGCCGATGCTCGCCTCCAGCGGACCGATCACCGGCATCGACGTGATCTCGCGGGCGACGGTCAGCCCTGGGTCGTAGCAGCAGCCGATCACGAACGCATCGAAGCCATCCTCCTCAGCAGCAAGGACGGCCTTGAACACCTCCGTCTCGACCAGATGCTTCGGGAGGTAGTAATCGATGTTCCGTGGGCAGTTGTCCAGGTGGACGCTCTCCACGGTGGTGCCGTCGCGCAGGTACGGGCGCAGTGTCTCGAGCACGAGGTCGTCGAACTGGTACGTGCCGAACGGGTTGAGGAAGCAGATGCGGGTCATGGGGGTTCTCTCTCCTAGGTCTTGGGCGGGTTCTCGAACCACGTGCGCAGATGGAAATCGTCGGCGGTGTCGATCGCGATGCGCTTGTTGGACAGGTACTCGCGCAGGCCGGCGAGCCCGAGCTCGCGGCCGATGCCGCTCTCTTTCCAACCGCCGAACGGCGTCTCGGACTGACGGATGTAATGCGTGTTGATCCAGATATCACCGAACTCAAGGCGCTTCGACAGGCGTAGCGCACGCGTGATGTCTGACGTCCACACGCTGCCACCGAGGCCGTAGCGCGTGGAGTTAGCGATCTCGAGCGCATGCTCCTCGTCGCGGGCGCGGAACACCGTCACGACAGGACCGAAAACCTCGGTGCAGGCGACCTCGGCATCGGGTGCGAGGTCCGCGACGATCGTGGGCGGGCAGTAGCGCCCGTCGAGCGTACCGCCCAGCAGGAAGCGGCCGCCGTCGCGCTCGACCGTGTCGAGAAACGCCTGGATACGAGCGGCCTGGCGGTCTGAGACCAGCGGTGCGAGCAGCGTCCCCTCGTCGAGCGGATCGCCAGCCGGCATCTTCTCCGCGCGACTGATCAGCCCAGCGACGAACTCGTCGTAGAAGCGATCCTCGACGATGATCCGCGTGGCGGCGGTGCACGACTGGCCGCCGTAGATGAACGCGCCGTAGGCGAGCGCGTCCATGCACTTCTCCTTGTAGCAGTCGTCGAACACGAGACACGGAGCCTTGCCACCGCACTCAAGCGAGACGCGGGTGAGGCGTCGAGCGGCGACCTCGGCGATGCGCTTGCCTGTCGGCGTCGAACCCGTGAAGGAGATCTTGTCGATGCCGGGATGCGCGATCAGCGCCTCGCCCGTCGGGTCGCCCGGACCGTGGATCATGTTGACGACGCCGTTGGGCAGACCTGGCAGATCGTCGAGCAGCCGGAACAGCGCCTCGGTGGACGCGGGCGTCTCCTCGGACGTCTTGACGACCATGGTGCAGCCGGCGGCCATCGCGGCGCCGATCTTACGCACGGCCAGATCGACCGGATCGTTCCACGGGATGATCAGCGCACAGACGCCGATCGGCTGCGTGACGGTCATGTCGAGCACGTTGGCGGGCGACGCACCCGTGACGGTGCCGTCGAGCAGGCGGCCGGCGCCCGCGAAGTAGCGGAACTTGTCGACGGCGCCCTTCATCTCGCGGTCGCGCATCAGGCGGATCGGCTTGCCCATCTCGCGCGTGGAGAGCTCGGAGATCTCCGGGATGATCGCCTCAAGACGATCCGCGAGTTCGAGCAGCACAGCACAGCGATCGGCGGCACGGCGCGTCGTCCAGTCGCTCTCGACGAGTGCTCGGCGGGCGGCCTGTACGGCGCGATCCACCATTGCGGCGTCAGCGATCGGCGCGCGGCCCACCGGGGACCCATCGTAGCTCGCGAACGACTCGAACCGCTCGCCCTCGGCGATCCACTTGCCGTCGATCAGATGCGCGCACTCGATCACGACGCACTCCCTTTCGTTGCAGTTGCGATGACCTCCACGAGGTCATCGATGACCCGATCCCAATCCGCATCCTCGGTGACGAGGGGTGGTGACAGTTTGACGACGTTCATGTTGCGGCCGGAATGGCCGACGATCACACCACGTTCGCGCATCCGCCGGATCACGAGGCGTGTGCGGTCCCGCGCGGGCTCGAGCGTCTCGCGCGATTCGACGAGCTCGATGCCGATGAGCAGACCGCGCCCACGGATGTCGCCGACGTGCGGGACGTCGGCGAGACCGGCGTGCAGGCGTTCCAGCGCACGATCGCCGAGCGCGGCGGCACGGGCGACGAGGTGCTCCTCGACCAGCACGTCGATGGCTGCAATACCGGCAGCGAAGCCGAGTGCGTTGGTGAGGAACGTGGATGAGACGGCATCCGGCGACCACGCGCCCATTGCCGACTCACGGCCGAGTACGGCCGACACGGGGAGGCCGCCGCCGATGCCCTTGCCGACGGTCATCAGATCCGGCACGACACCCGCGTGATCGCAGGCCCACATGCGACCGGTACGTCCGAAGCCGCACTGGATCTCGTCGAACACGAGCAGGATCCCGTGGCGATCGCAGCGCTCCCGCAGACCCTGCAGAAACGCGTCGCTCGGGACGACCGCACCGCCGTTGCCCTGGACCGGCTCGAGCAGGAGACAGGCGGGCTTCTCGACGCCCGAGCCTGCGTCGTCCAGGTAGTGGTCGAGCAACGCGAGGGCGGCCTCGCCCGGGTCGGCGCCGAGCGCCCACTGCGAGCGGTATGGATCGGGGTAGGGCAGGAACTGCCCACCGGCGGGCACGCCGAGAGGGGCTCGATACGACGGCTTCCCGGCGAAGGCGACACTGCCCGGCGAGCGTCCGACGTAGCCGCCGCTGAAAACGATCACCTCGCGGCGCCCCGTGGTCGCACGGGCGAGGGCAACGGCGATCTCCGTGGCCTGCGAGCCAGTAATCGCGGGGATCACTCGCGTCAGCGGCCCGGGGGCGATACCGATCAGTCGCTCGTAGAAGTCGGCGCGCACCTGCGATGGCGCGGCAGACGGGCAGTGCGTCATGACCCCTGCCTGCTCAACGATGGCGGCCGTCACACGCGGATGGCAGAACCCCACCGAGGCGGCTGCGAACCCACCGTTCATCTCCAGATACGCATTGCCGTCCGCATCCCAGACCCGCGCACCCTGGGTGCGCTCCCAGACAATCGGATCGTCGGTGCCGAAGGTGCGGAGTCCGGCGCCCTCAAGCGCCCGAGTCCGAGCACGGATCTCGTCGGTGCTCATAGTTGGAGCTCACCGTCGACCATCAGCGGCTCACCATCGACGATGATCGTCGGCTCGAAGAGCATCCCGTCGAGGTGGAGGTCGCACTCGACGACGCCGCCGTAGCCGCCGGCGTTATCGCCGATCGCCATGTGTGCAGTGCCGGCGCGCTTCTTCGACTCCGTGATGTCTGCGCTCAGTCGCGCGAGCGGATTAAGGCCGATGCCGAGCTCACCGATGTTGCGGGCGCCCTCGACGCCCTCGATCAGCTGCTCGAGTCGCTCGGCTTCCGGCCCGCCGGTGATGGTCGTGACGAGCCCGTCGACGACTTCGAGGCGCAGCGGCTCGGAGAGTGCGCCGAGGTCGGTCATCACGTACTCGAGCACCATCACGCCGTTGGTCGTGCCCTCCAGCGGTGGCAGAGAGACCTCACCGCCGGGGTACGCCGAGATTTCCCCCGGGTTGCGGCAGATCGCCGTCAGCCAGGCCTTCGGGTCACGACCGAGGATCGACATTTCGAGGTCGGTGCCGGCCGGCGAGGTGACGTGAATGCGGTCGGCGCCGCGCAGGCGATCGGCGACGCGTTCCGCCGTCTTCCGAATCTCATGGTGGTCCGCCGTTATCGCGCCATGGGTCCAAGCATCGACGGTCGAGGGCGCGTTCATTGCGCCACGCGTGCCAGCCGCCTTGGCCTCTCCGGTGGCCCGCGTGTGGTAGAGGCTGCGCTTGGTCACGCTGACCACGACGTCAGCACCAGCCATCGCGGCCGCCACTGCGGACGATGGCTCAGCGCCGGAGTGCGGACGCATAGGGATGCGCACCAGCGCGGCATCGGCGCCTGCTGCGAGGCCCGCGGCATAGAGGGAATTGCCGATCTGGAAATCTGCGCCGTCATCGACGATGATGACTAGCGACTCTCCCGCGCAGATGCCCAGATAGGACTCGATCACGCGCTCGGCGACCTCGTCGAGCGGTACCTCGCGCGCGGACTCAGGAGCATCGGGAGGAATCCTCGTTGCGTTCCACATGTTTGATATCGTATCAAATGTGAGTGGACACCAAACAGAGCACTCGGTCAGCGCTCGCGCGCTCGCCGACGGCCGTCCCGCCACAGGCCGGAGCTTTCGACTGCATCGGCCCCGCTCGGGCGTCTGCGGGAACGGCACGTGCGGGCAGTGCGGCAGCGACCCCGCCACCGGCGAGGCGTTGTGCTGCACACCATCCGGAGCCCACAGCCCCAGCCGCCACGATCCACTGCGCTTGCTCGGCCTTCCCGCCGAACGGCAGGTGCCGTGGTTCTGGGAGCGCCGGCTCCTGCGACCGCGGGTGCTGCGCGGCCGCTACCTCGGCGCGATCCGCCACCTCAGTTCCGCCCCGGGCCTGCCACCCGCTCCGAGCATCGCTGCGCCACGGCGTCGTGTCGTCGAGGTACCCGTACTCCACGTCGGCGACCCGGACCATGCCGATGACGGGGCCATGATCGTCGATGCCGACGCCGGGTCCACAGCATTCGGCGTCTACGCCGACGGCACCGTCGCGGTAACCGCGCCAGGCGAGCTGCTCGAGGTGCACTGCGAGCGACTCGTGCTCGCCACGGGCGCACACCTGCGCCTGCCCCCGCTCCTCGGCAACGACCTGCCGGGCGTCCTCCACCTCGATGCCCTGCACCGCTACCTCGCGCAGGGCGCCGACCTCAGCGGTACGCGCGTCGCCGTGATCGCCTCGACAGATCGCCACGCTGCGATCAGCGCGTCGCTTGACCGGTGCTGCACCGTCGTGCACCTCGGCACAGGCGTACCATCGCGCATCGTCGGGCGCAACCGGGTCGAGGCACTCGAACTCGACGGGCAGACGATCGCGTGTGACATCGTGGCCCTCGCGCTCGACCAGCCCGCCGTCGAGCTCGCACTGCTGGCCGGCTCGCGTGGCGTCCTCGGGCCCGGGCCGCTCCCCGGCGTGCTGCCCGAAGAGCTCCCCGCCTGGATCGAACTGCGCGGACGCGCCGCAGCCCGCCCCGAGTTGCCGGGCTGCTCGCCGCACCGTGACGCCTTCGCCTGCACCTGCGAGGACGTGCGCATCCGCGACCTCGAGGCCGCAGTCACCAGCGGCCTTCGAGACGTCGAACTCATCAAGCGCCGCACCGGCGCAATGACCGGATCGTGCCAGGGCAAGATCTGCCAAGGCACGGTGCTGACGGCGCTGCGCGATCTCGGCGTCGAGCCACGTCCGATCACGCCGCGCCCCTTCGCCCGCCTCACCCGCCTCGCCGACCTCGCTTGCGGGCATGACAGCTAAGCGCGTCGTCATCGTCGGCGCCGGCATCGCCGGTCTGGTCGCCGCCCTCGAGGCGCAGGCGGCCGGTTGCGCCGTCACCGTGCTCGAGCGCGGGTACCCCGGCGGCGGGAACTCCGGCCGCAACGTCGGCCGCATCCGCCGCATGCAGCTGACCGAGGAACTGACACGCATCTCGATCGCTGCGAGCGACTACTGGCAACGCATCGACACGCTGCTCGGGGGGCGCAATCCGCTGCTCTTCCCCACCACGTATGCGCTCGTCCTCTACGGCGACGATGAGGCGGCCCACCTCGGTGACCTCGAGCCGATGTGGCAGGCGGTCGGCATCGACGCGCGCCTGCACGACAGCGCGACGACGCTCAAGCGCGTTCCCGTACTGCAGGGCGGCGAACGCCCGGTCGGCTCGGTCCTCTCCTCCGCGCATCTCGTCCACCACGATGCCGCCGTACATGGCGCCTATCTGGCGGCGCTCGAGCGGGGAATTGACGTGCGGCTCGGTGTCGAGGCGCTCGGCTTCGACGTCGTCGGTGGCGCGGTCGTCGCGGTCGAGACGACTACCGGACGCATTGAGGCCGACGCCGTAATCAACGCCGCTGACTCCAAAGCCCGCGGCCTGGCCGAGACCGCCGGCGTGTCGGTCCCCACGCACCCCATGCGCCGTGAGGCGCTCGTCACACACTCGATCAAGCCGATCATGGACCAGGCCGTGACGTTCTACCGGCCGTTCGAAGGCTGGTTCAACCAGACACTGCGCGGCGAGATCGTTGCGGGCGTGACCGACCCGGACGAGCCCGCCGGCTACAACCACGACTCGAGCCTGCAATTCGCCACGCGCACGGCGTCGCTGCTCGCGCTCAAGGCGCCGTCGCTGCTCGGTCTTCACGCCGTACGACAGTGGGCCGGCACCTACGAGTACACCCCTGACCGCAGCCCCATCGTCGGCGCGTACTCCGGCGTCGAGGGCCTCTACGGACTCCACGGATGGTCCGGCCGCGGCATGCTGCTGGCACCCGTCAGCGCAGCGTTGCTCGTGCAGGAGATCGTCACCGGCATCCGCGACCCGCTGATGCTCCCCTTCGCCCCGCAGCGGTTCGACGGCGTCGAGGACGAGGCCGGACCGCATGTCGACTACTACGGTGGCTACTCCTCCGTGGAGGTGGCATCGTGAGCGGGCTCAGCGCTGCGCGCCACAAGCCCGCTCCACGTACGGAGCGTCGCCTCGCGATGGACGATCATCACGTCGCGAGCCGCCGCAGCATCGCCGGCGAGCGCAGCCTCGAGCAGGATTCGATGCTCTCCCTGGGCGCACTCCATACGCCCCGGCTCCTCGCCGAACAGGCTCCGCTGGCGCCGCGCGAGCCAGGCACTGTCCCACAGCCCGCCGATCAATTCGGCCAGCGCGGTAGATGCACACGACTCGAGCGCCTCGTGGAAATCGCGGTTGGCGCGGCTGAAGGCCGCGGAATCGTCACCCGCCACCGCTCGGTCAAGCGCGGCGAAGGCCGCTTCGGCGCGCCTACGGGCCTCAGCAGTCAGGTTCGGCACGGACTGCTCCAACGCGAGCGCCTCAAGCCACATGCGCGCCGAAACCCGTTCGAGGACGTCGGCGAGCGAAATCTCGGCTACTGTCGCGCCACGATGATCTTGGATCTCGACCATACCGTCGCGCTGAAGCATCCGCAGCGCTTCGCGCACGGGCATCTCGCTGAGACCCAACTCCTCCCCGAGCTCGCGCAGCCGCAGCCGCGCACCGGGCTCGAGGCGCCCATCAGCGATCCGCGCGCGGATCTCCTCGTAGGCGGAGGCGCTCTTGACAGTGGGGGCGGAGGCCATTGGCCGAAGCATAAAGATTCGATATCCGATCAAAATAGAGGAACACCGTGAGCATTGAGAAGATCGCCATCGTCGGCGGCGGCATCGTCGGCACCGCCTGCGCGTACTACCTTGCCCGCGAGGGCAAGCAGGTCACCCTGTTCGAGGAGACCGTCATCGCCCACGGTGCATCAGGGCGCAACCCCGGCTTCGTCTGGCTGCATACGCGCAACCCCGGCTTCGGCCGCGAGGTCAGCCTCGCCGGACGCGAGCTGTACGACACCCTCAAAGACGAGCTGCCGCTCGACTTCGAGTTCCGCGCCAGCGGCGGCATCATTTTCTACACGACCGAGGAGCAGGGGGAGATCGTCCGAGAGTTTGTCTCCACCGTGCAGGCCGACGGCTACCCGATGGAGCACATCGACGGCGCCGAGGTGCGCCGCATGGTGCAGCCGATCCGTCAGGACGTGCTCGGCGCCTCGTACTGCCCGGCCGATGCGTGCATCAACACGCCGCTGCTCGTCCGGTCGTTTGCCGAGGGCGCACGACAGGCGGGCGCGGACATCCGCGAGGGTGTCGCCGTGCACAGCATCATCAAGGAAGGCGACCGCGTCGTCGGCGTCGAGACCGCAGAGGGCCGCTTCGAGGCCGACGCGGTCGTGCTTGGCGCAGGCGCGTGGGCACGCAAGCTCGCCGATACCGTCGGCATCCAGTTGGGTGTCGGTGGCGAGCGACTCCAGGTCGCCGCAACGGTGCCCGTGCCCGAGATCAAGGTCGAGCCACTCGTCTACGGCCCGCTCGTCACGAAGCAGTACCGCCTCTTCCGCGATCTGCCGAGCTGGAACGCCGACCACTTCACCGAGCCCTACGAGGACGAGGCGAACATCGAGGTGCTCGAGCTCATGTCGCAGCGCAAGAACGGTGAGATCCTGATGGGCTGCGCGATGGACTACCCGGACGAGATCGACCTACGCCCGACCGTCGAGGGCCTCGCCCGCTCGCTGCAGTCGATCGTGCAGGACTTCCCCGGTCTCCGCGGCGTCGCGGTCGACCGCGTCTGGGCCGGCGTCCTCCCATTCACCAGTGACACGGCGCCGATCATCGACGAGCCGATCCCGGGGCTCTTCCTCGGCTCGGGTCACGTCTACGGCAACGCCGCCGGTCCGATGACGGGAAAGCTGATCACCTCGCTGGTACTGGGCCGAGAGCCCGAGATCGATCTCGAGGAGGTGCGCTTCGACCGCGCCCTCGAGATGCCCGGTTCGGGTGTCGCCGTTCGCTGGTAGGTAGGGCGCCTAGCGGCGGTCAGGCCTGCCGAGCGGCGGTGCCGCAATCAGCTTTGCTTTGTTGCCTGGCACCAAAGCAAAGCTGATTACCGATCAGGACGTGCGACCGGACCGCCAGTCGAGCAGCGCCTTGAGACCGTCGAGCGGCCACTCAGGACCAGAGGTGCCGTAGATGAAGAACGTCGCGCCGGCATCGATGAACTGCTCGAGCTTCTCGTTGAGCTCGCCGGCATCGGCCGGAATCTCCTCGGCGTTGAGCATGATGCTGCGCTCGATCTCGGCCGGGTCGCGACCCACCGTGGCGCAGTGCGCGTCGAGGACCTCGCACTTGTGGCGGATCTCGTCGGGCGAGCCGAAGCCGTGCCAGATATCGGCATGCTGGGCGACCAGCTTGAGCATGACCTTCTCGCCGCCACCGCCGATCATGATCGGGATCTTGCCGCGCACCGGCGGCGGATTGCCGACCGCCATCCGGTCCTTGATCACCGGGATGGCGTCGCGGAAGGCGTGCAGACGGGTAATCGGCGTGCCGAACTCGTAGCCGAACTCGGTGTAGTCCCTCTCGAACCAGCCGGAGCCGATGCCGAGCGTCAGGCGCCCGTTCGAGATGTGGTCGACCGTGCGCGCCATGTCGGCCAGCAGGTTCGGATTGCGGTACGACATGCACGTGACGAGCGCACCGACCTCGACGCGGCTCGTCGCCTCGGCCAGCGCTGCGATCAGCGTCCAGCACTCGAAGTGCGGACCGTCCGGGTCGTCATAGAGCGGGAAGAAGTGGTCCCAGTTGTAGATCGCGTCGACGCCGAGCGCCTCGGCCTCGATCCACGATGCCCGCATGGCGTCATACGAGCCGTGCTGCGGTCGCGCCTGGTACCCGATGCGAATTGCTCGTGCCATGTCTCAGCCCATCCAGTGTTCGGAATTGACGTTCATCAGCACCTTGACCCGTACCTCGCCATCGCGACGGAACGGATAATCGGTACCAAGATACTTCTGCGCGAGCTCGTCGATGCTCTCATCTGCACCGTCCGTCGTAACCTCAACCGTGCCCCGCAGCTCGGCGTAGCGATAGCCGTTTTCTGGGTCGAGGAGCATGACCGTCACGCGGGGGTCGGCCACCATGTTGCGGTGCTTGGCGCGACCTTCGGCCGTATTGAAGACAACCTGGTCGCCGTCGACGTGGAGCCAGATAACCGTCACCTGCGGATGACCGTCGGGGCCAATCGTGGCGAGGCTAGCGAAGATGGATTGCTCGAGCAGGACGCGAGCGTTATCGGAAATCGGCATAGGTGGAGATTAGCGGCTGGACTGCGAGCGTTGTACGCGCCAGTCGAGCAGCTGCTGCAACCCGGCCAACGAATAGTCGGGGCCCGCGGCCGAATAGAAGAAGCACGTGGCTCCGGCATCCACGTAGGCCTCGAAGAGCGCGTCGTCACCCAGCTCGTGCGCCTCGAACATCACGCTGCGCTCGATCTCGGCTGGGTCGCGACCAACGGTCGCGCAATGTGCATCGAGCACCTCGCACTTATGACGAATCTCGTCCGGCGTGCCAAAGCCATGCCAAATATCAGCGTGCTGTGCCACGAGCTTCAACATCACCTTCTCGCCACCACCCCCGATCATGATTGGAATCTTCCCGCGCACCGGCGGCGGATTCCCAACCGCCATCCGCTCCTTGATCACCGGAATCGCATCGCGAAACGCATGCAACCGCGTGATCGCCGTCCCAAACTCGTACCCGAACTCCGTGTAGTCCTTCTCGAACCACCCCGTGCCAATCCCTAACACCAAACGACCCTGAGAGATGTGATCCACCGTCCGCGCCATATCCGCCAACAAGTTCGGATTCCGATACGACATGCACGTCACCAGCACCCCGATCTCAACACGACTCGTTGCCTCGGCGAGCGCCGCCAACGACGTCCAGGCCTCGAAGTGAAGACCATCAGGGTCACTCTCAACGGGAAAGAAGTGATCGTCGTTGTAGACCGCATCGGCACCCATCGCCTCAGCCCGGATCCACGACTCCCGCATCGCCGCAAACGAGCCGTCTTGTGGACTCGCCTCGTAGCCAATTCGAATTGCGCGCATCGCTCTACTCCCGCCTCTCCTGAAGATCGCTGCCCCTTAGGCAAACAGATCTTTGTCTCGGTCGATCACACCCTCTGTGGCCCCCTCGGAGCCAGGCTCGAGCTCGACGCCGCGGATCAACGCCGCTGGCACGCCGCCGTAGGGGCCCATTGCCAACTCGGCTGCGCTCGCCAACTGGTCGGCCATGTGGACACGCGTGGCGTGCAGCTCGCGGCCCGCGTCGTCGAGACGACCAGCGTGTTCGACGACCGGAGCGAAACCCGCGGCGCCAATCGCCACGCCAACGGTGCCCCGACGAAATGGACGACCAAACGAATCGCTGATCACGATCGCCACAGCGGCACCGGTCATCGCGTGCAGCCCATCGTGCAAGCGCTGCGCGGACTCATCGGGGTCGACGGGCAGCAGCGTGACCTGGTCGGGCACGTTTTGGTTCGAGCGATCGACCCCGGCCGAGCCACAGACGTGGCCGTGGGCAGTGCGGCCGATGATGAACGAGCCGCGGCGACGCACGACCTCAACAGACTCGCGCAGGATCACCTCGACGACCCGCGCGTCGCCATCGTCTTCGGCGGCAATCGCCAGCGCCTCGGCGGACGGCTCGACATCGGCAAGATCGACGACGCGCCCCTCCGCTTTCGAGATCGGCTTCTGCGCAACGACGAGCACGTCGCCGCTCTGTAGCTCCTCGCCTGCCGCCACCACCGCCGCAGCCAACAAGGCCACGAGGTCATCGCCCGGCTGGATTCGCTCGGCAATCGGCAACGGCACGAGGCGAATCATGCGAGCACCGCGGCAGCGAGCCCCTGCCGGACAGCCGAGTCGGCCATCAGCGTGGGCACGCAGATCGCAGCCATCTGCAGCTCGGCGAGGTCGGCAGCAAGGTCGGCGTCCTGGACGTCCATTACATACGTACCTGCCAGCGGCGCGAGATAGCGCGCGACGCCGATCGCATCGGGGCGGTGCCCCATCGACTCGAGCATGCCAACGATCGGCCCCTTGACGGCCTTACCGGCGATCACCGGCGAGACAGCAACCGTGTCGGCCCGGCGCGCGCAGACCGCGGCGCGAACACCATCGACAGCGAGGATCGGATCGATCGAGACGAACGGGTTCGATGGCGCGAGGACGATGCGATCGGCCGAGGCAATCGCCTCGAGCACGCCAGGTGCTGGCTGCGCGTCGGGCACACCCTCAAAGCGGACGCCCGTGACGGTGTCGGCGGCGCGGCCGTGGACGAGCCACTCTTGAAACGGCAGCTCCTCCGTGTCCGTGGCGATCCACGTGCGCTGGCGATCATTGGTTGCGGGCAGAAGCTTCGTGGCACAGCCCCAACGAGTCGCTACGTCAGCCGTGATCGCCGAGAGCGACTCACCAGCCCGCAGGCGCCGGGTTCGCGCCACGTGCAGTGCCAGATCCTTGTCGCCGAGGATAAACCAGTCTTCCTCACCCAACGAGATCGCTGTCTCCATCAGGTTGCGCGTATCGTCGGCCACGCCCCAGCCATTGATCGGATCGATGCGGCCCGTCAGCGTGTAGAGCACCGTGTCGAGATCCGGCGAGATGCTCAGCCCCCAGTGCTCACAGTCGTCACCGACATTGCCGATCACCGTCAGCTCACCCGGCGGTAGCGCCTCATGCAGCGCCAGCGCCATGCGGGCACCACCAACACCCCCGGCAATTAGCGTGACGGCCATGTCTCCTCAAACTCCATTAGGTCGGCAGGCGTGTCGAGGTCGCGCGCCAACCCCGGGCGCACGACCGGCATACCACCGTGCCGCGCCGCAGACCCGTCGCCATACGACGGCGTAAAGGCACTCGGCGGCGTGGCGGCAATCGCATTCGTCTTGCCATCCGCCGAGGGCGCAATGGCGAGTGGCTGCGCCGCGGCCAGCAGCGCCTCAAGATCAGCAGTCTCGACGTATGGCAGGTCTGCAGCAATCACGACAACGGTCTCAGCATCAGCGTAGACGGCGAGGCCGCGTCGCACACTGCCCGTCAGGTCCTCGCCCCCGTCGTCGACAACGACGGTGCCCAGCTCGCGGGCGGCGATGTACGCCATCGGATCCGACGAGATAATCGCGACCGTGAGCCCAGCGCCTTGGCAGGCGTCGATCACGCGCGTCAACATCCTCAACGCGAGCGCGTGGCGCTGCTCAGCATCGAGAACATCGCCAAGACGCGACTTGGCGTCATCGAGAGACTTGAGCGGTATCAGGGCTATCATCCAGCGGCAGTCTACGTCCGTACGGCGCGTGCGACGCGAAGGGAGTTTCGTGATCCTGATCGGGTACAAGGCCTCGAGTGAGCAGTTTGCGCCGCGGGAGCTGCTGGATTTCGCCATCCACGCCGACGCAAAGGGCTGGGACACAATCGCGATCTCGGACCACTTCCAGCCCTTCCGTCATACAGGCGGCCACTCGCCGTTCTCGTTCGCCTGGATGGGCGCGCTCATCGAGCGTACCTGCCACGCGACGATCGGCACCAGTGTCATCACCCCGACCTTCCGCCATCACCCGTCCACGATCGCCCAAGGCTTTGCCACGCTGACATGTCTGGCGCCGGGACGCATCTTCCTTGGCGTCGGCTCGGGCGAGTCGCTCAACGAGGTGCCGCCAACCGGCATCGAGTGGCCCGAAGGGCCGGAGCGTCTGAAGCGCCTGAAGGAATCGCTCGCGCTGATCCGCCAGCTCTGGAGCGAGGAGCGCGTCACGTTCGAGGGCGACTACTACTCGACGCGCAGCGCGACGATCTACGACCTGCCTGACGCACCGCCGCCGATCTACGTCGCCGCGGCTGCCCCTCTGGCCTCGCGCTATGCCGGCGCCACCGCCGACGGCTTTATCACGACGTCGGGCAAGCCAAAGGAGCTCTACACCGAGAAGCTCTTGCCGGCTCTGACCGAGGGTGCCGAGAAAGCGGGCCGCTCGTTGGCCGACCTCGACCTCCTGATGGAGATCAAGCTCTCGTACCACCCCGACCTCGAGCAGGCCAAAAGCGACTGCGACTTCTGGGCGCCGCTAGCCCTACCGGCCGAGATGAAGCACGGCATCGAGGACCCGGTCGAACTCGAGCGGCTGTCGAAGGACCCGTCGGTCGATCCGACGAGCCGCTTCATCTGCACGAATGACCCGGACGAGGCCGTCGAGCGGATCGGCACCTACGTGGAGATGGGTTTCACCAACCTCGTCTTCCACTACCCGGGCGCGGATCAGATCGGGTTCATCGACCGCTTCGAGGCCGACCTCCGGCCACGCATCGCAGCGCGCTGGGGCTGATCAACTTTGCTTTGGGGTCAGACCCCAAAGCAAAGTCGTCATCAAGCTTTGACCCAGCCAGTCGAGATCAACTTGGTTTTGGGGTCTGACCCCAAAGCAAAGTTGATCCACCTTGCTACCGTCACAGGATGCTGACCGACGCCGAGGCATTCGCGCTCGCCGAGGATCCCACGCCAGATCTGGCCGGGCTCTGTGCCCGTGCGCGCGCACGAAGAGACGCAACGCACGGAGTCATCGTCACGTACTCGCCGAAGGTGTTCATCCCGCTGACGATGCTCTGCCGCGACGTCTGCCACTACTGCACCTTCACCAAGCCACCCCGCAAGGGCGAGCGCTCGTACATGACGGCCGACGAAGTGGTCGCCGTCGCCGAGCAAGGCAAGGCTGCGGGCTGCCGTGAGGCGCTGTTTACGCTCGGCGACAAG
>SXGR01018921.1_pt1 | contig 22830 bp, 20 predicted proteins | sample 3174711 | NCBI WGS metagenome assembly SXGR01 (sample SAMN11356860, study PRJNA531348) | freshwater metagenome | isolation source: freshwater sample F1-60 | place: China: Fuxian Lake, Yuxi | collected 2017-12-25 | reverse complement strand
CTCGCGCAACGCGCACGGTGAAACGGTGCTCGTTGGACGCGCGCAGTCCAGGACAGCCTGATCACCTTCTAGGGTGGTGGTGAGGAGGAGATCGATGCGGACTATCTTGCTACTAACAATTTCCAACATCTTCATGATCTTTGCCTGGTACGGCCATTTGAAATATAAAGACTCGCCCTTGTGGATGGTGATTCTGGCGAGCTGGGGTATCGCTTTTTTCGAATATTGTTTTCAAGTGCCGGCCAACCGTATCGGTCACTATGAATTCAACGCCGCCCAGTTGAAAACCATCCAAGAGGTCATTGCCCTCGTCGTGTTTTGTGTGTTCTCGGTGCGCTATCTCAAAGAGCCGCTCAAATGGAATTACCTGGCCGGGTTCGCCATGATGATCGGTGCGGTGTTTGTTATTTTTAAGGAGTGGTAGCGATGGCCACAAAAAAGAAAGAGTCAGGGGCAGCCGAAGACTTCGAAAAGCTCGGCGTGTTCTATCTGGGGCGGCCGTATGACATGGTGTCTAAGCGGCCGAAGCCGGGCTGGCTGCTCTACGATTCGAAAGATCTGGTGACCCATGCGGTCTGCGTTGGGATGACCGGTAGCGGCAAGACCGGTCTCTGCCTCGGGCTCCTGGAAGAAGCGGCGATCGACGGTATCCCCGCCATCGTGATTGACCCCAAAGGGGATCTGGCCAACTTGCTGCTGACGTTCCCGCAGCTTCGTGGCGAAGACTTTGCTCCCTGGATCAATGAAGACGATGCGCGCAAGAAAGGTCTTTCCCCCGGCGACTTTGCGGCCCAACAGGCTGAGTTATGGAAAAAGGGTTTGAGCGAGTGGGGGCAAAGCGGCGAGCGGATTCAGAAGCTCAAAGATGCAGCAGAATTCGTCGTTTACACGCCTGGTAGCAATGCTGGGCTGCCGGTTTCCATCTTGAAGTCGTTTGCCGCGCCGGCCCAGGAAATTCTGGACGATGTCGAATTGCTTCGCGAGCGAGTGAGTACCACGACGACCAGTTTGCTCGGTTTGATCGGAGTCGAGGCGGATCCGATCAAGAGCCGCGAACATATCCTGCTCTCGACGATCTTGGGCCAAGCCTGGCGGAAGGGGCAGGACCTCGACCTGGCCTCGCTCATCCAGCAGATTCAAACTCCGCCCCTGTCGAAAGTTGGAGTATTCGACCTGGGTTCGTTCTATCCCTCGAAGGAGCGATTCGCCCTGGCGATGCAGCTCAACAATCTGCTGGCTGCGCCTGGCTTTTCCGCCTGGCTCGAAGGGGAAGCGCTGGATGTCGGGCAAATGCTACATAGTCCGGCAGGCAAACCGAGGATCGCCATTTTCTCCATCGCACATTTGAGCGAGGCGGAGCGGATGTTTTTCGTGACCCTCCTCTTGAGCCAGACTCTCGGCTGGATCAGAGGACAGTCTGGGACCACCAGCTTGCGGGCCATCCTCTACATGGACGAGATCTTCGGCTACTTTCCTCCCGTGGCGAACCCTCCGTCGAAAGCGCCCTTGATGACTCTCCTCAAGCAGGCGCGGGCCTATGGTCTGGGAGTGGTGCTGGCCACGCAGAACCCCGTCGATCTGGACTATAAGGGGCTGGCCAACACCGGTACCTGGTTCATCGGGCGGCTGCAAACGGAGCGGGACAAGGCGCGGGTCTTGGAAGGGCTCGAAGGGGCTGCTGCCAGCTCGGGAAAGAAATTCGACAAGCAACAGATGGAGCAGCTTCTGGCAGGGCTGGGGAGCAGGGTCTTTCTCTTGAACAATGTGCACGAGGATGTGCCGGAGGTCTTTCAGTCCCGCTGGACCCTCTCTTATCTGCGCGGGCCCTTGACGAGGACGCAGATTAAGACGCTCATGGAGCCAGTGAAACGTGCAACGGTAAACGTAAAAGGTGTGGAGGCTAGCGTGGAGCCTGAGTTTTCAGACGTTACGTCTCACGTTTCACGTCTTACATCTCATGCCGCTCGCCCTCTACTTCCCCCCGATGTGCCCCAACAATTCGTTCCTCTGTGCGGCGCGCAGCCTGGCGGCAGTCGATTGGTCTATCAGTCGATGTTGCTGGGGGGGGCGAAAGTCCGGTTTTCCGACAGCAAGGCCGGTGTGGATGTGACGCAGGATGTCACGGTGCTGGCGCCGATTGCAGAAGGAGCCCTGCCGGTGGATTGGGACCATGCGGTTGAGGCGGAGCTGGTCCTGTCGGATTTGGAGCAGGAGCCGGTGGCGGGCGCGCAGTTTGCGGCTCTTCCTGTGGCGGCGGGCAAGGCCAAGAGTTATGAGGCCTGGGCGAAGAATTTTTCCGGCTGGATCTTTCGGAATGAGAAAGTGGATCTGTTGAGGAGTCCCAGCACGAAAGAGATCTCTAAACCTGGCGAGTCCGAGCGGGATTTTCGCGTCAGGCTCCAGCAGTCCGGGCGGGAGCAGCGAGACGCGCAATTGGAAAAGTTGAGACAGAAGTACGCGCTGAAGATGGCTGCGCTCCAAGACCGTCTCCGGCGGGCTCAGCAGATGGTCGAGCGGCAGCAGATCGAGTCTCGATCCAGCCATCTCCAGGTAGCATTGTCTGTTGGTGCGACGATTTTTGGCGCGTTCATGGGACGGAAGGCGGTCAGCGCGACCACGATCGGGAAGGCGACGACGGCGATTCGTGGGGCGGGACGGGCGATCAAAGAATCGCAGGATGTGGGGCAAGCCGAGGAAAATCGAGAGGCGCTGCAGCAGCAGCTTGCGGAGCTTGAAGCGCAATTTAAGGCGGAGACAGACTCATTGATCGCATCGATCGACCCACTCACGGAAACACTGGAGGTCCTCTCCCTTAAGCCGACCAAGAGCAATATTGCCGTGAAGCTCGTTGCCCTGGCCTGGGTGCCTCAATGGCAGGACGCCGGGGGCGGGCTGACCTCTGCCTGGGAATAATTCGTTCTGCGTGAAATACGAGACTGGGGGGGCAGCTGACGTGTTCCGTCAGTGTTTCCGGTCCTTCTGCATGATCTTGTCGGTCCAGGCGAGGAGGATGGCGGAGCCGATGAAGGTCAGGTGGATGAAGATTTTCCACTTGATCTGTTCGAGATCTTCGTTTGCGATGTTGACGAAGGATTTCAGCAAGTGAATGCTGGAGATGCCGATCAGTGAGGCGGCGAGTTTGATCTTGATGGTGCCGGGGTCGATGTGGGTCAGCCAATCGGGCCGGTCTGGATGGCCTTCCAGATCCAATTTACTGACGAAGGTGGCATAGCCGCCGATGATCACCATCGTCAGTAAATTTGCCACCATCGTGACGTCGATCAGTCCCAGGATCCCTAGCATGAAGATGGTTTCTTCCTGCTGGTTGATGTGCCAGACCATTTCCCAGAGCTCGACTAGAAATTTATAGGCATAGAGCAGTTCAGCCACGATCAAGCCGCCGTAGAGCGGCGCTTGAATCCATCGGCTCGCGAACACGATGGTTTCGAACACGTGCTCGATGCGGCTCACGATGGGAGAGGGTATGTGTTGCTTGGTTGTGTGCGTTGAATGATCGGGGTGGCTCACGAGAGCTATCCTAGTCAACGAGGGGCGCTCTGTCAATTCAGAATCGCTACGAAGTGGTGGTCGCGAGAACTTTTCTCATGGCTGCGATGGTGCCAGCATCGAGACCGGATGCCGATAGTTGCGCATCCGTGGCAGCCGCGATGTTCGCGAGGCTGCCATATTTTTTGAGGAGGCGGGTCCTGGTGGTTTCGCCGATGCCGTTCACCTGATCCAGTTGCGAGGTCATGAGGGCCTTGCTTCGCAGCTTGCGATGGAAGGTGATTGCAAATCGATGGGCCTCGTCGCGGATGTGCTGCACGAGATGGGTGGCCGGAGATTTTGCACGCAGCACGATGGAGTTCTTTCGGCCTGGCAGGAAAATTCGTTCTCCTTTTTCGCCCCGCGCTTTGGCCAATCCGATAATGGGCAGGTCTTCCTGCCCGACCTGTTTCAGCCCCTCCATGGCTGCGGCGAGCTGGCCCAATCCCCCGTCGATGAGGATGAGGCCCGGACGTGCGAGACCCTCGCTTGCTCCATAGCGGCGCGTGACGACTTCTTGCATGCTGGCAAAGTCGTTGGCCCCTGTGACGGTTTTGATGGTGAACCGGCGGTAGTCGGCTTTCTTCATCTGGCCGTCTTCCCAGACGACCATGGAGGCGACGGACTGGTTGCCCATGGTATTTGAAATGTCGAACCCCTCGATGCGTGTGGGCGCGACGTCCAGCCTGATGAGTCGCTTGAGTTCTTCGACCGCTTGCCGGCTGACTTCTTCGTCGCGCAGATGGTTGGCGACGGAGGCTGAGGCGTTTTCCTCTGCGAGGAGCACCAATTGGTGTTTCATGCCCCGTTCCGGTGCCACCACGCGGACGGTGTTTCCCCGCTTCCCCGAGAGCCATTCTTCAATCACTGTGGCGTCGTCCAGATCCGTGGGGATGAGCAGTTCCTTGGGCGGCTGCCCGTCCTTGCTATAGAACTGTTCGATGGCGGATCGGACCAACTCCTCGTCGCTGGCGTCGGCTGACTGGGGCCAGAAGTAATCCTTGCGCCCGATCAGGAGCCCGCCGCGCACGAAGAGGATCTGGAGATCGACCGCCGTGCCTTGCCGCGCCAGGCCGATCACGTCCTGGTCGGTCGTCGTGGTTTGGGTGATGCGCTGCTTTTCGAGCGTGCGCTCGATACTGAAGAGCCGGTCGCGCAAGCGCGCCGCTTCCTCGAACTCCTCCCGTTCCGCCGCCGCTTCCATCTGGGCACGCAGGTTGTCCAGTAATTCATGATCGCGCCCTTCGAGAAACTGGCGGACCTGTGCAACGATGCGGTGGTAGTCCTCTTTCGATTGGTTGCCGGTGCAGGGCGCCAGGCACCGTTTGATTTCGAATTCGATGCAGGCCCGGTCCGCCTTGCCGTCGATCGCGATGGTGCAGGTGGCCAGGGGGAAGGTTTTCTTGATGACCTTCAAGGTCTCCCTCAGGGCGCCGGCCGGCGGATAGGGGCCATAGTAGAGGGCTCCGTCTTTTTGCACACGGCGGACGACGGTGAGGCGCGGGAAGTCTTCCTTGATCGGCAGACGCAGGTAGGGATACTGCTTGTCGTCCCGCAAGAGAATGTTGAAGCGGGGCCTGTGCCGCTTGATTAAGTTGTTTTCGAGGATGAGGGCTTCGAGCTCCGAGCGGGTGACGATCGTGTCGAGATCCGCGATCTTGCCGACCAGGACGATATTTTTCGGGGAATGGTCGGTCCCCTTTTGAAAATAGGACCTCACCCGGTTGGAGAGGACCGAGGCTTTCCCGACATAGAGGATTTCGCCCTGCTCGTCCTTGAAGAGATAGACTCCAGGCTGGTCCGGGAGGTGGTCGAGTTTGGATTGGAGTGCTTGGGAGGTAGCCATCAGTCGTCAGCCTTCAGCAAGGGAAGAATGTTTTCATGTGACATTCTACGGCCCGAGTCGCTCCGGGGCAACTCGGCTGAGAGCTGATCGCGATTGTTCGCTTAGCGTAGCCCGCGCACGAACGAGGGGCTCAGGCTTCCGCGCGCGACTTCCGCGACCGGTCCCTTCATCGTGAGGCTGAAGTCGTCGGCGACCTGGATGTTGAGCTGGCCTCCCGGCATTTTCACCGTGACGGGGCTTTGGACCAGCCCGAGCTTGACGGCCGCGCTCGCTGCGGCGCAGGAGGAGGACCCGGAAGCCTGGGTTTCGCCGGCTCCGCGCTCCCAGATCAGGATAAAGAGCTCTTTCGGGCCGGTCGGCACGGCGAGCTGCACGTTCGTGCGCTTCGGGAAGAGGGCATGGTTTTCCAGCGCAGGTCCCAGCTTGAGGAGATCCTCTCGCGACCAGGATTGGCCGGCCTGTTTGAAGACGACGCAATGGGGATTGCCGACGCTGACTCCTGTAAAGATGAGAGATTGGCCTGCCGCTTCGATCGGCTGGGTGATCAGTTCATTCACCGTGAGGCTGCAAGGGAGCGAGGCAGGCTGGAATGACGCCTGGCCCATTTCGACTGTGACGGCACTTGCATCCCCATGCCGGTCCAGATGCAGCTCGATCGTCACCAACCCGCCTTTGGTCTCGACGGTAAAGTGTGTCTTTTTCGTTTTGCCGGTGGCGTGGAGATAGCGGGCGAAGATGCGCAGGCCGTTGCCGGACTTTTCCGCTTCGCTGCCGTCAGGATTGTAGATCCTCAGACCGAAGTCCGCTTTTTTCGTCGGGACCAGCGCCAGGATTCCATCGCTGCCCAATCCCCAGTTTCGATCGCAGATGGCTTTGATCCTCGATGGGCTCAGCGAAAACGACAGTTCCTTGGGGGCCATGACGATATAGTCGTTGCCCAGCCCATGCCCGCGAAAAAATCCGTTCTTCATGTCCGGCTCCTTGAGTAGAGAGGAAAACAGGGAGAGATAACTAGCATGAACGGTGCGGGGAGGGAAAGAGGAACGTACAGGGTCAACTATACGATCTTCACCCCTGGCTGGCGTTCGATCAGCTCGACTTCATATCCGTCCGGCGCGTCGATGAAGAGAAACCGGCTGCCGGACGAGGCTGCAGTCGGCCCGTCCGTGATTCTAATGCCTTGTGTTGTGAGGGCTGCGATGGCCTCATCCAGGCTTTCGACTTGAAAGGCCAGGTGGACCAGATCCTCCTGGACCGTCACCGGTCCGCTTGGCGGAAAGCTGCAGAGCTCGATCAGCTCTTCGCTGTGGGGGACCTTGAGGAAGGCCAGATGGGAGCCGCGCGGCGAGACCGTCCGCTCCAGTACCTCCAGTCCGAGGACGTCCCGGTAGAAGGCGATCGTCTGGTCCATATCGCTGACCCTCATACGGGTATGGAGAAGCTTTGTTACTCGCATGAGCTTGTTCCAATGAAAAGTTCAAAATTAAAAATGTAAAAACTAAAGACGCTATTTTTTACTTTTGCATTTTAAACTTTTACTTGTGCCTCGCCGGTCCGTTGGTTTTGCGCAGCAGGATTTCGGCGCTGTCCTGGATTAGAAGATTCGGCATGGGGCCGATTTCTTGATAGCCCTGTTCTCCATAGAAGAGCCGGCCTTGCTCGTTGAAGTCCGAGACGCAGGCAAACAGATTCTGTGCCCTCGCGAAGACCAGCGCCTCGATGTGGGCCAGCAACCGTCCCCCGAGCCCCTTGCCTCTGGCCCAGCCCGCCACGCCAAACAGTTCCAGATAGTCGCCGAGCAGAAACTTTTGACGCAAAACCGCGACGCCTGCCACTGTGCCGTCCAGTTCCACGACGTAGCTGTCGCGCCCTTGTGGGAGCGGCGTGAAATAGCGGTCCCAGTCCTGGGTCCGGTAGCCCAGCCGTTTCCATGGGTCGGAATCGGCGAGTAACGCGATCACGGCGGCTCGGTCTTGTTCTCTCATGGGTCGAACGAGTGGGTCGGTCATGGAGCCACTTTATCATTACAGGTTAGGAGATCGCTGATGGTCATAGGGACGAGATGGCGTCCCGGCAAGAGATGATCATGGAGATCCTGCACAACCTCGCGGGTATGTTTGCCCTTGCCGTTGGCATGCATCACGATGACACTACCCTTGCGGAGGGACCGTTTCAGCCGGTCCTCGATCTGGCCAGCGGTAATCGTCTGGTCTGGATCGCCTGACACTACATTCCAGAGAATAAACTGGAGGCCGAGGTCACGGACCACGTTGACTGTATCGTCGTTGAATTCTCCATAGGGAGGCCGGAACAGGGTCGCGTTGTGGCTATATTTGGTTTTGAGGAGACGGACCGGGCCGAGGATTTCCTGTTTTTGCTCCTCTGCGGAATGGAGCGGCAGATGGGCGTGGACTTCCCCGTGGGTGCCGATTTCAAAGAAGGGAACTTGGAGGAGGGCTTGGGCTTGCGGCTCGTGCCGCACTATCCATTTTCCCGACATGAAAAACGTCGCGGGGATTTTTTGTTCGATCAAATAGTCGATTAAGGCTTGATCGTAACCTGGTCCTTTCCGCACCGGGCAGAGGTCGAAGGTCAGCGCGACTCCCGGGCAGGAGGGCGGGCCTGATGTGATCACCTGGGCCTGCGCGAGAGGAGGCAGCGTCGAGGCAAGCAGCACTGCCAGGAGAATGCATCGCATGTGTAGGAAGCAGCGCGGCATGGTGGCCAGTATACCTGATCCAGCAGGTTGCTCAAAATGGCCGTCCAGCAAGGTCGCAGCGAGTGAGGGGCCGAGGCGTACCCTTTAGGGTACGTTGAGGGCCTGAACGATGTGAGAACGACGCTGGCAGACTTTTTCAGCAGTCTGCCGTTGACGCTTCAAATCTCACACTGCTACGGTGGAACCATGTTTGTGTTCAATTGGAAAATCGGCTGCGTGCTGGGCATCCCGATCCATGTCCATGCCTCCTGGTTCGCGGTGTTTTTCTTCGTCACCTGGTCGCTGGCGACAGGCTATTTGCCTGAGACCCTGCCGGGCCTCTCCGAATCACGCTATTGGGGTATGGGCGGGATTTCCTCCCTCTTGCTGTTCCTGTCCGTTCTTCTGCATGAGCTGGGACATTCCTATGTGGCGCTGCATTACCGAATTCCGATCAGTCAGATTACCCTCTTCATTTTCGGTGGCATGGCGCACATGGGGAAGGAGCCGCCCAGTCCGAGGGCCGAGTTTTTAATCGCGCTGGCGGGGCCGCTCGTGAGCTTGCTTCTGGGGGTCGGCTGTCTCGGCGGCGCTATGGCGGCGGATTCCTTGTCCTCGGGATTAGGGCTTCAGGGATTCGTCGTCCTGGGTGGATTGCTCGGCATGGTGAATGTGCAGCTCGGACTCTTTAATCTGATTCCGGGGTTTCCCTTGGACGGCGGGCGGGCTTTACGGGCCTGGCTGTGGGCCTGGAAGAAGGATTTCAACTGGGCGACCAGCCAGGCGGCGGTGACCGGAATAGGATTCGGCGTAGCCCTCGGGGTGATCGGCGTGGTCGTGCTGGGAGGGGCCTGGTCCGGCGTCCTGGGCCATTCCATTGCGGCGAACGGGGGCTGGCTCATTTTGATCGGTTCATTTCTGTTTTCTGCTGCTTTGTCGAGCAAGCGGCAAGCCGCGATGCGGAGCTCGTTGGCAGCGGTGACGGTGCGCCAGGTCATGGTCCATCCGGTCGTGACGGTGCCGCCGGACATGGCCGTGCAGGATGCGGTCGATCAATACTTTGTCGCGCATGGATTTGGCGGGTTTCCCGTCTGTGAGGAGGGGCAGGTGGTCGGGGTGGTCACGGTGGGCGATGTGCAAGCCATTGCTACGGCGCTCTGGCCTTGGCGCCGCGTGCGAGACATCATGTGTCCTGTGCCGCAGGCCTTCTGCATTCCTCCGGACTGGTCTGTCATGCAGGCGATGGAACGTATGGTCCAGGGAGGCTGGGATCGCCTTGTCGTTATGGAGGACGAAGCGATCGTGGGGCTCATCACCAGATCGGCGATCGCCCAATTCTTACAGTTGCATCAGTCTGGAGCGTGAACCGGTAAATAGCCGAGCCTCTCGCCTCTGGCCCATCCCCTCTCACCGTTTACATTTTACGCGCAGTCGTTCTCGTGGTTGTGGCTGACAGGGCCTGCGCCTGTTGCTGCAGGTGGTGGACGATTTCTGCGCCGATCAGCAGGAGGACCGAGGAGTAATAGACCCAGAGCAGCAGCAGGACGACTTCCAAAAGCGATCCATAGAGGTTCGTATACAGAGTCGCATAGGTGCCATAGGTCACGAACAGGAGTTTCGCTGCCACCCAGAGCAGGCTAAATGTCAGGGCGCCGATCATGGATTCACGCCATTGCGGACTTCGTCGCGGCACGAGCCGATATAAGATCGTGACCGTGAGAAAGGCTAGCGCGAAGGGGAGCGTATAGGTCAGAAACCAATCATGGGCCGCGAGGGCCAGGAGATCGAGTCCCCAGAGTTCCGGCGCGTAGCCCGTTAGGAAGTTGATGGTTTGGGTCGCGACGTAGGAGAGGATCAGGACGAGCCCGCTCACGGCGAGTGAGGCCACTGCGATGGCGGTGGAGATGAGGGGATGGCGGCGCCAGGTGCTCTCGAATACGACATTCAGCGCATAGTCGAGTTCATAAAACACCAACGTGCCGAACCAGGCGAAGGTCAGAAAGACCGCCCATCGGACGGTTTCCATGGCGCTCACCCGATGTAGTTCTGCTGCGACATGTTCGCCCAGGGATGGCAGAAACCCCTTGAGGAAGCTGAGCAGGACCTGCTCGCCGATCACTTCGTGACTGACCACGAAACTCAGGCCGTAGAGCAGGAGGAAGACGAGGGGAAAGAGCGAGAGGAGGGAGAAGAATGCGAGGGATGCGGCAAGGCTGGCGCAGCCATGCCGTCGAAATGATCGGAGAAGACTCAGGAGGAAGCGCGAAGTTTGCATAGGTGCGATCCGAACGTTCGCCAGGGTAGCACGAGTCGCCCGATCCTGCACCTCTTCATTCTGCGGAATGATTAACTGATTACTTGAGCGTCAGGACCGATTGGAGGGCGAAGCTGACGAGAGGGTCCGGGAAGAGGCCGAATAGAATCACGCCGGCAACGGCACAGGCCAATACGAAGGAGAGGGCCGGCGAGGTCACGAGTCGTGGCGCGACGGACGAAGGATCAGGCTCGCGCATATACATCACCATCACGACCCGCATGTAGTAGTAGGCCGACACGGCGGCAAAGATCAGGGCGATGGCGGCGAGCCAGGCCAAGCCGGACTCGACGGCCGCCATAAACACATAGAACTTTCCGATGAAGCCGGCGGTCGGAGGAATGCCGGCGAGTGACGCCATGAAGAGCAGCATGAGAAAAGCCGCAAGAGGCTGGCGCTTCGCGAGCCCCGTGAAATCTTCGATCTCTTCTCCCTCGATCCCGCCTTTTCTCAGCATGCCGATGACGGCGAAGGCGCCGAGCGTCATGAAGGCATAGAGCGCCAGGTAGATCATGACGCTGGCGAGTCCCGTGGTGCCACCGGACGCGCCGGTCGCGCGGCTCGCCGCGACAAAGCCGATCAAAGCGTAGCCCGCATGCGCAATGCTGGAGTAGGCCAGCATCCGCTTGATGTTCGTTTGGACGATCGCGACGAGGTTCCCGAGCACCAGGGTGGCCAGGGCGACGAGCAGGAACAGGATCGACCAATCGGCCTTGAGTCCGCCGAGTCCTTCGACGAAGATCCGCATGAAGGCGGCAAAGCTGGCAGCTTTTGCCGCCACGGCCATAAAAGCTGTGACGGAAGTGGGGGCCCCCTCATAGACTTCCGGCGTCCACATCTGGAACGGCACGGCGGCGAGTTTAAAGCTGAAGCCGACTGCCACGAGAATGACCGCGATCAGCAAGAGCGGATCGTTCGCTCCGTGCATGCCAAGGGCGGTTGCGATCGACGCCAGTTTGGTGCTGCCGGCCATGCCGTAGAGCAGCGAGATGCCGTAGAGCAGAATCCCCGAGGAGAAGGCGCCGAGGACGAAGTATTTGGCCGCGGCTTCCAGTGAACGGGGCTTCGACCGATTGAGTCCGGTCATCACATAGAGCGAGAGGGACATGAGTTCGGTGCCGAGGTAAATCGTGAGCAGGTCTGCGCCTGAGACCATGACCAGCATCCCGGAAAGGGCCAGGAGGATGAAGCCATAGTATTCGCCCAGGTGGATGCTCTCCGCCTTCAGATAGGGCAGCGAGAGCGCAATGGTCAGGCCGGTCACACCATAGAGGAGCACTTTCCAGAATCTGGCATAGGCATCGACCACCACCAGATCGCTGAAGGCGGACACCCGGACATTCAGCACGCCGATCTGTCCCATCGTGAGTCCAAGACAGAGGGCGAGGGAGCCAAGACTCAGCCAGGCCAGGAGATCCCGTCGCGAGGCCGGCGTGACCGGGTCCAGTGCGATGACGAGACAGGCCGTGACGACGATGATGAGTTCCGGAAGCAGAGTTAAGAGGTCGGTGCCGTAGAGACTCATCGCGAAAGTTCCTCGGTCTTCAGTGGTTCGGCACTGCCGGCCAGCAATGGCGCTGCCTCTCCGGCAGAGGGTTGGGCCGTCGGCGCGACCTTCGTGCGGGCCATGGAGGCGATGACGCTGTTCACACTCTGGTGCATCTTGCTCACCAGCGGATTGGGAAAGAGTCCGATCCAGAATACCAATAGGGCCAGTGGCACCAGCGTGGCGAGTTCCCGTTTGTTGAGGTCTTGGAGTGTCGGGAGCTGGCGCGTGAGCGGGACTCCGAAGACCACTCGCTGCACCATCCAGAGAATATAGGCGGCGGCCAGGATGATGCCCAGCGAGGCAAAGGCGGTGGCGACTTTGCTCCAGAGGAACGTGCCGATGAGCACGAGGAATTCGCCGACGAAACTGTTGGTACCTGGGAGGCCGAGCGAGGACAAGGCGAAAATCATGAGCAGCGCGGCATATTGCGGCATCGGCGCGGCCAGCCCGACATTGTCCGCGATCAAGCGGCTGTGGGTGCGCTCATAGATCATGCCGACGCAGAGGAACAGGGCGCCGGTCGTAATGCCATGGTTGACCATTTGGAGCACTGCTCCCTCGATGCCCTGCTGATTCAGGACAAAGATGCCGAGGGTCACGAACCCCATGTGGCTCACGCTCGAATAGGCGATCAGTTTCTTGAGGTCGATTTGGGCCAGTGCCATATAGGCGCCGTAGATGATGGCGACGATGGAGAGGCCGACCATCATGGGCGTGAAGGCATGGCTGGCGTCCGGCAACATCGGCAAGCTGAATCGCAGGAACCCATAGGTGCCCATCTTCAAGAGAATACTGGCGAGGATGACGCTGCCGGCGGTCGGAGCCTCGACGTGGGCATCCGGGAGCCAGGTGTGAAAGGGGAACATGGGGACCTTCACCGCAAAGGCGGCGAAGAAGGCCAGGAAGAGCCACATTTGCAGCGAGGCCGGGTAAGTGCCCTGGCTCAAGGCAAGGATGTCGAAGGTGTAGCCCCCGTAAAAGTAGAGGGCGAAGATGGCGACGAGCAGCAGCACGCTTCCTGCGAGGGTATACAGACAGAACTTGATCGCCGCATACAACCGATTGGGTCCTCCCCAGACGCCGATGAGGAGGTACATCGGAATCAACATGGCTTCCCAGAACACATAGAACAAGACGAAGTCCAAGGCCACGAACACGCCGATCATGGCGGTTTCCATAATCAAGAGCATGGACATGAAGTTCTGGACTCTCGTGGTAATCGCGGTCCAGGAGGCCAGGACGCAGAGGGGCATGATCCCGGCGGTCATCAAGACGAGCGGGAGGCTGATCCCGTCGAGGCCCAGGCTGTAATAAATGGGTGGGGCCGTGATCCAGGCGACATGTTCCGTGAACTGCATCTGGCTGGTCTGCGGATCGAAGAGCCACCAGAGCGGGAGCGCGACGAAGAGATCCGCCAGGGTTGCGACCAGCGCCATCCAGCGAGCGGTCGATTCCGTCACGAAATACATCGTGACAGCTCCCGCAAGGGGAATCAGGAGGAGCAATGTGAGCCAGGGAATTCCGCCGCTATGCATAGGTCCTCAGAACAGCAAAAAGACGGTCAGGATCACGCCGATCCCGAGCGCCATACCGAGCGCGTAATGTTGCACCTGTCCGCTTTGCGCGAGCCGCAAGACCCAGCCGCTCCAGGCGATCGCGCGGGCCACCCCGTTCACGGCTCCGTCGATCATGGCCACGTCCACGCGTTTCCAGAGTTCGGAGGCGGCGGAAAAGGTGGGGCGGACGATCGTTCGATCGTAGGCCTCGTCGACATACCATTTGTTCAGTGAGCCCTGATAGAGCGATTGCCACTTCCGCGCGAACTGATCCGGGAGGGGCGGGTTGAGCACATAGACGTAATAGGCTCCGGCAATTCCGATCAAGCCCATGCTCGTGGCTAGCACCATGATGACGATCGAGGCGGCTCCTCCGTGAGCGGCGGAGCCTACGCCTGTCTCGAACATCGGCCCTAGAAACTCCGGAATGCCCAGATAGCCCGTGGCGATGCTCAAGATGGCCAGGACGATGAGCGGCGTCGTCATGGTTTGAGACGGTTCGTGGATATGGTCCGCATGGTGGGGATCGACATGCGAGGGACCCCAAAATATGACGAAGACTAGGCGGAAACTATAGAAGGCCGTCATCAAGGCCGTCACGAGGCCGAGCAGGGTCAGGAACTGGCCGAGAGGTCCTGCCGACCAGGCGGCCACGAGCAATTCGTCCTTGCTGAAGAATCCGGAGGTCAGGGGGAAGCCTGCCAGGGCGAGCGAGCCAACCAGGAAGGTCCAATAGGTGACCGGCAATTTGTCTTTCAGGCCGCCCATGCGTCGCATGTCCTGCTCGTGGTGCAGGGCGATGATGACGGACCCGCATCCGAGAAACAGGAGGGCTTTGAAGGCTCCGTGGGTGAGGAGATGGTACATGCCCGCTGCATAGGCGTCGAGCCCGCAGGCCATCACCATGTAGCCGAGTTGGCTGACCGTCGAATAGGCCACGATGCGTTTGATATCGGTCTGGGTCATGGCGATGGTGGCCCCGACGACCATGGTCAATCCGCCTGTGAGCGCCACCACCGTCATGGCGGTGGGAGAGAGGGTATAGATCGGTGCCAAGCGCGCGACCATGAAGACGCCGGCCGTGACCATCGTCGCTGCATGGATGAGCGCCGAGATGGGCGTGGGGCCTTCCATTGCGTCAGGCAGCCAGACATGGAGCGGCACCTGGGCCGATTTGCCGATGGCTCCGGTGAAGAGGAGGAGGCAGATCATCGTCAGCACGGACACATCCCAGGCGCCGTCGAACGGCTCGAGGAGATTCATCATGTCGCCCGCCGATTCATGAGCTCTGGCAAAGATTTCGTGGTAGTCGAGCGAGCCGAAGCTGTACCAGACCAGGAGCAGGCCGAGCATGAAGACGAAGTCGCCGACGCGGTTGATGATGAACGCCTTGGTGGCGGCGGAGCAGGCAGCGGGCCGGTCGTACCAATGGCCGATGAGCAGGTAGGAGCAGAGCCCGACTGCTTCCCAGAAAATGAAGAGTTGCAGCAGGTTGTCCGCCATGACCAGCATCAGCATCGAGAAGGTGAAGAGGGCGATGTAGCTGAAGAAGCGGGCATAGCCCGTGTCTTTGTGCATGTACCCGATGGTGTAGATGTGGACGAGCGAACTGACGGTCGTGACCAGGAGCAGCATCACGGCGGTGAGCCGGTCGATGGAGAAACCGATGTGAATGTCGAGCGAGCCGGAGGTTAGCCAGGTATAGAGGGGGAAGCTGGTCTGGTGCCCGTTGGCCACGTCGAAAAAGACCAGGAGCGAGAGCAACCACGACACGACGACAGCCGGCACGGCGACGAGATGGGCCTGGTCTTTGATCCAACGGCCGAAGAGCCCGAGAATCAGGAACGACGCCAACGGAAGGAATGGAATGAGTTCGTAGGTCATCGCGCCCGTTTTACCATTTCAGTAACTGAAATTCGTCGACGTTGATTGTGGACTTGGCCCGATACAGAGCGACGATGATGGCCAGTCCGACTGCGACTTCCGCTGCGGCGACCGTCAGGGCGAAGAAGACGAAGACCTGCCCTGCCACATCATGGAAGTACTGCGAGAAGGCGACGAAGTTAATGTTCGTCGCGTTCAACATCAACTCGACCGACAGGAGGATGATGATGATGTTCCGGCGCAGCAGGACGCCCATGACGCCGGTCAGGAACACGATGCCGCTGAGCACGAGATAGTAGGACAAGGGGACCGTCATGATTCTGTCGCCTCCCCCAGGTCTTTTTTGGCCAGGATGATGGCGCCGATCATCGCGACCAGCAGAATCAGGGACGCCACCTCAAAGGGAAACAGATAGGTGGAGTAGAGGACGTCGCCGATCGCTTCGGTGTTGCCGGCTTCCCCGACGGCAGTTTCCCTGCCTGTGGCCATGACGGGGGCCGTCCAGCCCTTCATGACTGTGAGTATGATGGCTTCGACGAACAGAGTCACTCCCACCGCGGCAGCCATGGGCCATTGCCGATGGTACCGGTCATCCTGCCGGAGATTGAGCAACATGACGACGAAGAGATAGAGGACCAGGATGGCGCCGGCATAGACGATGATCTGCACGGCGGCGAGGAATTCCGCATGGAGCGTGACGTAGAGCCCCGCTACGTGGAAAAACATGATCAGTAGCGCCAGGGCACTGTAGATGGGATTGCGCAGCGCGACGACCAACACCGAAGTCGCGGCGATGACAAAGGCAAAATAAAAGAAAAATAGCTGTTCCATCAATCTGGCCTGTTACGACGGTTTTTGCGGTACGTGCTTGAACGCGACGTTGAAGAACGCCACATTCTGGTGTTGGAGCTCCAGCTGTTTTTCGCGCACCGGGAACGATCGGTCGCCGATGGCGAGCAATTGCTGTTTGTTGAGGTGCAATTGTCGCTTGTCGTACACCGCCCACTCGAATTCGCGCGTCATGCCGAGGGCATCCACCGGACAGGCATCCACGCACATCCCGCAAAACAGACAGCGGGTCATGTCCATGTAATATTCTTTGGAGTAGCGCTTCGTCGGCTGGCCCGGCACTTCCGCGCTGACGACACGGATCACCCGTGACGGGCAGGCGGCCTCGCAGAGATCGCAGCCGACACATTTTTCCGTGCCGTCGTCGTAGCACAATAGGGCCAGCATCCCGCGATAATTGTCCGGCAGCGTCCGCTTTTCATGCGGGTACTGCAGGGTGATCGGGCGGTAATGCAGCAGGTGCGACAAGGTCGCCTTCATGCCGACCAGGAGGTCGTAGAAGGTGATGGTTTTAATCCAGGTCTTGAGCTTCATGCTTGCAAGTTCTCAGCGATCAGCGTCATCGAGATTCAAATCCAACGCTGACAGCTGATCGCTGACAGCGATCTTGCGTCACCGCGGGAAGAAATAGGCGGTGATGGCCGTGACGACGATGTTGGCCAGCGCGATCGGCAACATGACCTTCCAGCCGAACCGCATCAACTGGTCGTAGCGCAGCCGGGGCAACGTGGCGCGTAACCAGAAGAACAGGAAGAGGAACAGATAGACTTTCAACGTGAACCAGGCGACGTTTTCTATCCAGGCCAGCTGTTCGAGGCCGGCATAGCCGAGGATCGTGCCGGGATAGGGGGCGTTCCAGCCGCCCAGGAAGAGCGAGGCGGCGACGCAGGACACGAGCACCATGTTGGCATATTCCGCGATGAAGAAGAACGCGAACCGCATGCCGCTATATTCCGTGAAGAATCCGGCCACGAGCTCGCTTTCTGCTTCCGGCAGGTCGAAGGGGACGCGGTTGGTTTCCGCGACGGCGGAAATGACGAAGACGACGAAGGCGAAGATTTGGGTATGGATCGGAAAGAATCCATCCGGCCTGGCGCCCCAGATGAACCAATGCCAGAAGCCGCCGGCCTGGGCCTGCGTGATCGTGACGAGGCTCAGAGAGCCGGCTAGCAAGAGCACGCCGACGACGGCCAGCCCGACGTTCAACTCGTAGCTGATGACCTGGGCCGCGGAACGCAACCCTCCCAGGAGCGAGTATTTGCTGTTGGAGGACCAGCCGCCGAGGATGATGCCGTAGGCGCCGATCGAGGCAAAGGCCAGGATGTACAAGACGCCGATGTTGATGTCGCTGATGACGAAGGGTTTGATCGTGATCCCAAAGACGTCCAGGGTCACGTTCGGGCCGAAGGGGATGACGGCGAACCCGATCATGGCCGGCACCATGGCCAGGATCGGCGCCAGGGTGAACATGGCTTTGTTCGCGCCGGCCGGTACGATGTCTTCCTTGAAGAACAGTTTGAGTCCGTCGGCGATTGGCTGAAGGATGCCATAGGGACCGACTTCCATCGGACCCATACGATCCTGCATCCAGCCGAGCACTTTCCGCTCGGCCAGGGTCAGGATCATGACCGTCAACATCACGATGCCCATTACCGCCGCTATTTGGGCGAGCGATACCGCAAGTCGCAGGCTTAGTTCAGTCACGACAGCACTCCTGGATGACAAGTGAAAAAGCAATGCATGTTCGTTGGCTCATGTCGTTTTCCTCACCGAGACGGAAGTCGTCCGATAGGATGGGACCTTCGTGTCCGGATCGATGGCACAGTCAAAAAGCTGCAGAGCCTCCTGCGCGAAGTGATCGGGGAGCCAGGCCAATCCTTCCGGCACACGATCGAGCACTTTGACCGTGGTCGTGCATTTGCCCCGGCTGTTCGAGAGGCTGACTCGATCCCCTGTCGCAATGGCGCATCTGGCTGCATCCAGGGGGTTCATCTGCAAGGACCCGCTCGGTTCGATCTGGAGCAGCCCCTTCGAATGAGTCGACAGTTTCCCTGAATGGAACAGGCTCTGGGTGAGGCCCAGCTGAACGGTGCCATCCGGTCGTCCGGTTCGCGTGGGTAGAGTATACCGAGTCGCAAGGTCCCGGCGATATCCCCCCGTCACGTATCGCTCGGCGGTGGCTCGATCGACGGCGGGCGGGATCGGTGTCGGGCCAAGCGATCCGTATCCGGGAACGACCGATCGGATTTCTTTCAGGATTTCCTTGGCGTCGCCGTATTCCAATGGTGCGTTGAGGAACACCGAGAAGGCCGAGAGGATTTCCCAGTCTGGACGGCTATCGCCCACCGGATTGATCGCAGGTCGCACGGATTGGACATGGCCTTCCGTGTTGGTGAAGGTCCCGGCTTTCTCCATAGCGGAGGCGGCAGGGAGGACCACATGGGCGAGCAGAGCCGTCTCCGTGAGGAACAGTTCCTGACAGACGAGAAAGTCTAGTTTGCTCAAGGCCTCTTTGGCGTTGGTCTGGGGCGGAAGGCTCCCGACGGGATTCTCTCCGACAACGAAGAGGGCTTTGATGGTCCCGGCCTGGGCCCGGTCGATCATCTCGAGAAGTGTGGCCCCTGGCGCCAGAGGGACTTCTTCTTTCCAGGCGCGAGCCATCTGGGCCCGCGCGTCCTGGTTGGTGAGGTCGAGCGAGCCGGGCAACAATTCCGCGACCGCTCCCATTTCCACCGCGCCTTGATCGTTATTTTCTTCCGCCAAGGGGGCAAACCCGCAGCCTCTGTCGGTTAATTTCCCGGTCAAGAGCAGCAGGTCGAGGAGGTTGAGGCAGATGCCATAGCCTCCTTGGCTGCGGAGCAGGGTCTGGCCTGCCAGCACGACGACGCGGCAGCCTTGCGCCACGGAGGTTGCCATCTGGGCGAAAGATTCGCGCGAAGCTCCAGTGCTCAGGGCCAGCTCGTCCCAGGAAATTTGCTGGACGGCTTTGGAGATGGCGGACACATAGTCTGAGGCTCGCTGGTGGAGCGTCCCTTCGACCTGGTTTCCTTCGATCACCGCCTTGAGCAGGCCGAGGACTGCGGCGCCGAACTGGGCCGGCGCGACGGAGAGATGCTGCTGCGACAGGTTGGTGATGTTGCTGATCGTGCCGATCGCAGGCTGGAGCGCTTCGATCGTCAGCAGGGTTGCGTCATGCTTCTTGACGGCTTCTTTAACTTGAAGGCCGGTGATCGGATTGGTTTCGGTGATGTTGGTGCCGACCAGGAGGAGGACATCCGCCTGCGTGATGTCTTCGAAGGTCACGATCCACCGGTGGGTGCCTTGCACCCGTTTCATGGCCTGGACTCCGTTCAGATGGCCGTAGCGGGCGCTGCTGTCGAGATTGTTGGTCCCGATCGTGAGGCGCATGAATTTCTGGAACAGATAGAGCTCTTCGTTGGTGCAGCGGCCGGAAATCAACCCCCCGAAGGCCTGCGGACCATGGGCCAGCTTGAGCCGGTTGGTCTGTTCCGCCACGAACAGCAAGGCTTCTTCCCAGGTGACGTCGACCAGCGCCCCGTTCCGTCTGATCATGGGTGCGGTGATTCGGCTGGGATGGCTGGTGGCGTGAAATCCGAAGAACCCGCGGGCGCAGAGGTCGCCGTTGTTTCTGCCGGCTCCCTGGGCACTGTTGACCTCGATCAGCTGCTGATCCTTGGTTTGGACCGTGATCTGGCAGCCGTCGCCACAAAACGTACAGACCGTGTCGGCCCGCTTGAGCATCCAGGGCCGGTATTCGTACATCGAGAGCCGGCTGGTGATGGCTCCGACCGGGCAGATCTGCACGCAGCCGCCGCAGAATTCGCAGTCCAGCGGATGGGCGGCGAATGATTTGATCTCGGTCATCGTGCCTCGTCCGACCGGGGCGAGGGCCTTGACGTCCATGACTTCGTCGCAGTAGCGGACGCACCGCAGACATTGCACGCAGCGGTTCATCTGCGTTTCGATGAGGGGGCTGAAATATTCCTTCTGGAAGATGCGCTTGGTCTCCGCGAACCGGCTGGTGGTCGCGGTGTATTGATGCGAGAAATCCTGCAGGTCGCACTTGCCGCCCTGGTCGCAGACCGGACAATCCAGCGGGTGATTGGCCAGGATGAATTCGAGCACCGATTTGTGGGCGTCGTGAACGACCGTCGTGGCGGTGCGAATGGACATGCCTTCGGTCGCGACCGTGCTGCAGGAGGTCTGGAGCTTCGGCATCTTTTCGATCTCAACCAGGCACATGCGGCAGTTCGCATCCGGCTTGAGCTTCGGGTGGTAGCAAAAATGCGGAATCATCACACCGACCCGGCGCGCGGCTTCGATCACCAGGGTGCCTTTCGGCACCGTGATGGGGATGCCGTCGATCGTCACACGGACTGTGTCGGTTGTCGTTGCCATCGTTAAGGCCGCGCCACGGATCGTTTCAGGGTGGTGAGGTTGGCCGCTTCCGCTTCATGGATCAGCCTGACGTACTCGGGCCGCCAATGTTTGAGCGTGCTCATGATCGGCGAAATTTCGGCGTCGCCGAAGGCGCAGACCGTGCGGCCCGCGATGTTCTTGCATAGATCGACCAAGGTTTCAAGGTCCTCCATCTGCCCACGCTTCGCGACGATGCGGCGCATGGTTTGGACCAGCCAGGAGCTGCCTTCGCGGCAGGGACTGCACTTGCCGCAGGATTCATGATAGAAAAATTCCATGAGGCGGAGCGCGGCCCAGACCATGTCCGTGCCCTCTTCCATCACGGTGACTCCGCCGGAGCCGAGCATGGAGCCGGCAGCGGCGACGGACTCGAAATCCAATTTGACGTCGAGGCTATCCGGCGTGAGGAACGGGGCCGACGCGCCGCCCGGGATGAAGGCCTTGAGCGGCTTGTTGGAGCGCATGCCGCCGGCTTCCTCGTAGATCAATTCGCGGAAGGTGACTCCCATCGGCACTTCGTAGTTGCCCGGCCGTTTGACATGGCCGCTGACGCAGAAGATTCTGGTCCCTGTGCTCTTGGGCGGAGAGCCGATGGCCGAGAACCACTCGGGGCCCCGGCTGATGATATGGGGCAGGTTCGCCAGGGTTTCGACGTTGTTCACGACGGTTGGTTTGTTATAGAGGCCGTGCGTCGCGGGGAAGGGCGGTTTCACGCGCGGCAGCCCTCGCTTGCCTTCGAGCGACTCCAGTAAGGCGGTTTCTTCTCCGCAGATATAGGCTCCGGCGCCCCGGTGGACCCACACATTGGCGGTGACCCCTGTGCTCAGGATGTTGGCGCCGATATAGCCGGCCGCCCGTGCCTCGGCGATCGCCTGCTCCAAGATCCTGGCTCCGAGGACGAATTCGCCCCGTATGTAAATGTAGGCGGATTCCGCGCCGATGGCGTAGCAAGCGAGCAGGATGCCTTCAAGAATTTGATGGGGGTCTCGCTCGATGAGTTGGCGGTCCTTGAAGGTGCCTGGCTCGCTTTCGTCCGCGTTGCAGCAGAGATAGCGCGGGCCTTGATAGTCTTTGGGGAGGAATCCCCATTTCACGCCGGTCGGAAATCCTGCGCCGCCGCGGCCTCGGAGTCCGGACTTCATCACGGTGGTGGTGACTTCGGCAGGCGGCATTTTCCCCACGATCTTGCGGAGAGCCTGATAGCCGCCCGCTCGCTCATAGTCTTGCAGCGAGCCGGTGTAGCCGAGCTGCAACATGTTCTTGAACAATATCAGTTCGTGTTTGGGCATGACGTTCCGAATTAAAAATGCAAAATGGTTAGCCAAATTTTTTATTTTACATTTCTCATTGCGCTCTCGGCGCCTCCGGCCACATGAAGGGGCCGGTCTTCAGAGAACAGGTTCCATCTTTTTTGAGATCGGCCAGGATCCGATCGAATTTTTCTTCCGTGAGCCGTTCGTAATAGTCCTCGTTGACCTGCATCATCGGCGCGGTGCCGCAGGCGGCCAGGCATTCGACTGCGCTGAGAGTGAAAAGTCCGTCAGCCGTCGTCTCGCCAGGCCCGATGCCGAGCTTCGCCTTGACCCAGCCGATGACCGTGTCAGACCCGACTAACGCGCACATCAAGGACTTGCAGATTTGGAGATGGAACTTTCCCACGGGCTTGAGATTGAGCATCGTGTAGAACGTGGCTGTCTCGTAGACCTGGGGCGGCGTGAGTCTCAGTATCTGGGCGATCTCTTTCATCGCCGCTTCCGACACATAGCCCTCATCCTGTTGCGCCAGGTACAACAACGGAATCAACGCCGAGCGTTTCACCGGATAGTGACTCAGGATTTCGGCTATTTCCGTCCCGTATTTCTCTTTCAGCATGTTCGTGCTCGCGCCAAATTCAAAAGTAAAAAGGCAAAATGAAAAATGTTGGGAATGGTCCCCTCATTACTTTTGGCTTTTACACTTTTACTTTCACCTTATCTGTCACATTCTCCCATCACGATGTCGTAGGTTCCGAAAATCGTGATGATGTCGGAGATCAAGTAGCCCCGCGCCATATGGTCGAAGGCGCCCATGTGCACAAACGACGGCGAGCGAATTTTCATCCGGTAGGGACGGGGGCTGCCGTCGCTGACGATGAAGAAGCCCAATTCG
>SXGR01323473.1_pt1 | contig 22836 bp, 19 predicted proteins | sample 3174711 | NCBI WGS metagenome assembly SXGR01 (sample SAMN11356860, study PRJNA531348) | freshwater metagenome | isolation source: freshwater sample F1-60 | place: China: Fuxian Lake, Yuxi | collected 2017-12-25 | reverse complement strand
CTTCATTGGCGATATACAGTTGGTGCGGCAATAATTGCACACGCGGCCCCGCCAAGCCAAAAATAGACGATTGGCGATGCTGATTTAAATAGTTAAGTGTTTTATACCGTAAGGTGAAGTGTGTGTGCTTATCGATTTGGCCGGCAAACAATCGGTCGCGCGGGGTGCTGAATTGCACAAAGCTATCCAACTCAAACTCAGGAATCGCTAGCTCATCTTTTGTCAGATTTTTGTCTTTATCGAAAGCCAAACCGTGGTAGAGCAAACAACCCTGCTGCTCTACTACGCGGGTAATTTTCATACTAGTGCCATCTTGATGGCGCACTTTTTCGCCCACTTGGTAGACCACTCGGCTTACGGGGGCGTTATCCATCGCATAGGTGCGGCGCTCACCGGCAGCGGGAAAACTCAGGGTCAAACGACGATTAGCAATATCCAAGACTATCCCTAAACCCAGCTCGGCCTCGGCCTCACTAATCCACCGTTGGCCTATTGTAAAAGCCTGACTTACAAACTGCGATTTACTCACTCAAATACCTATTTATCAATTGCGCAAAAAGGCGTGCATCATACTGATTTAGCGCTTCAATTCCAAAAATATCCTAATTTATAAGATGATTAAGACAAGTTATTTGATTAGAATTGAACGTTTCATGATTCCTCGGTTACTTTTATGCCTACTGAACACTCCCCCAGCGCAAGCAACAAGAATTTAGATGCATTGCTCAGCCGCTGCAGCTTTTTAACACTGAGTCACAGCAATCAAAAGTTTCCTCACTCTAAAGGCACTGGACTACCGCTAATTGCAGTGACGACCCCCAGCTGCGAGGCAATTATCGCCCTACAAGGTGCACAATTATTAAGCTTTTGTGCAAAAGCTGGCAAACCCTTATTGTGGGTAAGCCCCAACTGTGATTTTACACCTGGCTCGGCACTACGGGGTGGTATTCCTGTTTGCCTGCCTTGGTTTGGCCCTAACCCCTTAGACGCACAAAAACCTAAACATGGTTTTGTTCGCAATAAGGATTGGGAGCTGAGCGATGCCAAATTATTGGCCGATGGCAATGTACAATTGACCTTTAGCTTTACGAGTACGGCCAATGAATTATTTGGCTTCGCTTTTAATGCGCAGTTAATGATGACTCTGGGCACAAGTATTAAATTGGATATCAGCGTCAGCAATGCTGACCAAGCCGATTTTTATTGCAGCTGGGCATTGCATAGCTACCACCCAGTAAGCTCCCTAGGTGCTGTGCGCGTGAAGGGTTTGGATGGAAGAACTTATCTCGATAACCTGGAAGGCTATGCTGCAAAAATTCAAGAAGATGATGTTAGCTTTCCCAATGCAGTAGATCGTGTTTTTCCTGGGATTGAAAATGCAGTAGAAATCCTAGGCACCCCCCATATCACGATCAATCACCACAATTGCCCAAGCGTAATCGTGTGGAACCCAGGCCCAGTTAATGCGGCCGCTATTGCCGATATAGGTGCAGGCAACGAACAAACTTATATTTGCGTAGAGCGCGGTGCTGTACTTAGCGAGAAATGGAAATTAAATGCTGGTGAAACTCAATCGGCGTGGATTGAAATTACAGAAGTTAAATAGTTTTACGTTTACGATTCAATTCGATCTTGCAGAAATAAAAAGCCATCGCGATTTGATGGCTTTTTTATTGGGCATGTGACACACAACGAATCAAACAATGAAAATATAGTTTTATTTAAACCCCAGCTCCGGCGCAAGCTTACGCAAGAACGCCACATGTGCATTGCGTGTTGCGGGGCCTTTGTATTCAAGAATTGTCCACGTTTCATCCGCAATCATAAATTCTTTTGGCGCAAGCTGTTTGTAAGGTGCATGCACCTCCATTTCCATTAATCCCTTTGCTAAATTACTGGGATTGTATTCGTTATAAAGCTCTATCTGCCCTTGCTCTGGATGAATAGTTGATTTGGGCTGAAGAGGAAACTGCACAATAAATACTTGCTTGTCGCGAAAGCTTGCCATCCAACCTTGTGATGGCTGAATCATAAGCTTGCCTTTGCGCGAAACTTTTCCTGCTGGTGGCTGGGTCATATCTAACGACAAAACACCATCGTTGATCGTATAAACCAGCGGCGCATTGCTTGCATCTTCCAGGTTTTTTTGCAGCACATCTGCTGCATCAGCAACAGGCACATAGACCAAGGTATTTGAGGGTACGCGCGTATTAAACCAAAGATCCCAAGCAACATTTTCTTTGCGAATATTTGTTGCACGCACCTGCAACCTAAGGCTATTTTTACGCTCAGGCACTAGCGCATAGGCTTTAACCATTTGCACACCACTGACTGGGCTTTCTGGGCTTTTAAGCACAACCCTTTCTGCACTGTGTTCAAGCACGGTATTCTTCGCAAGAATCAAATAAGGATCTGGTGGCCACACCGCTTTTTCAACTGCTCGTTTAGCATTAGCTTTTTGTTGCATCCACCATTGACTCTGTGGCCCAACCCACATTTCATGCCCAAGATAGCTGATATTGTCCGATTCAGGCGTTACCTGAGGGCGCGTATCTTTTGTATTTAAATCGGCCAACAATAGAAAATTCGGCTGATCGTTTAATGAAAAAGACACCAGACGACCACCTATCTCAGGGGTAATATCTGCCTTGACAACGCCATTGTTGAGTTTGAGCCTTTCAATTTCCGCAGAAGCATTTGTAGCCCCCAAGACTACCGATAAGGCAAAGCCCAGCAAACCAATAAGTTTAGCGTAGTGTTGCATTCAGATTTCCCCAGTGCCTAAGCTTATAAAGCTGCACATTGCTTCTTAGTAAAAAGAATGAGAATGACGACGAAGCCGCTAAATGTCATTCTGAATAATATATTTACAAATCCAAATCAAGCCCTTCTAGGTCCAATTTAAATACGTCATCCACCTCTTTTAATAGATGACTGTAACGTGCATATTGTGTGTTACTTGAATCTATCGATGAAATTCGGCTCAAGGAAGTGCGGCATATACTTTCAAACCCGATTTGATCACCATGATTTTTTACTTCTGCAATAACCGCTTGAATAAGATTTAAATTTAAACCGATGTGCGTTGGGAAAACACCTATAGCATCCCTAAAAGTACTAATGGCTTGTTTATAGTTTTTACTCTCGTAATAATCTATACCCGCCTTGGTCATATCGGCTACTTTTTTACGGCCCGCTTGGCTTTTTGGCGTATCCGACATTGAATCAGCTTTTTCAACCAACGCCTTATGCTCAGGAAACTTTTTAACCAGCTCATGCAAAATTTCATCTGCAGCTGATTTATCGCCTTTTGCAATAAGTGCTTGCGCAAAATCTAAACCCACTTCTGGCTTAAGCTCATCTTTTTTTGTTAAATAAGCGCTTTTTGCTTTGTCGAGAAATACCTCCGCCTCTTCTGTTTTTTTATTATTCAACAGCGAGCGAGATTTTAATGAATTACTCTGTACATCTGCACTCGCATCAAAATACGGCCGTTTCTCCAAACGCTGCAAAACCTCAAACGTTTCTTTAACATACATATCTGCATTTGCTTCACCCTCTTTGCTCAACTCAGTCAGTTCGCGCGCTAAACTAAAATAATCATCCGGCGATTCATAGACTGAATTACGCGCCGTTTTTATAACGCGACGGCTTGCATCCAAGCAGGCTTGGGTGTCTTGATTTAACTTCGCCAACTCAGCCAAACGACGCTGACGCATTACAGATTTGGGGGATACCTCTGCAGCAGCTTGCATAGCCTCCTGCGCTAAAATAGTCTCACCTTTCCCCATATAAGCGTCTGCCAAAAGATCATGCGCCTCAACAACGCGCTTATCATCACGAATGACTTCTTTTAGGCTAGCCTCTGCTTTGGCGTATTCTTTTTTGGCAACTTGTGCTTTCCCCAAGCCAAGCTTGGCCCATAGCACCGGGCGCTCTGCTAACACGCCCGTATAAATATCTTCTGCACGTTTAAAATTAAATAGGCGCAAATTCATTTCTGCTTGGATTTGCAAACAAGCACTGCGATAAGAGGTATTTGCATTTAATCGTTCTGCGCAACGCTGCTCAGCCGCTGCGTAATCTTTTTCATCCATTGCCTGCTTGATGCTATAGAGCTCTCGATGGCGCAACATGACTCTATCTAAGCGCTGACGCAATAAGGCTTGAGTAATAGGCTTGGTGACATAATCATCAGGCTGATACTCCAGCGCCCCTAAAACCATCTCCCGCGAAGACTCTGCCGTAATCATGACGAAAATACTTGTGTTGTTAAGACGGTTGCGATAACGCAATTCTTCTAAGACTTGCTGCCCATCTCGACCGGGACCCAAGTTGTAATCACAGAGAACCATATGGTAATGATTGTTAAAGCAGGCCTCCATCGCCTGCTCACCATTGGCCACCACATCAATATGCTGCACGCCAAATATCCGCAGCATACCTGTGATGGCCACACGCACATCAGGCATATCGTCCACTACCAAACATCGCATTTGACCGTAGAGTTTTATTAAATCAATTTGACGCATTTTGAATCATCACACCCAATCACAATTTAGTTACAACCTTAGGTTTTAAAAAACACTATAAGGGAGTGTAGCAGCCAGAATGAACCTCTGGTGGGAGTGAGTGTCTTAAAGCAGTCCTAAGTACCCGAACCCAAAGGCTAAATTGCGCAAGCATTGAAGATATTGCAGGGTTTAGATTGACACCGAGCGCCGCGCCACACAGAATCGCCGGCTATATTGAAACATCAGGAAAATGGCTGAATGAATATTGTTAGAATCCCGCGTTTGCTGAAAAATAGCACCCTTTTGTTAGCTGCCTTAGGTTCGAGCTTATTGCTTACCGCCTGTGGTGGCGATAGCAATAAAAGCACAAGTAGCAGCTCATCAAGCAGCTCCACCAGCTCTCATGTATTTAGCTCAACCCCCGTCACCCCTCCCCTAAGTGGAACTTGGCCAGATGTTAAAGTATCTGCCAGCGGCACCAAAACTCTAAAATTTGATTGGACTGCGGCTCCGGGGGCAACCTTCTATAAATTACTGAAGAAAGCCGATAGCAATAGCGCTTATGTACAAGTTGGTTCGGATTTCACTGCAACCAGTATAAGCGACCCTGTTAGCGTTCACTTGACCGATTGGGTTAATAGCCGATACAAAGTTCAAGCTTGTAATGATAACGGCTGCCAAGACTCAACTGTGGTTGTGGCCGATAGCGCCATGAATACCGCCATAACCTATATGAAATCTTCAAATACCGAGGCCAATGATTGGTTCGGCTGGAGCATTGCTATTTCAGGCGATGGCAAAACCTTAGCGGTTGGCGCACCGGCTGAAGCCAGTAATGCCAAAGGTGTAAATGGCGATCAAACCAGTAACACAAGCCCCACCTCTGGAGCTGTTTATGTATTTGTGAAAGTAAATGGGAATTGGCAACAAGAAGCTTATTTAAAGGCATCTAATACTGAACAACCTACAGATGGTATCACCCAATCCTTGCCTAATTCCCGTTTTGGCTATCAAGTCGCGCTGAGCACTGATGGCAGCACACTTGCAGTAAGCGCAATTAATGAAGATAGCCGGTCAATAGGTGTAAATTGTGAACCTAACTATATTACTACTTCATCAAGTGCCTCCAACTCAGCCGGTTACCTCGTCTACCGTAGTAATATTGACGTGGGAGCAGTGTATGTGTTCAAGCGCACAAATACTCAATGGGCACAAACTGCCTATATAAAACCTCTATTCGCGGCTAGTAATTTGACCTTTGGTTACAGCCTAGCCTTATCTGGCGATGGTAAAACCCTAGCTGTGGGCACAGCCGTTGAAAGCCTAGAGCTTTCTGGGCTTGTATCTGTAGAGGCAAACAGTAGCAGTTCAGTTGCTTTTGTTTGCTTTAACTTTTCTAGCAGCTCAGCAACCAGCAGCACAAGCTCATCCAGCAGTAGTACAAGCTCATCTAGCAGCTCATCCTCTTCATCAACCACGAATAGCTCGAGCAGTTCTAGCCTACCCGGCGGCCCAAATTCAGGGGCCGTTTATATTTATCGCTTGAAAGATGCTGGCTGGAGAGAAGACGCTTACGTAAAAGCATCAGATGCAGGTCAAGATGATTACTTCGGTATCAGTATTGCATTGTCTCAAGATGGCAACTTAATGGCTGTTGGTGCCCCGGGAGAAGATAGCAAAACCGCAAATGCCAATAACGACACTGTGACAGTTGATGGCGTTTCGTACCTCTTAAACAATGGCGGCGTTTATGTATTTGCCTTCAATGCGAATAAATGGGTTGAACAAATCAAATTGAAGCCTTCTTTCATTCAACTAAACCAAAGCTTTGGTGCAAGCCTAGCGCTTTCTGCTGATGGCACGACGCTAGCGGTTGGGACTCCTGGCGATTGGACGAAAAACGGTGGCATTAATGGCGATACAGTTTATGACCCAACAGATGAATCCTATTATGGTTCTGGTGCGACTTACATTTTCATAAAGTCCGCTGCAACCTGGACACAACAGGCTTACATCAAGCCAAAGGTTATTAAGCCACTTTATCAGTTTGGTAGCAGTGTCGCTCTTTCTGCAAACGGCAATGTGCTAGCGGTAGGTTCGTGGATTGAATCGAGCTTGGCAACAGGCATTAATGGCGACCAGCTCGATATGTCGTCTGCTGACTCTGGAGCCGCCTATATATTCACTCGCACTAGTACAACATGGGCACAAAAGAGCTATATAAAAGCGCCTAACAGTAACGCACTGGATAGATTTGGTCGTGCACTAACGTTGGATGACAGCGGTGAAAGTTTAGCAGTAGGTGCTTACAGAGAGGCAAGTAAAGCGGTCGGCATTAATGGCGACAAGACTGACAACTCTGCTGCAGGTGCGGGCGCGGCTTATATCTACTAGATAAGCCACAGCTGTACTCAGAAAAAACCCGCAAATTGCGGGTTTTTTATGTCAAAATTTTCTTAAAATTGAGACATAAAAAAAGCCGCAACAAGTGCGGCTTTTTTCTAGCTGAATCCGTAAAGAATTACAGACCAGTTACGTTTTCAGCTTGTGGGCCTTTTTGGCCTGGCTTTACGTCAAACTCTACGCGTTGACCTTCGGCCAAGGTTTTGAAACCTGAACCGCTGATAGCGCTGTAGTGAACAAAAACGTCTTGGCCAGCTTCGCTAGCGATAAAACCAAAACCTTTTGACTCGTTGAACCATTTTACTGTGCCAGTGCTTCTAGCCATTTTAAACCTCGATGATCTTAATAAATAAAAATGTGTTGCTGACAGATCGGTGTTACTTATGAAGAAGCATCGAGTTACTAATAGATTTACTGCTAGAACAACGGATGTGACATAACATAAATAATTGTGAACATATGCCCTAGGGCTACAGTTCACGCTGCAATTTGGCCAGCGAGGGGAACTATATGCCCACCTTCCCTGTAAGTAAAGGTTTAATTACACAGGGAGCAAATTAACCTAAGTTCACCAAAAGGGCGAAGGCACCTATAGATTGATGAAAATCAAGTATTTACCCCTAGCGTTAAAGCTGCAACAATCCAACCATCAGAATCCCCTCAATTTTAGTGGCGAGTTTTGCCCATGAATAATATGCAAATTATTAAGACTCAAGATGCTCACTGCGCGCACGATAAGCGCGTCAGTTGCGGTAATTGCCGATTAAACGCTATTTGCTTACCTATTAGCCTACATGTTGAAGATATAGATCGACTAAACAGCATCGTTCAGCGCAGCAAGCCGTTACAAAAAGGCGAATACCTCTACCGAGCCAGCGATGAATTTGACTCAGTCTTCGCGATTCGCTCAGGTGCAGTAAAAGCGGTAAGCATTAGCGATAAAGGCGACGAGCAAGTTACTGGTTTCTATTTACCGGGTGAAGTGGTCGGCATGGATGGCCTTGCCGACAACGTCTATACCAATTCAGTGATTGCCCTTGAAACCTCATCTGTCTGCGAGATTCCATTCAATCGCCTTGAAGAACTAAGCCTCCAAATTCCCACACTGCAACGTCACTTTTTTCAGCTTATGAGCCGTGAAATCACGCAAGACCAACAAGTTATTACGCTTTTGAGTAAAGGCAGTGCAGAAGCACGAATCGCCACCTTGTTGCTTAGTATCTCCTCGCGTAATGGTCGCCGCAACCTCTCAACCAATGATTTTATTCTGCCCATGTCACGCACCGATATCGGCAACTTCTTGGGTTTAACCATTGAAACAGTCAGCCGTATTTTTACACGCTTGCAAAAAAGTAACCTCATAGCGGTTGATAAAAAAGAAATTACAATCATCGACATGGAAGTACTGCGCAATATTGCCAATGGTAACGATTAACCATGAATCAGCTTGAACAAACTCTAGCGGCATTTGATGCAGCTAACGCGCAAGACCCCAACACTGAAATTGTTAATGGTCAGCCCATTGCAAAAGAATTAATTTATAGTCAACGCATGACTGAGCATTTACACCAGTTTTTACCTTCGTCATCCGTAGAATTACAGTTAGCTGCACGCAGCCAACATATTTGCCGCTGGAAAATCCCTCGCAGTGAATACCCAATGGATCGCCAAGGCTATAAAAAATGGCGCCTAGACTTAGCGGTATTTCATGGCGAGACAGCCGGTAAAATCATGCAAGCCAACGGCTACGATGAAAGCACAATTCAACGAGTAAAAGATTTGCTGCTAAAACGCAGCCTAAAACGCGATGCCGAAGTGCAAGCACTAGAAGATGTTATTTGCTTGGTGTTTTTAGAGTTTTACCTCGAAGACTTTGCCAGCAAGCATGACGAAGCAAAGCTTATAGACATCATTCAAAAGACGTGGAATAAAATGTCTGCAGCCGGCCATACCGCCGCCCTCAAACTCCCCTTATCAAACACTATGCTTGCGCTAGTGACCAAAGCACTTCAACCTTAGGATTTTTTATGGATGTTATTTTAAAACATATTCACCTAACCGCACTCGCCATTTCGTTCTTCTTGTTTTTCATACGCGGCTATTTGATGATGCGTGAATCCAACGCCAGCAAACACCGTGTATTTTTAATTGCCCCACATATTGTTAATTTACTCTTGATTGGTACCGGCATTGCACTAGCCGTTGTTATGCATTTTAATCCTGCAAGCCAGCCTTGGCTTGCCGTGAAACTCGTAGCATTAGCTTTATATATCGCACTGGGAATTTTAACCTTCAAACATCCGGTTTTAAAAATCAGAAAAATCCTCTGGCTTTCTGCCTTAATTGTATTCGCGTTTATTGTTAGCATTGCGCAGAGTAAAAACCCCCTAGGATTTTTTGCCGCAATATTTTAAGCCACCTCTTTTAAGAACCGCTACCTCACCATTTTTATTCAAATCAGCGCCATCAAAAAGCGCTGATTTTCTAACGCCATTTTCTATTATCCTTTTTCTAGCCCTTTTAAATTCCCAGCTATACTCAAAGCAATTTAATTTTATTGCCGAGACTCAAACGTGGAAACAATAACTGGCTATCATTTAAAAACAACGCTCGGCATAGGCGGTATGGCTAGCGTCTACTTGGCTACGCAAGAATCCCTTGATCGCCAAGTTGCCATAAAAGTGCTGGATGCTGCATTAATTGATGATGCATTGATTAAAGCGCAATTTGCACAAGAATCCAAACTGATTGCCAGCCTTAACCATCCCAATATTGTGCAAGTTATTGATCAAGGGGTGAGCGACCAAGGCCACCCCTACTTTGTAATGCCCTATGTGAAATCCATTTCTCTCACAGCCATTTTAAAGCGCAGCGATATAAACATGACTCGCAAGCTCGATATTGCCATTCAGATTTGTAAAGCACTAGCCTACGCCCATCGCAATGGCATTGTGCATCGCGACATAAAACCCGGCAATATTTTGGTGGACTACGATGGCCATGTTCGCCTTGTCGATTTCGGTATTGCGGGTTATTTTGCGAAAAACGAAAGACCAAATCTTATCAAAGACGATAACTTGATTATGGGAACAGATGCCTATATGGCACCCGAGCAAATTGAAAATTCAACCAAGACCTCACACTTAAGCGATATTTATTCCCTTGGTATAGTCATGCATCAATTATTCTTTGGCCACTTTCCAATGGAGACAATACAAGCAAAAAAGGGCGAGTTTAGCGAACAATTAAAGCCACTCATCCATTCGTGTATAGAGCCCACCCCAGAAAAAAGACCCACAGATGCAGATGCCATTCGACAACAGCTCTTACTCATTGCACAAGGAAAACACCTTAGAAACAATCGTTGGAGTAACGACTCCCCACAAAATGACCTTCCCGCCAATTATCAAGTATTAGATGTACTAAAAGAAAATCCTTTTGGTGCAACCTATTTAGCAAAAGACCCAAAACACCAACGCTTTTTAGTGATTAAAAAACAAAAAATAGATCACATTGGCAATGCACAAGCTGCCAACACCAAATTGATTCAGGTTCAGCACCCGCATATTGCACGTATTTTTGGGACAGGAAAAAATCAGCGCGTTTTTATTACGGTGAGCGAATATTTATCGGCAGGCAACTTACAGGATCGGCTGTCACAAGCGCTTACGCTCGGCCAATGGATATTAATGGCACAGCAAATATATTCTGCTTTGAGCTGTGCGCACGCACACGGCGTTATTCACGGCAACTTGCGCCCCAGCAATATTCTCTTTGCCGAAAATAATTTTATTAAAGTTACTGACTTCGGATTCCCGGCGCACAGCTACTCTGAATCTGACAACTGGTATCGCTTGAAGAATACAACTGAATCCAAAGGCGCGGACATTTATGCAGCGGGGGTTATTTTGTTCCAGTTATTGAGTGGAATTTATCCGCAAGAAAGTTTTTTTAACTGGAGGAATCACTGGGCATTACGACATGTCCCACGCAAACTGCGCGGTATAGTTTTGTCATTAACCCAACAAAACCCTCGAAAAAGCTATCAAACCGCTGAAATCGCTATGCAAACCTTAAAACATTTTTACGATAAGCAGAGCACACGCATGGCGGAGAAAATCTATGTCACCAAACGCGAAATTGGTTAGATTGGCGGCAAAAAAATAAACATTACTCTTTCTGCCAACCACCACCTAAGGCCTTATATAAATCAACCGCCGCTTTTAGACGCGCAAGGCGTTGCTGCGCAAGTGAATCTTGCGCTTGAAATAGACTGCGCTGAGAATCCAATAAGCCTTGTAGATCTATGCCGCCTTCACGGTAACGTACTTCATTTAATCTCAAGCTGCGCGCGGCTTGCTCAACAATATTTTGCTGATTTTCCTCTTGTTGTTGGGTGACGTTAACGCGATTAAGCGCATCATCCACCTCTTGCAGTGCCGTTAAAATTACTTTGCGATATTGCTCCAGCAATTCAACGCGACGGGATTCGCTAATGCGAACTTGATTAAGATAGCTCCCACCGGCAAACAGATTTTGTGCAAGACTTGAACTCCAACCCGCAGATTGCGTAACTGGATTCAAGCTAAACAATTCACTGGCAGACCTGCCCATATTGCCACCCAATTGAATGCTAGGCAGCAAAGCTGTGCGCGCCGCATAAACATTAGCAGACGATGCCTGCAATTGCGCTTCTGAACTCGCCACATCAGGGCGACGAGTAATTACATGGGCAGGAATGCCGGCAGCAATTGTTGGGATTTTTAAATCGATAATTTTTTCACTCGCCAATTGATAGCCCTGTGGGATTTGCCCTTGCAACAAAGCAATTGCCGCACGAGTTTGGTCTAGCTGTAATTGCAAAGGCAAAAGCGCATTTTGCTGCGATAGCAAATTGGTTTTTTGCACGGCAACATCAGCAGCATTAGCGACACCATTGCGATAGAGCGAATCCACAATTTTTTGAATGCGCTCTGCAATCTCAATATTTTTCTGGGCAGTTGCAATCCGTTCCTGCAGCGCCAAATAGTTAAACCACGCGATTGCTACACCGGCAGAAATACTTAAGCGCGTTGCTTCATTAGAAAACACAGTGGATTTATAGCCCGCTTTTGAAGCGTGGCGACTGGCCATTTCGCCGCCCCATAAATCGACCTCATAACTTGCTGATAAGCCTGCGCTGCTTGAAGCAGAGGTTGACCAATCACCACCATCGGGTTTGCTTCTGCTCTCTTTAGTAGATGCACTTAAACCCAGCGACGGAAATAAACTGGCATTGGCAATTTTCATTTGCAATTCAGCTTGTTTAACACGCTCTGCCGCTATCACCATATCAGGATTTTTTTGCTGTGCGCCTTCCACTAATTGCGAAAGTTGTGCCGATTCAAAGGCTCGCCACCAGTCTTTCTCAATACTGGCTGCGCCTTCAGCTTGGGGGGCATACTCCCAGACAGGAGCAAATTCTATTTTTGCTTCAGGCGCTTCGTCCATAGAAGAGCAAGCTACCAAGCTTGTACAAACTGCAAGCGTTAAACTCATAACAATATGCTGTATAAGTTTTACTGAACTTTTAAATCTCACTGAAGTTTTAAATGTCTCTGAAGTTTTAAATTTCACTAAATGATTAAATTTCATTGAGTTACTCCGACGCCAAAGCGGTAACAGGGTTTAACCGCGCCGCTTTGCGCGCAGGTAAAAAACCAAAAATCAATCCGGTTAAGAATGCACAACTAAAGGCGAGCACTACGGGCCCCATAGAATAATCAATTGGCATTCCAAACCGTCCCACTAGCGCAGCACAAAGCAATCCCAAAATGACGCCGATAATTCCACCTAATGCAGAAACCGCGAGCGCCTCAATTAAGAATTGCTGCAGAATATTTCGTGTTCGCGCCCCCGTTGCCATGCGTACGCCAATTTCTCGGGTTCGCTCAGTAACGCTCACCAACATAATATTCATGACCCCAATACCGCCTACTAAAAGCGAAATAGCCGCGATAGAACCAAGCAGAATCGTCATGGTGTTTTGAGTTGCAGATAAGGTATCTATAAGCGAAGCCATATTACGAATCGTAAAATCTTCTGTGCCGTGACGCTCGGTCAGCACACTGGCGACCGATGCTTGTACATCTTGCATATAGATCTCATCTGCAACTGAAATAGTGACATTGCGTAAATGACGACGCCCAAAAATTCGCAAGCTACCGGTGGTGTAGGGCACCATGACTTTATCATCTTGATCTTGCCCGCCAGCATCGGCACCGCGTTCAGCCATAATGCCAATAACTTGGAACAACACATTATTCACAATAATATATTTGCCGAGTGGATCTTCATCGCCAAACATTTTTCTCTTAACCGTTGTGCCCAGTACTGCAACAGTCGCGTAAGTATTTTCATCTTCTTCGGTAAAAAATGTTCCCGATGCCACTTCCCATTTGCGCACTTGCGGATATTTAAAACCGGTCGCATTAATATCGGTGCTGACATCCACATTGCCATAGCGCAAGGTGTAACTACCAGTAAGTTCAGGCAAAGCCGCTGCAACATGTGGCAATTCATTAATTGCTTTTACATCCTCTGGCACCAAGGTTCTTATTTCCCACGCACGCCGCTGCTCTGGCCCACCGGGCCGTACTATCAATAAATTACTACCCATGGCGCTAATACTATCCACCACCGCTTTTTTAGCGCCGTCGCCAATGGCCAACATGGTGATCACCGAGCCTACCCCAATTACAATTCCCAAGAGCGTTAATACGGTACGGAAAATATTGCTGCACAATGAGCGAAATGCCGTTTTTGCCCCCTCAACTATTTCCGTAGAAAAGCTTGGCTCGCCGTGCAATTTAGGTTCAAGAATGGGCACACTCTCAACATTGCTGGGGCCCGGATCAGCGACAACTAAACCATCGCTAATTTCAATTAACCGATGCGCATGACTAGCGACATGAGTGTCGTGCGTAATCAAAATGATGGTGTGACCCTGCTCAGATAAATTTTTCAGCAGCTTCATAACCTCTTTGCCGCTGTTACTATCTAAGGCACCGGTAGGTTCGTCAGCTAAAATAATTTGACCGCCGTTCATTAACGCACGCGCAATAGAAACACGCTGTTGTTGGCCGCCAGACAATTGATTGGGGCGATGATCTAATCGCGCACTTAAGCCTAATGAACTCAACAATTCTGCTGCACGCTCACGGCGATCTTCTGGCAACATACCGGAATAGGTTGCAGGCATTTCAACATTTTCACAGGCAGTTGAGCCCGCCAAGAGGTTGTAACTTTGAAATACAAAACCAAACGCCTCGCGGCGCAATTGCGCCAACTCATCCGCATCAAAACTCGATACATTTTTTCCTGCAAAAAAATATTCGCCTTCGCTGGGTTTATCCAAGCAACCGAGAATATTCATTAAGGTGGACTTGCCTGATCCCGACTGACCAATGATGGCCACAAATTCACCGGGGTAAATTTCCAAATCAATACCGTGCAAAACTCGTGTAGACAAATCGCCATTTTGAAAGGTTTTTGTCACGCCAGTTAATTTTATAAGCGGTTGCTTGTCAGCCATAAATTTTCAACACAAAATAAAACGTTAGTAGGTCGTTAAGTTCTCGCAATACATTTACGCCTTAGCGCATTTGACGCGCACCGCCACCGCCTGCACCGCCCATACCGGGCGCGCCGGGCGTAGCGCCTTGGCTAGACGAATTGGCTTTTTCTTGCTGACGCATACCTGAGACAACTTTTTCACCTTCTTGCAAACCTTCTAAGACTTGCACGCGCACACGGCTGCTAATGCCCACCATAATATTGCGCTCGGTTAAATTGCCCTTTTCATCCATAACTTGCACGGTGGCGGATTTCGGTTTTACCTCATCGGTTGCGCTGGGCGGCGCACGACGCTGACCGCCTTTAGGCGCCCAACGATCTTCGCCTGCAACTTCTTTAGTTCCATCAGATGATTTATCTTTATCGGATTTTTTTTTACTTTCTTCATTTTTTTTAGCTGCTTCATCTTTAGGATTTTTATCATTCCAAGATTTTTTATCTTCGTCAGGTTCACCTGATTTACGCGGCTTGAAATTTAAGGCTGAAGCGGGGATAACTAAGGCATCGCGCGCTTGCGCCGCAATAAAAAATACTTGCGTGCTCATGCTGGTCATGAGCGCACCATTTTCATTGGGAACATCAAACAAGGCGTTGTAAAGCACTACATTGTTGGTGACTTGCGGTGTTGGCTCAACACGATTTAATTTGCTGTACCAACGATAATCCTGACCACCCAAGGTGGTGAAATACACCGGCATACCTACATGCAATTTACCAATATCCGCTTCTGACACTTGGGTTTGCACCGTCATCGTTGATAAATCGGCGATACGCATAATAGTAGGCGCTTGGTTGTTTGCATTTAAAGTTTGCCCTTGGCGCGATGTAATAGAAACTACAGTACCGCTCATGGGTGCATAAATACGGGCATAGGCCAAGTTAGCCTCTTCTGCGCGCAAGCTAGATTCTGTTTGTTGAATTTGTGCTTGCAAGGCTTTTAGTTGCGCACCGGCGGATTGGAAACTAGCCTCTGCAACTTGTACAGCTTCTTTAGTGGTTGCCTCATCTTTAAAAAGATTTTGTTGGCGATCAATACGAATTTGCGCCAAAGTCAATTGTGCTTTTCTATCGCCCAACTGCGCTTGTTGGTTCTGCAATTGTGCGCGAATACCATCTACCTTGGCACGGAATACAGTTGCATCAATTTCAGCGAGTAAATCCCCTGCTTTTACTTGTTGACCAACAACCACCAACAATTTTCGCAGCTGCCCAGAAACCTGCGCCCCCACATCCACATATTCACGCGGTTGTAACACGCCGGTAGCTGTCACCAGATTTTGAATTTCCCCACGTTCCACTGTTGCGGTTAAATAATTCTCAGCATCGCCATTTTGACTAAAAAAAAGTTTCCAGATGCCTATAGCCAACAACAGGGCCAGCACAACAAATGCAATACGAGTGAATCGCCAAAGCGCAAAAAACTCACCAATAGATGTCAGTACTCTAGACATAAACTCTTCTCAAAGTAGAAATAGTGAAATAATCTTATAAGTGGCAACTGTAACATTGAAACTGTGAAGTTTTTGCGGGCAATTAATGAAGAATTGTTGAAGAAACAAATAATGTTCTAGCTAGCGACAAAACTGGACCGAATAGCTAGAATACAGAAAAAACGAATAGCCATTGAATTCCGACACTCATATTGATAGCTTCTACCCCATGAAAATAATCTCACTAATTCTGTGCATCTGTTGGTCAATTGCCTTCTCTGCCAGCCCAAATGCTAGCCCTACAACGCTCATTTTAGGTGCAGAAGATTCATGGCCGCCCTATTCCGATAAGTTAGGCCAAGGCATATCCACTAATATTGTTAAAGCCGCCTTTGCCAAAGTCGGTTTAGAAAACCAAATAGTGGTTCGCCCCTACTCCCGGATACTGCAGGATGTAAAAGCCGGAGCCTTGGATGCGGGCTACAACGTAACCCGCCAAAAAAATACCGAGCAGGAATTTGTTTTTGGTAATGAACCGATTTTGCGTGCAAGTACTTATTGGTACTTTCGCTGGGACACAACGCCGCCCGCACCAACCACCCAAAGTCTCCCAGATGGCTATAAGGTGGGCGTCATCATTGATTATGAGTATGGCGATATTTTTGAAGAAGAACGCCACCGCTTTAAAGAAGTACGCGTGCCACGCCAAGCGCAACTCATTAAAATGTTGCAACAAGGCCGAATTGATGCAGCGTTGATGTTTGAAGAAGAAGCCAATCAAACCTTAAAAGAAATGGGGCTGAGCAAAACCGCCATTCAAAAAGGTATGTTCAATCACACCGGCGATGTCTATCTCGCCTTCTCCCGCAAAAAACCACACTCGCAAGAACTCGCCCAAAAGTTTGATTTAGGGATTAAAAAACTTAAAGAGACTGGCGAATATCAGCAGTTGTTAAACCCTTACACGCCTCAGTGATTACAATTTACGCTTCCCCGTAACCATAGAAAGCGGTAAATTTTCCTTCAGCCTATAACTTTCAAGCAGCGCAGCAGCGATATGAATAAACACCAAAACCAATAAACCATGTGCACTCCACTCGTGCAGGTTTTGTACCCAATCCTCGCCCCAGAAATAATCTATTTCTTCCATCAAAAAACCGCTGACACCTAAAATTAATACGAGCAGCATCATAAAAATCATGACTAATGCACCCAGCGGTGAATGGCCCATGCGGTGGTAGGCTTTGCCTTTTACTAGCGAACTACTATGAAGTTTAAGACGACTATAGGTTGGGAAAAAATCTGACCAGCGCGCCGCGCCTTTGCCAACGAAGCCCCACACAAAACGAACACACAACCAAGCGATGGCGATATAACCCAACCATTTGTGCCAATCTTCACCGGTTTCATTAATCCAATAATTGGCAACAAAAATTCCTGCCAACGACCAATGAAAAATCCGCACCAGTGGGTCCCATACAGTTATCACAGCCGCTTTCATATCCGCTGCCATTATGTATTCGCCCAGCAGCGCAAAAGATTGTGGTAGAGGCCAGTGAGTTTTATTAACTCTGGATCTGTTGCAGATAATTTTGGTGTTAATTGTTGAATAGTTTGATCAAGCTCGAACAAAATACTGCGTTGCTTTTCATCGCGCACGTAACTCTCAACCCAAAAAAACGAGGCTATACGCGCACCTTGGGTAACAGGTTTTACTTGGTGCAAATAACCAGAGGAATAAAGCACCATATCGCCCGCCGCGAGCTTAATACCCTGCCCGCCTTCAATGCCTTGAACCACTAATTCACCGCCCACATATTCATCTGGCTCCGACAAAAACAAGGTTGCCGACAAATCACCGCGCACGCTCATATTAGTTCCAGGAATAGGCATAAGCGCGCTGTCTATATGTGTGCCGTAAGCGCCACCATTTGTGTAGCAATTAAATTTAGGAGGATAAATTTTTGCGGGTAATGCAGAGGATACAAACAAAGGGTGATTACCGAGTTTACGCAGAATATGATTGCGTAAACCGGTTGCTAATTCGGATGCATCATCCAACTGCAAATTCTGTTTTGCAGAGCGCGCCAAAGTGCCTGCGGATTTTGAGCCAGATTCCCAAGTCGCTTGCTCCATATGCGCGCGAAATTGTTGCACTTCTTCTTTGCTTAAAACGTTTTCGATAATAAGTAGCATTACTACCTCGCCAATATCTTAGAGATTTTTTGCTCGCGAAAGTCTAACTGAGCAAGTACCGTTTTATGATTAAAAACCCTCAAGTCAGGGACGACTTGAGGGAGCTACAGGGATGTATTGATGCGATTTTTAATCATAAAGCGGTGCTTGCGACACACCAAACCATGCAATCAAAAATATTACCTAGGCTGTAACTCTAATTCTGTATTCCGAACATCACTCAAGTTCGCGCAACCCGCCAATGCCATACACAACTCTAATTCTTCACGCAACAATCTCAGCATATGTGCAACGCCCAGCGCGCCTGCAACGCTGATTGCATAAACTTGTAAGCGACCAATTAAAACCGCATCTGCACCCAAGGCAATCGCTTTAAAAATATCTAACCCAGAGCGAATGCCACCATCAAATAATACGGGGTAATCATCACCCACTGCCGCGCGAATTTTCGCTAAGCAATCAATGCTTGCTGGAGCGCCATCTAAACTGCGGCCACCGTGATTGGAAACTACAATTCCTGCACAACCCATCGCTCTAATTTTTTGTGCATCCTGCGGGTGCAATACGCCCTTCACAAGAATGGGCAATGAGGTTTGGCTTAGCAACCATTCTAAATCTGCCCATGTAGGCGCTTCACGCATTGCACCGTTAAATATTCTGCTCTGGCCTGCGGAGATTGCATGCGCTTCGGGTATTTCATAATGTTGCACATTAACTGCAACGCAATCGTCTGGCATGTGAAAGTGCGCGCGCACTGCACTCATGCTCGGCGTGCGAATAGAAGCGTCTACCGTAACAACAATTGCACTATAACCCGCCGCTTGCGCGCGATTCAGCAAATCTAAAGTCGCTGCACGGCTCGGTTGAAAATATAACTGAAACCATTTTTCACTTGCCTTGTTTATTACGTTGCTGTCATTCCTGTTATTACTAATAGCCGCAATATCTTCAAGGCTGGTGCTGGCGAGCGTGCTTGTGATCATGCAAGCTTCCATCACCTCGGCGGCTCGTGCAGTTTCTAATTCAGCCTGCGGGTGCGCCAATTTTTGGTAAGCCACAGGCGCTAAAAAAATGGGATGCGAAAATTCGTGATTCAATAAATTAAAACGGGTATGGCCTTGAGTCACATCGCACAATAAACGCGGGCACACAGACCATTTATAAAATGCCGTGCGATTTGCCGCGAGTGTTTGATCTTGCCCGCTGCCACCGGCGATATACGCAAAGCTGGGCGCTGGGATAAAACGCGGCGCAAGCAATTCGTAATCTTGCGCGCATTGAATATCCGCAGGAATGTAACTTAACGCTGACAGTAATTGCTGAGTTTCATTCATATGTCAAAAAAAGCCGGGCACAAGCCCGGCTTTACTCACAGAGGGATTAGAAGTTGTAGTTTAGCGTGACGCGTGCGGTACGTGCATCGCCTTTGTAAACAAAAGAACCTGAGCGATAAGCCGCAAGGTAGTAATCCTTATCGGTCACGTTGCCAATATTCAATCGCACATCCACATTTTTGCTGAAATCGTAGGTGGCGAACAAATCCAACACGGCATACTCAGGAATAGGTTGCGAATAGGTATAAGCACCTGTATTAAACGTGGTATATGCCGCTGCCGTATCTGGCTGACCTGCATATTTTTTGCTTTCGTATTTCCACGCACCACCAAAACCAAACTTCTCTGTTAATTGATACTTTAATTGCAGGTTTAACGAAACGTCAGCAAAGTTACTGATGGTTTTACCTAGGTTAGCTGCTGTTGCGGACTCAATGACTTCGGCATCCATATAGGTTATGCCCGCTTGAGTCACTAATTTATCGGTAATTTGGCCGCTTGCGCCAAACTCAATACCGCGCACGCGGATTTCACCAGTGTTAAAAGTCCCTACTGAATCGTAGTTTGCGCCTTCCATGACATCTGATTTAGTCACTTGGAAAATGGCAGCGGTTAACAACAAGGTTTCATCAAAAATATTCCACTTGGTGCCCAGCTCAAGATTATCGGAACTCTCTGGTTTTGCGCCCGCAACACTGCCGTTATAAATTACAGTACCGCCGTAACCACTGCTCGTGCCTACGTCAGATTCACCACCGTTAATATCCGCAGCGGTTGACCAGGTGAAATACACATTGCCAACAGAATTGATGTCGTACACAACGCCCATGTGGCTATTGGTTAAGGTATCGGAATAATCGTAATGTGCTTTAACCAACGCTGCGCTTTGTGTGCCTAAATCAAAATCAAATTTATCCGCACGAATACCGGCAAACACACTCCATTGATCGTTCAGGTCAACCGTATCCATAATCGCGATTGATTTTGATTTCACCGCCCAATCGGTGTCCCAAATACTTTTAGTGATTTGGCGATTCATTAGCTTATTAATATTGGAAACTTCTTTACCCGACTTATCAAAAACACACCATCCATTCAGCACTGCACCCGTACCGGTAATACAGTTTTGACCAGAGTTGGTGGCGGTGTAATTGCCGTTTAATACAGAGTGATCTGAATACTCAGCACTCACAATAAACTCGTGTTCCATACCACCAATAGTTTGGTTAATAAACAGATTGGTTTGGTTGGCTAAGTAATCCACTTCTTGCCAGCCTTGGTGTGTACTTAAGCTCGCAGTGGTGTAAACACCGTTCGGATCTTTTGCACCTGTGCTTGCACTGCGCGCACCAGTCACCACATAACCATTATCAGAAGTGCCTTTACGGGTAATGTTGTTGATACGCAAATCAGAATTAAAACGATATTTCAAACGCGCAGTAAACGTATCAACATCGGACTCTTGGAAATCTTCAGCTTGTGCATAAACAGGAACATTTTTCGCAGGTTTACGATTAGGTACACTACCTACTAAATAGCTGCCCAAATCTGGATTATCTTTCGCGTCCAAACCGTAATAATCCAGAGTCATTTCAAACTCTTCCGTTGGATTATAGAAACCAGAAATTGCAGCCCCTTGGCGCTCACGATAAGTTGGCGCGCGATCTGGAATATCTTCTTTTGCGGTTAATAAATTGACACGCACCGCTAATTTTTCAGTGAGCGCTTGGTTAGCATCCAAGGTAAGACGATGATGATTATCGGTACCAACACCTGCGGTTAAACTGGTGAAGTCATAATCCGTTGTGGCTTGTTTGGTAATCGCATTTACTGCACCACCTGAACTGCCGCGACCTGCAAAACTTGAGTTAGGGCCTTTGGTAATTTCAATTTGTTCCACCACAAAACTTTCACGCGTGGTCATGCCTGGGTCACGCAAACCGTCTACAAAAATATCGCTGCGCACCTCTTGGCCGCGAATAATATATCGGTCACCAAAGGCGTTACCATTTTCGCCAGTACCTAAAGTGATGCCGGGTTGTGCATCCAAAATCGCACCTAAATCGGTGTAGCCCGATTCTTCAATTTGCGCTTTAGTGAGCACAGTAATATTTTGTGGCGTTTCTGCAATCGGGCGAGTGTGACGGTCATCACCAGAGAATTGTGCTTTGTAAGGCACACCCGCTTGCGCGTTTGGGTTAGCTTCAAGTGCAGTTGCTTCTACTTTTACAGTCTCAAGTACTTTTTTGGGTTCTTCTTTAGCGGCTGATTTAGCTTCTTCAGCAAAAGCTCCAAGCGGCATCAATATAGCGGTAGCAATACCTACTGCAAGGCTGCTTTTAGCCATAGTGTTAACACTTACTAAATTCTTTCCACTCTGGTTTTTCATTACTACATACCTAATTTTAAAATGTGTGTTTTGTGCTAAACGCTGAGCCGCCCATCAAGCAGCTCAAATGTTCCAAGATTTATTAATCTCTAAATTTCTTTTTAACGATCTCGCCCGTAACCGGATTAAAGTAAACCTCAATCTCTTCGAATTTCTTGCCATCTTTGCTTTTGCCCCAGCCATAAATTTCATAACAAGAACCTGCTTCTTGGAATTTTTTGATGGCGAAGCCATGCTCATTAACAATCTTCTTTTGCATATCCAACACATGCAGCCAATCAGTTTTGGGCTTATCGGTACATTCCATATCGGTGTGTGCATAGGTATAAAAACTTGCCGATAGCAGTGATATACCTGCAAAAAAGCGGATGTATTTCATCAGGTTAAACCTCCATAAAAGATTAAATTGTTTATAGCCTGTCATTTCGAAGAGAGCCCCAAACACAAACAATATACATTCTCATTTGAGATTAATTTACCACAGATGATTTATTTATCAAATGTTATTAGGAACTATTATCATTTAATCCAAATCTTACTGTGGCCTTTTGGGCAAGATACTGAACACATCTTATATGTAAATGCATTGCGCATATTAATGATAATCATTACTATTAAATACATATACATTAAATCCTAGTTCCGAATGAAATCCAAATACGCTCTTCACACTACCATCGCCCTTGTTGTACTGGCGCATGCTGCCATCCTGGCCGCTGTCACCAACACACAAGAGCGCCCTCTTGTTATAGAACCGCCCGCGATTCAAGGCGTAATCATTGCCAGCGAACCTATAACTGAACAGGCTCCACCACCTCCAACCCTTGAGCAGAAGCCTTTACCCAAACCCGAAACGCCCAAAATTCCAGTGCCCAAAGCACCCGCATCTGCGCACGCACCACAGGTGGAGCAAAACCCTCCGCCGCAAATGCCTGTAGATGTACCTACAAAGACCG
>SXGR01411697.1_pt1 | contig 22844 bp, 12 predicted proteins | sample 3174711 | NCBI WGS metagenome assembly SXGR01 (sample SAMN11356860, study PRJNA531348) | freshwater metagenome | isolation source: freshwater sample F1-60 | place: China: Fuxian Lake, Yuxi | collected 2017-12-25 | reverse complement strand
TCCTTCTGTGAAAAATCCCACTGGAGCGCAGATGCTCTTCGTCGTGCTTCCTGCTGTTGCCTTCTGTTTCATCTATTTTTCAATCCACACCCGGTCGTAGCGATACCACCAGAGCGGCTCGACGAGCGGCCCCTTGATCCAAGGCTGGCGCAGGACCACGAGATTCGGATGCCCGAGAAACACCCAAGGGGCGTCACGCACGATGAGTTCCTCGGCCTGCTGATAGAGCGCGTAACGTTTGGCCAGTTCCACCTCCGGCGCCGCTAGGTCCAAGAGTCGGTTGACCTCGGGATTGTTGTAGAACGCAAAGTTAAACGCCGAACTGTTCGTGATGGTCCGGCCATCGAAACAGGCCCCCAGCATGTCCACTGGATCTGGGAAACCAAAATAACCGTTCAACGCCATCGGCACGCGGTCGGGTATCCCCTGCGCTTGGATGATCTGGCTGAACAAGACGGCCTTGAGTTCCACTTTGATCCCGACTTGATCCAAGTCCCATTGGAACCCCTGGGCCTTATCGGAATATATTGGATCGTGCCATAATACGGTGTGCAGCGGCAGCGGTAGGCCCGATTGTAGGAGGATCTCGCGGGCTTTTTCGGGATTGTAGTCGTAGCAGCGCAGACGGGGGTTATAGCCCGACATGATGGGCGGCAGCATGCCCTCCGCGTGCGTGGACAGTCCCTGGGCCACGTGCATCCGGAGATCCCGGTTGATCGCATGGTTGATCGCCTGGCGCACCAGCCGGTTGTTAAGCGGTGGAATTGTGGTGTTGAGGATGATGCCGAGGGTCCCAAACAATGTTTCCCGTTCAATCAGGCCACGCCAGCGCGGATCATTCTTAAGGCGGAGAAAACTTGGGAACGGAGGGGACAGAGGTTGAGACACGTCCAATTCTCCCCGCTCGAACATCATCAGAAGCGTGGTCGAGTCACCGCCGATCAGGACATCCACCCCGTCTAGATGCTGCGGCTCAGGGCCTTGGTAATGAGGGTTGCGGGCCAACTGCAGCCGCGCGCCCCGCACCCACTTCTGAACGACATACGGACCGTTGCCCACCGGCCGGACAGAGAAAGCGGGTCCCAGTCGCTCCACCTCTTCCCGTGGTACCGCAGTTCCCGGAGAGGATGCCAGAAAGTAGAGAAACGCGGGATCACTGCGCTCCAATTCGATGACCAGCGTGTCGGCAGACGGGGCGCGTACGCCGTTTACGTGATTGGTTTTGCCGTTAATGAACGCTTGCGCGCCGCGGATGCCCTTCAAAAATCCCGACCAACTCGAGCCAGTGGCAGGGTTGAGACACCGCTCCAGCCCATAAACATAGTCGGCGGCGGTGACTTCGCGCCCGTTGGAAAACCTCACTCCGGGCCGCAGCCACAGGGTGAAAACGCGCTTGTCCGGCGAGACGTTCCAGGCCCGCGCTGCGCAGGGCACCAGATCGGTCCGGTTTGTGATGTCGAGCAGCGGCAGATACAGGAGCGGCCAAAACAACCCGTCGACCATAGTTTGCATGGTCGACGGATCGAGAGTCATCGGGTCGTCGGTGCGGGCGAGCCGGAGGATTTTCGGGCGTCGCGGCGTTTCGGCAGCGCACAAAGCGGCCGTGGTGAACAGAAGAAGAAGGAAGAGGGTTTTCACAGAAGCAAACGAAGGGAACGAAGACGGAGAGAAAGGTGTGAGGAGCGGACTAAGCCAACCCCAATGGGATTCGTTTAAGGGTGACGTAGCGCCGGATGCTTTCACCTTCGTTGTCTTCGTTTCCTTCTGTAGAAAACCCCTCATACCTTCCGTTTCGGATCGAGCACTTCCTGCAAACCCTGCCCGATGAGGTTGAACGCGAGCACCGTCATTACGATTGCGAGGCCGGGCACGATGACAAGATGCGGCGCGGTGATGAAGTAGGGCTGGCCGTCGGTGATCATCGCGCCCCAGGTCGGCGCGGGTGCCGGCACGCCGATGCCTAGATAGCTGAGGCCGGCTTCGAGCATGATGGTGTTCGCCGTCAGCATGGCCGCCATCACGATGATGGTAGGCAGAATATTGGGCAGGACGTGGCCAAAGATCAGCCGCGCATCCGAAGCGCCCAGCGCCCGGGACGCCATGATGAACTCCCGTTCCTTGACGCTCAGCACCTGGGCTCGAATCACCCGCACCATGCCGGGCCAGCAGACGAAACCGATGATGAGGAACAGGCTGACCATCCCGCGCTCCAATTTCACATCGAGCCAGTGCCACGGTAGGGAGCTCGGATGCAGGTGCAGGGTGCGCCCGTCCATGACTCCGGCGAACGCGATCGCCAGCAGGATGCCCGGCAACGTCATGTTCATATCCGTGAAGCGCATCAACAGCAGGTCCATTTTCCCGCCGCGAAATCCGGCGACCACTCCGACCACCACCCCGATCAGCATCGCCGTGAGCATTCCCGCCACCCCGACGGTGAGCGACACCCGCGTCCCGTGAACCGCGCGGCTGAACACATCGCGCCCGAGGTTGTCCGTGCCGACAAGGAACTGCCCGCTGGCCTTCACCGGCATGCCATCCTCATCCAGGCCGGTGGGGAATTGTTGGGCCGGATCGAGCAGCAGCCCGGCCTTGACCCAGACCGGTGCGGTCAGCGCCGCCAGGCCCAACAGGACCAGCAGGCAACCGCCGACGAGAAGGAGGCGGTTGCGGAGAAGTCCGCCAAGCCAGCCTTTAGAATCCGGCAGCGACGTTGCAGGGTTTTGATTTGACATGGGGGATCCTTCTAAATGTATCCAACGCATGTGTGCTTCGCGACCACTAATCCGGATATTGAATGAGTTGGATGAGGAATTAGCGCAGCGAGGATTGCGTTTCGCGCGTGATGCGGATGATTGAAATAAATTTGTGGGTAGTTTGGGTGCCGGCGATCCATGGGTTCCGAATCGCCATTCCCATTCGCGGCGGCTCCAAGATTCAATAGTTGTTCGATCCCGCTTCCCCACCTCCGCGCCTCCGCGCCTCCGCGTGAACCAATCCTATATCGAAGACGCTCCAGGATGCCGGTAAGGTCACTACTTTGGGTTGACGTCTGTTGCCATCATGGCCCCATCCACGCCCCATAGATGCCTCGTTCAATGACCAGTTTCTGTTGTGTTTTGGTTTCTAGAATCGAAGCCTGACCCAGGTGCCGGTCGTAAGAATTTCTACTACTTGTTCTGCCCCTGTGAACTGTTTACCAACCAATCAACGGCTGTTCCGGAGATCGCCGGGATCCACCCTCATCGGACTGCTCATGGCTATCGTGCTATCCGCGACCGGCCGAGCCATTGCGCAGCCTATTCTCACTTCGTGGTTCACCAACAACTCGGCCGTGCTCGCCCGCGTTATCCAGAGTCCCTCGCTGACAAATCCGGTGACGATCTGGCCCTCGGCGGGCGTGGTGAACAACAATACGGGAGGCAACAGGCAATCCAACCCGGCCTACTCGGATGTGCAGCGCATTCGTTGCACGGCGACGGATGTCTACATCAACGCCAACGGACTAGCCTCCTACACGATGGGGCCTTGGCTCACCGCTAACGGAGGGCTGTTTGGGTTCTGGCCTTTGACGCGCGATTATCAGGTGCGCATCACGCGCAACCCGACCCCGGCGGGAACGAAGATTCGGCATCCGGGCGGCATGATCGGCATGATGGTGAATGGTGTGGCGATTTACGATTTGGGCGACGCCTTTTCGTTTAAGCAAAACAGCCCGACTCCACCGACGCCGACTTCCGTGGCGGGCGTCGATGGGATGGGAGCGACGGGAGAGGGTTGGTGGTCCCGTGATGCGCTGGCGGTGGAGGTGGTGACGTTTGATCCGGGCTACGCGCATCAGCCGGGCAACAACGGCCAGTACCATTACCACGCGGAGCCGAAGGCGTTGCGCTTTCAGCTCGGTGACAACATGACGGCCACGTATGACGCCGCGCGGAATATCCACACCTACACCGAGACCGACCCCAGCGGGTCCCTCACGCCGCTGCATCACTCGCCGATTCTCGGTTGGTGCTATGACGGATATCCCATTTACGGCCCGTACGCCTTTTCAGATCCGACCAACCCAAGCAGTTCGATCCGGCGGATGAGAAGTGGCTTCGTCCTGCGCAACGGTCAGAACGGTACCCAAGACCTCCGCATGACCGGGCGCGTGTCCTTGGCGAAGTGGGCGGCGCAGGTTTTCGGCGTGCCCAATCCGAACGCGGTGAATCCTGTCCCGCTGGCGGCCACGCAGTACGGCCCACCCACCACTTATAAGACCACAGGACCGGGTGGAATAACGACCTACTCGTTGGGGCGCTATTCGGGGGACTACGATTATCTCGGCGACCTGAGTCTGAATCAAGGTGAGGCCTTCGACCTCGACTCCTACAATGGGCGCAATTGCGTCACCCCAGAGTTTCCGGGAGGCACCTACGCTTACTTTGTGAGCATCGATGCTAACGGCAATCCGGCTTTCCCCTACATGCTCGGAAAGCAATATTACGGAACTCCCAACGCCGGTAATGCCGCGACCGTGCCAGTGAGTGCGGTCGAGGTCTTCGATGGTGGCCCAAGGACGAAAGAGGTGTTGGAGAGTCCGTCGGTGCATCCAGTAACTGGCACCGTCACTCTGACTTGGAGCAGTGTGGAAGGCGGTACCTACCAGTTGGAGGCCTCCGATACGCTGGAATCAGACTCGTGGGTGACGGTGGGTGATCCTGTGAGGGCCACGCCCAATGCCACTCGAACGACGAGTTTTGATCCCGGTGCGGCCCTGAGCACACCGAGACGCTTCTACAAAATCTGGCGCACCTCGCTCGATCCCTACGATCCGTGAGGGGGCCCCCCGGGGTTTCAGTGGCGGGCAAGGCGTGTTGTCCGGACGTTGATTCGGACGTCGGGCAGGCACGTCGTCGCTGAGGGGCATCGCCGGCCACTGTTCCTCAGATGAATAGTTCCGGGCTGACGCGGAAGTGGTCCGCCAGCTTGCGGATGTGAGCAACAGTCAGGTTTCTGTCACCTCGCAGAACCATGGCTCCGAGGTTTCGGCTCCCACCCAAGAGTCGCGAAAGATCGGCGGCCGACATCCCGGATTCGTCGAGCAGATGCCGCAGTCGCGCCTGCACACTCACCTTGGGCTATTGGACGTGCACCCGGTCGTGGATCGGGCGCGGCATCTGAAGCTGGCAAAGCCCCGCGTAATCCTTCGGTAGGGTTGGGAACACCAGTGCAGTCTTGGTCTTCATAGATCGCCCTTCCGCTCGATGTCAGTGCGGGGTCGGGACGCCGCTGATGAGGGAGGTCAGGATGAGCATGGTCAGGCCGACGCTGCCGGGTATCGAGATGTTGTCGTCCAACCGAAGGCGGGGCGAAATATTTTCCACCAGAGCGCCAACAAGCCCAGCGACCACCCCGATGACCACGAATGAAATGGGGGCTGAAATAATGGAGGCAATGACGAGGACGACCCCGATTGCCGACCCAGCAAATGCCAGGGTTCCTTCTAAGCTCTTGTCCAAGAAACGGTGGGACCCATAACGCCGACCCACCAGGGCCGCACAAATATCGCTGATGATGAGAATGGAAAAGGCCGTGATGGCGATGATCTTTGGGAAGAAGAGGACACAGGCACAGGCGGCAATCAGGACGTGGGATGCTCCGTTGAGCCGGACCTCATCGATCTTCAGTTCGTGATTTCGCATCACCGTTTCGAAATACCGAAGCAGGATGTTGCGAATCCAACCCTTTTTGTGGCTCAAAATATCGATGACCACGAATAGGAAGGCCAACGGAACGAGGATCCACAAGGCGGTCGCTTTGGAGATCATGGCATACACCACCGGGATGGACAGCGATAGGAGGTGGATGCCTTTTCGCAGGACTTCTGATTTGTAGGTAATCTGGCGGTTTTCAGTCATCCCGTGTCTGGTGTTTTGCTCGTATCAAATCCCTAGGGCGCACCTTTCTGTCGATGAAAGGTAAGTGTGTGAAACTGGGTGCGTGAGGTCTTTGAAGACCGCCTGTTCGCCCTCGGTCGGTGGAACGTCCTGCTTTCACCGGTGAGGCCGGACGATCCGATCGCAGACTTGGGGGGAGGTCTGTCCGATGATCGGCCGGTGAGTGGCGCGAATCAACTCTTTGTCCGATCCAATGTCGGAGCCAATCGGCAAAACCCTAGCTCTGTTTGGGTTCCATTGGGTGAGCCATTCCATTCCGGTTTGCGCAGTAACCCTGCGCGATGAATCCATTGGGAGTCCTCGTAACAATTGTACTCTGAAGGAGTGACGACTCAGGGTCGCGGAGTGACTTCGATGGATATGGGTGCGGCATCGCCACGCCCTCAGGCGAAGCTTCCGATGCGGAAGCGATTGCTTGGGGTGTGTCTTTGGGTGTTCGTGGGTGTGGTTACCGTCGTTCTGGTCTTGAGCGGGGTGGGGTGCCGGTTTTCCTCCATGGGTCGATGGGCCCCCTTAGAACGCCCTTGGCCTTATCCGAGTGCCGTAGCACGGCCCCAGCCCCCTTTACGACGCGATGTGGATTCGATCCGGTCAGCCTCCGAGTTTTACCAACCGACGAATGTCTGGGACGCCCGGATCGAGCTGACGGCCGCCGAGTGGGCTGCCATGCAACCGCGACGTGTTCGGGCCAAACCCAACCTCAATCCTCCGGACGGGAAGGTCCTGTTGAGCAATACGAATGCGACGCGGAATGGATTGTTGGGGGCCCTCGGTCTGGACTTGAAGTGGACGACGGGACGGGTGGAGTTCGGTGGGCGTGAATTCACCAATGCCGGCGTGCGTTTCAAAGGCAATGGAACCTTCTTGGGTGCCATTGGGGGCGTGAAGAAGCCGCTCAAGGTAAATTTATCGAAGGGGAATAAAGGACGCACTCTTGCGGGTATTTCGACCCTCAACTTTGGTAATCTCTGCGTCGATTTTTCCTGCCTTAGCGACACGCTGGCCTATGAGTTATTTCGGGCGGCCGGAGTCCCCGCTCCTCGAACCACTTTTGGTCATGTGACACTCAGCGTGGAGAAACTTTGGGACGCCCGTCCCCTGGGGCTCTATGTGATGGTTGAAAATGTCGATGACGTGTTCACCCAAGATCGGTTTGGCACGGACAAGATGGGGTTGTTTAAGCCCGTGACGTACGATTTGTTCAAATACCTTGGCGAAGATTGGGCGCTGTACAAGGCGACCTATGATCCAAAGCTCGCCCTGAATGCATCCCAGAAACGGCGTGTCATTGAAACGGCCCAACTCCTGACCGAAGCCTCGGACGACGATTTTGCCCGGCGCGCATCTCAGTATTTTGATTTCGACGAAGTTGCGCGTTTTGTCGCGGTGAACAGCTTGATTTCGAGTTACGACGGGTTCCTCAACAACGGCCAGAACTTCTACATGTACCTCGACCCCCAATCCAACCGCTTTGGATTCATTCCATGGGACCTGGATTGTGCTTGGGGCGAATTTCCCTTCATGGGTTCACTCGAGGAAAAGGAAAAGGCTTCTATCGAGCACCCTTGGGTCGCGGATCATCGATTATTGGAGAGGCTCTTCGCGATCCCGGAATTTAAACGCCTCTACACGCAGCGCCTCGCTGAAATCTTTCACGAACACTTCATCCCGGAGCGACTCCAAGCACGTGTGGATGCCTTAGCTCCGGTGGTGCGGGCATCACTGGTCAATGATTCCGACCTGCGCCTGGCCAAGTTCGAGGAATCCATTGGGGACAAGTGGTCGGCAGACAGTTCTTCGAGGGAGGGCGATCTGAGCCCCAACCGCGCCGCCCATCAGTTGAAGCGATTTTTTGTCCGCCGGCATCAACACGTCCAAGCCCAGTTGGAAGGGAAGGAAACCGGCGTGGTTTTCCGGTCTCGTAAGAGGCCCGACCAGAAATAGCCCGAGCGAGATGCCCGCGCGCCGGGGTGGGCGATGCGCAAGCCGTTTGCATATTTACGCCGGTTTTGGGTGCAGACGAGGGTCTGCGGCTTTCCGATCCTATCGGTTTTCGAATCCTTTGTTATACCCTATCTCCATGGGCTGTGCGGACATGGCGCACAGGTCGGTGGGGGTGTCACCCACGTCGAGTTGGCTCAGTAACCAGGCTTCGGATCGGGAGCCGCCAAGGATCCCTCGGAGGGCGGATGGACACCGGCCGCCAGCAAGACTTTCCGCACGGCGACACTCGTCTCGGCGGAGGGCTTGAAGTTGCCGGGCCGATGTCCTTCGGCGATGGAGAGCGGCGTCCAACCATGCCGGTTCTTCCGGTTCCAAATCTCGACCTTCGCGCCCTGGTCGGCGAGGAACTGGACCACTTTTGGCAGGTTCTTGAGCGCGGCGGCATGCATCGCGGTGTCCCCGTTGGCATCGACCGCGTTCACATCGGCCCCCAATTTCAGGAGCAATTGGGCGGCCTCAAGGACATCGGATTCTTCGCCTGCGACCTCGTTGGCGGCGTCCGATCCGACATGGATTCCGCAGGCGACGAGGAGCGGCGTGGTATGCTCGTCGTTGGAAAGGGCAGGATTGGCACCGAGTTCCAGCAACAACCTCATGAGCGGGATATCGGAGGTTGCGGATGCGAGAAGGAATGGAGTCGCGCCCTTCCGACTGAATTGGCCTGGACTGCTCTTGCCGTGGGTTAAGCACCGGTTCACGTCGGCTCCGCGTTTCACCAACTCCCGAACGAAGAGAAGGCTGTTGAGTCTTCCGAGTTCGGCCGGGGGCGGGGCTCCGTTGTCTTCACCCTTGGGCGGTCTGCGGACCCAGGACATGCGGTGCAACGGGGCGAATCCGGATCGCTGGTCATTGGGATCGGCACCTGCGTCTAAGAGATTGAGCGCAAGTTCGTAGTGGCCGTTCTCGATGGCGAGACCCAGTGCGCTAATCCCACGGACGGGTCCTTTGCCGGAAGGCTTCAGCGGAAGCATCGCTTCGTTCACATCGACTCCGGCTTTCAGAAGCACGCGCACTACCTCTCTCCGGCCGGCCCGAGCAGCAAAGAACAGCGGCGTGAATCCGGAATCCGGCAGTGGGGAGCGAACATCGGCGTGCGATTGGAGGAGCAACTGGACCACTTCCGCATGACCCTCCGCCGCCGCCCACATCAACGCAGTCTGTCCGCGGCGTTCTTTGGCATCCACCTTGGCACCGCGGACGAGCAAGGCCTTTACGGGTCCCGGCTTGCCGGTGCGGGCGGCCGTCATCAAAACGGTTTCTCCCCCGCGACTCACGGTGTTGGGATCGGCGCCGCGTTCGAGCAGAAGCTCCACCATCGCGGTGTTGCCGTTTTGGCAGGCCAATGAGAGGGGGGTGATCCCGAAACGGTTCGTGACCCCCACACGGGCGGCAGCGAGCAGTCGGGCGGTCGGGAGATAGTCTCGGTGAGCGGCCCAGTGCAGTGCGGTCATGCCGTCGGCCTGCGGCGCATTCACATCGGCCTGCTGTTTGAGAAGCGTGCGAATGGTAGCGAGGTTGGATTTTTCGGCGGCATCGGCGATCGGGGCCTCGACGGCCTGGGAGTTGACGGGCCAACCGAGGATCGTCACGGCCAACGCAGCGACGGCTAAACGGCGACGCAGGCTCGACTCGGAGATCGAGCGCGGGCGCGGGAGCGGAGGTGGCCAGTTGGTGGGAGGCAACAGGCGCATCGTCAAATGCCCAACGGTGTGAACAACCCCTCCACCGTGCCGTTGCTGTCGGCGAAGGAGTCGATGGGGACGCCGACCTTGTGGAGTAGGGTCAGGTGGAGATTGGCGAGCGGGGTCGGCTTCGCGTACTTCAGGTGACGTCCGCCTTTCATGCCACCGGCCGCACCACCGGCAACGATGATCGGGAGGTTCGTGTGGTCATGGATATTTGGGTTTCCGATGCCGCTGCCGTAGAGATAAAGCGAATGGTCGAGCAGCGTGCCATTGCCCTCCTGGGTGGCCTTTAGTTTTTGGAGGAACTCGGCGAAGAGCGACACATGGAAGGCGTTGATCTTCGACATGCGCTCGATTTTCGCCGGATCGTTGCCGTGGTGGGAAAGCGGATGGTGCGGATCGGACACTCCGATCTCAGGATAGGTTCGGTTGCTCGTTTCGCGCGCCAACTGGAAGGTGATGACGCGCGTCACGTCCCCCTGCAAGGCGAGCACCTGCAAATCGAACATGAGCCGGGCATGATCGGCATACGCGGCGGGAACGCCGACGGGACGGTCCAAATCCGGAAGCTGGTGGTCTTGGGTGTCGGCCTCCGCCTTCTGAATGCGGCGTTCCACTTCGCGAACCGTCTCGAGGTATTGGGAAATTTTCGCACGGTCGCCGGGACCCAGATCGCGTTTTAGTCGGCTGAGATCTTCGGTGAAGGAGTCGAGCAGGCTGGCCCGTTTTTTGAGCGCAGCACGGCGTTCAGCGAGGTTCCCCCCGTCGCCAAAGAGGCTCTCGAAGACGATGCGCGGGTGCGCTTCAGCCGGCAACGGGGTCGTGGGAGACGACCAGGAGAGATTGTTCTGATAGGCGCAGGAGTAGCCGTTGTCGCACTGACCGACCACTTGGAGGTGGTCCATGGCCAATTCGAGGGACGGCAACTGGGTTCCTTGTCCAATACGCTGAGCCGCGATCTGATCGACCGTCGTTCCCAGGTAGTAGTCGGTGCTCTCCGTTAGCTTGGCTTTGGCAGCACTCAGGAAGGCAGAGTTGGAAGTAGCGTGGCTGCCGGGGTAGGCGTTCTGCAGTTCTAGGTTGGAGATGATGGAGACCTTGTCGCGCACAGGTGCGAGCGAACCCAAGATCGGTGAGAGCGTATCGAGCGTGTCGCCGGGGGGTGTCCAGCGGGAGTTGTCACAGCCCATCGGCATGAAGACAAATCCGAGCCGGCGCACGGGATGTGCGGCCGTCTGTGCCAGCGGTGTCGCAGCGGGTACCATCGACTCAAGCAGCGGCAAGGCCATGGTGGCTCCCATTCCACGCAGGAACGTCCGACGCGGCATGAACTTCTTGGTGATGAAACTCATTGTGTTTTCCTCAGGGTGAACGGGCTGCTCTTGACGATTCCGAGTACGATCGATGAGAAGTGGTTTCCGTCGCGCTGGGCATCTCGGACGATCCGACGGACAGCCGGCGCATCGTTCTCACTCATTCCGCGGCCCAGCGCGAAGGTGAGCAACTTCTCGGTCAGCGTTCCGACGAAGAGCTCGGGATGTTTGAGCAGTGCGTCCTCCAAGCCGGTGACGCCGTTGAACCGGCTGCCGTCAGGAAGCCCGCCGCTAGCATCGATGGGCAGACCATTCTCCGTCAGCCGCCAGCGGCCAATCGCGTCGAAGTTTTCGAGTGCGAAACCCACTGGGTCCATCAGGTCATGGCAGCTCGCGCAGGCCGCATTTGCGCGGTGTGCAGACAATCGGGCACGCATCGGCAAGGTTTCGGAGACGGTGTTCTCCTTCAGGTTGGGAATGTTGGCCGGCGGCGGGGGCGGGGGAGTTCCGAGCAGGTTACCCAAGAGCCAATGGCCGCGAATGACCGGCGACGTGCGCGTCGCGTAGGACGTGACGGTGAGGACGCTGCCCTGCCGGAGCAGTCCGCCGCGCCGGCTTTCGGAATCGAGGGCCACGCGGCGGAAGCGGCTGCCGTAGACGTTGGGAATGCCGTAGTGTTTAGCGAGTCGCTCGTTAAGGAATGTGTGGTCGGTCTTAATGAGGTCCAAGACCGTGCGGTCTTCCCGAAGGAGCGCTTCGAAGTGCAGTTCCGTTTCACGTCGAAAGGCGTCGCGTAGGTTGTCGTCGAAATCGGGGAAGAGCCGAAGATCTGGCGTGAAGGACTCCAGGTTTCGCAGGTGGAGCCATTGCGCGGCGAAGTTCTCGACCAGACTGCTGGAACGCCGATCGGCCAGCATCCGGCGCACCTGGCTCTCCAGGACCTTCGGCCGATGCAGTTCACCCCGTTGGGCGATGGCCAGAAGCTCTTCATCCGGAATGCTACTCCAGAGGAAGAACGACAACCGCGAGGCCAGTTCGAGGTCGCTAATCCGGTAGGCCGTCGCCGGCGCCACGTCGGTGGGATCGCGCTCGATGCGAAAAAGGAATTCAGGACTGACGAGGACCGCGCTGAGGGCCGATCCGATCCCCGCCTCAAAGCCGCCGGCTTCCTTGGCCTCGTGGTAGAATTTCAGTGGCTTGGCCCAATCAGCGGCCACCACGGGCCGCCGGTAGGCTCTGCGCGCGAAGGCCGACACAATGCGCTCGGCACAGGCAGTTTCTTCGCCGGGGTTCTTCGGATAGCACACGAAGAGTTTCCGGCGACTGGCCGTTTCGCCGGCCTCCCGCGACGCGTAGGGACCGGTGACAGACACTTGATAGATCGCGGGCGAGAGCCTGGGATGCCGGTGCATGTTGTAGCGGGCCTGATAGGGATCGCGCTGAGTTTCAACCAACGAGGACGAATTCTTAATGAACGTCACTCCAACCTCGTGGAGTCCGGCCTTCACTGGGATACGCGCCTTCAGATGGGCATCCACGGTTTCAGAGTCCCGGTTTCCCTTCGGGGGACTCACCTGAAATCGAGCGGCGGTGTCACGATCGAGCAGGACTTCGAGTTCGTGGGTTTCGTGCAGGCCTTCGACCATCTCGTTGCGGTCGCGCGTCAGGCGAATTTGGATCTCATACTCGCCGTCTCGGGGGAATGTGTGTCGGATCAGCGTTCCACCGCGCGTGCCGAGTGGAAGATTTGCGACGGGCTCTTCCTGCGTGAGGTCTGGCTTTAGGCGATAGGTGTCGCCATTCGGCCTCGGGATCGGCGAACCCACGGCGAGGCGACTGATTTTCTCGGCCGCAGAAATGTAGCGGTTGAGCAAGGTGGGTGACAGGTCGCCGCCCGTTAGGTTGTCGAATCCGTGGCTCGCGTCGTCTTTAGGCAGCAGTGCCGCCGCATCGATCTCGAGGTCGAGCAGATCTCGGATGGTGTTCCGATACTCGGTGCGGTTGAGTCGGTGGAAGGGGTCGGTGCGGCCGGGATTCGGGTTGTTCGCCGCCAACGCGTCGAGTGACGAACCGAGGGTCGCAACGAGGCGTTCGAACTCCTTCTCCGCGGGCCGGTCCTTGCCGATGGGGGGCATTTGCCGGGCCGCGAGTTTGCGAACGACGCGCTCCCATTCGACGGAGTGCGTTTGTAAGTCGTCCGACAAGATGTTGCCGAGATCCAGGTTGCCCTTCTTGACGTCTCCATCATGACAGTCGAGGCAGTAGCGACCGACTGCCGCTTTCACGGGGGCTGGAAGGGAGGCGGCCAGCGCCGTTGCCGCGAGGGCAGACAATACCAGAGCCCAGAATGTGACCTGCCGCACGAGGCATGCGGAAGACCATCTTCGACCATTGGGATGGGGTCGGGTCACAGTAGAAGAACATTGTCCGTGCGCTAATCCATGGACAAGCGCTAACCCGTTGGCTTTCTGGTGGCGAATGGACCCCACATTGGCTTTGGGGCGGCACCGCTTGATGGTAGGGTGAAATTGATACGATCAAGACCGAGCCCTTTATTTATTGGTAGAGAATTGATCGAGGAGCCGTGCGGCGGTCAGCCATGGCCGCAGGAGAACTTCCAGAACCCGTAACAAGGCTTCAACGATCGGACGAGGATTGACGGCTTTTCACTCTTTCACGGTCTTGGCGCGCCAGCTACCGAGCGGCAGCACATCGGCGCGAGCGGCATAGGCCTCCCATTGGGCGGCCAGTCTCTGCGCATGGTCCGACTCCACCGCAGCAAGATCGTGCTGTTCCGTGCGATCGCGCTCCATGTTGTACAGTTCCCACGGCTGGTTCTCCTTGCCGACCAGTTTCCATTTCCCGGCGCGAACAGCTCGATTGCCCTCGTGCTCCCAGAAGATCGGCCGTCGACGTTCAAGGGGTTTACCGGCAAACAGCGGCCGAAGGCTTACGCCTTCCATGGGCTTAATCTTTGTTCTGTCGCGCAGCTCGGGATAGACCGCGCCGGCTAGGTCCACGCACGTCGCCATAATATCAATCAGGTGCGCAGGTTCGTGTTCTAGACGGTTTCGTCGTGACCATGCCAATCCATTCGGCCAGTGGGCGATGAGCGGCGTGCTGATGCCGCCCTCATGGGTCCAGTGTTTGTATTCGCGGAATGGGGTGTTGCTGACGTTTGCCCATCCGCGTCCGTAGGCGATGTAGGTATCCGACCCACCCGGCATCACACCGTAGCCCTGACGCACAGGCCAACCGTCCCGGGTCTGCCTGGGCTGACTGCTGAACTGCTGATCATCCGGATCCATGGGAGGGAGTGTCGGCCGATCGGCACGCTGGGGAGCATTCTTACCTCGGCCGATTTCTTCAGCGCATCCGCCATTGTCTTGGAGGAAGAGGATCAGCGTGTTGTCGAACTGGCCCTGGGCCTTCAGTTCTGCGACGAGCCGGCCAATGCCCTGGTCCATGCAGTCAACCATCGCGGCGTAGACTTCCATGCAGCGTTCCTCAAAGGGGCGGTCCTTCACCGAGGCCCAGTTGCCCACGATCGGGGGCCGCTCCCACTTTGGGTTCACCAGACCCAGACGTTTTTGCTTCGCCCAGCGGGCAGCCTGAACCGCTGAGTAGCCCGAATGGTAATGACCCTGGTATTTGGCGATGTCCTGTTCCTTGGCCTGCATCGGCCAGTGCGCTGCGGTGAAAGCCGTGTAAAGGAAGAAGGGCTTACCCGGGTGGGTGCGAGCATGTTCTCGGACGAAGGTCACGGCGTGGTCTGTGATCGCATCGGTGTAATAGAACTGTTTCGGTCGATAGTCTGGGTCGTTGGCTGCTGTGATAAGACGGTTGTCACGCACCAGTGCGCTCGGATCCCAGAAGCTGCCGGCGCCATGGATCGTGCCATAGTAGCGATCGAAGCCACGCTGCAATGGCCAGTTGCGTGTGTCCTCTAGGGCCTTGGCTGAGTGTCCCGGTGTAACATGCCATTTTCCGACCGCGTAGGACCGATAGCCGGCCGGCTGGAGCGCCTCGGCAAGGGTGACGCAGTTCCGGTTCAGCGAACCGCGATAACCGTCGATTCCATGATCTTCCATCATGTGCCCGACGCCCGCTTGGTGAGGATAAAGACCGGTGAGCAACGAGGCTCGGGTGGGACAGCACCGGGACCCATTGTAAAACTGCGTGAAGCGCAATCCGCCTTTGGCGAGTGCGTCCAGGTGGGGGGTCCGTATCTCCCCACCATAACAACCGAGGTCCGAGAAGCCCATGTCATCGGCAAGAATGACGATGATGTTCGGCCGTTTCTGTGCCGACGGCGTGTTTGCTGCCGTGAGGGTCGAGACCAGACCGGCGAGCAACACGATACAGCGGAGGAAGATGAGATTCATGGCCGAGGAAGGGTAGGATGTTTAAACGATCACGGTTTCGCACCGCCGGGAGCCTGAGATTGTGAGATTCAACCGAAGGATGTGTCGGAGCAAAAGCTAAGACCTATCAATTGGTAGGGATTTGCTTTTGAGGCTCCGCGTTCATTTGCAACGTATGGATTCCGGTGTTGCGGAACGCGTAATGGACGCAGCCCCGGTGTTGCTTTTCCAGTCTTCGGACTGATCGGGATTTGCATTTGATGGTCCCTGCTCGGATTGGGAACGGTCCGCCGACAACTGGCACCGAATCTTTGTTCGGTTTCGGCAACGACGGGGAATCTACGGCCAAGCAAGACACTTCCCGGGGATTTTGTCCCGTTGTTCCACCACCAAAGTGCCTGACAGAACCGTAATGAAGATCAGGTCGTCGATTCCCGGGACGGCAAGAGAACTTTTGGTGCAATTCGGCACTCCGACAGACGGGGTTTGGACCCATGGAGGGAATGGACATTTGAGCTCGCAATGCTAACGATCGGAACGCTTTCACCCCCGGCGGTCCCTTGTCTCACTTCTAGATACACCCTATGAAGCTTCCATTCATTCCGCTCATCGCCCTGATCCTCTCCATAGAATCAGGATGGGCTGAGACCGCGCTTCGGATCGCCGGCTCCGGTTCCGTTGGTTCCGATGGGGATGGCGGACCCGCCTTAAAAGCTCGGTTAAATAATCCCTTCGGCGTGGTGCGCGGACCGGACCGAAGCCTCTGGTTCGCCGACTACGAAGCCCATGTTGTCCGGCGGATCACACCTGAGGGAATCATCACAACGGTGATCGGCAACGGCACCGCGGCCTATTCCGGCGACAATGGCCCGGCCAAGAATGCCTCGCTGAACAAACCGCATGAACTGCGCTTTGATGCCGCGGGCAACCTCTTCATTAGCGACACCGGCAATAATGTGATTCGTCGTTATGATGCTAAAAGCGGCCTGCTCACGACGTTTGCTGGCAACGGTCAAAAGGGGTACTCAGGAGACGATGGACCGGCCGATCAAGCCCGGTTGAACCAACCCATCAGCTTGCAATTTAGTCCAGCGGGCGACCTCTACATTGCCGATATTAGCAATCACGTCCTGCGCCGAATTGATCCGAAGACGCGAGTCATCACCACCTTTGCTGGAACCGGCAAGGCGGGCCCCACTCCGGATGGTTCTCCCATTCGGGGCACTCCTCTCAACGGACCGCGTTCGCTCGATTTTGACACCTCTGGCAACTTGTTCCTCATTAGCCGCGAAGGGCATCAACTGCTGCGGTTCGATCTCCGCGCCGGGATCATTCATCTTGAGGCGGGGACGGGGCGCCCCGGGTTCTCTGGAGACGGCGGCCCAGCTCGCGCGGCCACGCTGAATGGGCCGAAGGGAATTTCCGTAGGACCGGACGGTGACGTGTATTTGGCCGACACCGAAAACCATGCCATCCGCAAATACGATGTCCGGCGCCGGACACTCGAAACGGTGGTTGGAACAGGAACCCTGGGCGACGGTCTGGCCGGTTCTCGTGGGCCGACCCAGTTGGCACGTCCTCACGGTATTTTTGTCGAAAGCGATGGAACCTTGCTCATCGGTGACAGCGAAAATCACCGTATTCTGTCCATCCGCCTGCCTCGGAAACCGTGAAACCCAGGGTGGAGTGCCGACGATTTATCCCGCGCGTGAAGGGAGCCAATTGGGCCGGGATTTGCTCTAAAAAACCAAAGAGTTCCCACCTTGTAGCGACAGAGTGTCTCTCGGAATAAGAGGTCCGGCGGTGTGCGGTGACTTCGACACTCAGCCGACGGGCGATGTCGGTTAGGCGAGGACTCCCTCCACGACTTTCCCGGAAACATCTGTCAGCCGATAATCGCGGCCTGAGTAGCGATAAGTGAGCTTCTCGTGGTCGAGTCCCATCAGGTGCAAAATCGTGGCGTGGAAGTCGTGGACGTGGACGCGGTCCTCCACCGCAGAACAACCGAATTCGTCCGTCGCTCCGTAGCTAAAGCCTCGTTTGACTCCGCCACCGGCGAGCCAGTTGGTGTAGCCATAGTGATCGTGGTCGCGGCCTTTGGCGCCTTCAGAGGTGGGTGCGCGGCCGAACTCGCCACCCCAGACGATGAGCGTGTCGTCAAAGAGCCCTCGCGCCTTAAGATCGTGGATGAGCGCAGCGATGCCTTGGTCGCAGGCTTTTGCCAGTCGGGCGTGGCCATCGACGATATTTTCATGGCCGGTGTCCCACGCGATGTCGTACCCGTCGATGGACAAGGAGAGTTGCACGACGCGCACGCCTTGTTCGATGAGGCGACGGGAGAGCAGGCAGCCCTTGGCAAATTCACTGTCGCCGTAGAGATCGCGTGTGGCCTGCGATTCCTTGCTGATATCGAACACTTCGGGCACTGAGAATTGCATCCGAAAGGCCATCTCCATCGCGGCGATGCTGGCTTCTAGGTCCTGATCTTTTTCTAGGCGTGCGAGATGCTTTCGATTGAGTTGCTCGAGGAGATGGATTTGCCGTTGCTGTTCGGGCGTGGAGAGGTGCGTGTTCTTCAGATCGCGCATCACGGCGTCTGGTTTCATTTCTGCGAGGTTCACGTAGCTGCCGGCGTAGGCACCGGGAAGAAAGGCATTGCCCCAGTTGGCCAGTGTGCCCCGCGGTTGCGCACGCGGGGACATGGCGACAAATCCCGGAAGATTTTGATTTTCGGTGCCCAGTCCATAGACGAGCCACGCCCCCATGCTCGGACGATTGGGCTGCAATGCGCCCACGTTCATCATCATCATTGCACCAGCGTGCTCCGGGATGTCTGTGTGCATCGAGTGGATGAAGCTGATGTCGTCGACGCAGCCGCCGACGTGCGGGAAAATATCGCTGACCCACTTGCCGGTCTGGCCGTATTGCCGGAAGGAAAACGGCGAGGGCATGAGACCGTTTTTCGTGTCGCGGAGCGTCTTGCGGTTGACCGAATCCGGGCGCTTGCCCGCATGTTTTGCTAGCTGCGGTTTGTAGTCGAAAGTGTCCACCTGCGACGGCCCGCCGGGCATGAAGAGCTGGATGACATGTTTGGCTCGAGGCCGGAAATGAGGACGCTTGGGCAGCAACGGCGACTCACTCACCGATCCGCCGAGCGCGCGCGTCGGGTTGAGCATTCCCGCCAAACCGATCGTTCCTATCCCCGCTCCGAGACGGCTGAGAAAATCGCGGCGCGAATGGAACCGGACGGCCCGGCGGAAGGCGGCTTCGTGTTGCTCAAATTGCATAGAGCTTATTGGTTTTGAATGAACTCATGAGCTGAGAGCAAGGCCTGTGCGTAGGAATCCCAGCGGGAACGAGTCGTTCCAGGGGCGGTCTCGGCGAGGAACGCCAGGCCGAGGGCGGTCTCATCGGCTGCCGGCGTTCGCGCGTAAAGCAACTGGTAGGCGCGGGTGATGCGGGCGTGGTCATCACTGGATTCGCGTTGGAGCCGGGCGGACAGCGCTTGGGCGCGGGCGGCCATGAAGCCGCTGTTCATCATGAAGAGATGCTGTCGAGGCACCGTGCTGGCCGTGCGTTGCTCGCTCGTTGAGCGAGGAGCGGGAAAGTCGAAGAGGCGCAGAAATTCATCGGAGAGAAACCGGTCGCCGTTGCGGCTGACCTTGCCGTAGAGAGTGCGGCGGCTGGATTCGAGAATCCGGTCCGAAGGCGGCCCGCCGAGGGCGCGATCGAGTTCGCCGGTGACCGCGAGCATACTGTCGCGCCAAGATTCCACCTCGAGTTTGCGTGGGTTCATCCGCCAGAGCAGGCGGTTCTCGCCATCTTTGGCAAACGCCTCTGCGCGGTAATGGCTGCTCATTTGCCAAGTGGACGAAAGCAGGATCAGGCGATGGAGCTTCTTTAGGGACCAACCGTTTTCCATGAACGTCGATGCAAGCCAGTCGAGCAGTTCCGGATGGGTGGGCTTTTCACCGAGCATGCCGAAATTGCTCGGCGTGCGGACCAGCGCCTGGCCGAAGTGGTGTTGCCAGACGCGGTTGACGATGACGCGCACCGTCAACGCATTGGCAGGATCGGTGACCGCGTCTGCCAGTTGACGGCGGCCGCTCCCGTCTTTGAAGAGCGGAGGGTTTTCACCGGCGATGATTTGCAAGAAACGGCGCGGTGCTGGTTCGCCCGGCTTGCGCAAGTCGCCCCGAATGGCGACAGGCATGTCCTTGTTCCCGTGGTCTATGAGCAGGTGTGCCTTGGCATAAGCGGGCGGCGCCGTTTTCTTGAGACGTTCCAATTCTGCCTTCAGCGGTGCTTCCTGGGACTTCGCTGCGGTGTTGGTTCCGGCGGCTTTGATGAGTTTTTCATGATCCTTGATGGCTTTCTGGGCGGCATCGAAGGCGCTAACCACCTCACGCGGAGCGATCGAAGTCAGTTCGACCTTGGAGTTGTCAAAAATCCCTGCCAGCGCGTAGTAGTCTCGCGCGGTGATCGGATCGAACTTGTGATCGTGACAGCGTGCGCAAGCCACGGTCAGTCCGAGGAACGTGCGCGAGAAGGTGTCTACGCGATCGGCCAACGTCTCCGCCCGGGCTTGCGCCGTGGCTTCGGGGTCGCCGCCGTCCGAGATGTAAGTGGGACCTACCGCAAAAAAGCCGGTCGCAATGGCAATATCCCGGTCGGTCGAAAGGAGATCGCCCGCGATTTGAGCCCGCACGAACTGGTCATAGGGCAGGTCGCGATTCAAGGCGCCAACAACCCAGTCCCGGTAACGCCACGCTTCGGGCAACTCTTCGGAGTCGAGAAATCCTCCTAGTCCGTCGCTGTAGCGCGCGACATCCAGCCAGTGCCGCCCCCAGTGTTCACCGTATTGCGGCGAGGCAAGGAGCGCGTCAACGACCTTGGCAAAGGAGTCTGGCGACGGGTCGGCAAGAAACGTTGCAACCTCTTCGGGAGTGGGTGGCAGGCCGGTGAGATCGAGGTAAGCCCGGCGAATGAGAACGCGTTTTTCTGCGGGGGGTGCGGGCGTCAGCCCGGCGGACTGAAGCCGGGCGAGGACAAATTGGTCGATCGGATGCCTCAGCCAGGACGTGTTCTTCACCGTCGGCGGTTCCGACGTCACAACGTTTCGAAACGCCCAGTGTTCTGAGCGAAATTTCGCCCAGTCGAATCCCTGGGTCTCGACCCGGACCGGTGATCCTGTTTTCTCCGTCTCCGGCCACGGACTGCCCATGCGCACCCAAGCTTCAAGGTCGGCAACCAGCGCCTCCGGCAAAGGCTTTTTCGGCGGCATGGCGGTATCCTCGTCCTTATAGCGCACCGCTTGGATGAGCAAACTGGCATCGGGTTGGCCCGGCACGATGGCTGGCCCGGTGTCGCCGCCCTTGAGCAGACCGGCCCGACTGTCGAGACGCAGACCGCCCTTGAGTTTGGTCGCTTCCGCCGAGTGGCAAGAATAGCAGTGCTGGGTCAGCACTGGTCGAATCTTGTTCTCAAAGAACTCGATGTGTTCGGCGGAGGGATGGGCTGCGGCGACCTCTGCTCCCCAAGATTTCGTGCAAATCAAACCCAGCCAGCATCCCGCGAAAATTAAGACCCAGGTCCGCGTAAACCCAGCGTCGCAAAACCCCAAAAACGCTCCTCGCTCAGTGTGGCCGTGGATAGTCATTGAACTGCATCTGAACGCGGGCATTGCTGGTGAACGCTCAAGGTATTCCTAAGTTTTGGGTGACGACTTCAGAGGATCCACGGAGAACCGCTTTTGGGTCGAGGTGAGTTCTGCAGTAATGAGGTTTTGCCAGGGAGGTGCCAAGTGCATTGTTCGTCGTTGTTCCGGTGGTTTAAGCGGCGATGGCTTGAGCTTTGAAAGCAACAGGATCTCCATGAGCAACAAGCCCTCGCCTCACCGAGCGAAAGAATCCGCCACGTCATCATTTTTCTCCCAACTGAATCGTTCTGGCTAAAAGGTTTACTCCTCCAGCCTTTCAACACGGTCCACACCCTTACCCTCATGATGCCTCGTTTCCCCTCCGTGATCGCCGTCCTCTTCTACAGCCTAGCCCTTGTTGCGGCACGGGCTGTTGAACCCCTGATCCCGGACACGGTCACCTTTGATCGGGACATCCCGTATGCAGACGCGGGCGGCGCTCGGATGCAGCTCAACCTTGCTCGCCCGAAGAACGCCAGTGGACCGCTCCCGGTTGTGCTGTGCATCCACGGCGGCGGCTTTCGCGCGGGCAACCGCGAGGGCTACAACTCGCTTTGCCTTACCCTCGCATAACGGGGTTTTGCGGCCGTCACCATTAGCTACCGACTCGCACCGACGCACCTATTTCCGGCCGCCATCCATGACACCAAGGCGGCGGTGCGGTGGATTCGTGCGAACGCCGCAAAGTACGGCATGAATCCTGACCTCATTGGCGTGACCGGCAGCTCGGCAGGGGGGCACCTCGCTCAGTTCCTCGGTGTGACTGCGGGCGTGAAGGAGTTTGAAGGAATGGACAATCCCGGCTTCTCGAGTGCTGTCACTTGCGTGGTCAATGTCTATGGCCCGAGCGACTTCACACAGTCCTACGGCAAGAGCGTGGATGCGCACGTCGTGCTGCCCCTGTGGCTGGGCGGTGACGTGACGACTGCGCGCGCCAAGCACATCCAATCCAGCCCGCTGAATTGGGTGACTCCGAACGCTGCGCCCTCGCTCATTATCCATGGAACCGAGGACAAATACGTGGCCTACGAACAGGGAGTGTGGATGCGCGACCGGCTCACGGCCTGCGGCGTGCCCGTAGAACTGCTCACGGTCGAGGGGGCAGGGCACGGGTTTAAGGGTGCGGACGCCGAGAAGGCGGAGAAGGCGTTGATCACCTACTTCGAGCAACGGCTGAAGAAATAGTACCAAGCCCCACGGCGCGATCCCGGGGGCAGCACTGCGCGGGCCGCAGTGTTGCCGACTCACGGTTTCCTCAGGGATGCCAAATACGCGATCAGGTCCACGAATTCCTGAGCGCTCAATGCAGCCTGCAAGTTGGCCGGCATGATGGAGAGTTTCTGCTGGGTACGCTGACGGATCTCCGGTTTCTTGAGTCTCTGAGGTGTCCCACCCGGAACCTTCAATACGACCTGATCTTCGGTCTCGCTGCCAATGAGGCCGAAGGCTTCGTCCCCGTTCTTCAATTCGAACTGCCAGGCTTCGTAGCCGAATCCGATGCCTGCGCTGGGATCGAGAATGGAATCAAACAAGGCGTCCTTGCCCAGTTTGGTTCCGATCTCGGTGAGGGCCGGCCCAAAATCGGATCCCTCGGTTCCGACCTGGTGGCAGCCGATGCAATTGACCGTGGGCCGTCGGAAAATGACAGCGCCTTTCGAGGCGTCTCCCGTCCATTGGAGTAATTCGGCGATGGGTGGGAGTGCCCGGTCGCCCTGGACCACAGGCGGTGGAAGCAACCTTGCCGCCTCGGCCTTCAGCTGGGGCCAACGCACGGCGTTCAGTTCGGTCGTGGCGATCCCTCTCACGTCGGGGGGCAAACGGTCGTCCTTGGCCAAGGC
>SXGR01165457.1_pt1 | contig 22852 bp, 19 predicted proteins | sample 3174711 | NCBI WGS metagenome assembly SXGR01 (sample SAMN11356860, study PRJNA531348) | freshwater metagenome | isolation source: freshwater sample F1-60 | place: China: Fuxian Lake, Yuxi | collected 2017-12-25 | reverse complement strand
CAACGATGGTCAACCATCTGTGAGAACGTATTCAAGTCTCCACACGGGGTTGCCCTCCTCGTAACTCACTTGAAAGATCTCTCCGGTCTCCATGGTGAGGGAGAAGCCATGGCGGTGGGGGCGGAGAGATCGATCGACCCAACTGGAATTGACTCGCACAACGCGTATTTGTCGTGAAGTCTCTTGCGAGTTTCCTTGCGATATCTTTACTTTTTGCGATGCTTGCCTTCCCCACTCGATGGCCATGGGCCGGATCTTTCCCTCTTCGAAGAGGACATAGACCCTGCGCAAGGGCTCGTTGATTGCGACTTCGTTCAGGGGGAGATGTTGACACGGGGTGGGCCAAAGGGCGTTGGCAAGACTTTTCTAAGGGCAAAACAAGTTTGAAAATAACTCGTGAGAGGAACGCCCTGGGTTGGCACACAAGGCGTGGTATGCGATGGCCGGCTATAGACGTGTCGTCAACTCGCAGGAGTTGATACCACTATAGAAATCGCAGGTTTCCTCTCACGAGTCCGACGTATTTCCCAATCACCAGGACGTCTTTGGCGTCCTCCTCGGAGATTTCAATGGGCGTAAATTTTTCGTTGGCTGGGATCAAGCTTACGGCTTTTGTCGTGCCATCTTTCCCGGTGAATCGCGTCCTCCAACGCTTGAGGGTACCTTCTCCATTGATGATCACCGCGGCGATCTCGCCCTCTTCGACCGAGCTTTGCCTACGGATAATTACGTAGTCGCCGTCCAAAATACCCGCGTTGACCATGCTGTCCCCTTCGACCTGCAGAGCAAACACCTCGCCGCTCTCCACAAACATGCTCGGGTCGATGGAGATCTCCTGGGCGCTTCCTTGCGGCGCTGTTGCGGCGGGCGAGCTCCCTCTTGAGCCTTGATAGAGGCCGTCTTCGCTCACGCCGTCCGGGATCCATCCAAAGCCATCCGAGTAGCTCTCAAAGGGCTTGCCGGCGGCAATGGCCCCGATGATGGGAATACGTCCGGGTATGGAGACGGAAGCGGTTTGCTGATCTTGCTGGGGGAACGGCAAGACCTGGTGGCGTAGTACTTCTCCGGAGGCGTTCACTCCACGAAAGGCTCCGGCCTTCGTGGCTTTTGTGAAAGTGTGGGAGTCGGACTGAAGCAACCGGATCCCACGACTCTTGCCGTTGATTGAGATCAGGCCGCGCCGCTCGAGCGCGCGAAGGTGCTTGAACACCGTTGCTGGCGAGCGTAGCCCCACCAGGGCCCCTACTTCCCGCACTGTTGGCAGATCCCCCTTTTGGAGGAAGAAGGCGATCGCGTCCAAAATGGCGCGCTGTTGTTTGGTAAGTGGCATGGGAGGTTGCGAATTGTGCTGTGAGTCGAACTGTGAGGAGTCGAACTGTGAGTTAGGAGAGTTATGGGGAGGCATGGGTTCTGGTGGCTTTCTCGACGCGTTCTTTCGCTCGTTTTTAGCTCGATCGTTCCCGCCTGAGGGTCACTAGCAAACACATGTTCGCTGTGGACGATGCGTAATATAGAGAACAGGCGTTCGCCCATCCAGAAGAAAATCCAAAAAATTTATATTCTCTGCATGTGCTCCTCGCGGGGGAGGAAGAGCTCCTCCGTACCCGCCGCCAGAGGCGCCCCTCTGTCACGTGGTTCGTGCTCGCTCCGGGTCTGCCGCTGTCGCACCCTTCGCGTGCGTCTTCGGGGCAGAGATCTCGGGAGCCGCCAGTTACGGCTGGCGCGGGTCCCTCCGAGCCGTTTGCGGCTGCACCAGCTCGCCGCAAACCCCCCGGCGGCGCGCTTCACGGTTCACGCCGACTTCCGGGCGGCAAGGCTGCCATCTGGGTCGCCCTGACCCCCTTCCTTGCTGCGCTTGTACTTGGGTCTGGCGCTGCCTGAGCGGACTTGTTCAACAGGCTGTCAGGTGTTCGATAAGCGTCGGGCGCCTCGGCGCCGATGGCGGGGGAGCTCTGGTCAGGATGTCCCAATCATGGCCGCTCGGAGTATAAGTGCTTACCAGTTAATTTAGATGCAGCCGCTGTGTTCAGTTTCGGGGGTGATTCAGGCCGAACTGGGGACTGTCCCGGCTTCAGCGAATCAGCGTCAGGAGGACGTAGGCCGTGCCATATGGCTTGTGGAAGCTATAGAGGGGGTAATCCCACCAGGAGCCGTCCTTTTCCTGGCGTTCGAGGATGATCTTCTCCAGCTGCGTGCGGTACCTTGTCCGCTCGGCCTCGGGGAGCAAGTCAAGCACGAGTCCAGCATAGAAGAAAGCGTAGTAGTAAAAATAGCCTGAATTGTAGTACCAGGACTCGTGAGGGATCGGCCGTTTGCGGGCGATGTCGAGGAATTGGTGATACTTGAAGAGGTTTTCGATTCCGGATCTCAGGTCATCCTCGGTCACGTTCTCACCGTAAAGCCAGAGGGCCAGGTTGCAAGCCTGCGTGCGCCCGAGAGAGCCCTTGATCTTGTTCACGCCGTGGTTCGGCCGGTATTGCAGGTACGGACCATAGATGTAGGAGCCGTCCTCCATGCGCTGCTTGCGGATCGATTTGATCGCTCGTTCGAGCAGCGTGCGCGGCACCGTGACTCCCAGCTTTTCGATGGCGTTCAAGCTAATCACAATCGTTGCCGTCGTGAAGCTCATGGAGGAGTCTGACGGGCGGTAAGTCTGAGCCTCGAAGTCGTAGTAGCCCCAGCCGCCATCCGGCGTTTGGTAGATCTCGAGCTGCTTGATGACCTTCGCGCACGCATTGAGGATTTGATCCTTTAGCTTTGGGTCCTCGATCGTTGGCAGAAGCGCCGCAAACGCCCTCAGGCCGTAACCGAAGGACCAGACGTTGTACATCTCCGTGCCGTTCGGACGCCGTACGGCGGCGTGGTCGACGAGGTACTCGAGGCCCCGGCGCACTGCCTCCTTGCACTCGGTTTCGCGATGTGGGCTACCGTGTAGCGCCAGGACACAGAGCGCCGTGGTGGCGGTCCGAAATGCGTGGATCGAGCCGGGGATGCTCGCGAGGACTTCGAACGTGCGCGCCGTCTCGCCCGAGCCCCACGCTCCGTCCGTCCGCTGGGTTCCATGGAGGAAATCGACGCCCCGACGCACGGGCTCGCGTGCGGCCTCCGACGTTGCCAGCGGTCGCGGCTGTCGGACGGCGCTTGGGTCCTGGTGGGACTCTCTCGCCGAGTCGTCAGCGCGGGTGATATCGGCGAGGACGCCAATCAGGGATGCCAAGAAAAAGGCGAGGGAGAGCCTGTGGCTCATTGCGCCGGTTCCTGGAGAAGGACTTCGTCGCTTTCGCTCAGTCCTTCGCGGATTACAATATTTTTACCATCGTCCGGCCCCGTGAGGACCGTGCGGACGGCCACGCCGAACAGTGCCTTGCTCCGCACGTAGCAGATCGATCGGTCACCCCTGCGGAAGACAGCGCCGATGGGTACCACGATGGAGTCCATGCTGTCATGAAGCGTGATGAGCACCTTCGCCTTCAAGAGCGGCTGGAGCCTGTCGTCGGAGTGGCCGAAGATGACGTGGGTGTTCCAGGAGTTGTCTGGCAATGGAAATCCGCTGACAGGCTCGACGCTTCCCATGAACCGGAAATCGGAAAGCGCCTCCGGGACAATGGCTGCCGACATGCCAGCACCGATGCGGTAGCGATCCTTTTCCTTGAGTGAAAAGCGCACTTTGAGTTGTCCAGGACGGGCCACCGTGACGAGTGTCACATTCGGCATCGCTTGCCCGTTTCGCTTCAGCAGGTTGACTGCCACGCGATCCTCAAAGCTGCCGTGGATCATGAGGCCATCGTGTGGAGCGCGGAATGTCATCCGCTCGATGTCTTCCCGCAAGCGATCCAGACGCTGGCGTGCCGCATGAGCGTCGTGATCGAGCTTCTCGAGCTCGATCTTGGACAGGAATTTCGCCGTTTCGTGGGTTCGCCGAAGGTCGCGAAGCCCCTTGCGCTTGTCCTTCACGGCGTTCTCGAGCATCTCGCGTTGCACAGGCTCAGAAAATATCTCCACGTACCTGTGACGCTGTTGGAAGAGCGAAATGCGCGTTTTCGATTCTTCGAGGTTCCGCTTCGAGCGCTTCAGGACGATCTCCTCCGTCTCCTCGGTGAGCTGGTCCTCCTTGTACATCTTGCCGAGCTGGGCGAGCTCCTCCTCCTGATCGGCAATGTTGTGCTTGTAGCTTCGCTCGCTGAGCTCGAACTCCTCCTTCTCGAGCGGTCGGACAACCTCAACATATCCTTTGAGGCTCTTTTCCGCGAAGGCGAGGTCGGTCTCGGCACGGGCAAGATCACGCTCGGAGTCGGAGTCAAGGTCTTCCTGGCGGGCCTTGCCCTCGACGAGGGTACGCTCCGTCGTGCGCACGGCCCACTCGGCGGCGCGCAGGACGTTTTTCGCGGGCTCGTCTTCCAGGCGCAGAATGACCTCGCCCTGGCGCACCATCGCCCCGTGTGGCGTGATCTCCGCGATGCGCAACTCGCCCTCAAGGGCCCTGGGTGAGAAGCTTAGCTCGGTTGCCTGGGCGGGCACAAAGACTCCGTCCGCTTCGTAGACCACTCGGAATGGAAGGTGTCTTACCTTGACGGTTGGAGTCTCGGGCCTGGCTTCCGGGCTCTGTGCGGCAGCGGTGCTGGCGAGGAGCGCCGCGAGCAGGGTGTTGAGGGGCAATCGGTATCGTGTGAGCATGAGATTCCTCCGTAAAAGTCCGTATTGCCAGGGAGTCCGGCTTCCTCTGGGTATCGGGCCGCATCTTCCCGGAGCCTTAGAGTCCACGCCAAGATTCTGTCCTGGCGCCGGCCAGTGGCAAGGCCGCCCTGCTGCGTTGAGCGCGCGGAAGGTGGGTCCAAACAATATGAGAACAAGCTGTCGATGTGGAGTGTAAGTCTAGACGCACTTGAAAAGGTCTGTACATTGATCTGACGTGTCGATTCCCATTCCCTGGCGGGTACAGGAAAGATATTGCCAGGCTCGGAGCAGCAAGTCAAAAGGCGCGCGTGGGCCTGTCAGCACGTCGGCTCGGGTGCCCTCTGCGTCCCGAGCCTTTCCGGGGATTCCCGGAGTTCCTCATGGATCGATCGGCAGGCTGCCGCAGATCCGGCGCATGGATGTGCCGCTGCCGTGGGTCTGCCAACCCCGGCAGCCGTTCGATGGTAACATTTGTTGGTGATTGCCCCAGTTCCACTCGTTTCCATCACCTTCCTGCGCGAGCCATTTTGCGGGTTTACCCACCTCTTGGCCGCGCTGATATCGGTCCTTGCTCTCCACATTCTGCGCGCAAGCGTGAGCCCTGCGGAGGATGCAGCGAAGCGTCGTTCGTTCACATTCTTCGGCGGGAGCATGATCGCGCTCTTCAGCGCGAGCGCTCTCTATCACCTCGCCGCGCTTCCGCCAGCGGCGCTTGAATGGACAAGGCGCCTCGATCACGCCGCGATCTTCATGCTGATCATGGGAACGTACACCGGCGTCTGCTTCAGCGCGCTCTCGGGAGCGTGGCGGCGCTGGATCCTTGGAATTGTCTGGGCCGTCGGGGGGGCTGGCATCGTGGCCAAGTTACTCTTCGCGTTCCTGCCCGAGGCGCTCTCGACCTCGCTTTACGTGGGCCTCGGATGGGTGGGAATCGTCGTTTTCCCAACGCTTGTGAGGAGCTTTGGCTACCTGCCGCTGGCATGGATAGTCACGGGTGGCCTCGCATATACGGGCGGCGCCCTTCTCGACCTCCTGCGGTGGCCGAGCACACAGTGGGGCGTCCTTGGTCACCACGAGATCTTCCACCTGGCAGCCATGCTGGGTGCATTTCTGCACTTCGTGTTCATTTACCGCCACGTGGCCCCATTTCCGCGCGTGGTGTGAGGGAGCCTGGTGCGATCCAGGAGTCGCTTCGCGTGCCGCCCCTTTCAGGGAATCAGGAGCAACTTGCCGGACGTCTTGCGGCTTTCGAGCAGCCGATGAGCTTCGGCTGCCTCCCGGAGCGGGAGTTCGCGATCGATGCGCACACGCAGAGTGCCCGAGGCGATGGACTCGAACAGCGCCTTCGCCCGCCATTCTAGCTCCGCACGTGTGGCCGTGTAGTGCGCAAGGCTCGGACGAGTAAGATAGATTCCCTTCTTGCCCAGGCGCAGCGGATCGACCGGTGCCACCGGTCCGCTGGACTGGCCGTAAGTCACGAGCGTGCCTCGTGTGCGAACGCACTCGAGGCTCTTGTCGAAGGTGGCCTTTCCCACCGAGTCATACACGACGTCAACACCCGTACCATTGGTTAGCCGCAATACCTCGAGCTGGAAGTCTTGCGAGGTGTAATCGATGATTTCATCGGCGCCGAGATCGCGCGCCATGGCGAGCTTCGACCTGGAGGCGGTTGCGAGCACGCGCGCACCTCGCTGCTTGGCGAGCTGCACGAGTAGGCCACCGACGCCACCGGCTGCCGCATGCACCAACGTCGTCATGCCGGCCTTGAGCTCATAGGTACTGTTGACGAGATAGTGAGCCGTCATTCCTTGCAAGAGGACTGCCGCTGCCATGCGCACATCGATCCCGCTGGGGATCTTCACGAGTTGCTCCGCCGGCACGTTGACCTGTTCGGCGTATGCGCCACGCGCCATGGCATACGCCACACGATCACCGACAGCGAAACCCGTCACACCCGAACCAATCGCCTCCACGCATCCGGCAGCTTCGGACCCTGGCGTGAATGGGGTGGGCAATGCGTAAAGGCCCGTACGATGGTAGACATCGATGTAGTTCACCCCAATGGCTTGCACGCGTACGCGTATTTCGCCCGCACGCAACGGAGCAGGCTCGATCTCGACGTACTTGAGCACCTCGATCGAACCCGGCCTGGACACTTCGATGGCATGGATCACGTCAACCCCTCCTGCTTTCTCGTGACATTTGCGTGGGAACTTTCAGGAAACATATCGAGCGCAGACAGCCCAGTCCAGTGCTCATCTGCTGGTGGTTCCTTCCGGCAGCGGTCCCCCCCTGGGTCTCGCTACAGCTTGCGCCGTACGGTCGCGAGGAGTTTCTCCGCGATCTCGCGAGCCCTGGTGCCCTCGTACTTCTTGCCCTTGGTAACCTTCAGGAGGATGCCGGCCGCTGCCTTCCACTGTTTGGCCTGGATCTGAGTCTCGGCCTGCTCGACTATCACCGCGGCGTCAAGCTCGAGCTTGATCTTTTCGTCTTTTTTCCACCCGGCAAGCCGGCTCTTGGCCTTCTCGCCCACCGCGTGGCCCTTGAAGGACTTCTCCAGGCTTCGGAGGATCTCCGCGGCATTGCCGTAGTCTTTCTCCTTCGCAAGGTCGTCGACGGCCTTGAGCTTTGACTCGCCGTAGGAATTGACCTGCTCGAGAGCGCTCTTGGCCGCTGTCTCCGTCTCGGGGCTCCTGGGTTTTTTCAGGTGCGTCTCGAGGCTCTTGATGCCCTCGGCATATCTGGCAGCATTCAGCTCCCGCTCGGCGCTCTTGAGGTCCTTGGGGAGCGCGAACTGGGGTGTGAGCGATGCGCCCTTGATATGCTCCTCGATCTGGGCATCCTTCAACTCGGCGGGATGGCCTTCCCAGACGACCACTCCCCTGGGGTTTACGAGCCACGAGTGCGGGATGCCATCGCAGACGTACTCGGGAGCCTTGTCGATGGCCATCAGGTACTTTACGCCGTTGGCTTCGATGTAAGGCTTGACCTTCGCGGATGATTCATCGGAGACTCCGATGATGGCCAGCCCCCTCTTCTCAAACTTCTCATGAAGCTCGTTGAGATGAGAGATTTGGCCTCTACAGGGACCTCACCACGTGGCCCACTTCTCGATCAAGATGAGACGGCCCTTCAAGTCCTTCCATGTGGTTGGTGTTTTCGTGTTGAGCCACTCGGTGGGCTCGAGGGCCGGTGCTGGTGACCCGACAGATGCAGAACCATGTGCCTCGGCGATACCAAGAGCCAGGAACGTCGTAGCCAACAAGCCAATTTTCATGGGTTGCTCCTTTCGATGGGTTGAACCTCTGGTGGCCAGGGATCCGCGCACATTATGACGGCGAAAGAGCCGCAATCTGCCAAATAAATATCAGGCGGGCTCCCGAATTCATGGCAAGTCTGCGATGGAGGAACCCCGTCGCCGCGGAGAAAGGGCCGGAAAAGTCGGAAGCGGATCGTACGGCTTCATCCGCGGGCCTCGTTTTTCCGATACTGGGGCATGTACGAGGCCGGCTATCGATCTCTCATCAAGTACTCATTTTTCCTGCTCTTTATCCCGGTCACCTGCTGGGTCATCAACTACTCCGTGGGCTATGTGTCGGGCCCGACCCTCCATGAGGGAGACAGGGTCGATACAAGGACGTGCCGGCGGTGCGATGGCGGCAAGACCGATCCAAATATTGCTCCCGATGGATCGCCCCGGCTGAACGCGGAGCTGGCCATGAAGGGCGGCCCCGACGGTCCATGCCCGTTTTGCAGGGGGAAAGGTAGTGTCGAGGTCGTGCTGCCGGGGCCGAAGCGGCCGACGCGGTTCTGGGGAGCTGTCGTCGACAGAAAGAATGCTGCCGCCGAGATCGAATACTCTTGCCCCGCCAACATAGCGCTCATTGCCTTCCAGGCGGCCTTTCTTCGGCCCGAGATGCGAGATATTCAGGGTGCGCTGCCGAACGTACGGCTGCTCTTCGTCTCCGACGCTGGCGAGGCGATTGAATCGAAGACTGATGCTTTCGGCCGCTTCTCGACATGCCTGGCTCCAGGTAATTACCGCGTGAAGGTCTTTGCTGCCGGCTTCCTCACCCTTGAAGATCACCTCACGGTGGCGCCACTTGTGGAGCCTGTCTGGTTGGAGAAGGCCTCCTCGAGATCTCCCGACGAGACCGGAGAGGAGCGCCGCAGCTCGATGGGGCTCGCGCTTGTGATCGCTCTCGGTCGTACCGAGGAAGATCGCCCGTCCCTTCGAACCTTCGCGGTTCCGTGAGGAGGCCCGCCGGGGGACGTTCGTAAGAGGGGGGCGGGTTGTTGGCGCCACCCGTGGTCATAAATGGTGGCGAACCGTTCGAGCCATCGCTGATGGCCACCCATTGGGATCATGCCTTTCAGATGCAGGCGGCAGGCAGTTTTCCCAAATCGCTCAAGACCCGCCGACACCCTCAGGGCCAGTCAGGAGACGGTCCCGGGAGAGTTCCGTGAACTCTCCCGGGACCGATCCGCCGAATCCCGAGAGATCGAGCTCCCCGATTACGGGTTCGGCCCGATCGGATGTGTCGTTGGCAGTTGGTTCGCGATGGTAACCGCATTCCCGTCGCAGGCCGGGTGGCCAAAGCCCCCAGCGCTCTTCGCATCGCCATTCGCATCTTCCGCGATGTCGTGGATGATGTTGTCATTTCCGGTGGGGCTTACGCCCTTGGGAACGTTGTCAAGGTCGAGGGCGTCACGCACCTTCCATGCGATGATGTGGTCTGTGCAGGAGGTGTCGCCGCTCACGCCGATCGCCCCAACGAGCTCCCCATCGCTTGTGTAAAGGGCGAGTCCGCCGCCAAACACATTCACGCCGCCGATCTTTCGGCCGACCATGGGGTCATTCTGCTGGCCGTAGAGTTTCGCGTTGCCGCGGTAGGCGACGCCTGTGTCGACCGGGTTCGACTCCTGGAGACCAAAGAGCGTGCCGCCCGGCTGCACCGCCGAGAAGAGGTTGGCAGTTGAGAGCGCGAGGCCCGGGAGACTGAAAGCGTTTGCCGTGTTTGCTTTCTGAGCCGAGATGACTCGGCTTCCCGGCCACTGGTCGCCGCGGTCCGCGCCCGTGAAAGCCACAGCCACGACTTCTCCATCCCTGTTCACGACGCTGGCCCACATGTTGAGGCCCAGTCCACTGTTTCCACCTTCCTTGACAACCTTGGCCAGGGCTTTTTGCAATGCGTGGTGGCTCGGCAGCCCTTCACCATGGCCACGGCCGCCGGATGAGGCGAGGGCAGCACTGCCACCCCCGGTGGCTGGAAGCAGGAGTACTGCGGCAAGCAACCCAATCAACGACGCTCCAGAGATTGCGGCGACACACACACAGACCATCGAATACTCATGACAACAAATTCCTTTCCTGGTTACAAAAATGGACAAGCAGTCCTCGCTTGTCCCAGTTTCCTCGATACACCAAGACGCCCTAGACGGGGGGCATTACCCCAGAAGTCGAATTCCAAGTCAATCGGTTTCAGTCGTGTTAGCTACCCGTGCACCCTCCGGGTTAGCGCCGTACTTCCGCTGCCGTTGGCCTGCCAGGCGAGCCTTGTCCTCGAGCTCCTCCTGAGCGGACTGCTCTGCGTTCGACTCCGATTCCCTGACGCGATCGAGCACTGCACTGGCGAGCCCTTCGTGGACTCCCAGGGGTCCTGTGACCCGGTAGACGATGCCTGGATGCCTTAGCGCTGCCGCGGCCACGAGACGCGGGATGTCCTGCGTTGCATGTCGCCCCGGGCCGAGCATGTACGGGTGAACAGTTACCTCCAGAGCTCCCGCGAGCACGCAGGCGTCGAAGCCCTGCGCGATCGTCGGTTCCGCCAGCTCCATGTGCGCCTGCTGAACGATATATTCAGGGCCTGACTGTTCGACCAGCTTCGCAATCTCGGCCAGGAGGTTGTTGGCTTCGGCCAGTCGGCTGCCGTGGTCGACGAGCAAGATCGCCTTTCGGGGCTCGGTGCGCATGCAGTGATTGTAGCTGGCTTGAAGGGCCATCTGGAAGCGTTCTGGGCGTTGAATGAGGCCTTTCCAAATCGAGGGGAGGCCAGGCGTCGACCTGCAAGGCCATTCTGCCGTGTTGGGCTGTTGGTAGCCCTGTTTGCGGACTGCTGAGTACAATTGCTACTTCCTTTATCAGGGAGCCATCCATGAGCCGAAGATCGACAATGAGTGGTATCGTTTCCTCAGTCGTCCTGTGGATGTTTGTCTCTGCGCATGCTGCTGACGGGTGGAAACAGATCCTCCAGCAATCGCTTGATGCCGAGCATAGCCAGACGCGACGGGATGGCATCAAGCAGGTCGAAGTGAATAGCGCTGAGGGGTTAAGGACTCTCTGGCAGGCGCTCGCGCTGCGTGACCCGAACAAGGTGGACTGGTACGTACGCGAGGGCGCCCACGAGGCGCTCCTGGGAGCCACCTCCACGGAGGCGCAAAACGAGATTGTCCGACTGCTGAAGGACTCGGACGCGAAGCACGAGTTGGCCCGCGAAGCTGTTCTCTACGCGATTCAGTGGAAGATCCGCTCCGAGGTTGTGAAGCTCCACGGGCGGAACAATGATCGAATGATCGAGGAGGTAAAGTACCAGCTCAGAAAAGCCCGCGGCGTTGAGTACTTCGACCTCGTCCTCCCAGCGACCAAGTCCATCGACGCGGACAAGAAGCACCTGAAGCGGCTCCAGGAATCCCTGGCCGACAAGAGTCCGCGCGTTCGTCGAGCGGCGATCACCGGTCTGACGCTCTACCCCGATGGATCTGGCATTCCACTCCTCATCGACAACCTGCGGACCCTCGAGAAGAAGAAGCTCAAGCTGAAGCTCTACCGGGAGTGGGTGTTGACGCGATACGCGCTCGAGATCCTTACCGGGCAGTATTTCAGGGACCAGGTGGAGGACTGGGCCAAGTGGTGGGACATCGCCAGGGGCCAGTTTTCGATCGAGAAACGGATCGAGCAGGAGAAGGACAAGAAGGATGATGGGGCGGGCAAGACGGTCGTTGTGAAGAAGGAGGGCATTCAGGTTGAGGTCCACATGAAGGTCGCGGGGCCTCCGGATGGGTACCCGCTTCTCGTGATCCCGTGGGAGGGCTTCGAGGTCGACTACTTCCGGCCGTACTTTCACGGGGTGGAGGATTACTTGCGGGTCTATTACGTCCGGATGCCCCAGATCGACGACTACAAGGGCCTCGCCCGCGACTCGAAATCCAATACGATCCAGTACCCGACAAAACTTTTGGCCCAGGCTCTCCTGGACATCATGAAGGACAGCAAGCTCGAGAAGTTTGGGGTGCTGGCTCATGGTCCCGAGTCGGGGGTCCTTGGGATGATGCTGGCTTCAGAGAACCCGGACAAGGTGACGCACTTGGTCCTCATCAACCCACGTTCATCGGGTGAAGTCTACCGGAACGCGATCGAGAACGTCCGAAGGGATGGTCTGACCTCCGGAAACAAGGAGACTGTGAAGGGCGCCGACAACCTCCTGATTCAGCAGGACGGGAAACCGAAGTACATGCCATCCGACGCCGCCGAGGCGAGTGGCATGGGGCGCGCTCTCAATAATTTGCGCCACGCGGATCCCACTGAGCCAGAATCCGGCAACATCTCCTACTTCTACAAGCTACCGGGCGGCGCTGCGCAGATGGCCGACCATGGCTGGAGTGTGAAGAAGATGTTCTCGGGCAAACCAAGCTTTCAAGCCCTCATTTTCATGGGGATGAAGGCTCCGTGGACCCCCTTGAACGACATGAAAGCCGTCGCTGGTGTTTTTCCCAAGGCGGTGGTGGCCGAGATGAAGGAGTCGAGAGAGATGCCGTTCATATCCGAAACCGGACTATTTACCCAATACATGCAGAGTTTCTTCAAGACCGCGAAGCCGGCCAAAAAGTCTGAAGCCAGGGCAAAGGGCGACGAGGCGGACAAGACCCAGGCGAAGCCGAAGGGGGCCACCCAGGTCGGCAAGCCCTGAGGGGTGAAAGGCTGTTGGCCTTCGCTATTTCTTTTCTTCCAGCTTGACCTGCGCGACGAACTGCTTCCACTGTGTCTCGAGCGACTTGACATTCTTCATGTCCTTCCCGAAGAGCTTCTCGTTCGCGGCCTTCAGGTTCTTTGACTTGCGCAGCTCTTCGGTGAACTGAAGGATGGGTCGGCCGCCCTTTGCCTGCATGAAAAAGTAGACGAGCCCAAAGTACTGATTGTAGTGCAGCTCCTCCCTGTGCTTGTCGCTCTTGTCGTGGAACTGGTCGTAGCCAGCGTTCAAGAGCTTCTCGAGCGGGATCGCCGTGCGGGTTGCGAACTTATCCCGGACCATTCGGAGCTTGCGGTTGTCGATGAGCTTGTAGTCGAGCTTTTTCGTTTCCTTGTTTCGCTGGATTCCCTCGTAGTATTCAGCCATGCCCTCGTTGAACCACAGGGGGATCTCCACGTCCTTTCCCACGTAGTGCTGAAGATACTGGTGGAATGCTTCGTGATAGGCCGTCGGAATCAGCTCGTAGAACGGAAGCTGCTTCAGGTAAAGGCAATCGCTCTGCGGGCTGTAGTGACCCGCCGTGCTGGGCAGGCCACCCAGCTGCTCGTAGGTGTTTGGACTGTCGAGGAACTGCACCTTGAGCTTCTCCGACGGCTTGTGTTTGAAGACCTGGATGTACTGGGTTAACACCTCATCGAGCGCCTCCGCCACCTGTTTCACGGTAGATGTCGGGATCACCTTCTCATGCTCGATCACGAAGCTTTTCGCACTGTCGTACCGTGCCCAGTCGACCTCGATTCGCTTCCTTTCGCGTTTCCCGAGCTCATCCTGGGCCTCAAGGGCAGGAGAGGAACCGAGGAGTGAGAGGGCCGCGGCGACGAACGCGATGGTCTTCATGAGGTCTGCTTCCTTCCTGGGAGAGTTTGACATCTGCCGTATTCTACTGGGCTCCCGCTTCCACGAGGAGCCATCACGGTATGTGGACCGGGGTGCGCCAAGCGGAGTTTCAGCGGGCCTACCACTCTCTCCTCATTCACCGCCTACTGTGATACGATCGATCTGCTCACTCTGGCATCCCGTTTCGTCAAGTTGTCCCTGGGAGAGAATTGCAATGCTTCAAGTCACCGGCGACGGTTGCGTGCGTACTTGCGATGGGATGTCTCGTCGCGACTTTCTTCAAGTTGGAACCCTGGGCGCCGTGGGGCTTTCTCTGCCTCAGCTCCTCGCCCAAAAGGCCCTTGCTGCCGAGACAGCGGACGACGACCGGGCTTGCATCATGATCTTCAACCTGGGCGCGCCCAGCCAGCTTGACTGCTGGGACATGAAGCCCGACGCGCCGCTCGAAATTCGCGGCCCGTTCAAGCCCATTCGCACGGCGTCTCCCGATATACAAATATCCGAGATTTTCCCGCTCCACGCCAGGCTTGCCGACAAGTTCTCTCTCGTCCGTTCCATGAACCACTCGGCGCCCGCGGTGCACGGCAGTGGCCACCAGATGATGCAAACTGGACGGCTTTTCCAGGGAGGGGTCACCTCCCCGCACGTTGGCTGCGCCCTGGGGTACCTGCGCGGCCGCAAGGGCGACCTTCCTCCCCACGTAATTCTGCCCGAGCCCATGGGCGACACGGGCGGCGGACTTCCCCACGGACAGGACGGCGGATTCCTTGGCAAGGCGCACGATCCTTTCGTGCTCATGGCCGATCCGTCGAAGCCAGGCTTCAAGGTTCCCGACTTGCTGCCGCCCGCTGAAATCGGCGAAGCACGCCTCGATCGCCGACGCAGAATGTGTGCGGTCATTGATGACACGGTCAAGGGATTTGAAGCTAGCGAGAGCGCACAGCTCATGGATTCGAGCTTCTCGGCCGCGTTTCGAATCATGACCTCGACAAGGGCACGCAACGCATTCGATCTTTCGAAGGAGCCGGAAAGCGTGCGTGAGCGCTACGGCAAGACGCGCTTCGGGCAATGCTGCTTGCTCGCGCGCCGCTTGATCGAAGCGGGAGTTCGGTTCGTGACCATTAACACATTCACTACTGTCTTCGACGAGATCACGTGGGACATCCACGGATCGAAGCCATTCACGTCAATTGAAGGCATGCGCGACCACGTCGCGCCCATGTACGACCAGGGCTACAGCGCGCTGCTCGACGATCTCGATCATCGCGGCATGCTTCCAAGGACGCTCGTCGCATGCCTCGCCGAATTTGGCCGAACGCCCCGCATCAATCCGGCAGGCGGGCGTGATCACTGGCCGCAATGCTGGACCGTCTACTTTGCCGGAGGTGGAGTGCAAGGTGGACGCGTCGTGGGTCGATCCGATGAAATTGGTGCGTACCCCGCGGAGCGTCCGGTGGAGCCAGCTGAAGTAGCCGCAACGATTTACCACTCTCTTGGACTCAACCTCGAGCACACGGTGCCCGGGCCGCAGTCGCGCCCTTTTCCGCTCGTCGATTTCGGAGTCCGCGAAATCAAGGAGCTCTTCTGAGGCATGCAGACTCGTTTGTCACATCCGCAACTCCGTGGTGCCGGGGTGTGTGCCTCGAACCCGAACAAGAATGATCAGCGCTCCGTCACGGCAGCAGCCTGATGCAGGAAGGGCTTGGCACGGAGATCGGTTCGCCCACGGATTTCAAGCTCCCTGTTGGGTCATCGATCCGGAATACGGCGACATTGCTCCCGGGCATGTTCGCGCACAACAGGAGTTTTCCACTCGCCGCGATCGCCAGGTTTTGTGGGCCTTTGCCGAGGCTTGGTTCAATTCCGATGAGGGCCAAAGTGCCATCGTCGAGGAGGCGATAGGCGGCAATGCTGTCGTGGCCTCGATTGGTGCCGTACAGAAACCGACCGTTCGGCGTGATCTTGAGGTCGGCGCAATGGCTTGTGCCGACAAAGTCCGCAGGCAGTGTCGAGATCGTCTGCCGCTCGCTCAGGGTGCCCGATTCCGCAACGTGATCGAACAGCGTGACCGAGTTGCTTAACTCGTTGATCACGTAAACGTGCTTGCCATTTGGATGAAACGTCAAGTGTCGAGGCCCGGCACCGGGCCGTGTCTTCACGAACGGCGGCGCATTGGGTGAGAGCTTTGCCGTCGCGGCATCCAGCCGGTAGCTCAGCACCTGGTCAAGGCCCAGATCGGCCACGAAAGCGAAACGATTGTTGGGGCTGACCACGATGCAGTGAGCGTAGGGCCTTTTCTGCCTAGTGGGATCGACGCTCGATCCAGCGTGCTGGAAGAACGACGCCGCTTCACCGAGTGATCCGTCTTCCTTCACGGGCAGTGAGGCCAAGTTACCCGTCGAATAATTGGAAACGAGCACCGCCTTGCCGGTTGCGTCCATCTCCAGGTAGCAGCTTGCAGTTCCTCGAGTCGACTGCCGGTTCAACAGCTTCAACCGGCCCGTCCGACCCTCTAGGGCATACGCGGCGATCTGCTCCGGTTCGTTTCCGCCGAATTTTTTCGCATGAATCGAATACAGAAACCTCTGATCCGGCGAAACAACCAGGAAGAATGGATTCTCGGCATCCCCTGTTCGATGAACCTGCTTCAAGCGGCCGGTCTCCACCTCCAACCGGTAGGCGTTAATTGCGCCCCTGTCTCCGGACTCGAAGGAGGAAATGAAAACCAGCGGTTCGTCCGCGTTTGTCGCGAGAACTGTGTTGCTCAACATTGCAGTGACCATCAATGAAAACAGAAATTGCGTCGGGTTGAAGGACAAGGAAGTGACTCCCAGTGGAAATAAATATTTGCGGCCGAACGGACTTTTGAGACGATCCGGCATTCCGCTAGCGATGGCCCAGCCACGCTCCTGGAAGGACTGTAACTCATGCTCAATGTTTTGCCAAGTCGGCGACACGTAGTACTATCGTCGCTCTGGCGCAGGCGCACGACCCCGCGCCACAGAAGAAAACTCCTAGCCGAGGACCATGGTCTGTGCTCAAGCATTTTGAAGTATCCGACGAAATAGCCGTACGAGTTCCGCTGCCTGCGCTGCGCACGACCACCGAGGCGATCTTCATGAAGTGTGACGTCCCGGAAGATCAAGCCCAACTGGGCGCTGATGTGCTGCTCTACGCTGACCTCCTTGGCGTGGATACGCATGGGGTCTCCAATATGCTCAGAGCTTACGTGCAGGACTACAAGAATCTTGCCCTGAACCCCACGCCGAAATGGAGGGTTGTCAAGGAGACGCCCACCACTGCCGTACTGGACGGTGACCGCGGCCTGGGCCTGATGATCACGCCAAAGGCGATGGAGATCTGTATCGAGAAGGCCCGCAAGTACGGCACCAGCGTCGTGGTGATCCGCAACTCGGGCCACCTTGGCGCTGCGGGGTACCATGCTGTGATGGCCGCGAAGCAGGACATGATCGGCTGGTGCATGACCGGAGGCGGTAACTCGTTGATCCCCACGTTCGGAGCAGAGCCCAGGCTCGGAACCAACCCGATCGCAGTGGCCGTGCCCGCGGGCAAGCAGCCCATGTTCATATTCGACGCCGCCATGACGACCATCGCGGGCAACAAGATCGGCCTGGCCTGCCGCAACGGCAAGAAGTTGCTGCCGGGGTGGGTTGCCAAGAAGGACGGCACTCCCGACATGGAAGGCGGCGCGGCGGCCGAGTTCACACCGGGTACACTACGGATGCAGCTCCCTCTTGGCTCGACGCGTGAGCTTGGATCGCACAAGGGCTACTCGCTCGCTGCAATTGTGGACATCCTGTGCGGGCAGCTATCGTTCGCGTCGGGATTTTCAACGCTTGCCAGCGATCGGCGCGGACACTTCGTCGCCGCATACGACATTGCCGCCTTTGGCGAAGTTGACGAATTCAAGGCCAACATGGACGGAATGCTGGAGGGCTTCCAGAGAACGAAACCGGCGCCGGGCCACGAGCGGGTCATCTATGCCGGTTTGTCCGAGTATGAGACCGAAATCGATCGGCGCAAGAATGGCATTCCGCTCCACCCGGAGGTCGTGAGCTGGTTCAAGGGCATCTGCGCCGAGTTCAGCATCCCGTGGAACCTGACGAAGCAAGTTTAGCCGCCGTTCTGTTGTGCAGCTGCGCCTTGACAGAATTCATATTCCGCAGATCGCAAAAGCAGTTGATGGGGGTTGCCTTCGCCATGCTGAGGGAGAGAGAGGTCAAGTTTTTTGACCAGACGGGGACGATTTTCCCGCGCATCAGCAAACGTGCCGCGTTGAAGTAGCCGGAACGATCCTCGTTCTGGGTATGCTGGCGCCCGAATGCCAGGCGCGACCACTCGAAGGAGATCGATCATGAGAGCGACAAATTGTTCGCCCAAAAAGGTCTGGTTCATTGCGGGAGTATTTTTCTTCCTGAGCATGCTCACCGTGTGGCGTCGGGGCATCGCCGACGCCGCGTTAAACGTCGTCGGCGGCATCGGAGGCACGAAAAACGGTGATGTCAACGGTGACGGCTCGCGGGACATCAGTGATGCCGTGGCGCTCCTCAACTGGCTTTTCACGGGCGGTCCCGAGCCTGTCCCGAACGCGGGCGGTGAGCCCTGTTCGGGCGATGATCGGAGGCGCACGCTCGAGCACATGCTGATCGAGAAGGGCGATGCGGTCTTCGCGCTCACCTCCCGGGAACTTCTCGCCGTGGAGGGAACCGAGCCGCGTCTGTTCCTGCAGGGAGGGATCCAAATGCTCGCAGGCAACTTCGCCGTGGTCGTCACCACGGAAGGCCTCACCCGCAGGATTCCTGTCGTCTACGTCAACGCGAGCATGGACCTCCTCGACGTCGCCCTGACCCTCCAGGACTCGGGGGATCCCGTCGAGATTACGTACCGCTACTCCGATTGCATCGGCCCGGTCTTGTGTGACAGCACCTGCCACACAGCCGGCCTCAACTTCCACGCGATCGACTCGCCGATCGGGAGTCCTCTGAAGTGCCAGCGTGTCAACGAGGACAAGACGTGCACGGACAAGCTCAAGGCAATCTGCAAGCGACAGCTCTACTGGGACAACAAATGCCAGAAGCCCGCCCGTGGGTTTGTCCTCTCAGCAGGTTCAATAACCTTCGGTGGCAGCCTGGTAGTGGATCCGATCCTTCAGCGGGCCGTGCGCAACGGGATCGAATCGGCGCTCGAACCGCAGGTCCACGAGCTCTTCCGCCGCGGTGACTCGAACGGCGATGGGAGGGTCGATCTCTCCGACACGATCGCTACCCTCGGCATCCTGTTTTTCGGAGGTGAGAATCGGGGCTGCAAGGACGCTCAGGACGCAAACGATGGTAGAGCGGTCTACATCTCCACCCCGAGCCTTACGCTCGGGGTTCTGTTCTTCGGAAACGGCGTGATACCTGCACCAAGGGTCGCGAGCCGCGGGCTGGATCCCACGATGGACGACTGCAATTGCGAGGCCTACCAGCGCTGTTCTTGATCCTCGTGGCGGCCCGACTTGATCACTATCCGCCATCGCAGCGCGGAGGCCATGCGCCGGAGGGCTCCCATGCATTTTGTGGCTTGCCTGCGGTCGGGGTAGTTCGCACGCCAGGGCGGGTCGATCCGGTATCCCGCCTTCACCAGCCGAGTGCGGTGCCGCCGCAGCTGTCGTCGCGTGACCGATTTTCCACGCCACTCGATCCTGAATACCTGTGCCTCTGAAGGTGCTGCTGCGCATGTTGTTTCAACCAACGGGGGGAGAGCACTGCGTTCAATCTGGTCGCCAGGGACGTTATTCCGCGTGCAGAAAATCAAAGTCGCAGCCGTCATGGGCCTGTGTCACGTGATCCAGATAGAGCTTGCCGTAGCCGCGTGTGTAGTGTGGCTTTTTTGGGGTGATTGCGGCAAGGCGGCGCGCGATTTCTTGGTCGGGTAACTGTAGCACCAAGGATCGGTTTGCAACATCCAGGGTTATGCGATCGCCGTTTTGCACGATGGCCAGCGGTCCTCCGACTGCCGACTCCGGCGAAACGTGCAGCACGATGGTGCCGAATGAAGTTCCTGACATGCGGGCATCGGAGATGCGGACGCAATCGGCCACTCCTTTCTCGAGGAGCACACGCGGCAGCGGTATATGGCCCCACTCCGGAAAGCCGGGTCCGCCCTTGGGTCCTCCGTTCTTCATCACCAGCACAGTGTTTTCATCAATCGGCAGATCGGGGGAGTCGATCGTTTCGTGCATTTGCTGGTAGTTCTCGAATACGTAGGCTGGGCCGGTATGCAGACACAGATGGGCCGACGCCGCGGTCTGCTTGAACACCGCGCCATTGGGCGACAGGTTGCCGCGCAGCACGACGGTTCCACCCTCGGAATTCAGCGGCGAATCATACGCGCTGATAACGTCTCGGTTGTGACAGGTCGCGCCGGAGACGTTTTCCGAAACCGTCCGCCCATTGACAGTCAACGCCTCGCGGTGCAACAACGGCAGCAACTCCTTCATCAGCGCCGGCACCCCGCCCGCGTGGAAGAAATCTTCCATCAGGTGCTTGCCCGATGGCCGGATGTTCGCCAGGAACGGCGTTCGCCGTGAGGCGCGGTCGAAATCATCCAGCTTGAGCGGCAGCCCCAGCCGCCGCGCGATCGCGAGTAGATGAACCACCGCGTTGGTCGATCCACCAATCGCCATGTCGACTGTGATCGCGTTCTCAAGGGCTTCCCATGTCATGATGCTCCTGGGGGTTCGATTGGCAGCGACGAGCTCGACCGCCAGACGTCCGGAGGCCTCGGCAAGTGCCTGGCGCCGGGCGTCCACAGCCGGAATTGCCGCGTTGCCGGGCAGTGTCATGCCAAGAGCTTCCGCAATCGACGCCATCGTCGATGCCGTCCCCATGACCGTGCAGTGCCCGTGCGATCGCACCATACAGCCCTCAATTTCCTCCAACTCCTCCGGTGACACCTTGCCCGCTCGATACAGGTCGAAGATCTTCCTTCCGTCGGTGCCCGTGCCGAAGGGCTGATTCTTGTAGTTACCAGAAAGCGTGGGGCCCCCGGTCACAACCACGGCGGGAAGGTTGGCCGAGGCAGCGCCCATCAGCATTGCTGGCGTGGTCTTGTCGCAGCCGCACAGCAACACGGCTGCGTCGATTGGATTGGCGCGAAGCGATTCCTCCACGTCCATGGCCATTAAATTGCGGAAGAGCATCGTCGTGGGCTTCATGAACTGCTCGCCCAGACTGATCACGGGAAACTCGAGGGGAAATCCGCCCGCTTCCCACACGCCGCGCTTTACGGCCTCGGCCAGGTCGCGTAGATGTGAGTTGCAGTTGTTCAGTTCGCTGAAAGAGTTGCAAATCCCGATAACGGGTTTGCCATGGAAGATCTCACGCGAAAACCCCATGGAGAGTAGGTTCGCCCGACGCGCAAAGTTGTGGTATTCCTTTGCGCTGAACCAAGTTTGGGAGCGGAGCTTCTTGGGATCGATGGTAGACATGGAATGCTTATCAGGATACTGGAGCCCATGGTACAGATGAAAGCGATCGACTGGTCCTATCACCGTCCCGGCTGAGCCACTTGTGGCAAGATGCAGGAGTTTCTTGCGGAACACAAGCTTGACGTTGCCATCGAGGTCAACGCCAAGAAAAACACAATCTTTCGAGATGAGGCCATTTCGCTTGCCCGCAAGGCCCAGGAAATTATTGCAGCGAAGGGCAAGACCGTTCGTCGCCTGAATCCAAGGAAGGATGCAACGCCCGATGAGGCCATCGCCGCACTGATCATTGGTCCGAGTGGAAAGCTCCGTGCCCCTACGCTTCGCGTTGGCAATCGCCTTCTGGTCGGTTTTGACGAGGCAGCCTATCGGGAAGTCCTCGGCTGCTAACAGCCTGTTAGCAGCCCGCAACGCCCCTCAGGCGATGATTTCCTCAACGACCTTGCCCACCACGTTCATCAGGTCGGTGGGGCCGATGCCGAAAGGATGTAGAATCCCAATTCATGGCATGAAGAAAACATGCCCTTGAGACTGAATCCTGGTTGTCAGATTTGACTCTCACGGGCCGCCCCTGACCAACGGCCAATTCTTGATCATGAAAAACGAGTGGTTTTTGCAGACACGAAAAAATAACAGAGAAACCGAGGTGGTCTAATGCTGATCGTTGATTCCCACAATGATATTGCTCACAACGCCATTGAATGGAACCGGGACCTTTTGCAAAGCATCCCGCGGATCCGTGAATCTGAGGCGGGCATGCCCCAAAAGGGGCGAGGCCTCGGTGTGGTGAACTATGAGGAGCTCCGCAGGGGGGAAATCGGACTCCTTTTCGTAACGATGGGTTGTCGTGTGGCCTCCATGGGAAAGCGATTTTCTGGTGTGAGAAATCAGGACATCGCCTATGCCAAGTGCCGCGGCGAGTTGGCCTACTACCGATTGATGGAGTCGAAGGGAGTGCTCCGGCAGATCAGAGATCGCCAATCTCTGGACGCTCACGTGAAAGCGTGGGAAATGGATCCTGTATCCACGCCTCTGGGGTTTGTGCTCACCATGGAAGGAGCTGACGGGATTGTGTCCCCGGAACAAGTTCCCGAGTGGTGGGAAGAGGGACTGCGGGTCGTGAGCCTTTGTCACTATGGAGTCAGCAGCTATTCTCATGGGACTCAAGCGACGGGAGGATTAACTCCGCGCGGTCGTCCGTTGCTAAAAGCCATGGAAAAGGCCGGGATGCTGCTGGACTTGACCCACTTGGCTGATCAAGCCTTCTGGGAGGCGTTGGATGCTTTCGGGGGTCGCGTACTGGCCACCCACAACTGCTGCCGGGCCCTTTGTAACCATGACCGTCAATTTGACGACCAACAGATTCGAGCCATCGTGGAGCGATCCGGGGTCATCGGTGTGGCCATGGATGATTGGATGCTCTCCTCGCTATGGGATCACCAGGCCATCGACAACTCTGGAATCAGTCTCAACACAGTGGTCGATCACATGGACCATATCTGCCAGCTGGCTGGAAACTGTAACCATGTTGGCATTGGCACCGATCTGGACGGAGGTTACGGGAAAGAGCAAGCTCCGTGCGACCTGGACACGATCGCTGATTTGCAAAAAATCCCAGCACTTCTCGAGAAGCGGGGGTACGCCGCCATGGATGTTGCCAAGATCTTGCACGGCAACTGGATTGGCTTCTTGCGCAGTAGCTGGACGACGCAGATGGGCAAGTGACGCCGAGGGCTCGCGCTCGGGAGGTCCGAGCGTGGGCTTCGCCCAATCCGGGAAGGCTTCCTTGAGATCCTCCTCCGATGAGCCTTCAACGTGGGAACCT
>SXGR01218313.1_pt1 | contig 22856 bp, 24 predicted proteins | sample 3174711 | NCBI WGS metagenome assembly SXGR01 (sample SAMN11356860, study PRJNA531348) | freshwater metagenome | isolation source: freshwater sample F1-60 | place: China: Fuxian Lake, Yuxi | collected 2017-12-25 | reverse complement strand
AGGCTCCGAACTTACTGTCGCAGTCAATAGTTCTAAAAAGCCCTACAGTGAGAGTGTTACTACTGTGAAAGTAGATAATGCGACTGTTACAAAAACAGATATTGTTACAGATAATGGTGTTATTCATGTAATTGATACTGTAGTCATACCTAAATAATATTGACTAGCAATACTTAACTTTGCAACAGTATAAATTAAATCAATTTGGCTATAAGCTAATAATTGATGTTGTAATTTTACCTGCCTAATTTTTAGGTTACTTGAATTAAAAAGCCCAGCAATTTTGTTGGGCTTTTTTTTGCACACCCTTATTTCGCCCCGCTACTTTTCGCCCACCCCCTCTACAACCCAGACAATTATTGTAAATATCCGCTTCTGGAGGATTAGCTCAGCTGGTAGAGCAGCGGACTCTCAAGTTTACCCGTCTTATGGAGCGGTCGCTTGAGTTAAACCTGAATCTTGGAATTTCTCAAATTTAAAGTTACTTTGGCTGTTGAACGGTTCTTAGGTAAGGCCTAATCGTTTTAAATCCGCTTGGGTATTTCTTTTGCGCATCTTCATTGGAAACAGTTGGCGGAATAATCACATCATCACCATTTTTCCAATTCACAGGTGTTGCCACTTGATGTTTTGCATTAAGTTGTATCGCATCAAGCAATCTTAAAATTTCATCGAAGTTTCTCCCTGCGCTCATTGGATAGATAAGAATAGCTTTAATCTTTTTATCTGGTCCAATAATAAAGACTGATCTAACAGTTGCATTATCTTGCGCTGTTCTTGAACCTCCACTCGCATTAGGGTGAATCATGTCGAAGAGTTTTGCTACCACTAAGTCATCATCTCCAATTAATGGATAATTTACAGCGTAACCTTGAGTTTCAGCGATATCTCCAACCCATCTTTCGTGATCGCTTACAGGATCAATACTTAATCCAATAGCTTTAGTATTCCGCTTATCAAATTCTGGCTTTAATTTAGCAACATAACCTAATTCCGTCGTACAAACTGGTGTGAAATCTTTAGGATGTGAAAATAGAATAGCCCAACTATCACCAATCCATTGATGGAAATCAATAAGGCCCTCGGTAGTTTTTGCTTTAAAATTTGGCGCTTCATCGCCTATGCGTATGGTCATAATCAAATTCCTTTAGTAATTCCTAGCATCGAATATTAGCACCATGCTTGTCAATATGATTCTAATTAAAATAGATAAGCTTATACAAAACATCCGGAATCCGGATATTTTGTAACACACCCCTTTTTGATCTGTGCCAATTTCGTTAACCCAAACCCTCTAAAACCCAGACAAATACTGTAAAATATTCTTTTCTAGGGGATTAGCTCAGTTGGCAGAGCAGCGGACTCCTAAGTTTACCGGTCTTATGGAGCGGTAGCCTGAGTTAAACCTAAATCTTGGAATTTCTCAAAGTTAGTCTATGAAGTTTTTTTTGCTGCGTACCACAACACACCGAGTGTCGAAGGGTGTTAATGCCCCTTTAACTCGAGCCCTTCCTGATGACACTAAGTCTTGTTGCAACTTATTTATGAACCTTTACTTACACCCTCTCAACCTCGCCTATGCACCACTCTAAAATAGAAACTAGCGCTGTAAAAAAACCGCATCATCAGGACTGGAAAGTTATTAAGAACTTATTGCCTTATATAAGCGCTTACAAAGCACGCATTATTTTTACCTTATTGTGCTTAGTGTTGGCGAAGGTGGCTAATCTTGGCGTACCCGTTACTCTTAAAAATATAGTGGATGCGATGAGTATTTCTTCAATACCGAAAGCTTTGCTGGTGGTGCCTGTGAGCTTAATTGTTGCGTATGGTTTACTGCGCCTTTCAGCCTCACTGTTTGCCGAGTTGCGAGAGTTAATTTTTTCTAAAGTCACTGAGCAAACTGTGAGACAAGTGGGTTTACAAGTTTTTGATCATCTTCATGCACTATCTTTACGTTTTCACCTATCTCGTCAAACAGGCGGTATGACGAGAGATATTGAGCGTGGCACACGCGGCATTCAATCTCTGATCTCATATTCCCTTTTCAGCATTATTCCCACCTTAATCGAACTTGTTATGGTGCTAGGGTATCTTTTATATGCTTATGATATTAAGTTTGTATTAGTGACGTTTGTGGCACTTATTTGTTATGTAGTGTTTACCGTGGTCATCACGGAGTGGCGAACAAACTTTCGGCGTGAGATGAATAGCCTTGATTCAGAAGCCAACCAAAGTGCTGTGGATACTTTAATTAATTTTGAAACAGTCAAGTATTTTGGCAATGAACAGTTTGAATCCACGCGTTATGATGTCAATCTAAAAAAATACGCACAAGCTGTTCTTAAATCGCAAAAGTCTTTGGCTTTTTTAAACTTTGGTCAGCAAATTATTATCGTTTTTGGATTGGTATGTATTTTAGGCTTGGCCAGTCAAGAGGTTGCAAGCCGAGAAATGACGATTGGTGATTTAGTATTGGTGAATGTATTAATGATACAACTTTACATACCACTTAACTTTCTAGGTGTGCTGTACCGTGAAATGAAGCAATCGTTAATCGATATAGACCGAATGTTTAGTTTGCTGGAAACGGATCAAGAAATTCCTGATCTACCAAACGCACCAGTATTGCAAATACTATCTCCAGAGATAGGGCCACATATTTATTTTAAAGACGTTAGTTTTTATTACGAACAAAACCGCAGCATATTAAATCAAGTATCGTTTGAAATATTACCAGGCCAAACAATCGCCGTTGTTGGTCAAAGCGGCGCAGGAAAAAGCACCTTAGGCAGATTATTATTCCGTTTTTACGACGTACAATCGGGTACCATTTATTTGGATGGCCAAGACATCAGAACGGTTAAGCAAGCAAGCCTAAGACAGGCAATAGGAATAGTACCGCAAGATACAGTTCTATTTAACGATACCATAGGATTTAATATAGCCTACGGTAAGCCTGGTGCGAGCCAATCTGCCATAGAAGCGGCGGCTCAATCAGCTCAAATCCATGATTTTATTTGTGGCCTACCAAATGGCTACAACACCAATGTTGGTGAACGTGGTCTTAAGCTTTCTGGTGGTGAGAAGCAGCGCGTAGCCATTGCAAGAACACTACTAAAAAACCCTTCTTTACTTGTCTTTGACGAAGCCACCTCTGCGTTGGATTCTAAAACAGAACGTAGCATTCAAAAGGAACTAAACGAGTTAGCCAAGAATCGCACGACATTAATCATTGCACACCGCCTTTCAACCATCACGCATGCCCATCAAATTTTAGTCATGGAATCAGGCAGTATTATTGAACGTGGTACCCATGCATCGCTGTTAAAGGATGGGCAGCGCTATGCAGAAATGTGGCGTGTGCAGCAAAACCAAATCCAATTATGAAACCCCTGATTCAGAGCTGGTATTGAAAAAAAGCTAGGTCAGGCTAAGCGTTTTAACGAGAGCGCATTCACACAATAACGGAGCTTGCTAGGTGCTGGACCGTCGGGGAATACATGGCCCAAGTGCGCATCGCAAGAACTGCAGGTGATTTCAACTCGAACACAGCTTAGACTGCCATCGTTAAAATATGCCACCGCATTTGGCTCTATTGGTTGTGTAAAAGAGGGCCAGCCTGTGCCGGAATCAAACTTTTGTGTTGCATCAAACAGCATAGTGTCACAGCAGGCGCATGCATACAAACCTGGCTCAAAGTGCGTGCACATAAGTGAACTGAAGGGACGTTCTGTGCCTGCCTTGCGTGTAACCTCGTAGACATCGTTAAGCAATAAATTGCGCCATTGATCGTCTGTTTTTTCCACGCGTTGATTCATGGGAGGGTTACCATGGAGCACGCGATTTTCAATATCTTGCCAAGTCAGCATAAAAATATCTATAGGGTTATTGATTAATAAATTGTAGTGGTCTAATGTGGTTTCAAAAAATTACTCGTTAATACTATGCATCAAAGCTTTATTTTTTTAATAGATTAACATTGAAACTTATGCTGTGAACAGTGTCAAAAGTTTTTGATGGTTAATTATTAAAAATTACGTTCCAAATTGATACAACTTCAATTGGATGATTAGCAACTTCAGAATGCTTTACTTTTCCATCTAATTTAGCTTCAAGACCTAATTGATGTTGAAGCGTCCTATATGATCGATAGGCACTAATAAGTTTTTTAGCTGTAAGGCTTTCTATTAAACCTTTTTCACTAAAAAGGTTAAGTAATCCAATATTGCCTATATTGTGAGTAAGCTCCTTATATAAGGAACTAAAAGCTAATACAAAATATTGCACAATAAATTCAATATCAATAATTCCTCCATGATCGTGTTTTAAATCGAAATACTTATGATCAATCTTGTGTTTTTCGAGCATTTTTAGGCGCATATCTACTACATCTCTCTTTAACTTATCTAGATCTCTTTGAGTTTCCAGAAGATCTAATCGAACCTTTTCAAATTGATTACCTATTTCTATATTTCCAGCACAAAACCTTGCTCGAGTAATCGCCTGATGTTCCCATGTCCAAGCCCTCTTTAATTGATAGTCTCTAAAAGCATCAATAGAGCTCACTAAAAGTCCACTTGCACCGTCAGGTCGTAATGCAAGGTCAATATCATAAAGAACACCCGAGGATGTATAGGTATTAAGCCAACTATTGATACGCTGTGCAAATCTAGCATATTTTTCAGTCATACCATCTCGTTCGTCATCATAGATAAAGACGATATCTAAATCTGAGGTATAGCTCATTTCTTTGCCACCGAATTTCCCATAAGCAATCAAAGCAAACCTAGGCGAATCGATTTGTTCTGGATACATATAATTCCAAACTAAACTCAATGTTTCTTCAATCATTAGGTCAGCAAGCTCAGTCAAATAGTCAGACAGACTTTCAACAGACACATCTCCTATCACTTCTAATGCAGCCAACTTAAAAATAGTGGCATGTTTGATATTCCGCATAATATTCATTTGTTGCTCAATATCATCTTTGGCCTCTAATAAATCTTTTTGAAGTTTCTCTTTTAACGCCACAAAATCTGGCTTTGTATAAAAATGATTAATATCAAGAAGCTCATCAATTAAAATCGGATGTTGAATAAGGTATTGGGTAAGCCAAGGGCCTGCTTCAGATAATTTAATTAGTATCTTTAATGCACTTGGATTTTCAGTAAGCATGGCAAGATAACTTGCACGCCGACATATGTTTTCTAAGATTGAAATAATTCTTACCATTGTCGAATAAGAATTTGAACTGAAAGACACCTCTTGGATAATTAAAGGCATGAGTAAATCAAATCGTTGTCGACTGATTTCAGGTAAGTGAAGATAACGTGAGCTATGCTTTAATCCATCGAGAACTTGGTAAGTTTCTTCAGGTGATTTAAAACCAAAATTTGCAAGATGTGTATGTGCATCTTCTAACTTTAAAGTGCTATTCCAAAGTGCTTTAGCTGTATTAAACTGAGGCGAACCCTCATCCTTAATGGTTTCTTTAAATACCTCGTCAAAATAAAACTCTACATTTGCTCTATGAATTCCAAGATCTCGATAAAATACGTTCCAATCTTCATATTGCATAGATCGAGCCACTCTTAATTTACCTTCATCAGATTTTGGTAGTTCTTGTGTTTGCATATCTTCCATGTATTGAAGCCTATGCTCGAGATTTCTTAAAAAAACATACGCGTTTATTAAGACTTCGATGCCTTCATTAGATAATAATTTTTTAACTTCAAGAAGTTTTAATGTAGGTAAAAGTGATTTAAGTCGTAAAGTCTTGTCTTGTCCACCTCTAATCAATTGATAGACCTGGGCAATAAATTCAATCTTACGAATACCACCTAGGCCAAGCTTAATATTTTCTTGCATACCTCTCTTGTTTACGTCATTTTGAATTTGACTTTTCAAGTCACGCATAGAGTTTAATGTACCGTAATCTAAATACCTGCGATAAATAAAAGGATGAATGATTTTACTAAGTTCATGATGAGGGCCTACAATAACTCGACCTTTTACCCAAGCGTATCTTTCCCATTCTCTTCCGTATTTTTGATAATAGTCCTCTAATGTCTGATAACTGCATGCAATCTGACCTTCAGAACCAAATGGCCTTAATTGCATGTCCACACGAAATACAAATCCATCTTCTGTAATGTCATTCATGCTCGATATGATTTTCTTACCAAGCTTAATAAAGAAGCTTTGATTGCTTATAGATGCCTTACCTTCAGTTTCTCCTTCTTCGGGATATGTAAAGATAAGATCAATATCAGATGAAATATTAAGCTCTTCTCCACCTAACTTTCCCATACCGACAATACTTAATTGTTGCTCTTTACCACTTATTCCTATGGGGGAGCCATGAATAGCCTTGAGTAATTTGAAATGAAATTGATGTGATTGAATTAGAGTGATTTCAGCAAGCGTAGTCACTGATGTTAAAATCTCATCTAAATCAGCTAGTTTATTAAGATCACGAAGAATGATATTAGCAATGACTTGCTGACGAAGTTTACGAAGAGATTTATTTAAACTTTCCTCATCCGAAATTTGCCGGCCATCCAACTTAGATTCCATTTCTTGGCGATTAAACGGATGGCAAATATGTTGAAGTGAATTTTGCTTGAGATCACTATCTGCTTCAAATAACCTTTTTATAAAAGGTGAACAGGCATAGGTATAATCAAGGTTTTTGCCAAGTAAATTATCTAATGAGACTTGATTGTTCATTTATTAATATATAGAAGATTGTATGTTTCAGAAATTAACACAAAATCTCCAGATTCCGGATATTTCATAACATACTCCTATTCAGCACCCGACAAAATCCACATACCTAAGCACTCTTACAGAGACAAATACTCTAAAATAGAACGTTCTTGGGGATTAGCTCTGCTGGTAGAGAAATTTAACCAAAGAAAACCCGCATTTGCTTAAACACCGAAAAAATCCCAGGGTAATTTTTAGACTACCCAAACCGCCTGCAACGTTTTATTTTTTAGATTTTGAATTCATTGCGTGCTCAATAGCAAATTCATATAAATCTACTAAATCTTCTTCAGTGACATCAATAATTCCATCCATTTGAGCAATCGCCCATTTGAAGTTTTTTTCACTAAGTTTCAGAACATGTTGTTTGCTAGCGATCTCTTGATGATGCGTATGATTGGCGTTCATAATGGGATATCTCTTGCGAAGTAAATAACGATTGATGATTAAACCCATTAAAGTAATTGTTAGTGCATTAAACATAATAACTTCGTAACAAAACTGCCAGCTAACTTCCCGACCTGCTAAAGCAGCTATTAAGGCTGTTGAGGCACTTGGTGGGTGTGGGCACTTTAAAATATGCATAGCAAGAATTGATAATGAAATTGCAGATGCTACGGCAATGGTGGGATTATATAACCAGTGAGCACAAGCAACTCCTATAAAAGCAGAAACTAAATGTCCCCCAATAACAGGCCATGGTTGAGCCATTGGATTATGTGGAGTAACAAATATTAAAAAGGTTGAGGCTCCCATAGAAGCAATTAACATTATATTTAGGGAATAATTTTGGTTTCCTAGTTTTGTTAAACTTGCTAATGCAAGTATTGCAATAAAGGCACCTAAAGCAGAGAGTATTTTTTCTAGATTTAACATAATTTAATTTTTATCTTTCGTCTATTTGAGTAAGCATTTATTAATACTTTAGCATTTTAAATATTAAAAATCGTTTGTTTACCCTTTAAGTAAAACCTCCTCCCCTGAATCTTCTGTCTAGCCCAGAAATTCTGTAAAATATCCCATTCTGGGGGATTAGCTCATTATAGAGCGCCGGACTCTTAAGATCCTATTTCGAGGTGCGATCAAAGAAAGAAGCTGCTAGTATGAGTGACTTTTTTATGTCAATCTTTAGTTTCGACTTTAAAAAAGTAATTGCTTTCTTCTCTAATTAATATAAAAATTTGTCTGATTTCTTAATATATTTCTTGCAAAGCTATAAAAAATGTAGGAAATTCAAAGAGTATTTCATTTTAAAGGAGGTAAAAATGGCAGAGAAAAAAATTTGGTCTGAAAAGGCTAGTATGCGAGATTTTTATTCAACACCAACGCATTGGATACTTACATTTATAACTGTGGGCTTCTATTTTTTAGTCATTTATCTCTGGAGACTAAATACAAGATACTCTCTCACCGATGAAAGACTCATTATAGAGTCTGGTATTTTAAGTAAGCACATTGATGAAATAGAATTATTCAGAATAAAAGATACAAAACTTTCACAAGGTTTATGCCAAAGATTTGTAGGTTTAGGAAATATAAGTGTTGCAAGTACAGATAATACTCCTGACCTTATAATGATTTGTCTTCCGAATGCAAACGAGAAAAGGGAGCAATTGAGAACCCTTGCAAATGCAGCAAGGAGTAAAAAAGGCGTTAGAACGCTTGTTCATGAATAAAATGTCACATTTCGAAATTTATAAAAAAAATCAAGTTTTATATATTGAATATGGTTTTATTTATGTAACCTTACTTTTCTTTATGATTTTTCTCCCTTTCAGGGGTGTTACAAATCTAATTTCTTCAGTAATTTTATTCTGGTTATTCATTGCAATGCTTGTATTGTTAATAAATCAAAACATTAATAAAGAATTAGACTTTGAGGATTTGTTTCAAGATACAAATCTCCCCTCTAAATTAAAGCTATTTATAACTTCTATTTTTATTTTTATTTTGGTGCTAATAGAAATTAATATTTTTAATAAATTTGAAACAGTTAATTGGTTATTTAATTTTATTCAAATGTTGATTACTATTTTGCAATCCTTATTAATAGCTCTGTTTACAATGAACAAGATTCATTTATTTGCGACTGCAGTTATATATACTGCATTATCTTCTTTAATCACATGTATTACCTTATTCTTTGGAGGAATATTTTTTACCCCCTATCTGCTTATAGCCCTCTTTAAAAATAAGTAATTCAAGAAGAAAAACTAGTTATTACCTATGCACCGAACATAAAAAAGCCACTGCGATGAGTGGCTTTTTTATGAAGAGAATGTATCCGAGTCATTAGAATGACATTTTACAAATAAATCAAATTTTTTGATCTTGAAAGTGGGGATTCAATTTAACTTGCAGGCATATTTTTGATTTCCTTCCTCAGCAGAACCTGGGTTTGGTGTTCTCCAACCTACCGCCTCAATCTCTTTCGCTGAAACACTAAAACTTTGACCTGTTGCCATAGGGCCAGCGTACAAAGTTACAGCAAGATATCTTTGTTTCAATGGGGTTTTGCAAGTTGCTTCAATATAACTTTTACCTGAAAAAATCCCATCAGCAGGTTTTAAGTAATCCTGTATTGTCCAGTAATACACCTTACCATTATTTTTTTTGATCTTTGCAGTATCCATATAAAAGGTATTTCCAGATACGGATTTGTTTATCTCAATCCATTCTGCAAAAGACCGTGATGAAGCAAGACTCAAAAAGATAAAAATTAAAAAGGCTAATAATCTACTCATTAATCTACTATATAAAAATTGATTTTATGTTGGCAAGTAAAATCTCCGGATTCCGGATGTTTTTTAGCACACCCCTATTTCGCCCCGCTACTTTTCATCTACCCAAGCCCTCCAACCTAGACAAATACTGTAATATCTCATTCTGGGGGATTAGCTCAGCTGGAAGAGCAGCGGACACTAAGAGGACGTTGTCTGAGAGTTGATCAAATAAGAAAGCCACTGCTAAGAGTGGCTTTTTTTTATTACAGAATAATAATTAAAATTTATAAGACACGCTTCCTAAAAGGTTATTAGTTTCAGGTTCTAAAGTATTAGGTCCCCCATAGAAAAAAGATTTATCCTTATAGTTAGTGTAAGAATACTCGACACCTAAAATAATATTTTCTTTGAATGCATAATCAAGTCCTGCGCCTAAAATATAGCCACTGTGATTTGATTCTTTTGTTGCGGACCCTGCCCCTGAGTACCTTAAATCTGATAAGTGAGTGTTTGAATAACCAGCTTTTACGTAAGGTAATAGTTTATCAAAGGTATACCCAGCTTTAGCAACAACATTAAAAATACGATCTTGTTTGACGGAGTATCTTTCAGCATCGCCACCACCAGTTAGGCTATCTGATTTACTTCCTGGTGTAAAAATTATATTTCCCTCAATGCCTAAAAGAAATTTAGAGTTGAATTGGTGGTTATATCCAGCTTTAAATCCTCCAGCAAAATTAGTAGAAGTAATATCAGGTATTCTTGATGGGGTGTAATTAGTGATCGTATTTATTGTTTCAATCTTACTTCTACCAGCTAATAAGCCTAAATATGGGCCGGACCAATTATAGTCAGCATAAACAGGCAAAGCTAAAACGAGAAGCAATAAAGTGAATAGTTTTTTCATTTTGGAACTCAAAAGATAATAGTTGATAAACTTTACCTGCCCCCCCCCAAAGCTGTCAAACAAAATCAGCATTTACTTACACACCCCTATTCCACGCCTACCAAAATCCCCCACCTTGAACCTTCTGCCTAGCCCACAAATACTGTAAAATATTACTTTCTGGGGGATTAGCTCAGCTGGTAGAGCAGCGGACTCTTAATCCGTTTGTCGCGAGTTCGACCCTCGCATCCCCTACCAAATTTAATAATACATTTAGAGATTTGTGCTAATTAATACAGACCTTTTTTAAATATAGATCATTAAGGGTTTTAGATTTGATACTCTGCCAATCTAATCCTTCACCTTTATTAAATACAGCGCGGCCCTGTCCCATAGATTCCGAGTATAAAGCATAAGCTAAAATCCTCATTTTTCTCGTCTTACAATCAAACTCTGATCTATTTTTAACAGAAAGGTATTGAATATTCTTTATCGTCTGCAACTCAGAGTAATTTTGTAAGTACCAAGCTCTCACCTTATGTCCACTTTTACTTAGAAGTGCGAAATCAATGTAATGATCTGCATCGTCTTGATGAACTAAAGACCAATCAGCATAAGATTGAATAGGGAAAATAAACACAAGAAGTAGTATGAATTTCATGCATCAAATCATCGCATTTAATAATGTATTTCTCAACCTGAAACTTTTCAACAAATGATGTCTTGTCTATTCATCGAAGGCTAAGCATAATAAAACATCGTTTAATTTAAGATTTATAAAAAATGAAAAAAGTACGTTGGGGTATTCTAGGAGCTGCAAGGGTAAATGAGCGACTTCTCCCAGCCATTGCGAATAGTCCTTTTGGTGAGCTTGTCGCTATTGGAAGTAGAAGAGAAAATGCTGCTGCTGCATGTTTGGAAAAATACCAGCCTAATCTTAAAGATAAAGTTCAAACCTTTAATTCACTTAATGAAGTGATTCATCATCCGAATATAGATGCAATCTATATTCCACTTTCAAATGAAGAACATACTAAGCCTGCTCTTGAAGCACTCAATAATAAAAAACATGTGCTGATTGAAAAGCCTATTACATTAAATTCAAAAGAAGTTGAAGCTATTCAAAAAGCATCTTTAGATAATCATGTGAAGGTCATGGAAGGTTTCATGTATGTCTTTCATCCTCAATTTGATCGTGTAAAAGAAATCATCAGCTCAGGATTGCTAGGTGATGTTCAATATGTTCATTCAATGTTTTCTTTTCAAATTCAGCCTGCGCGCTTTTATCGTATCAATCGATCAATTGAGAATGGAGGTGGTGCACTCTGGGATATTGGACCTTATGCCATCCATACGATTCGACAATGTTTTAGTCATAACCCGCTATCTGTTGTTGCAAAAAGTCATCTCAATGATCACGGTGCAGACCTCACGACATCTGGCGTGATTGATTTTGGGCAGAATCAACGGGCACAATTTGATATTAGCTTTGAATGCGTAAGACGCTCTCAATTTGAAATTTTTGGGTCAAAAGGAAAGTTGATATGCCACACTGTTTGGCAGCATGAAAATGATGAAGCGTTATTAACATTAACGACAGATGCAGATGGATTAAAGCACGAACATATTAAGAAAGCCAATCACTTTACTCTTGAAATTGATCATTTTAATGAATGCATCAACAATGATACCGATCCTAAACTTTCTTTGGATGATGCTCTTTGGAATACAAAAACTTTAGAAGCAATCCAGGCCTCAATTAAAACCAGAACCTGGGTGAGTATTTAAATAGACTGAAAACAAAAAAGCCCGCATTAAGCGAGCTTTTTTTGAAAACTGAATAATTATTTATTCATTACATACATTGTAACTTCGAAACCGAAACGCATTTCAGTAGCAGCTGGAGTTGTCCACATGATGTCTATCCTTTTAATAAGTTAATAAGAAATTTCTTAAGTGTTATCTTACTTGAACTCAAAAACTTGACACCTTTAGGATCATGAATGATATCTAATGAAAATCATGAGAGAAAGGATCCTTAAATACGAATTTTTATTAAAAACCTATATAAATCAATAAGTTAGTAACTTATACCTTTGCGGGCTTAGGTTGTGGTTTTTTGCCTTTAGACTCTTTTCTTTTATCTTTACTGCCCATATATTGACCCTTTCATAGGTAAATTAAGTAGTTATTGTATACGAAAGCTTAGGCCTTCAGCCGCCTCTTCATGTCTTTTACATACTCAGGAAAATAGCTCGAAATCACCTTTAAATCAAACTGGGAAAGAATAGAATTGTTCGATTCCCGTTCCAATAAAAATTCAAATGATGCTTCAATTAAATTTTCGTATGAAACCCTGCCATCAGTCAGTATCTTATAAAAATCATTTGAAACATGAACATGATGACGCGTAGTTGATGTTGATTCGACCGTCACTTCAAAATCAGATCCTTTAATTAATTTTACAGTAATCATTGGCGTCTTCTCGTCGCATCTTTTCCCCATCGCTTAACGAGGAGATAAAGAATAAAAAAAGAAAAAACTAAAAAGGCAATTCTGATTGGAAGATATGTAAGATCAGAAAATATATATTGAAAAAAAATATAAGGAGTTAAGAGTATAGAAGCAATAACTCGCGCCCAATATAATTTTTTTAATTGCTTACTTTTTTTATTTTTTTGATAAATTCCCCAAGAAATAAATGCAAAAGAAAAAGCAGCAATTAAAAAAAGAATACCACCATACATTATCATCATAAAGATATCCATAATTGATTCTTACTTAAATAAATTAATTTCTGGTAAGGCTTTTAATCCAATGCTTGCTCTCAGCTCACTACATTTTGGATTCGGCTTTCCATCTTCATATAATTCAAATTCCCGGCAAGGTGTAGGTCGTGATTCATAGATCGAACATCGATAACCTTTATCCTCAGAATATATTAACGCAATACATTTTCCTTTGCCAGACTCTGTCCCCTTCATACATGCAAGATGTTCATTGACTTTAGTCGAATAAAATAAAGGGACTCTGCCAATACCATTACCTTCAATTTCTGCATGATAAAAAGAAACTCGAAAATATTGGCAACACTGTCCGCATTCAAAGCATGGATTCATTTGATCGTTCATATATTATGAAACTTTAAATATGATGACGGCTTGCCCATAATATTTTTTATCATGGTTTATTAAATTCCATACCGTCGCATCTTGAATATGAAATATTGATTTATCTGAAGCTACTCTTTTACCCTGATAATGCTGAATAAATCCATTCTCTATCACCTGATGTAAGAATAGAGATCTTTCTTTCTGATTGATTAATTTGGCTGATACTTTTGAGGGTAATCCTATCATTTGCTTAGATGTCATCTTAAATAAAAGAAGTGCAGCTTTATTTGCGTAATTAAATAAGGGTTCTTTCGAGTTATCATGACTTGCGATAGGAAAAGAACACATATCAAATGCTTCAACTAAACTCAAATGGGGATCTACGGGTAAATATTCCCCAGTGAAGTGAGTATATGAATTTTTAATAATTTCGAGATGCTCTTTAAGATTCACTTTTAATAATTTCAACTTATCCAAAAAACCAATAACAAACTCCTATAGAAGCTAATACGCCGACGAGATCAGCAAATAGAGCGCAAGCGACTGCATGCCTTGCGCGCTGAATGCCAACCGCCCCAAAGTAAATAGCCAAAACATAAAATGTGGTTTCGGTACTTCCTTGCACAGTCGCAGCTAAAAGTGACGGGAAACTATCAACGCCATGAGTTGTCATGGTATCAATAAGCATGGCTCTTGCTGCACTTCCTGAAAATGGTTTCACGAGCGCTGTAGGGAGTGCATCCACAAAACGTGTATCCCAATAAAAACTATTAGCTACATAACGAATAATATCTAAAATGATATCAAGTACACCTGAGGCTCTGAGGACACCGACTGCACATAACATAGCAACTAAGTATGGAAGTAAATTTTTTGATACATCAAAACCTTCTTTAGCGCCCTCAATAAAAGACTCGTAAACAGGTACATGTTTTAATATACCTATAAGTAAGAAAGTAATAATCAATCCAATAAGGACTGTATTACCTAAAAGAGAAGAGAATGCGCCTATTGCTTCAGAGGATAAGTGGCTTAAGAAAAAGATAAATACACTTAATAGAGTCGCTATTGTTAACATCCATGTTAAGACAATAGGATCGTTCAGTTTAATTCGTTGAGTAAAAGCTACCGAAAAAAAGCCAGCCATTGTTGAAGCGCTTGTTGCTAATAAAATAGGTAGAAATACAAGAGTAGGATCTAAAGCGCCTTGCTGTGCTCGATACATAAAGATTGATACTGGTAGCAAAGTAAGTGATGAAGCATTTATAACTAAGAAAAGAATCTGTGCATTACTTGCAATCTTTGGTGTGGGATTAAGTGACTGCAATGAATGCATTGCTTTAAGACCTATGGGTGTCGCAGCATTATCAAGACCTAATGCATTTGCAATAAAATTCATGGTCATAAAACCTGTTGCAGGGTGATTCTTAGGAACCTCTGGCATAAGACGTCTAAAAAGGGGTGATAGCCAGGCTGCAATTTTTATAATCAAACCTGCGTGTTCAGCAATCTTTAAAAAACCTAACCATAGAGTAAGTGTTCCAAAAAGTAATACCATGACTTCAACAGATAATTTTGCCATAGAAAAAAGGCTATTCACCATGCGAGCAAATACTTCGGAGTCACCAATGCCAATCCATCGCCATACTGCACTTATTAAAGCGATAAAGAAAAAACTCATCCATAGCTTATTTAATATCGATCCATGATGCTTCGATATATTTTTATTTTTGAGAGTTTGATTAAGTTTTATAATGATTTACCCAAAATGAATAACAAGATTTTAAGATGTATGAAAATTATAAGGGTAAGAAATCTATTTTGAAAACTAATTCATCACTTTAATTGGTCGGAGCGGTGAGATTCGAACTCACGACCCCTTGCACCCCTTGCAAGTACGCTACCAGGCTGCGCTACGCCCCGAAAACTAAAACAATGATGAATTACTTTTTAAGTAGTTCGATGATACTGAGCAATTCGTCTTTAATCGATTTGATATTAACACCAGCAAGAGAATTGGATAGATTAAGATTTTCTAAGGGTAATTCAACTTGACCTTGCTTAGTAACTTGAACCTCCCTTGCTTGCTCAGCTTGCTTAATTTCTTTTACAAAATTTTTATCTCTAAGCTTTTGCTTGGCTCCTTGAATCGTAAAACCTTCATCATGAAGCAGCTCTCTAATTTTACGAATCAATAAAACTTCGGGTAATTGATAGTATCGACGATTGCCACGTCGCTTGATATCTTTGAGCTGATCAAACTCTTGCTCCCAATACCTTAGCACGTGTGCCTTAACGAGACAAAGCTCGCTTACCTCTCCAATTGCAAAATATCTCTTAGAAGGTATTTCAGGTAAGACGGGGGATTTAAGCTTTCTTTCCAGAGTAGTTCTCTTCAACATTGCTTTTTAGTTTTTGACTTGCATGAAAGGTCACTACACGTCTTGCTTTGATAGGAATCTCTTCACCCGTTTTAGGATTACGGCCTGGTCTTTCTGATTTCTTTCTTAATTCAAAATTGCCAAAACCAGATAGTTTGATGCTGTCACCGTTTTCGAGTGCATTACGAATTTCTTCAAAAAAAGCTTCCACCATGTCTTTAGCTTCACGTTTATTTAAACCTACATGGTCAAATAAAATTTCGGATAAATCTGCTTTAGTTAATGTCATAACGGCCTACTTTTAAATCGGTATTAAATATAGTATTAGTTGCGGAGTGTTGCACCAAATTGTTTTTCAAGTAATTCGACGATTTTTGATACGGAAAAGTCAGCTTCACTATCAACTAATGTTTTTGAAGTATCCTGCATAAGTATCAGAAATGCAACACTTTTTTTGTTTTCAGCGACACTTTTCCCCTTGTAAAGATCAAATAAAGCTATCTTATTTAAGAATGGAATTTTAGCCTTATAAACGCTATCTATGATTGCTTCTACCTCAATTGTCTCATCAACCACGACTGCAATATCTCGCCTCACAGGTAAGAATTTTGAAATTTCTTCGTATTGAAATGTCTTTCCTTCTAAAAACTTCTCAATTTTTAATTCAAAAATAAACGGGGCCTTAAGAAGGGAAAAATGTTGCTGCCACTTTGGATGTAATTTACCAACCCAGCCTATCGAGTGCCCTTCTAAAAAAACTTCTGCGGACTGGCCTGGATGAAGTGCTACAGGTGTTTTATCACTTCTTTTAAACATAAGTCGTTTAGATGTTAGAGCCTCGACATAGGCTTTCATGTCATAAAAATCAATATCGCGCTCCATGTCAGCCCATTGCTCGGGCATAAAGCTACCATAACTCAATCCTGATATGACTTCTGTTTCAAAGAAATCCTTTTTTTCGCGATGGAAGACTTGTGCCATCTCAAAAATATTTAAGCGTGATACTTGGCGATTTAAGTTGTAATTTAAAACTTCAAGATGACTGCTCCATAAAGATGAGCGCATAGCAGACATCTGACTTGCAATTGGATTTTGTAATTGAATAGGATTTGCATTCCCATGCAATGATTTCTCGATCTCATCTTCAATGAAACTATAAGTCACCACTTCATAAAAACCCCGAGATACGAGTGCTTCCTTAAGTTCGTATTTAGGAGTCCCAGATGCTTGTAACATCGTTTGATAGCTCAAAGGGTGGTTTGAAGGTATCTTATCGTAGCCATATAAGCGAACTACCTCTTCAATTAGATCTTCTTCAATCGCAATATCGAATCGATAAGACGGAGGTGAAACTTTAAATCCTTCAATTGTTTTATGAGCTTTAAAACCTAATTGATGGAATATACGCTCAATATCTTGTCTAGGAATTTCAATGCCTAACATAGTATTTAATTTTTTTAGTCTCAAATGAATTTCATTACGGTGGGGAAGAGCATTTAAAACCTCTGTGATCTCGCCAGCTTCTCCACCACAATACTTAATAATGAGGGAAGTCGCACGCTCTAATGCAAGACGTGTGTTTGCAAAATCTACACCACGTTCAAAACGATATGATGAATCTGAAGATAAATTATAAGCTCTAGCTTTACCAGCGATGACAATAGGATCAAAGAAAGCACTTTCTAAGAAAATAGTCTGAGTCATATCCGTCACTGAAGACGGCAAGCCTCCCATCACGCCAGCAAATGCAATCACATCTGTATTATCTGTAATCACTAAATCTTTTTTGGATAATTTTATTTTTGTATCATTTAATAAATGTATAGACTCTTCTGTTTTTGCAAACCTAACTTTAATATCACCTTGTATTTTATTATTATCAAATGCGTGAAGTGGCTGACCAATTTCAAGTAATACATAATTAGTGATATCAACAATAGGACTGATCGATTTAATATTAGATCGCTCAAGTCTTTTGTTCATCCAATCAGGCAAAGGCTTTTTATTGTCTACATTTTTAATGATGCGGCCACAATAACGTGGGCATGCCGATTTATCCTCAACAACTACATTTTTCTTTTCACTATGTTTTATCGGATTCACTTCATAAGAAATAGGTGTAAGTGAACATGCACTGATAGCTGCAAGTTCTCGAGCCACGCCCCATACACTTAAGCAGTCGCTTCGATTGGGTGTTAATTTTAATGTTGTAATTTGATCATTAAGATCAAGTACTGCTCTAAGATCTGTGCCATTTTTTAAATCATGGCTAAGCTCTAGAATACCCTCAGCTTCTTCAGCTAAACCCAATTCCTTTAATGAACAAAGCATACCAAATGATTCTAGGCCTCGAACTTTTACTTGATTAATAACTATCGAAGGTAATTTAGCACCTATTAATGCACACGCTACTTTAATACCTTGTCTTGCATTAGTTGCCCCACATATAATTTGTAATGTCTGATCACCAATATTGATATCACATACTTGAAGTCGATCTGCATCAGGATGTTTTTTAATCGCAACAATCTCACCCACTACGACATTGCTAAATGACACCCCCAGAGGGTAAGAATCATCTACATCTAAACCTGCCATAATCATGATATGGTTTAGTGCATCACTAGGTAGTGAAGTATTCACATAAGATCTTAACCAATTTTCAGAAAATTGCATGTTGATATATCTTCAAATAAATTGTTGTAGAAAACGTAAATCATTATTAAAAAAGTGGCGCAGATCCTGAATGCCATAACGTAACATCGTTAAACGCTCGATGCCTAATCCAAAAGCAAATCCTTGATATTGATTTGCGTCAATACCTACATGTTTAAATACTTCTGGATGAACCATGCCACAGCCACCAATTTCTAACCAACCACCCTTCCAACTCATATCTATTTCAGCAGAAGGTTCGGTGAAAGGAAAGTAAGAAGGTCTAAAGCGTACTTTTAAATCATTATTATCAAAAAAGGTTTGAAGAAAATTTTCAATAATACCTTTTAGATTTGCAAAACTTACTTGTTGATCAACCCACAAACCTTCGACTTGATGAAACATCGGTGAATGTGTTGCATCTGAATCAACACGATAAACACGACCTGGTGAAATAATTTTGAGTGGTGGTTTATTTTTTTCTAAATGACGAATTTGTACAGGGGATGTATGCGTTCTTAGTACGTGAGATTCATCAATATAAAAAGTATCGTGCATTGCACGAGCTGGATGTAATTCTGGAATATTTAGTGCTGTGAAATTATAAAAGTCAGATTCAATTTGTGGGCCGTTTGCTACTGAGAATCCCATAGAATAAAAAAGTGATTCAACGCGATGAAGCGTTTGTGTAACTGGATGCAAACTACCTCGATCTTCTTTTCTTGAAGGCAAAGTCACATCTAATGATTCTTCCTCAAGTTGTATCGCTTGAGAAGCATTCAAAATAGCTTCTCGTCTTTTTTCTAAAGCCTCTTCAACACCCTGCTTCACCAAATTAATTGTAGCGCCAACTTTAGGTTTATCTTCTTGAGATAATTTACCTAATGATTTAAGTGCTTCTGTTAAGACTCCACTCTTACCCAAATATTTGGCTTTTACCTGGTCAAGATCTGTCAGCGACTTGCATTGATCAAAGTCTTCGCGGGCTTCATTTAAGGTGTATTCAAGATTATTCATTGACTACCATTTTAATAAAAAAAAGGAGGCTAGAAGCCTCCTTTTAAAAATTAATAATTTTTATGCTGCTCCTGAACCAGATTTAGCAATTTCGACAAACTTAGCAAAAGCTGCTTTATCGAATACTGCCATATCTGCTAATACCTTACGATCTACTTCAACAGAAGCTTTCTTAAGGCCATTCATGAAACGGCTATATGTAAGGCCACACTCACGAGCTGCTGCGTTAATCCGTGCAATCCATAATGATCTGAACTGACGTTTTTTCTGACGGCGATCACGATATGCATACTGACCTGCCTTCATTACAGCTTGTTTAGCTATACGATATACATTTTTACGACGACCGCGATAACCTTTAGCCAGTGCTAAAACTTTTTTATGTTTCGCTCTAGCGGTGACACCACGTTTTACTCTAGGCATATTATTCTCCTTATTGAGTTGGCATCATTGCGCGAACGCGTTTGACATCGGTTGCTGAAATGAGGACAGTGCCTCTAAGATTACGTTTTTGTTTTGTTGTTTTTTTAGTCAAGATATGGCGTAAATGAGAACGTGTTCTCTTTACCATACCGTTTCCTAAAAACTTGAAGCGCTTTTTAGCACCACTTTTTGTTTTCATTTTTGGCATTTTGGTCTCCCTATTTAGAGTATGAAGAGTGCTTAGGCATGCCGTTTAAGCCGTATCACTCAGAAACTTTTACTTCAGTGGTTTTTGCTTTAGCCTTTTTTTGCGGAGCTAAAACCATTACCATTTGCCGACCTTCCATTTTTGGAAATTGTTCGACGACTGCATATTCCACTAAATCTTGTTCAACGCGTTTTAGAATCGCTAAACCATATTCTTGATGTGTTATTTCTCTACCTCTAAAACGTAAGGTAATTTTTGCCTTATCGCCATCTTTAAGGAACCCAATAAGGTTTCTTATTTTGATGTTGTAGTCACCATCATCGGTTCCCGGTCGAAACTTCACTTCTTTAATCTTGACCTGCTTTTGCTTTAAGCGGGTTTCGTGTTGCTTCTTACTTTCTGCATATTTAAACTTACCATAATCAAGCAATCTGCACACAGGGGGAAGAGCTTGCGGAGCAATTTCTACTAAATCAATATCTACTTCTTCTGCTTTTGAAAATGCCTCAGCAAGTGTCACTATGCCAAGCGCTTCGCCATTTACGCCAATCAATCGAATTTCTGGGGCAGTAATATCCCCGTTTATTCTGACTTCTTTTCCTTGAGCGATAACAAATCCCCTATAAATATAAAAGAAAAACCGCGCTACCTTGTTGCTAGACTTTAGTTTGAACTTCCTGATTTAGTCGATCAATCAATGACTTAATCGACATAGATCCTAAGTCTTCGCCTTTTCGGGTTCGCACGGCAACTTGCCTAGCTTCCAATTCCTTCTCACCTACAATTAAGAGGTAAGGAATCTTTTGTAAGCTATGTTCCCGTATTTTATAGGTTATTTTCTCATTTCTCAAGTCAGAATCACATCGGATCTGGTTTTTTTTGAGTTCATCCATGACTTTTAAGGCATAGTCTGCATGGGTATCGGAAATATTGAGAATAACTACTTGGATCGGGGCAAGCCAAAGAGGCATAGCACCTGAGTAATGCTCAATCAAAATTCCAATAAAACGCTCCATAGAACCCACAATGGCTCGATGCAGCATTACGGGATGCTTACGGCTATTATCTTCAGTAACATATTCAGCGCCAAGACGCTCAGGTAAGTTGAAGTCTAGCTGGATTGTGCCGCATTGCCAAAGACGGCTTAAGCTATCTTTTAGGGTAAATTCAATCTTAGGGCCATAAAAAGACCCTTCCCCAGGCTGAAGCTCAAATTCGAGCTTATTTTCCTCTAAAGCAGTCTTAAGAGCGGTTTCCGCCTTATCCCAAGTTTCGTCGGAGCCAATACGTTTCTGAGGCCGAGTAGATAATTTCACTAACGCATCCTCAAATCCAAAGTCTTGGTATGCTTTGAAGAGCATGACAATAAATTGAGTAACTTCATCTTTTATTTGATCTTCCGTACAAAAAATATGAGCATCATCTTGAGTAAACCCGCGAACACGCATCAAGCCATGAAGAGAGCCAGATGGTTCATTACGGTGACATGAACCAAATTCAGCAAATCTTAAAGGCAATTCGCGGTAACTATGGAGCGCATTATTGAAAATTTGAATATGGCCAGGGCAATTCATAGGCTTCACTGCGTAATCTCTATTTTCAGAAGAAGTCGTAAACATATTGTCATGATAATTTTGCCAATGTCCGGATTTTTCCCATAAAGTCTTATCAAGCACTGTCGGTGTTCTAACTTCTAGATAGCCAAAATCTAAAAACATCTTTCGCATGTAATTTTCAACTTCTTGCCAAATCGACCATCCTTTGGGATGCCAAAATACCATACCAGGAGCTTCATCTTGCATATGGAATAGATCGAGAAGCTTACCTAATTTACGATGATCCCTTTTCTCAGCCTCTTCTAGCATAGAGAGATAATTTTGTAAGTCTTCTTTATTGGTCCATGCAGTTCCATAGATTCTTTGCAGCATTTCATTTTTAGAATCGCCACGCCAATAGGCACCTGCAACTTTCATTAATTTGAATACCTTTAATTTTCCAGTTGATGGCACATGAGGACCTCGACAAAGATCTGTGAATTCGCCCTCGGTATATAAAGACACTTCCTGGTCAGATGGAATGGATTCAATAATTTCAGCTTTGTAATTCTCTTTAATCGATTTGAAATATTTCACCGCATCATCGCGTAACAAAACTTTTCTGATGATAGGTAAATCGCAACTAGCAATTTCAGTCATTTTTTTTTCAATTTTTTCTAGATCTTCTGGTATGAAAGGTCTTGAATATGAAAAGTCATAATAAAAACCATGTTCAATCACAGGGCCAATTGTAACTTGTACATCTGGAAATAATTCTTTAACAGCGTAAGCTAAAAGATGAGCTGTTGAATGACGAATTACTTCGAGTCCTTCAGGATTTTTGTCAGTGATGATCGCAAGATCACTATCTTCACTAATGACAAACGAAAGATCAACAAGCTGCTCATTCACACGACCTGCAAGTGCTGCGCGAGCTAACCCAGCACCAATATTTTGTGCAACTTCCGCAACAGTGATATCAGTTTCAAATTGTCGCTTAGAACCGTCCGGTAATCTTATTTCAGGCATAGTTGAATTGAATTTTTAAGAATTGCATCATTTTATAAGCTTTTCACTATTCTTGATAGCTTGAACTATGAGGCAAAAAATTGGTAGGCGCGATTGGAATCGAACCAACGACCTT
>SXGR01143193.1_pt1 | contig 22860 bp, 18 predicted proteins | sample 3174711 | NCBI WGS metagenome assembly SXGR01 (sample SAMN11356860, study PRJNA531348) | freshwater metagenome | isolation source: freshwater sample F1-60 | place: China: Fuxian Lake, Yuxi | collected 2017-12-25 | reverse complement strand
TCGGCTGGGGTCTGGCGGTGGCGAGTGCGTTGGTCCATGAGGGACCGGACACCGGTGCGGGCCACATGGGCGCCCTCTTCTTCGGCTGGGCCCTTGCCCTGCTCTGGCTCATGCCGTGGCTGATCGTCTATGCCATCGCCCAAGGGGTGCGACGCCTCTTCGCGCGTCGAACCTTGGATCGCCCCCTCCAGCGGGACCCGGCGAGTCCGGCCCTTTGATACGGAACCTCAATGACCCAAGTTGACGGGCCGTCCCTGCATCGATCGACCCAAAACGGTTCCTGTGCCTCTTCTTTCTCCGCGGCTCCGCGGCTCCGCGTGAGTCCACGTCTTCCCTTCTTCCTTCGCGTGCCCCATTCAGGGCAACGCGATGGAGATCTGGTAGAACCTCGAGGTCTGGGTGGAGGGGTCCCGGAACCGGAGGGGTCCCGGAGTTCCGGGTCCGCTGAGACTACCGAGGAGAAGCCATGTGGAATCGCCCAGGCGGTCCTGTACCCAGACCCGATAAGTGCGGCCGGGAATGGCCGGGATTGTGAGCTCGGTACCGGCATCTCCGGTGGCAACGTCGATCAAGAGGCGACTGGACGGATCCTTGGGATGTGTTCCCGCCAGGTATTCATCGAGGTTGTTCCGACCATCCGCATCTGGATCTCCGAGGGTTCCATTGGCACCGATGTTGGATCCGGGGTCCAAACCTTGAGCCGCCTCCCAGGCGTCGGGGAGCTGATCTCCATCCTGGTCTGGGACGGCCTGGAGGGTGTCGTCCGGGTTGTTGACCCGTCCGGCTGTGGGTGGAGCAGACTCCCAATTGGCAGGCTCGCTGGCGAAGGAGCGGCTCCGGAGGCGCTGGAGCGAGTTGCCTGAGCCTTCGATGAACGAGGGCCAAGGCGCGATCGGGCGATATCGGATCGACTCCCAGGTCACCAAGGGGATGTAGCCGGCATTCACGGCGGGTGACGGAATCGGCTCGTCAGGCTGTTGGACCTCGACGGTGTCCCCCGCGTTGTCGAGGGCCCCAGTCCAAGGTCCCCACAGCGGGACACCGGCGGGCATGGCGAACCGGGCACGGAAGTCGGCGGCAAGGCCCGTCTCGATGGTGGGATCGAATGAAACGATCACACCGAAGTCACCGGGCCCAAGCAGGGCTGCGGATGGGAAGGTGAATTCGACGGCACCCTTCAGGCGCCATCGACGCTCTGGACGTCCCGGGTCTCCCAGAAGCAGGGGAAGAGCGGTGGTGTTTCGGACCTCGATGAACTCGTGCAGCGGGCTTCCGACGGGTGGCACGGCGGGTGGGGCATAGTGGATCTCTGTGACGACGAGGGGTGGAACCGCCGGTGGAGGATTCGGTTGGCCGAGGGACCGTTGGGCCTGCGGTACTGAATGGACACGACCGTCGGAGCTACCGAGCCACCCGAGGCTCTGGCCGTTGAATGTCGCTCCGAAGGAACCGCCCTGGGTGTATCCCGAGAGAGTGCCACCAGCCTCGGCGCTGAACAGGTGGATGCTGTCGCCCAGGGCGCTCAGGGAGAAGCCAGTTGGGCCGACACGAAGGGCCTCTTCGGTCACGACCCAGAATCCACCCGGAGGAATGCGGGTTCCGGTCGGAATCCGGTATTTCCTGGGCTCACGGAAGTCGTCCGTGAGCCACCAGCCTCCGACATCAGCCGAAACCGGACCGTCGTTGAACAGTTCGATCGAATCCGCCAGCGGAGGGTCGGTGTGGGCCAGCACCTCGTTGATCCGGACCGGAGGGAATGGGGTCGGAGCGGGATCCGCCGTCCCAGGAGATCCGCCGTACCGGGTACTGAGACGCCAGCGATCGGACGATCCGATGTCCCCGGGCTGGGTGGATTCGTCGCGCAGCACGAGGGAGAAACCGAACCCATCGGCCAGGGGCTCCCAGGAGTCGGAATACCGGACCTCGCTGATGGGTTCCCCGTTGCGGCCGACGATGCGAAGGGTGTTGCCCGAGTTCGCGAGGGCACCGGTGTATTCGCCGGCAATCCCGGTGACCCCGGGGTAGCGCGATTCGAAGAGGGCGCGGTTGCGGACCAGCAGTGCCCGTTGGCCTGGGGCGAGTGTTGTGACTTGGCTGCCGGTGGTGAAGGTGAAGTCGATGCCCCCTTCGATCCGGATCCCCACCAGGTTCAGGGTTTGGGCTTCCGGATTCAGCAGCTCGAGGAACTCGAACTGGTCGGCGTTCCAGAGCGATCCCGCGGGGGGCTCCTCCGGATGGAAGTGGATCTCGGTCAGAAGCAGGGCGGGAATGCGGTTGAAGTAGGTGGACTGGACGAGGCCGGACCACTTGGAGACCAGCGGTGGATTGAAGGTGCCGGTCCGAGCGGTGTGGGACTCGTTGAGGACGCGTGCGGTGAACCGGGTGTTGCCCCGGATCCGCACCGGCGTGCCGCCGTAGACCATCGCGCTCCGGGAGACCCCTCCGCCCGGAAGGCGTGGATCCGTACCATCCAGGGTGTAGTGGATCGTCCCGGCTCCCGGGGTCGTCAGGGCGACGTCGAGTTCCCCGTCGAATCGTCCTTCCGGTGCGCTGAAGACCGGCGGGCGCACAAACTGGCTGTCCATGAAGGTCACGCGGCTCGACAGCCAGGTCTTGAGGGAATTGATCTCTCCTTGGAAGCCACCGCGCGGAATCACTTGCCACTTGTTCTGTTCCCTCGGCTGGGCGGCTCGCACTTCGTTGGCGAGGGAGTCGATGAGCCGATTCAGGTTGGTGGTGGCGAAGTGGCTGCGGCGCAGGCTCTGATACCGATCAATCCATTCCTGATAGAAGTCGATGTCGGTGAAGAGCCGACCCCACCACATCTGGGTCGTCTCATTGAAGAAATCGGTCCCTCCCTCCGAAGCCCAGGCCCGGGGATTCGCATCACGGCCATCCGTGGAGTTCAGCGCGCGATCGAAATCCCACAACGGACCGAAGGCGAGCTTCCCCTCGCGAGGCTTGTGGAAGTAGGTGCTCAGCCGGAGAGCATCGACGTTGAATGTCAGGACGTTGAGGATGTGATGATCCACCCAGGCGCCGACATCGATGAAGGCACGGTACCCATTCGTGGGATTCTTCCAGTTGGCTCCGTAAAGAGCCGGCTCGAAGGCGTTGAAATAGTTCTGCAGGTACTGCCGCTGGGCAGTGCGCTCGGGCAGGCGAATCTCCTCCTCAGGGGGATCGACATAGATGATCCCCTGCCGCGCACCGGCGAACCCGCTCTCGCCGGGACCGCCCCGGTCCACCTTGAGCAGATAACCCCCGGTCACAGAGGGCACCGTGGTGTTCTCCGGCTCGAGCTTGTCCACATCCACACGGTCCGGACTCCGCGTGACCCGTTCCTCGAGAACGTAGATCCCGTTGTAGGTGGAGGTTCGAATCGATCCATCCGCGCCGTCGGTCACCAGGTACAGTTCGACAAATCGGGTCCTCGACGAATAGCGCCCGATATCCCGGCTCAGCTGATGGGCGAGGGGGTTGTGAATGAGGATGGGTTCGAAGTTGTTGGGGGCGTACAAGACCCAGTCGGAGTCGGACGGCAGGCCCAGCAGCTCCCTGTTGTCGTCGGCATCGAACTCGTCGCGGAGCTCGAGGTTCATGCTCACCTTCGAGTATCCTAGGGTGCTGGATCCACGCGCTCCGATCCCGACCCGGGAGGTGAGGCTCGGGAAGTTCGTCAGGGAGGTGGTCCTTCCCAGGGGTTCGAACACCTGGAGGTAGGCGGGCTGTTGCCCGGTTCCTGGAGGCCGCCCCTTTCCGAAGTTGTGCAGGACCATCACCGGAAGGTTCGAGGTGAATGTGGGAATCGTTCCGTCGAGTCGGCAGTACATCTCGCTGCGCGGTGTCCCAGGCAGAAGGCCTGGCACGAAGGCCCGGGCACGGATCTGCTGGGAGGCGGTGAGCTCGATGGGCACGGAATAGGCTGAGGACCCTTCCGTCGGAAGGGATCCATCGATGGTGTAGCGGATCACCGTGCCCGGGATGGACTCCGTGGGCTTCAGAGCGACCTGAAGGGATCCGATGAAATTCCTGCCGCGTTCGGAGAACCCGATCTCCGGGGCGAATCCGGGTCCGCCGGTCGTATTGGCCGCACGGGGAGTCGGCTTGATCAGATATCCAGCCGAGCTCAACGCTCCTGGCGGACGCCCATAGCTCACACCCCGGCGTTGGAGCGGATAGGTCGGAACGAACCCCGATTCGATTGCGCCCTCCGGATTCACCAGGGCCAGGAACTCGCCTCCATTCGAGAGGCGGAAGTTGGTGTGAAGAGGACGCGCTGCGTCGGTCCGGTTCTTCTCGGAGGCAAAGACCAGCAGATAGCCGCCAGGCTGGATCGTGACATTGGGAAACGGCCACTTCCTGAGCTGGGTCGGGTCGTCGGTCAGGGACCACCCGGACATCGGAGCGGGTTGGTTCGAGGAGTTGTGGATCTCGATCCAGTCGGAGTCCGTGCCGTCCTCGTCGCGGATTCCACCGTCGTTGTCCGCGAGGAACTCATTCAGCACGACACCGACCGCCTTCAGGTTGGGATCGATCGTATAGGTCCATGATCCTCCAGCGAAGGGGAGCGGGGTGCTGGCGAGGTCGGCGATCCCGTGGTCGGATCGGAAGGCCACGGTGACAGACCCGGCGGGGGCCTTGGGAAAGGTGAAGACGAACTGGCCGGGAGTAATCTGGCTCACTCCGGTGGCCGGAACGCCGGCGACAAGCAGGTCGGCCGCCTCGACTCCCGACACCGGTTCGCTGAACTGGACCTCGAAGGACACCAGCTCGCGCAGGGTGAATCCCGGGGCGGGAAGCACGGAGGTGACGACCGGGGCCGATCGGTCGATCTCACCCTCGAGTGCGGCGTCGAAGACCAGGTCGCTGCTCGTCAGGTTGGCGTTGAAGACCTGGATGGCGATCAGGTTGTCCCCGGATCGGAGCACGGAGGCGGGAGTCGCGATCGGATAGTCGTCGAAGACCGCCGGATCGGGGCTCACCGCCCCGGATGCCGTTCCGGTGAATCCAAGCTCCCCTTCCGGAACATTGAACCGGACCACCTCGACCCCATTGATCCAGGCGATGAACCCGTCGTCGCAGGCGGCTCGAAGCGTCAGGGACCGGTAGTCGTTCGGATTGCCGGCCTTGAAGGTCCGACGAAGGAACAGCGTGGTATAGCTGTTCCGCATGTCGGTGATCTCCGTGCCCGCGAACGGATCGCCGTAGTAGAATGCCGCGGGCCCCTGGGGCCAGGTGGCGTCGCTGAACTCGGGGGTCCTCCAGGCCTTGGGATCCGGGACGGAAGGCTCGCTGGTCCCCTTCAGGTAGCGCCATTGGGATCCCGCTGGGAACAGCTCCTCGGCCCAGCTCATGGGTGAAAGAATCAGAATAGCGAAGAGTGCAAGGAACCAACGACGGGATCGGAATGGATTCATGTGCGGGTCTTGAAACTCTAGCAGAACCAATGCCGAATGGAACCCAACTTTGCCGGGACGCGAGGCCTGGCGGCCCTGCCGGAGGGTGTGTGTCTACGTGGCCGGTATGAATCGTTGGGCGAGCAGCGATGCGAGCCAGCCCACGACAAACCAGGCGGCGACGCCGGGTGTGGGAAGCAGGGCGAGCCAGTCGACCAGGCAGATCCCTGCGAGGAGACCCGACACCGTCAGGCCAAGGTTCCGACCTCCGGGTCCCAGGGTATGTCGGAGACACCAAACAGCCCAGGCAGCCACGAGGAACCCAACCGCCGACCCATAGAGTCGGTACGCCCCGCCATTGTAGAGCGCCGAGAACAGGAGCGGCAGGGACAGCGCCAGGAGTGGCCAGCGTTGGAGTCGTCCGGTCGTGCTTTCCCGTTTTGCCACATAGCTGAGGCCGATGATCCATCCGGCCAGGGCCACGGCGGACCAGATCGAGGCTCCCGTGACCCCCAGAACCCCGGCCGAGGCCGCCAGCGGGTAGAGAAGGAATCGGCACGCCGCCATCAGGACCGGAGAGAACGACAGGGCCTTGTGGGACGCGTCGTATAGAACCACCGCGAACGCGAGCAGCAGGGCGAGGATCGCCGAGGTCCAGCCCAGGAGAGCGAGGATCGCGGTTCCCGACCCCAGCAGCCCCAATCCGATCCGCCAGACCCACGACTCTGGGATGGCCCCGCTCGGGATGGGCCGTGACTTCCGATACTGGCGGTCGAACTCCGCGTCGAACGCGTCGTTCAGATACATGCCACCAATGTACACCATCGAGGTGCCGATCAGGACGTGGATCAGCGGCAGGAGAGAGGGTCCTGCTCCGCCGAGACCCCAGCCGGCGAGGCCATTGGTCCAGACGGTTGGAAGATTCGACACCCGACCCAGCACGAGCAGCGTGCGCAACGAAGGTCGATTGGGTCGGGACATCTGGGGACGGAGGCTAGGGTTGGACCCAGTGTGCCTGCAATGCGGGGTTGGAACCGGCGGACGTCAGGATGGACTTCGAAGCCAGACGGCCCAGGCGAAGGGCCGGTCTTACGGAGCCCGTCTACAACCGCTGCTGAATGGGAATCGGCATCGGTGCGTCGGCACCGACGACACAACATCCCTTTGATCCCCCTCCATCCCACCTTTCTACTGCCGGGTGGAGCTGGTGACGACATCCTGCCCGCATCGAACGGAACCCCATGCACCGCCGCACCTTCCTCCAGGTCCTTGGCCAGTCCGGGACCGCCGCGTGTCTCTCATCGGAACTGTGGGGCGCGACCGCTGCGACCCCCGGCCAACCCGCCGGGGGTGTTCCGCCGACTCCGGGAGTTGAGGTCGATGCCTCGGAGTGGAAACGTGTTTCCTCCCTGCTCGATGACGCGTCATCCAGCTATTCAGAACCTTGGGACGATGCCACCTGTCGCACCCTCATGAAGGGTGGGTATCTGGGCAACGGAGACCTCGGTGTCCACCTTGGGGGCACGAGGCACTCCTTGGTCTACTACCTCGGGAAGAACGGATTCCACGCGGGGAACGACACGGTGGGATTGAGGTCGGGAGACGATCCGGCCCCGGGTCCCTACAGGCAGCACATCCTCAACCTCGCCCGATTGACCCTCGAATCCGTGGAAGGCACTGAAGCCGGGGATCATTACCGGGTGACCCAGGACCTGAGGCATGCGGAAATCCGGACAGAGTGCACCATGGCGGGTCTTCCCGTCCGGGTCCGGGCCTTCCTGGCCCCGGAGACGAATGCATTTGTGTTGGAGCTGTCGACCGGCGGCGGGATGGATCTCCGGGTGAAGGCGACCCTCTCGGTCGTCGGCAACGTCTCCATGGCGCTCGACGCGGGAGTCGATGGATCCATGGCGTGGGTCACGAAGGAGCCCAATGCCGACGGCGCCCCGTTCTATGTAAAGGGTGCGGTGGTGGCTCGCGTGATCGGTGCGCCTTCGGAGGCCACTCGTCAGACTCCGGAGCAATCGGGGCTGGCCTTCACCCTCCCCGCAAATGGGAGGGTCGTGCGCCTGTTCGTCCAGGCCGACCACACCAAGAACGCACCATCACCCGCGTCACGCGTCCGGTCCATCGTTCGGGACGTGACTCCCGAGGACCTGGATCGGATCGAGTCGGAAAACAGGACGTGGTGGCGACGGTTTTGGCTCAGGTCCCATGTCCGTCTCGGGGATGAGGTCCAGCGGTACTGGTACAATCACCTCTACATGATCGGCTCGGCCGCCCGGAGTGGGGCCGACAACAGCCCGGGCAAGGCTCCGGGTCATTGGGGTCCATGGAACCGGGCTGATGACATGAAGTGGTTTGGCAATCTGGGCATGAACTACAACGCTCAGAATCCGTACTATGGCACCTTCGCGGCAAACCACGTGGATCTCGTCGATCCCTACATAGAGACCATCCGCCACTACGCCGCGACCACAGGACGCCAGCGCGTCGTCAACCGCTGGGTCTCCCCGGAGATCGCTGCTCGGATGCCGCCGAACTGCCGGGGCGTCGAGTTCGAGGGTTCGTTCACGTCCCATGGCACCCCGGCGACCGGCGAAGGGAAGGTGGGGGCGGAGGACTGCTGCATGGCCACGAATGCCGTGTTCGCCATTCTGCCGATGGTCTGGAAGTGGAAGTATGGCCGGGACACCGAGTTCCTGAGGACGATGGCGTATCCGCTGATGCGGGAGGTCGCGGATTTCTACGACGACTACATCGGGAAACCGGTCGATGGACGCTACGACGTGTACGGATCCGTCCATGAGGGGGCCGACTGGTTTGCGAAGAACGACATGTTCAGCCTTGGCGCCATCCGATTCCTCTACCGAGAGATCATCGCGGCAAGCACTCATCTGGAGTGCGATGCCGATCGCCGGGCCCACTGGCAGGATATTCTCGACCACATGGCGGACTATCCTCTCCAGCTCTGGGGGGATCGGGTGACCTTCCGGCCCGATGGGGTGCACGATGTCATGGAGGCGCTGCACTACAACGGGGGCGCCCGGAACACCGGGGTGATGTTCACCACGACCTTCGACAACATCGGCAAACGATCGCTCCCGGCCTATCGGCTCGCCACGTGCAACACGCTAGACCGGGGCAACATGTTCCATCCCCAACGCTGGTGCGGATGGCAGAATGGAAACGACTTCGGGATGATGTTCGTGATGGCGGTGCGGGCGGGCTATCGACCGGATCGGGTTCTGGATGCGATCCGGGCCTGGAAACCCGAACCCAATGGGGTCGTGTCCCAGAAGGATGGCGGTGGGATCGAGACCGCCGGAATCCTCGAAGCCATCAACAGCATGCTGCTCCAGAGCCACGATGGAGTCCTGAGGATCTTTCCGAACTGGGACCGATCCCGCGACGCCGAGTTCAAGGGCCTCCGGGCAGTCGGGGCCTTTCTGGTCGAGGCCCGATACCGGGCCCGGGAGCGCATGGTGGACCGGGTCCGCGTCGTCAGCGAGAGGGGCAATACCTGTGTGGTCCAGAATCCGTTTGAGGAGGCCTGCATCCGCGTGATCCGGACGGATACCCGTCAACGGATCGCAGCGGAACAGGACCAGGAGGAGTTCCGGTTCCCGACCGTCCCGGGGGTCACCTACGAGGTCCAACCTGCCGACTGTCGGCCCGCAGTCCGCGGGGCTCCGGTGATCGTGTCCCATCCGACTGCCGCCACGGTCCTCCTGCCGGAGCCGGCCACATTCTCCATTGCAGCGAAGGGTCGAGGTTTACGGTACCAGTGGCAGAAGAACCGTATCGACATCCCCGGGGCGACCTCGACCACCTATACGACCTCGGCCACGACGCTTTGGGACATTGGCAGCGAATATCGGTGCGTGATCTCGAACAGCGAGGGTTCCGTCCGAAGCCGTCCGGGTGTCCTGGTCCCACGGCCGGCCCCGGACGGAGGGGTGCATCCGATCGTGGGCACCTGGTCCTACAGCCATGCGGGAAGGAGCTATACCCGGGAATTTACGTCGGACCACCGCTGCATCCTGCGGGATGGGGGCGTCGTGGGCTGGGTGAAGTCCTATTCCGTGGCCGGTGACCGGACCGTTCTGGTGGAGGGTGGGCTCCGGCATGTGCTGACGGGGCCGGATACCCTCGATATCGAGAAGGCGTTCATCGGCCATCGAGTGGCGGTGCCGTGAACCAACCCTGTTCCGAAACCTGTCGGACTCCACCGCCTTGAAAACCGCCTTGCCTCGTCCTTCAGTCAGGCAACCCTCAAGAACCCTGTCCATGAGTCCCTCCACGCGTCTTCTCCTCGGTCTTCTCGTCCTCCTCACCACCGTCGCCACAGCGGCGGAAAAGAAGATCGTCCTCATCGCTGGAACCCCGAGTCATCCCCCCGGAATGCATGAGTTCCGCGCCGGGACCCTGCTGTTCCAGAAATGCCTGGCGGACCTTCCGGGTGTGCAGGTCCAGGTGTACTCCAACGGCTGGCCCACCCGGGTCGAAGGCACCGCCACGGTCGACGCCAACGAGGTTCTCGGTGATGCCGATGCCGTCCTGGTCTATTGCGATGGCGGTCAGGGACATCCTGCCATCCGGCCGGGCCGGGTGAAGGTCCTCGACGCGCTGGCGGCGAAGGGCAAAGGGCTCGGATTCGCCCACTACGGTGTTGAAGTTCCCAAAGGCGATCCGGGTGCCGCCCTGCATCGGTGGATTGGCGGCTACTACGAACACCAGTTCTCGGTGAACCCGATGTGGAAGCCTGAATTCAAGTCCCTCCCGAAGCATCTCGTGACGCGGGGCGTCCAGCCCTTCGCCACCCGCGACGAATGGTACTTCAACATGCGTTGGGCGCCGTCGACCAATGGCATCACGCCGATCCTCGTGGCCCAACCCTCCGATGAGGTTCGCAAAGGACCCTACGTCTGGCCGAAGGGTCCGTACCCGCACATCGTCGCCGACTCGGGTCGGCCCGAGGTGATGATGTGGGTGTTGGAACGGAAGGATGGCGGTCGTGGGTTTGGATTCACGGGCGGGCACACCCATGAGACCTGGGGAGATCCGAACCAGCGGAAGCTGTTCCTCAACGCCCTTCTCTGGCTCGCCAAGGCGGAGGTGCCCGCGGGCGGGGTCGAGTCCCGGATCGATGCAGACGATCTGAAGCAGAACCTCGATCCCAAGGGCAAGAAGTGATCGGACTCCCCCGGGCTGGCATCGGGTGGCGGGCGGCGTTCCTGGCGCTGCTCCTGATCCTGCTCGAACCCGTTCGTCCCCGGGCGGAGGACAAGATCCAGTATCGATGGGAGGGCTATTACGAGGACAACAACCGGACCGACGTCACGACCCAAGGGGTGTATGTCGAGAAGGACCTCAACCCCGACCTCATCCTCAAGGGCAACTTCGTCTACGACGCCATCTCGGGTGCCACCCCCACAGGAGGCCCCCCGCCGCCGGGAAGCGACCAGGTCCAGCTCTTCAACTTCTGGGATCGTCGTTATGCCGGCTACGTGGAGGTCGACTACAAGCAAGGTCGTTTCACCCATCAGCCACAGTTCGCCTACAGCTGGGAAAGGGACTACAGAAGCATCGGTCTGGCCTGGAACGAGCTCATCGAGCTCAATGCGAAGCACACGACGCTCGCGATCGGGTTATCCCACAACTTCGACTCGTTGAACGGCCTCTGGCAGCGGCAGTTCGTCGATAAGGGTGTTTCGGACCTCCTGCTCGGAGTGACCCAGGTGCTCGGACCGCAGACCACGCTGACCTTCAATGTCACCTTGGGCTACTCCGAGGGCTACCTCAGTGATCCCTATAAGGCGGTCAACTTCTACTACGCCTACCCCGACCCGTCCTATGACCCATCGCCCTATGGAATCAACTCCCAGGACCAGTTGGGCACCTTTGGATTCCCGGCGGAGAACCGACCCGGGCATCGGGTCCGATCCGTCGCGTGGCTGGGGCTCAACCACTACGTGAAGTCGATCGATGGAGCCCTAGAGGCCAGTTTCCGGGTCGGGACCGACAGCTGGGGACTCACCAGCGAGACACTTTCGGTCGCCTGGTTCCAGAAGATCGGAAAGCGGTTCACGGTCTCACCCCTCTTCCGATTCTATCACCAGTCCGCGGCCGATTTCTATGCGGTGCGGTTCACCGGGGATCCTTCAAATCCCTACGGAGGTCCCTACTCCGTGCTGCCGGATGGCTCCCTCCTCTTCCCCACGGATCCCGGGTATCCGGGCGGGGGGCAGATCGAGAACGTCCCCGCGTGGCCCAACTACTACTCCGCCGACTATCGCCTCTCCCAGATGAACACCTACACCTACGGCCTCAGTGTCGAGGCCAAGGTGACCGACTGGGCCTCGGTGATCGTCTCCTACAAGCGCTACCGGATGGTGGGCACCGATGGGGTCACCTGGCAGAGCGCCTATCCCCAGGCGAATGTCATCAGCGCCGGCCTGAACATATGGTTCTGAATCGTCATCAGCCGACACCTCGGCAGAGAGCCTCCGGAGCGGAAGAGGACTTCGGGGTGCGTGCGGTCTGGGATCGCGTACGTCCCACCCTGCGGGTGACCGCGTTGCCGGGCTCGGGATTCGGCATCGAGTTCCAGGCGTTGGGAACGTTGTGCCGGATGACGTTGGCGGGCCCGAAGCCGGCCGCGGAGGCCTTCGTTGAGCAGACGCTGGGTTGGATGGCCCGGTTCGAATCGAAGTACTCGCGGCACCTTGCCGGTTCGCTGATCTCGCGCATCAATGACCAGGCCGGGAAGGACTGGGTGGCGATCGATCCTGAGACCGAGCGGATCCTTGCCCTGTGTCAGGAGCTCCATTTTCTGTCGAAGGGTGTGATGGATCCCACCGTGTTGCCCCTGCTGCGGCTGTGGAATTGGAAGGCGCGGCCGGCGGTGGTTCCCTCCGAGGAATCCATACGGGAGGCGATGTCCCGGGTCGGATGGTCCCGGGTCCAGCGCGCGCCGGGTCGGGTCCGGTTGCCCGAATCCGGAATGGCCCTCGATCTGGGTGGGATTGGAAAGGAGTACGCGGTCGACCAGGTCGCGTTGCTCTCCCGTGGATTCCCGCTGACCGGGGTGCTGGTGGATTTTGGGGCCGACATCCGGGTATTGGGACTGCCTCCGGATGGTCGTCTGGGCTGGCACATTGGCCTCGAGGAACCGCGATCTCCGGGACGGACCTGGTGCGGCTTGGTACTGCGCGAAGGCGGGGTTGCCACGTCCGGTAATTACCTCCGGTTCTTCGAGTCTGGTGGCGTTCGTTACGGACACATCCTCGATCCCCGGACCGGTTGGCCGACGCCGTCCGAGGTCCTTTCGGTCAGCATCATCGCACCCTCCTGCACCCAGGCTGGATTCCTGAGCACGACTGCCCTCGTCCTGGGTCCTGTCGAGGGCATGCGGTTGATCGAGTCGACACCCGGTGTCTCCGGAGCCATTGTCACTACTACACAAACCATCCAATCCCGTCGTTTCCATGAACACCGCGCGTCTTAGCCTCACCGCCTCCCTGTTCCTCCTCGTCACGTCCCTGCTGTCGGCCGCCGCTCCGAAGGTGGGCGATGCCTTCCCGGATCTCGGCGCCTTCGGTCTTGAGGGCCAGGTGCCGGATCTGAAGGGCAAGGTGGTGGTGGTCGACTTCTGGGCGTCGTGGTGCGGGCCATGCCGCCAGTCGTTCCCGGCCCTCCAGGAGGTCTACACCCAGTTCAAGGACAAGAACGTCGTTGTGATCGGCGTGAGCCTCGACGAGTCGAAGGACGACATGGACAAGTTCCTCAAGCGCAGCAAGACGGAGTTCCCGATCCTTCGTGACGCCAAGGGGAAGCTCGCCGAGAAGCTGTCGGTGCAGTCGATCCCGTCGTCCTTCGTGATCTCGCCCGACGGCAAGATCCAGGCGATCCACGTTGGCTTCGGCGGTGAGAAGACCAAGAAGGCCTACATCACCGACATCGAGAAGGCGTTGGCCAAGAAGTAGTCGTTTGAGGGTCCTCCACACCGGTCACCCGATGTTCCGTCACCGCTCCCTTCTGACGCTCTGTCTGCTGTCGCTGCTGGCGACGGGCTGCGCCCGGGTAAAGCCGTGGCAGCGCGGCACCTTGGCGGATCCCCTCATGAACCGGGGTCGGGATCCGATGGGATTAGCCTATTCGGAGCACATGTACTTCAGCCGTGAGGGCACCCACGGCGGTGCGGGTGTGGGCGGGGGCGGTTGCGGCTGCAACTGAGCCTCAGTTCACCGCCTCGATCTTCACCGTGTGCGTGACGGGGACGAGCGCCTCCCGGATGGCTGCGGCCAAGGGGGCGCGGGCCTTCTCGGTCAGGGCCACGGTGGCCTCCATGTCCGCCCGGCCTTCCTCGCCGTGGAAGAGGCTCTTGATCTGCTTTGTCTCGTAGTTCTGCTTGGTGCCGACCGCCTCATCGAGGCGTTTGAACGCGTCGTCAAACGGGGTCTTGGCAAACCGGGCCGGCAGGAGGATGCCCTCCGCGAGTTCCTTTCCGGAGAACGTCTTCGTCCCGGGACCCCAGGTGACCTTGTACTCCTTGGCGGGGGCGTTCTTGACGACCAAGCGCAGTCGGTTGAAGCGGGAATTGAAGTCGGTCAGGGCCATCCCGGAGCGGATCGAGTTGTCGTCGGAGAGCTCCCCGGCCGGTGCGCAGAACGGATAACGCCCACTCTTCAGGGTCAGCTCGCCATTGGTGAAGGCGACGACCTCGTGTCCACCGGTCGCCGAGGCCTTGCCCGTTCCGAGATCGACCGTGAACGTCCCGAGGTCGCCGTCCACTCCGAGTGCCTGGAGAAATGCCGTCGCCATCACGACCTGTCCCGCCCAACCGGGATGCACGGCATCCTTGCCGGCGATGGCGTAGTTCTCACCGAATTGGTTCGTGGCCTTCCATCCCAGCGTGAGCATCGGCCAGAAGACGTCGGCAAAGGCCACCTGTTCCTGCTGGGCGATGTCGATGTCGATGTTTCGCAACTCGCAGAGGTTGAGGTTCATCGCTTCGGAACCCGCGTTGCTCCACGGCACCTTGGGGCCAACGCAGCCGGGGGATCCGAGAACGAAGCGAGCACCAGCGGCCTTGAAGCCCTTCACGATGGCGAGCTGATTCTCCCGGTACCACTGGCCGTTCGCGGCATCGTACGGACGATATTTGTGGTCGTTCATCCCATAGCAGGTCGTCGCGATCGTCGGCTTGAAGCGAAGGGCATCGTTGACCATGCGGTTCTTGAAGCCTTCCGCCGTTTCCCCGCCCCAGCCGTATTGGCGCACGGTGACTTTCAGCTCCGGGAGGCACGCGGTGAGGTAGGTCTCCAGTATCCTCGAGTACATCTTCTGCTCGGTGATCGAGTCGCCGATGATGGCCAATCGGTCGTCCTTGCGGAGCAGGAGACCCTGGGTTGTAGGCGCCTTCTTCGCGTTGAACTTGGCGAAGACCGTGGCATCGGGCTTGGGCTCGAAATCCTGGGCACCGACGGCGAGGGAGAAAGCGACGACGGAAACAACACGCAACAGGGGAGTCATGAAGTCACGGTGCCGGCGGATGCGGAGCCGGGTCAAGCGGGTGGACTCGGTGTGTCCTGACGCTTTGGAGGTCTCCCCGGGTGGACTCTATTCGAATGTCCCCACGGCTCGCATCCTCGGAGGCGGGGTGATTGTTGGTCCGCAGAGGCTCCCGCCATGACCGGTGACCTCCGGCAGGGGACAGGCTCTTCCCATAAAGGGACAGGTCCTGTCTGGGACCTCCTTGTGTGGGCGCGAAAGGGGGCCGAGGTTGTTGGATCGGTTCGAGAGGTAGGTTGAGGACGTGCTTCGGCTCGACCTATCTTCGTTGGACAAGGGACCCCAAGCCGGAGCTTCGGCACGCCACCAGTTTCCAGAATGCTGAACTGGTTCCCGCGTGTGCTTTCAGGGCTTTGGCATCATCAGTTGGTAGCTGGTGCTCCGCCCGCCGGCCTCCTGCCGAACTAGCATCCCAAGCTCCACCAGGTCGCCGATATCCCGCAGGGCAGTGTCTTGAGAGCACTTCGCAATGAGAGCCCACTTCGAAGAGGTGAGCTTCCCTTCAAAGCCATCCAGCAGGCGGTTGAGCAGGAGTCGCTGTCGGCTGTTGATGGGTTGGCCCGCGTGCGTTTCCCAGAACCGGGCCTTGGTCAGGATCGACTGCAACGTTCCCTCCGAGGCCTGGATGGCCCGTTGGAGACAGCCGAGGAACCATTCGATCCACGTCGTCACATCCAACGAACCCTTCTGGCTCCACTCCAGCACGTCGTAGTAGGCCTTCCTCTCCTGCTGGATCTGCGACGACATGCTGTAGAAGCGCTGCGGGCTCCGTTCCGACCGCGCCAACACGCTGTCGGCAATTGCCCGCGCGATGCGTCCGTTGCCGTCTTCGAATGGGTGGAGGGTCACGAACCAGAAATGCGCCAGGGCCGACCGGATCACGGGGTCGGTGGGTGACGGGGTATTGAACCATTCCAGGAACCGCGCCATCTCGCCTTCCAGCCGCTCATGAGCGGGGGCCTCGAAATGAACGGTCTCCCGACCATACGGCCCCGAGATCACCTGCATGGGGCCATTCGCGTCCTTCCGCCAGCCTCCCACGGTGATGCGCTGCCGGCCGCTTCGGCCGGTGGGAAACAGGGCGGCGTGCCAGCCGAACAAACGTTCCGCCGTCAGCGGCAGGTCGTAGGCGTTCGTCGCATCGAACATCACCTCCACAATACCCTCCACGTTTCGATCCACCGTCGGCAGACCTCCGGCATCCAAGCCCATGCGCCGGGCGATCGAGGAACGCACCTGTAGGGTGTCGAGGTTCTCGTCTTCTATCTCACTGGTCTTGACTACGTCCTGGGTCAGCATCTGCAAGGCGGCCTCTTCCCGCAGCTGGAAGCCGAGGGACTGCATGCGGCCGATCTGCCGCCCCTGCAGATGGCGGACTTCCGCGAGAGGGCCGGCCAATTTGGCGGCGTCCCAATGCAGATCCGGCCAGTTCAGTTGCTCATGGATGTACATGCTATCTCCGCGAAGACTGCGGTGATTATGCCCCTCAATCACCGCAGGGACAACCGAATCTCCGCTTCGGATGCGGTGAATGGCCGTCCTATTCGCCGCAAAGCCCTCTTGATGGGGGTCATAGTGGGAACAACGCCCGGTTGCCGTCTCTCTTCCTGCGCGATCAGGAGGTGGGGGGGCTCCAGACAAGGTCCCGGGTGTCGAGAACGAAGCCTTGGCTGTTGTTGGCGCTTTGCTCCTCGTCGCCTTCCCGGGTCAGCACCTCACCACCCGTCACGAGGATCCCATGATCCCCAACGCGGGTGGCGCGATGCCCATGGATCCAGCCCGGGCCCTGGTCGGTGGGCTCAAGGCGGTCGATGCGCCACGTGCGGAGGTCCAACCGGTGGACCGGGGTCCGCCCGTAGTCCCGGCGACCCCAGTAGCCCAGGGACCCGATGATGTAGAGCGCGTCGTCGACAAGAGTTGCGGTATGGAAGTCGGTCGGTGGGAACACCGATTCCGGATAGCCGAGGATGGAGATCGACCCATCGGTCTTGCGGATGAAGACGTCGTTGTAGATGCAAAAGTCCGGATCGTAGCTGTCCTCGTGTTCGCCTCCGATCAGCACCATCCGGCCATCGGGCAGCAGGGTCAGGGATTGACCGAACCGCTGCGCACACCACACCGGTTCCCGTCCCATCGACGACGGCCCCTTGAAGTGTTGGGTCGCCGAATACCCACAGACACCCGAACGGATCATGCCGACCCAGAACGGCTCCTTCATCCGCTCCGGGTTCGACGAACCATATCGACGGGTCCGCGCCCGGAGGAAGTCATCCTGCGTCACCCCCTCCAGCAGCCCGATGTCGGGTTCAGCCGGCAGCTCCATCAACACCCGGCGTCCCTCGTTTCCCAGTCGGCGGGGATCCGCCCCTGCATCAAGCAGTCGGGTGATGATCCGACGGTTCCGCGCGACACCGAGGGCCGTGCCCCCATGGTGTTCGACGTCCAATTCAGCGCCTGCCCTCAGCAGAAGATCCGCGCCCTCCTCAAACCCAACCTCTGCGGCTTCCATCAGGGCCGTGGCACCGAACTCGTCGGTCTGTTCCACATCAAATCCAAGCTCGAGTAGCCATCGCAACAGAGCCGTCCGCCGACAGTGAATTGGATAGAAGAGTGGCGGCATCCCGCAGCGTCCGACGGCCTCCAGATCCACTCCGCGTTCCGCCAACAGCGAGGCTTTGGCCAAGTCTCCCGTCTGCAAGGCCACGAGCCAGGCTGTCCTGGACCACCAGTCCCGCTCCTCGAGGGGGACACAGCTGTCCAACAGGCGCTGGACCTCGTCCAGGGTTCCGATCGCGACCGCCCGGATCAGCGGCGTCCAAGCCAGTTGCGACTCGTCGGCCCCGGCCTCGAGGAGTTGTTGGACCGCATCGAATCGACCCAATCGGGACACAACCCGCAGGCCGGATTCCCCGTGGATGGAGATCCGATTGAGATCCACCCGATGGGCGATCAGGAGTCGGAGCAGTTCGGCCAGCCGATCGTCGTCGAAGACGTCACGTCCGTGGATCGCATCGACCAGGGCTCCGTACCCGTTAGCATCCTTGTAGTGGAGGTCGCCGCCCCGATCGATCAGCGCCTGGACTTCCGAGGGATCTCCTGCGCCCAGGGCCTTCCTGAGCGTGGCGTTGTCTGGCGGATCGATGTCACGGGCCATATCGAAGAAACCTATGGGTGTCCTGGAGACCGGTGAAGGGAAACAACCCGGTGGCTTGGATGGGGGCTGACGGGAGTCGGTCGACACTGTCCGAATCGAGATGGATTGTCTTCTACCACACTTAATGCCATTATTCACGGCATGAGTCATGCCATCGACAACGCCATTGTCACCATGGACGGGAGTGGCCGACTGGTCATCCCCAAGGAAATCCGCAGGCTTCTGCATCTCTCATCCGGATCTGTTCTGCGCCCTGCCGTGGTGGGCAACCGGCTGGAACTGACGCCGGTTGAGGCTCCTGGGCCCAAACCACAACGCAAATCTGGGCTGATGGTGTTGCCGCGCACCGGGCAGACCTTTGACGCCGTTGCTGCGCTTGCCGCCACGAGGGAGTCGCGGCCATGAGGGATTTCTTCGACAGCTCCACTCTACTGGCTGCGATGATCGAGGATGAACCCGGCCATGAGACGGCATTGGCCGTGCTTTCGGCGACTCGGGATGGATACGCCTCGACCCATTCCTTGGCGGAATGTTTTGCGACCCTGACGGGTGGTCGAATCACCGTTCGACTGAATCCATCCATTGCAGCAGAGATGGTGGACGCGAACGTGGGCCAGCGCCTGACATTGGTGTCATTGACCCCCACCGAGCATGCGGCCGCGCTTCAGACTGCAGCGTCCGTCGGTGCCAGAGGAGGTGCCATCTACGACGTCCTGTTGTTGGCAGCAGCACGGAAATGCCGAGCGGACCGAATCCATACGCTCAACGACCGACACTTCGCGGCTTTTGCGCCTGACCTTCGTGATCGGTTGAGTCCCGGCCGGACCACCTCGTGACCCATTTGCAATCGCGAGGGCCGGTCGAATGACGGATGCGACACGGACAGAGGTCCAGATCCATGTGGTGTGTCGCTGATACCAACTGAAGTCGAATGCCATCCAACGTGTTGGAAGGAACCCGAATGAACCGAAATCTCGCCGCAGCGCTCCAGGTGCTCACCGTGTTGGTCGGCTTGGGTGCCTTGGCATTTCTGCTGTGGGAACCGCACGTCGAAGGCAGAAACGCGCACGCCACCCTCTTCCAGATCTACTTCCATGATCCCTTCCTGGCCTACGCCTACACCGGGTCGATCGCCTTCTTCACCGCGCTCTACCAGGTGTTCCGATTGCTGGGATATGTGGCGGTCCGTGACGTTCTGTCCTCACGCTCGGTGAAGGCCCTGCGGACCCTGAAACGCTGCGCGTTGTCCCTAATCGGCTTCCTGGTGGGGGCCGAGGCCTACTTCCACTTCATCCAGCGCGCCAAGGGAGAGGACATTGCCGGCGGGGTCATGATCGGCCTGGTCCTCATGGTAGCGTCTGCCGGGGTCGCCATCGTTGCCGCGGTGTTGGAGCGATCCCTGCGGATGGCGGTCCAGCGGAGGTCCGCCTAGATCGAGGCGCGGATCCGGAGGCCGGGAATCATCCCAAAATGGCGGTCGGTCGTGATGAGGGTTGCACCGACGCGTCGGCTGCACGCCGCGATCGCAATGTCGGTCAGGGGAAGCACGATTCCTTGTCGACCGAGCGACCAGGCCATCTCTGCGGTGTCGGTCCATAGGTCACCATCGAGGGCAACCTCCTGCATCAGGGTGAACAGCATCGCCATCCGCTCCTTCGCCGGTGGAGAGACAATGCCGCGCAACACCTCGGCTCGTATGATGCCACAGGTCACGGCCTCGTTCCGCCGCAGGGCATCACCAAGGCGGGCCGATGGGTCGACCCGTGACCGCAACCAGTCGATGTAGACCGTTGAATCGACCAGGATCATGGCCGGGGAGGGATCTCAGCGTCCCGCAGGGTCAGGACGTTGTATTGGGGATCCACGATCGGCTCTTCGCCGATTCCTTCGAAGAATCCCTGATTCAACAGCGCACGAACCCGGGCGCTCCGCTCTGCCTCCGTCAGCGCGAAGTCGATGGCGTCCTTTCGCGTGGTCAGACCGGTCAGTTTCATGACCCGCTCGAGCTTCGCCTCATCCAAATCGATGGTGGTCTTCATACGGCTTTAAGTACGGCTTTAATGGCCATATCCGAAGCCGTCGGCAAAGTCGACTCCTGAACTCCTCCCTTGCAGGGCCTCTGGGGAACCTCATGGGATGAGGATAGAGTGCCAAGGATAGAGTGCCAGGTCATCAGTCCGAGGTCATCAGTCCGCGGCTCGGATGGCGGTCCAGCGGAGGTCCGCCTAGATCGAGGCGCGGATCCGAAGGCCGGGAATCATCGCAAAATGGCGGTCGGTCGTGATGAGGGTTGCACCGACGCGTCGGCTGCACGCCGCGATCGCAACGTCGGTCAGGGGAAGCACGACTCCTTGTCGACCGAGCGACCAGGCCATCCAAAAGACCCTGGGATAGAGGGACAGGTCATGGTTTGGCCCCTCGACATCAGGCGGGGAATCCCCAGAATGGTCGGAAAATCTCCGAACATGAGCGGCATCAACGAGTGGATGGAGGAACACCAGGGCCAGGTGAACGCCTTGGGCCACCTGGCGGCCATCAACCAGAGAAACCGGCAGATCGAACAACAGAAGGAGCATGCCGCCGCCTTGCGACAGCAGACGGCTGCGCTGGAACGCCAGAACCGCATCGAGAAAGACCGCGCCCACATCGAACAACAGCGACTCGACATCGAACGGCAACGGTTGGCGGCCGAGGACGCCGACCGCGAGATGCGGCGACAACAGGCGGAACAGGTCCGGGAGCTCCGGAACCTCATGGCCGAGGCCTCGATCCGCATCGCCCAGCTGCGCCGGACCCGCCTGGCGTGACGGGCGCCCCAGTGCCTTTCGATCCCGTCCCCGCCACGACAGCCACGAACCCCGACCATGCGATTCACGGTGTTTGAGACCAATTCGGTCGGATCCGAGAAATACTCCGGCTCCGAGACAGTGGAGGCCGAAACGGCCCAAGAGGCGGCCACGGTGTTCCGACACCAATTCCACCTCGCCGCCCAGACCAGCCACCTGAGGGTCACCGCCGAAGGCGGCATACCCCAGCTGATCCCCGTGAGGAGTGAGGATTCACCACCCGGAGGAGAGGTCCGCGGCGGCGCCATCCCGCCTCCCCAACTCCTCCAGGGGCCATCCTCCGAGGAACGCTGTGGGTGGGCCACGTTCTGCACCGTCATCGGGTGGATCAACCTCGTGGTCGGTGGAATCGGCTTGGTCCTGATGATGACCGGAGATCGAAGCGAACGGGCCAGTGGCATGGTGTTGCTGATCACCGGGCTCGCCGGAGGCCTGGGCAGCTTCATCTCCGGATACATCATCCGACTGCTCTTCGACTGCCGCCGCTACCTCCGGAAACTGAGTGAACGTTGACCATGGACCTTGCCCTGACGCGTGAACTGGCCCGGTTGGCCTCGATCGTCGAACTGCTGAGAGCGCAACGTGAGGCGCTCTCGGAACTGTCCGACATCAAGGAACTTCGCGCCCTGGAAGCGGACTTTGGCGAGGCGCTGGCCTCGGCACAGGCTCGAGGTCTCGTGCCCCGGGACCCGATCACCGTGATCCGGTCCGACTGGGAGCGTCTCGTTGCGTGGAGCAACCCGGTGCAACTGGCGTTGAGGACGGCCGATGAGCTGGGCCAGGAGCTGGAGGGTGGCCTCGGTGGCGAGGCGGTGGAATCCAGTCGCCGACGCCGACGTTCCTCGGAGAACTGGAAGCCGGGGCGCGGGGAATTGATCGCCCTGGAGCACGCCCTGGAGCAGGCTCCGGCCCGATTAACGGCTGTCATCGACCCGGCCCGAAACGAACTGCGGGCCGACGATTGGATCGACGGCCGCCCCTATCCGGAGCTGACCGAGGTGTCGGATGCGATGGGTTGGGGTCAGACACTCGAGCTGGCGGAACCACCGGGACCCTGGACCGCAGGGGTGGATCCCAGGGTCCGTCCCCTCGTGGCCTCGCGCCTAGTGGTCGAGCCGGGGAGCCCCGTGGAGAGGCGTCGGATGCAGGCGCTTCAGACGAAACTGTCAAAGGTTAGATCCCTGCTGGAACAACATGCGGCTCACGCGGCGGCCCTGGGCGAGGTGGATCGCTGGACCGGGGCCGGAGAAGTGGCCATGGCCCGGCGCACGATGGCCACGTTGAGGGCCGACTTCGGCGATCTCGACTATGCAGGCCGGGAGGGGGCGCTGGTCCGGCTCGAGAAACAGCTGGAATCCCAAGGCCACACGGTCGCCCAAACAAGGACCCAACTGCAGGCTTTTGCCCGGGAAGCAGGGGCATTCTTCATCCTGCCTCCGGTGGACGTCCTGCGACGGGCAAAGAAGGCGGTCCAGGACGCGGAGACGGTGATTGCCGAGAACGCGGCACTGGGACAGGCCGGCCGCGACAGCGAATTCGATCGGACCGTGGCGGGTTGGACCACATCGCTGACGACCGATCTGGAGGCCCTTCGGTCGGGACCGATGAACCGGATCCGCCGGTGGATCGTGGGGGCCAGCCTGACTTGGCTGGTTGTGTTGGCTGCGGGTGGTCTGATCTTCCAACAGCACCAGGCCAAGCAGGAGCGTGAGCGGCAGCGGCTTGCTGCCGAAGTGAAGGCGGTGGAGGAGCGGGCCTTGGCTGAGGCTCGTACCAAGGCTGAAGCGGAGGAGAAGGAGCGGCAGCGATTGGCCGCTGAGGCTCGTGCCAAGGCAGAGGCGGCTGAGATAGCATTGGCGACGAAGCTTGGGTTAAGCAGGCCCTT